>RCUQ01000058.1_pt1 | contig 151315 bp, 140 predicted proteins | sample 2166351 | NCBI WGS metagenome assembly RCUQ01 (sample SAMN09932597, study PRJNA488358) | compost metagenome | feature: garden; material: soil; isolation source: compost soil in acetonitrile-enriched culture | place: Germany: Experimental Botanical Garden Goettingen | collected 2016-01-27 | reverse complement strand
CGAAGGACGCCGCCGCCAGACCCAATACGTCGGCAAAAAAATGCGTACGCTGGAAGCAGACGAAATCGCCGCCATCCAGAAAATGCTGGATAGCTGGAAAGGTGCCTCCAAATCCGAAACCGCTGCCCTGCACGCGATTGAACGCAAGCGCGACAAGTTGCTGGCCGACGACAAAGTGCTGACACAGTTGCTGGAAGAAAACCCGGAACTGGATGCACAGCACCTGCGTACGCTGATCCGCAACGCGCGCAAGGAGCAGGCCGAGAACAAACCGCCTAAAGCCTATCGCGAAATTTTCCAGATCCTCAAGCAATTGCAAGCCGCTGCCGCTGCCTCAACTACGGATGAAGAAGACGATGTCGAAGAAGACTAATCCAGATGAATTGAAAATCGGTCTGGTATCGATTTCTGACCGCGCCTCCAGCGGTGTATATGAAGATCAAGGTATTCCGGCACTGCAAGCGTGGTTCACCGCGGTTCTGACCAGCCCATGGCAAATGGAAACCCGTCTGATCCCGGACGAACAAGCAGCGATTGAAAAAGCGCTGATCGAACTGGTCGACATCGAACACTGCGATCTGGTGATCACCACTGGTGGTACCGGCCCAGCCCGCCGCGACGTCACGCCGGAAGCGACCATCGCTGTCGGTACCAAGGAAATGCCGGGCTTTGGCGAACAAATGCGCCAGATCAGCCTGCACTTCGTGCCGACCGCGATCCTGTCGCGTCAGGTCACCGTGATCCGTGAAACCAGCGACCACGCAGCCTTGATCATGAATCTGCCGGGTCAGCCCAAATCGATCAAGGAAACACTGGAAGGTTTGAAGGATGCGGACGGCAAGCAAATCGTCGGCGGCATCTTTGCTGCAGTGCCTTACTGCATCGATCTGATGGGTGGTCCTTACATCGAAACCAACGAAGCTATCTGCAAAGCCTGGCGTCCTAAGCACGCGATCCGCCCGGCCAAATAATTTTCTACACTCCCGACTTTAACTCCATCACATCATGACCTTAGAAACCGTCGAAATTGAAACCGCACCCAACCCTACCGTTTCCATCATCTGGATGCATGGCCTAGGCGCCGACGGCAACGACTTTGTCCCTATCGTCCGCGAACTGGATCTGAGCGGCTGCCCTGGCATCCGTTTCGTGTTCCCGCACGCACCGGAAATCCCGGTCACGGTGAATGGTTTCCGTGAAATGCCGGCATGGTACGACGTGGTCGTCACCGAATTCGGCCGCGAAGAAGACGAAGCCGGTTTGCGCGCGTCGCAAGTATCGATCAATGAATTGATCGAACGTGAAAAAGCACGCGGCATTGCTGCCAACAAAATTCTCATCGCCGGTTTCTCGCAAGGTTGCGCGATGACCTTCCAGGTTGGCCTGCGCTATCCGGAGCGTCTGGGCGGCCTGCTGGCCCTGTCCGGTTATGTACCGATCGACTCGACGCTGGAAGCAGAACGCAGCGACGCCAACAAAGACATCCCTATCTACTACGGTCATGGCCGCGGCGATCAAGTCATCCCCATCACCCGTGCACAACGTTCACTGAGTCTGCTGCAAGCATTGGGCTACGAAGTCGAATGGCATGAATACAATATGCCGCACTCGGTATGTGGTCCGCAGCTGGATGACATCTCCAACTTCCTCAAACGCGTATTGAACTAAGCACGCGCAGGATCAAATAAAAAAAGCACGCTCTATGCGTGCTTTTTTTATTTTCCAGCCTGCTTCACTTGCCTGCGCTGATGCTGATTAGAAGCGATACTTGAGCGTCGCCGTCAAGGTACGCTCGGCGCCGCGATAGCATTCGCCGTGATAGCAGATACTGTAATAATCGCGATTGAGCAAATTGCCTGCATTCACAGTCAAACGCCATTGTCCCTGATCGTAACGGAACATCGCATTCAACAATGCATAGCTGCCTTGCGCCGAGGTATTGGCTTCATCATTCTGCCGCTTGCCGACATAGTGCATGCCACCGCCGAAACCGTAACCGCCACCCAACTCATAATCCAGCCACAGCGTAGCGATCTCTTTCGGGATGGTTGGCGGCACCTTGCCGACTTCACTGCTGTCTGCGCTTTCCAGCACTTTCAAATCCAGTCGTGTGTACGACGCCACCATATTCAAGCCACGCGCCAGTTCGGTCTTGGCTTCCAGCTCCAGACCACGACTACGCTGCTTGCCGATCTGACGATTCACAAATCTGATCGGATCAAAGTTTACGACATTCGTCTTACGCAAATCGAAGATCGCGGCAGACAATACCGTACGTGAATTGGCCGGCTGGAATTTGATACCTGCTTCGACTTGCTTACCGCGGCTTGGTTTGAATGGATTGTTATTAGAATCCAGACCACTCACCGGCAAGAAGGATTCCGCATAACTGATATAGGGAGCCCAGCCATTGCCGACCAGATAGGTCAGGCCGGCACGGCCACTAAAAGCCGAGTCGCTTTTTTCTTGAACCGTGGCATTCAATCGATTGTCTGTCGTGCTCTTCACATGATCTTGCCGCCCACCGACGGTAGCGACCCAATGTTCGCCAAACTTGATTTGGTCTTGCGCATACACGCCCAGCTGCGTGGTCTTTTGCGAGAAATCGCCCGTCAGATTATCCGGGGTCGCAACTGGCAAACCATATTGCGGATTCAGCAAATCCAGATCCGGGCCAGTACCGCGGTAACGCAAGGCCTTACCTTTTAACTGATTCCAGTCGACACCTAGCAACACCGTATGCTGAACTGCACCAGTGCGCAATTTACCCTGCACATTGGTATCGATCACCGCTTGCTGCGCTTGATCGTTCCAGCTCCGCGTGTAACGTGAATAAGTGTGATTGTCTGGCTGCAATTCATCCAGCCACAGCACGCGGCGCTCTAGTCTGACATCACTAAAACGTGCGTTCTGGCGCAACTTCCAGCTATCGTTCAACTCATGTTCGAACTGATAACCGACACTGCCCTGCTTTAGCTTGTAGTTACTGAATGAGTAATCGCCCATTTTGCGATTGGTCAGATTGCTATTCGCATCGATCGCGTAGTAAGGGTCTTCGCCTGAATCATGTTGCAGGAATTCCGAAGTCAGCGTCAGCGAGGTCCCGGCATTCGGCTTCCACTTCACAGATGGTGCAAAGTAATAGCGCGAACGTTTGATCAGAGTGCCATCCGGATACTTGTCCTGATCATTGCTATCCAGCACCAGACCCACCAGACGATAGCTAAGATCTTCATTGCTGCTGACTTTGTCGTCTATATCAAAGGCAACTTGCTTACGATTGAAGCTGCCGTACTGCACTTCAATTTCACGCGCGCGTTCACCACTGGGAAGTTTGCTGGCACGATTGATGACGCCGCCAGCATCGCCCTGCCCGAACATAACCGAGGCAGGCCCGCGCAATACATCCACACGTTCCAGACCGTAGGGTTCGGTTAAACGATATACCGTTTCGAATGCGCTTTGCGGCAAGCCATCACGGTAGTTGCTGCTGTAATCAGGGAAGCCGCGCAGTGCAATATCGTCAGTACCGCGATTGTCCGGCCCATAGGTATTGACGGAAATGCCCGGCGTGTAGCCTACGATGTCCATCAGGTTTTGCGCACCGCGTGCTTCCATTTCGGAGCGTCCTATCACCGAAATCGATTGCGGTATTTCCAGCAGCGGCGTATCCGTCTTGGTTCCCGTCGCACTGCGTTTAGCAACATAGCCATCAACCTTACCGCGCGCATCTTCTACCGCCGTTGCCGCCACCACGTTGACCAGTGGCAGTGTGCTGCCAGACTCACGCGCGTCTGCACCCGCTTTGCGCCCTACCGTCAGCGTGCCATTCGAGGTACGCAGCAACTCCAGCGGATGCTGTGCCAGCGCGCGTTGCACCGCCTGCTCGACGCGCAAATCGCCATTGATGGCAGGCGCATCCAGCCCTTTGACCAAATCAGGATTAACCGAAATCGCCATGCCACCCTGACGTGCGATTTCAACCAGCGTGTTACCCAGTGTTCCGGCAGCAATATGGTAAGTGCGCACCGCGCTGCTGGCCAACGTACCGGATGCTGCGCTCGACTGTGCGTGTGCGCCCGCAGTCATAAAGGCCAGCGTAATGGCCAGCGCCAGCGGTGCGGCGCGGAAAGCTACTAAGTGAGTCATGGTGGATCAATTCCTTAACGTTCGTTGAATATGCGTCTACAAAGAACATGTGCAACGAACGCCGAAAAAGTGATCATTCAATTTGAAAAATATTTATGCGGTGTCGACCAACACCAGCCAGCGGCTGTATTGTCTGACCCGGATCGGCAAGGTTTGCGCCAGCGATTCGAGCAATCGATCGGTATCATCCAGCGGGAAAGCACCGAGTACCCGCAGCTGCGCCGCCGCCGGGGAAAGCCAGATGAAACCGGCGCGATAAGGGCGGATCGCGGCGATTACATCGGCTAGTGGCTCGTCATGCACCGACAACATGCCATCCATCCACGCCGCCTTGCCACTCAGGCCGGTTTGCTGCGCTTCCACTGTGTCACGGTCAAACCAGACCGCTTCCCCTTCGCGCAACACACGCGTCTGCCGGCTCAACGCCGTTACTTCCACCGTATGTTCCAGCACCATCGCGAAGCTGCGAGCACCGTCCTGCCGCACCAGGAAGCGTGTACCCAGAGCGCGCACCGTACCGCAATCGGTTTGCACCAGGAAAGGACGTGCGCTGTCTGCATGGACATTGGCGATCAGCTCACCCCGATGCAAACGCAGCATGCGCAAGCGGCCATCGAAATGTACATCCACCGATGAACAGGCATTCAGCATCACGCTGCTGCCATCCGGCAAATCAAAGGTACGACGTTCGCCCGTGCCGGTACTCAAATCAGCCACCATCGCCTGCATCGTCCCGTTGCGCGAGGTATAAGTTGCTGCCGCAGCGACCGCGCCCAGCGTCAGGCAGCCAGTCAGCAATTTACGGCGTGACAAATTGGTTTGCTTGCTACTTGCCTGCAGCATGACTTGTCCGGTCAGTGCCCCGTGCCCTGGCACGCGCTGATTCACCGCACGGATAGGCGCAAAGGAAGCATCCAGTGCGCCACTCACTTTGGCCCACGCACTGGCATGTTGTTGATCGGCAGCCAGCCAGCCGGCAAAACGCTGCTGATCAGATTCGGCAGCTTCACCGGAGCGAAACAACACCATCCACTCGATGGCAGCATCCATCGCGATAGCATTTGAACCTGGAGTAAGGACCGCCACGCTATACCGCCGCTGTACAGCAAGCGCTAATCGCCAGCTTCATGTAACGACGCACGGTGATGACGGGCATATTGAGTTGTGCCGAGATCTCTGCATACGTCAGCTCTTGCAACTGATTCAGCAAAAAGACTTGTCTGGCCTTGACCGGGATCGCAGACAGTGCGTGATCGATCTGCGCCAGCGCTTCCAGTACCAAGGCACGATCTTCCATCGACGGCGCCAGTTCTTCCGGCATCGCAGCAAGTGCTTCCAGATAGGCGTTTTCCAGATCGCGCCTGCGCCAGAAGTTGAACAGCACGCGCTTGGCAATCACGGTCAGGTAAGCACGCGGCTCACCCAGTTCGGCCGGATGTGAACCCGCCAGCAATTGAACAAAGGTATCTTGTGTGAGATCAGCGGCATGCTCGCTGCAACCGATTTTGCGACGCAGCCAGCCTTGCAACCAGTTGTGATGATGAAGGTACAGCTCACCTATCGGCGCTGTCGCCAGAGGCACGGGAGATGGTTCGGGGTGGGCAATCGAGTTCACAGCAATCCAATCGAACCTAGGGTTCGTCAACTTGGCTGGCTACCGTGAGGATTGCTTGCCCGACAATGAGAATGGTTCTCATTGTACGACATGGCTATGCGATGCCCTATCTCCATGTTCACAGATGTTGCGTGTCTGCATCAGTCGCAGCCGCAAGGCCCCCCGTTAGCGGAGGCCTTGCATCACATCTGTTAATTACAAGGCTGAATAAACCGTCACCTTCAGCCTGCAATATTCAGCTCGCACGCATCAAATTACTTTAGCACTGCGCAACTGCGCGATCCGCGCCGCATCGTAACCCAGCACTTGCTGCAACACTTCATCGGTATGCTGGCCCAGCAATGGTGCCGGTGTGATGACTGCCGGTGACGCCGACAATTTGATCGGCATGCCCACCGTCCAGTATTTGCCGCGTTTTGCGTGATCAACTTCGATATACATTTCACGCGCATGCAAGTGTTCATTCTCGGCCAGCTCGGCAGTCGACAAGACCGGGCCGCAAGGCACATCAATTCCGTTCAGCACCGCCATCAACTCGCTCTTGGTGTACTGCGCCGCGAAGCCATTCAAGATTGCCCACATCGCTTGCTGATTTTTGCGACGGCTATCGATAGTGGTAAAGCGCGGGTCTTGCAGCAGATGATCACCACCCACCAGTTTGGCCAGTGCTGGCCAGACCGCTTCCTGCACCACCACATATAAATATTCTTCACTACCTCCGCCGGCACACCACAAGACATTACCGAGTTGTCCGCCACCGGAATCATTGCCACTGCGCGGCACTGAGAACAAACCCTCGGTCGGTACCGAGTACTCCGGCAGCGGACCTTTTTGCAAACGCTCATGGTCACGCATCTTCATGCGGATCAGATTCAGCACACTATCCATCATCGCCACTTCGACGTACTGCCCTTCGCCATACTGCACGCGGTGATGCAGCGCCGCCAAGATGCCAATCACAAAATGCAGGCCAGTACCGGAATCACCGACCTGCGCACCGGATACGCAGGGCGGACTATCGCTGAAGCCAGTGGTTGCCATCGCACCGCCCATCGCTTGCGCGACGTTTTCATATGCCTTGAAATCAGCATACGGGCCGGTCGAACCAAAGCCTTTAATCGAGGCCATGATCAGCATCGGATTGATTGCATGCACCCGTTCCCAGCTAAAGCCAAAACGATCCAGCACGCCGGGACCAAAGTTTTCCATCAACACATCGCACTTCGTCAACAGATCGGCGAACAAGGCCTTGCCCTCTTCCGTCTTCATGTTGACGGTGATCGAACGTTTATTGCAATTCAGAGTGCCGAAGTAAAGACTGTCGGCCTCGGGAATATCGCGCAATTGACCACGCGTGATATCACCCTGCGGCGGCTCCAGTTTGATGACATCGGCACCCATCCATGCCAGCAATTGCGAAGCCGACGGGCCCGCCTGTACATGGGTCATATCAAGAATACGGAGACCTGCAAGCGCTTTACTCATTGTGCTTCCTTTTATTCAATTCAAATGGGCTGCCTCAGCCACTTTCTTGCACCACGCTGTTCCACAAGATAGCCTGTGCGCGACAACAGCAGGTTTGCGTATCTGCATCTGTGATTCAGACTCGATAGGAATCAGCTATTGCCGCAAGGGGAAATGACGAGGATCAGCAGTGTACGACAACAGCCTGAGGCAGGACATCCATTTTGAGCTTTTAAACAATTGGCGGAAACTGTATATTTACGCCCATTCCAGCCAAATAGATTTACTTCAGCGCCAATGACGATACAGGTTGCCGTACTAGCTTTTCCCGGGGTGCAATTACTCGACATCGCCGGACCGGCCGATGTCTTTATGGAAGCCGCACGCCAACTCGGTGATCCGCGTGCTTACCGCGTGCAAATCATAGGCACCGAAAGCGGCCCCTTTAAATCATCGTCTGGTTTGAATGTGACGCCGGATGCGACGCTGCAAAATTTCCGCGGCAGCATAGACACGCTGCTGGTCGCTGGCAGTCCCGACACCGATGTCATCACGGCCGACAGTGCACGCGATGCATGGCTGATGAAACGCGCCAGGTCCGTGCGCCGTATCGGTTCGGTCTGCACCGGCGCATTGATCCTCGGCATGGCTGGTTTGCTGGAAGGCAAACGCATCACTACTCACTGGAGCAGCGCAGAAAAACTGGCGGCGATGTTTCCGCAAACAGAGGTCGATCCCGATTGCATTTATCTGCGCGATGGTCAGCTCTACACATCGGCGGGTGTGACTGCAGGCATGGATCTGGCACTGGCGATGGTGGAAGAAGATCACGGTCGTGAACTGGCACTGAAGGTCGCACGCGAGATGGTGATGTTTCTCAAACGTCCCGGTGGTCAGTCGCAATACAGCACGCATCTGGCGGCACAACATACCGAAGGCTCAGCGATCGGACAGATACAAGCTTATGTACTCGCCAATTTGCGTGCGGATCTCTCGGTTCCGCAACTGGCGGCACATGCGCGCATGAGTGAACGCAGTTTCGCGCGTAGCTTCAAGGCCGAGAGCGGCACCACTCCGGCTTCCTTCGTCGAAGCAGCACGCCTGGATCAGGCGCGCCGTCTGATCGAAGAACAAAGCCAGCCGCTCAAACGCATCGCGCAACTATGCGGCTTCAGCAATCTGGATGCGATGCGTAAAGCCTTCATGCGACGTATCTCTATCGGCCCGGCGGAATATCGTCGACGCTTTGCCAATAAAGAATAGGCAAACCTAGCCTTGCCTAATCTTGAGCTAGCCCGACGCGAGGCGCATGAATATTGGCTATCAGCAAGTTTTCCTCGGAGTTATCCACAGAATCTGGGGATATCTTTTTGCTGAAAATGCGCCCCCGTCGAATACTGCAATGGCAGCAGATAGAAATGCATTCCTCTTCTGTATAGCTGGCATTAATTTTTAATCAGCTTGAGTTACGACGCCGAAGGCCGCGGCGGCTACCTCAACCAGACTGCTTCGGTCAGAGCCAACTGGGCCTTCTGATCGTGCCCATTGAAATTAAAAAGGCTGACCAGCCCTTGGCCATTTATTTCCACGCATTCAAATCAAGCCACATTTCCTATCATGTGATGACGCTCATCAGGCTACGACGGACAAGCCGAAAATAGGCGTGGCTATGGTCCTTCTTCCTAGGCAAAATCGTTTTTGAGCCATTCAACAAGCAGCTTGCGACGGCAACGCAAGGCCGCAGCAAGAGTGGCGATCTTTATCTGGAACAGGTGGTTTTGGTGGCAAAAACAGATGCTGCCGAAAATTCCTATCCAGCCAAGTAAACGATTAAAAGGAATGCATATCATGAGTAAGCCATTAGACGGCATCAAGATTATCGACTTTACCCACGTTCAGGCCGGGCCTTCCTGCGCCCAGCAACTGGCGTGGTTTGGTGCCGACGTCATCAAGGTAGAACGCCCAGGTTCCGGCGATGCAACGCGCACTTCGCTGCGCGACATTCCAGATGCTGACGCCCTGTACTTCACCATGTTGAACAGCAATAAACGTTCGTTGACACTCGACACCAAAAAAGCAGAAGGCAAAGAAGTTCTGGAAAAACTGATCCGTCAATCGGACATCATGATCGAGAACTTTGCACCGGGCGCGCTGGATCGCATGGGCTTCACCTGGGACTACATCCAGAAACTGAACCCGCGCCTGATTCTGGCCTCGGTCAAAGGCTTCAGCGACGGTCACTTCTATGAAGACTTGAAAGTCTACGATAACGTGGCGCAGGCAGCAGGCGGTGCCGCCACCACTACCGGTTTCTGGGACGGCCCACCTACCATCAGCGGCGCCGCACTCGGCGACAGCAATACCGGCATGCATCTGGCAATCGGTATTCTGGCCGCATTGCAGCACCGTCACCTGACCGGCCTCGGCCAAAAAGTCGCGGTCTCGATGCAAGATGCGGTGTTGAATCTGTGCCGCGTCAAACTGCGTGATCAGCAACGTCTGGAACGTACCGGTGTACTGGAAGAATATCCACAGTACCCGCATGGCACCTTCACCGATGTCGTACCACGCGGCGGCAATGCCGGCGGTGGCGGCCAACCGGGCTGGATCCTTAAGTGCAAAGGTTGGGAACAAGATCCTAACGCCTACATCTACTTCACGATTCAGGGCACAGCATGGGATGCGACCGCACGCGCGATCGGCAAACCGGAATGGGTCACCGATCCGGCCTATGCCACCGCCAAGGCACGTCAGGACAAAATTTTTGACATCTTCGCGTATATCGAAACCTGGCTGGCAGACAAAGACAAGTTCGAAGCGATTGAAATCCTGCGCAAATTCGACATCCCTTGCGGCCCGGTCTTGTCGATGAAAGAAATCGCTTACGACGAATCGCTGCGCAAGAGCAAAAGCATCGTCGAAGTCGATCACAAAGTACGCGGTAAATATCTGACCGTCGGCAGCCCGATCAAAATGTCTGGCGCGACTGTGGAAATCACACCGTCACCTTTGCTCGGTGAACATACCGATGAAGTGCTGGCGGAACTGGGTTACTCGGCTGCGCAAATTGCCGCGATTCATACTGCTGCTGCGGTGTAATCACCGTAACTCAATACGCAACTCACAATTGTGTAAAAAAGGGCACCTGCGGGTGCCCTTTTTCATGCTGGCGGACACTGCTCGCGGCTGGCGTTGTCACTCGCAGAATTTTCTCTTTGTGCCCGACACGCAACGCACCGACCTGATTTGTATTGACGGACAAACTGTAGATTTGCAATAATGAGAACCATTCTCAACAAAGCCTAGCCAGCACCTTCATGGATTGCAAGCCAGCTTGATGTCAGCGCACAGCCGCGTGGCATCGTCCTCTGGAGCAAGCCGTGACCACCGCCACCCCTTCCGATTCCGTCGCCCAGCTATACAGTGCGCACCATGGATGGTTGCGTGGCTGGTTATCCAAAAAGCTCGGCTGTTCTTTTGATGCCGCCGATCTGGCACAAGACACCTTCATGCGTATCGTCGCCAGCTATCAGCGCGGCACGGCGGCAGACGTGCGTGAACCACGTGCTTATCTGCGCACCGTTGCGAATGGCCTGATGGTGGATTTGTTCCGCCGACGCTCGCTGGAACAAGCGTATCTGGATGCACTCGCCACCTTGCCGGAAGCCAGCGTCGCCTCGCCGGAAGAACGCATGCTGGTACTGGAAGCGCTGCATGCACTGGATGTCATGCTCGATACGCTGCCCGCCAAGGTCAGAACCGTATTCCTGATGTCGCAACTGGAAGGCATGACTTACGCTGATATCGGCGCAAAACTCGGCATGTCGCTGCGTACCGTCAAACGTCATATGCAATTGGGATTCGCGCAATGCCTCAGCTTGATGCTTTGAATATAGCCACACCTGCCAGCGGCATCGACAAGCGCATCGTCATCGATGCGGCGAACTGGCTGGTCAAATTACATTCACAGGAAATGGATGCCAGCGATCATGCGTCGCTAAAAAAATGGTGCGCGCAAAGCACGGACCACCAACGCGCATGGCATGCCGCCAATGAACTGGCGCGCAACTTTGGCGCGGTACCACCCGGCTTGGGCTTATCGACGCTAGGACGCCAGCGCAATCGCCGCGCCGTCATGAAAACGCTGGCCATCGCACTGGCGGTGGCGCCCGCTAGTTGGCTAGGCTGGACGCATCTGACGCGTAAAAGCTACCAAACCTCGGCTGGCGAACGCAGCACTTACTCACTGAGCGATGGCAGCAGCCTGATGCTCAACACTGACTCCGCGGTAGATATTGTGTTTGACGACAAGCAAAGACTGATACGTTTGCGTGCCGGTGAAGTGCTGATACAAACAGCCAAAGACAATTCTTTCAACCACAGGCCCTTCATCGTGCAGACCGCGCAAGGTAGCGTGCGCGCACTGGGCACACGCTTTGTCGTGCGCCAACGGGAACACAGTAGCGATGTGGCTGTGCTGGAACATGCGGTTGAAGTACGTGCCAACGGCGCGACGGAGGCGCTGATCATCGACGCCGGTTATGGCGCCAGCTTCAGCGATACAAATATAGATGCCCCCACTGCGCTCGGCAACAATGTGAATGCCACCGCGTGGACGCAAGGCATCCTGATTGCAGACAAGCAGCGCCTGCAAGACTTTGCCGCTGAACTCAGTCGCTATCGGCCCGGCATCGTGCGTTGCGATCCGGCGGTCGCCGATTTGCAAATCTCCGGTGTGTTCCGCACTGACGATACCGATCAGGCTTTAAATATTCTGCAAGAAACTTTGCCGGTCAGTGTGCTGGCACGGACGCGTTACTGGATCACCATCGCTGCCGCGCAGAACAAAATCGACAAAGAACAATAAGCGTCAAAAATCGCATTTAAAAATTATCCCGCCAAAGTGGCCCCTTTTTTCATCCTGTTCGGCAAGTCAGATAGGAGCAGTTCATCCACTGATAGATCGAAAAGGAATTTTCATGCAAGGCACGCAACTCCGGCATCACGCCATCCACTCAAGCAGCATTACTCTGAGCCATCTACCGATGCGTCCGCTGGCGTCAGCCATCTGCTCCGCCATGCTCGGTCTGGCACTGGCCACTGCTGTACTGGCACCAACACAAGCACGCGCGGCCGATAACAGCACCGCCGCCAGCAGCAAGCATTACAACATCCCGGCCGGCCCTCTGAGCCAGTCGCTGTATAGCTTTGCCAGCAATGCCGGCGTGACGCTCTCGTTTGATCCGGCTCTGACCGAAGGACTGCGCAGCAACGGACTCAACGGCAACTACGGTGTACTGGATGGACTCAATACCTTGCTGAGTAACTCCGGTCTGGTGGCCAGCCCGGCACAGAGCGGTGGCTACCTGCTGAGCAAACGCGCGGCTTCGGACTCCGTCTTGCCCGCCGTGACCGTCAGCAGCGAACGCAATGCCACCACCGAAGGCACCGACTCCTACACCAATGCCAGCATGAATACCGCGACCGGCCTCTCGCTGTCGCAGCGACACACGCCACAAACCATCAGCGTCATGTCGCGCCAACAGATGGATGATTTCAATCTGACCCGACTGCAGGATATTGCCCAAGCCACACCCGGCATTTACACCAAAGCACTCGCCGTCAGCGATCAGGAAACCAATTACTATGCGCGCGGCTTTGCGCTGAACCACATTAACGTCGACGGTTTACCACTCGACGTCACCGGCTTCAACGAACGCAATGTCTCGGCTGACATGATCATGTATGACCGCGTCGAAGTAGTACGTGGTGCGACCGGTCTGATGGAAGGCGCCGGCGCGCCGTCTGGCAGCATCAATCTGATCCGTAAACGTCCGACCGCAGCACCGCTGTTCAATGCATCGGTCAGTGTAGGTTCATGGAATAACAAGCAACTCAGCATCGATACCAGTCGCGCCCTGAATGAGACCGGCACCTTGCGTGGCCGCGTCGCGGCAAGCTGGCGCGACAGCGATAGCTTCGTCGATGTGGTCAACACCAAAAACTACTCGCTATACGGCATCGTGGAAGCAGACCTCGGACCTGCTACGACTTTAGGCGTTGGCTTTTCGCAGCAACGTACGCGTACTAATGGTGTCTTCATGGGCCTGCCAACTTTTGCAGATGGTCGCCACATGAATCTGCCACGCTCCACCTTCCTCAACAAGGCAGATTCCTTCCAGGATCGCGACAACGATAGTTACTTTGCCAATCTGGAACATCGTCTGAATGGCGGCTGGCGCAGCAAGTTCTCGATCACCCAAGTCGATGCCAGCTCGGATTCGCGTTACGGCAACAACAGCCGTATCACCGGCCAGCCATTGCAGCGCAGCCAGACCGATACCGGCTGGGCCTACGGCACACGCCAGATCGTGGCCGATATGCGCGCCAGTGGTCCGCTCGAATTATTCGGCCGCAAACATGAATTGCTGGTCGGTGCCAGCTACCGCAACGATACTTCCTACGCACGCGAAACATGGGATTTCTCGACACCACGCATCGTCAATATCGGCAACTGGAATCCATATGCATTCCCGGCTACTGGCGGACCAGCCGATCCTTATAACTGGGGTCGCAAGACACGCGAAAAAGGTTTGTATGCAGCTGCCAACTTCAACCTCGCTGATCCGCTGAATCTGGTCATCGGTGGTCGCTTTGGCTGGTACACACAAGACGTTACCGGCTGGTACAGCACCAATCAGGTATGGCGTCGCAGTCTTGATGAGAGCGCCAAATTTACCCCTTACCTCGGTCTGGTGTATGACCTCGACAAGAACCATTCGATCTACGCCAGCGGCACCCAGATTTATCAGCCGCAAAGTGCAATGGACGTCAACGGCAACACGCTGGATCCGCTGGCCGGCACCAATCTTGAAGTCGGTATCAAAGGCGAATACTTTGGCGGTCAACTCAATACCAGCGCCGCGCTGTTCCGCATCAAGCAAAACAATCGTGCAGTACGCGATGATCAAAACTGTCCGACCAGCGGCACGGTTTCGTGCTCGCGCGCGGCCGGCGAGGTGGTCAGCGAAGGTGTGGACTTGCAGGTATCCGGCTCACCACTGCCGGGCTGGCAAATTGCCGGTGGTTACACCTATGTCATGGCGAAATACACCAAGGATGGTAATCCAGCCAATATCGGCAAACGCATCGCCACCGATGAACCGCGTCACTTGTTCAAGCTGTACACCAACTATCGCTTCCAGGGTTCACTCGACAAATGGAATATTGGCGCATCAGCGTACGCACAAGATAAAACCTCACACACCGATGTCGGCTACAACACGGTACAAGGCGGGTATGCGATCTTTGGTCTGATGGGTGGTTACAAGGTGAATGACAATATCCAGCTCAAACTGAATATCGACAACATCTTTGACCGCACTTACTACCAGTCACTCGACTACGCATGGTCTGGTGGTCTGGCACGCTACGGTGCACCACGTAACGTGCTGCTGACCCTGAACTACAAAATGTAAATGCTGAAAAAATTGCGGCAGAGCGCCTTTTCCGTGCTCTGCCGCAACACTGCTGTCGTAACATCTAATTTCTTACATCGTCGTACAAGTACCCGCATCCGCTTCTGCTGTCACCGCTGCAAACTTATTAGCAAAGCCGTGCCCACCCGAAGCCCACGCCAGTAGCAATCCCGCCAGCGCCAAAGCAAACACCGCCCACGCTAGCACACCGGCACCGGAAGTCTCCAGCAACACACCGCCGATGATGCCTCCTATTGCGATCGCACTATTCCACACCGTCACCAAGATCGATTGCGCCACATCAGCGCCCGCTCCGGCCGCTTCTGCCGATGCCGTTTGCAACAAGGTAGGTGCGCCGCCAAAGGTCAAACCCCACAGCGCCACCGCCAGATACACCATCATGGGCTTGGTACCAACCAGACCCAGGGTCAATGCCACCAGAGCAAAGCCTGCCAGACTCAGCAGCACTAGCATACGCAACATGCGGTCAACATATAAGCCACTGATGACCAAGCCTGCCAGCGAGGCAATGCCAAACACCAGCAAGACCAGATCGATACGATCGGCCAGTCCGGCCGGTGCGAGGAAGGGCATCATGTAAGTGAAGAGGATGTTGTGCGCCAGCACCCACAAGGCCAGCACCACCAACACAGTACGCACACCCGGCGTCATGAATACCTGGCGGATACCAACCCGTTTGGCAGCGGCCTGCCCCGGGTAATCAGGTACCTTCAGGTAAACCCAGACGATGACCACTAGTGCCAATAGCGACATCGCAGCAAACGCACTGCGCCAGCCCAGCGTCGCACCGAGCAAGGCACCGAGTGGCATACCCAGCGCCAGCGCAAGCGGCACACCCAAACCGGCCACCGCCAAGGCCCGCCCCTTCAAATGATCAGGCACCATGCGCCGCGCATAACCGGCCAGCATGCCCCAGATCAGACCGACCGCCATCCCCGCCAAAAAGCGTGCAATCAGCGCGACGGTGTAATTACTCGTCAGCGCCGTCAGCGTATTGAAAAACAAAATCGCAAACAAGGCTGCGATCAGCAAAGGCCGGCGACGCCAGCCCTGCGTCGCGGCCGTCAAGGGCACCGCCGCCACCAACGCACCGGTCGCATACAGCGTGACAAACTGCCCCGCCAATGCTTCCGACACGTCCATCCCGGCACTGATCTGCAGCAGCATGCCGGCTGGCAGGATCTCTGTCACCAAAGCTAAAAATCCGCTCATCGCCAGCGCCAGCAAAGCGGCCATCGGCAAGCGTTCGCCACCATGCATAGCGGTGGCACTTGTAGTCGTCATATTCATTTCCCGTCATTGATCTGCGCGCCAGCGACTGCGGCGCCTGAGTGAGGCCACAGTGTGGCTGGAAATGCATAAATGAAAAATAGGCTACAGTTCCAAATACTTGTGACACAGCTGTCATCAATAGGAATGGATCATGGATAATTTAAGTGCACTGAATGTCTTCGTGCAGGCCGGGGAAGCCCGCAGCTTTACCGCCGCCGGGCAGCAACTTGGCATCTCGGCCTCGGCCGTCAGCAAGGCCATCGTGCGGCTGGAAGAAAGGCTGGGGGTGCGACTGTTCAATCGTTCCACCCGCGCCATTAACCTGACCGCTGAAGGCGCAGCCTTCCTCGAACGTTGCCGCCGCATACTGTGCGAAGTCGAAGCCGCTGAAGCAGAAATCCTGCACACGCTCAGCGCACCACGCGGCAAGCTGCGTCTGAGCCTACCCTCGCTGGGGCCGGAATTCATGACTGGCTTGTCCGAGTTCCAGCGTCGCTATCCCGATGTCGCACTGGATATCGACTGCTGTGATCGTCTGGTTGATGTGATTGAAGAAGGCTACGATCTGGTGATACGCACCGGCAAGCCAAGTGACTCCCGTCTGATGGCACGCCCTCTCGGTTCTTACCGCCGCCTGATCGTTGGCTCGCCGCATTACTTCAAACAGCACGGCCGACCACTGCAACCGGAAGACCTGAGCCAGCATGCCTGCCTGCTATACCGCTTCCCCAACACCGGCAAACTGGATGCATGGTCGTTCAGCCGGGATGGTCAACAACTGTCGATAGAACTGCGTGCAGCGATGGTCACCAACTCACTGGACCCGCAAGTCTGCTTTGCCGAACAGGGCATCGGTCTGGCTTGTGTGCCCGAATTGACGATACGGCGCCAGCTGGATGAAGGCAAACTCATCAGTGTGCTGGATGACTACAATCAGGATCGCACGCCACTCAACATCCTGTGGCCACCCAGCCGCCAGCTATCACCCAAGCTGCGGGTATTTGTCGACTTCGTGGCAGAGCATCTGAGCTTGCGCTGAACTTGAAAGCCTGGTTCAGCGTTGCGCCAGATAACTGGTCGGCGACTCACCCAGCACGCGCTTGAACATCGCCGAAAACGCACTCGGGCTGGCATAACCAAGTCCATCGGCCAGCGTCGCTATCGGCACGCCCTCTTCCAGACGACTCAAGGCATTGGCCAGCTTGACCTGTTGCACCCACTGACGGAAGGTCAGACCGGTCTCACTGAGGAATAAGCGGATCAGGGTGCGCGTACTTGCACCTACCTGATCTGCCCAATACTCAATACTCATCGCTTGTTCAGGTGCATCCAATATGGCCTGGCATACGGCGCGCAGGCGGCGGTCACTCGGCCACGGGATTTCCAGCGGGATGGTTTTGCAGATTTCCAGCTGATGCAGGATGAGTGTGACGATGGCGCGGTTCTTGTCGTTGTCGGCGTACTCTATCGGCTCCTCGATCAAGGCCAGTATTAACTCGCGCAACATACTGCTGACCTCGATCACGCGTACCTTGTCACCCAGACGCGCAGCCTGGCTTTCTTCTATGTACAAGGTACGCATCTGAACCGGCGTGACGATCAGTTGATCATGCACAGTACCGGCAGGTATCCATAAGCCACGCGTCGGTGGAATAAACCAGATGCCATTATTACTGGCAACCCGCATCAGTCCTCTGGTCGCGTACAGCAACTGCGCGCGGGTGTGGGTATGCGGCTCGTTGTAAGCACCGGCCTCCTGATCGCGTGCCAGTGCCGTCACGGCGCGTGGCACGTGCTGATAGTCGTCAGCGTTCTCACTGCGCCCTGGAGTGAAGCTGTCACTTTTGCGACGATTTTTGGCATTCATCGATATTTACCCTTCCTTTGGCAAAAATTATAGTTTGCCCATGCCACACGCGGCAAATATTTCATTGAAGGACACATCGTGAATCAATCCACAACACATACACACCGCGCCACTGCCATTATCGGCTTGCTGATACTGTCCTTGGCGCTACGCCCCGGCATCGTCTCCATCGGCCCTATCCTGCTGCAAATACAAAACGAGTTTGCACTGAGCTACACCAAGTCTTCCTTCCTGATCGCTATCCCCGACGTTTGCATGGGCGTGTTCGCACTGTTTGTGCCGCGCATCGCACGCAGCTTCGGCAGCGACCGTTCCGTCATCGCAGCACTGGCGCTGATGGCAGCGGCGATGATAGCCCGCGCCTTTTCTGAGTCGGTGTTTGCGCTGCTCTTTTCGACGCTGTTGGTCGGCATCGGCATCGCTATCTCTGGCTCGCTGGTGGGCGGCTGGATCAAGGCGCACTTCCCGCGTGAAGCGTCTTTCTTTATGGGGATTTATGCGGCAGGACTGAGCATAGGCGCGACCGCCGCCGCAGTACTGACCGACTACGTCGCGCAGATCAATGACGACTGGCGACTGGCTGCTGCGATGTGGGCTGGCTTTTGCGCAGCTGCGATTATCAGCTGGCGCATGCTGATCAAAAAATTCCCCAGCGCACAAACAGAGCAAGCATCGCAACAAAAAAACAGCCGCCTCAGCCTGCCGCTCACCAACAGTAAAGCGTGGATGATCGCGCTTTACTTCGGCATCAGCCAATTCATCGTCTACGCCTGTTTTGCTTGGATATCGCCAAGCAGTGCAGAGATGAACATTCATGCTGTGAGCCCGGGTGTGATACTGGCGATCTTCACCGCTACCTTCGCTATTGCCAGCTTTGCGGCCGGAGCCATCGCGCGCAAGTCTCCGGACCGCCGCGGCTGGCTGACGTTGTCGGCCGTGTTGACAGGCGTAGGCTTCAGCGGCCTCAGCTTTTGGCCACAAGCCTGGCCTTTGCTCTGCGTAATCCTGATTGCGCTTGGTCAGGGCATCTGCTTTCCGCTGGTGATGACACTGCCGCTGGACAATACAACAACGCCGAGCGATGCCAATCTGTGGACAGTCTTCATGCTCTTCATCGGCTATCTGATCGCCGCTCTGGGCCCGATTAGTTTTGGCGCATTGCGTGATTACAGCGGCAACTACGGCGCACCGTATGGCTTGTTACTCGCTGCTACCGTAGTCCTACTCCTCATCACACCGATGTTGAAACCGATAGAGAAGGTGTAACGCCGCAATACGGATAGCGCACTCTGCTTGCACTGGCAGCAAGCAAAGTGCAGTCCGGCTACAATCGATCTCGTTATTGAATGTGCTGTACTGAACGCAAGCAAACTCAGAAAAAAATCGCCTATGTCGACTGCACTACCAGCCACCCTCAGCACCCCGCGCCTGCTACTGCGCGCGCCTCGCATAGAGGATGCCGCGCACATCTTCGATTCCTATGCACAGAATGCACGGGTGAGTCGTTACCTGGTCTGGAAGCCTAGTGTAAGTCTGAAAGAAACCACCGCATTCATAGAGGCATGCATCGCAGCACGCTCACACGGTGTACGCATGCCTTATGTGCTGACCTTACATGGCGCAGAAGATACTCCGCTCGGCATGCTGGATGTAAAAATTTCGCAGCAGCCACACAGCATAGAAATCGGCTACGTGCTGGCGCAGTCGCACTGGGGACATGGTTATATGCCAGAAGCAGTAAGTATTTTCAGCGAGACGGTGTTGAAGATGCCTGCGTTTTTTCGTGTGCATGCCTACTGTGATGTCGACAATATCGCGTCGGCCAGAACGCTGGAAAAATCTGGCTTCAGCCGCGAAGGTCGCGCGGAACGTCACACGCTGCATCCCAACATCAGCGCCGAGCCTCGTCCTTGCTATCTCTATGCGCGTTGCAAATAGACGCGCGCAGAATATTCACAGCCGACGCTAAGGATGCTTGCATAGGAACGAGAGGAATTTATCTGATGCGCTGATTGCCGGTGTCAGCAAGTGACAGACAATCAGCAGGAATTGGTACCGGTATATTTTCGAACCGCCGGCTCCGGTATGGTCTTACACTGTTGGCGACACTGATTATGTAATCACATTAAAAAATCTCAGCAAGAAATTTCATAAAGCCATTTCACTCGTCAATCTCGTCAAGCAATGTCGCTACATTACAGATGCGCGCTGCACTTTACAACGAAGTCTTTCCAATAAGCTTATGCATCCGCTAATGCTTGCGCATGCATCGTCTTGCATCTCATACGCGTACCCTTCGTATCCCTCGCATTAAATAATCGCAATTTTCTGCCACGTTTATTTTTCAAATATCGTCATGCAAAAAGATTCGTTTTGCATGCGGCTCTCAAATGTGATGATTGCGTTTCCTTATCAGATCACCGCTCATTAGCTTACAAGCAGGTGCGAGGATCGTAAGGATTTGCTTCCATCAGAAGACACTTTATTTTCTCCATCCGAACGCGATCTGCGCTGCTGACTCAGCTCGGTGCAGAGCCGCTTTTCAATTCGGCACGTTGCCAAAACGTCTTTGCCGCCTAAGGAAGATTCGAGGTCCGCTGTGGAAAGCATGGTCGATGCAATTGCATATCGACACTGTATTGCCGCGCGCAGTACACACTTTTCAATATCAATCACAGGACATGCAAATGAACTTCAGCCTGACCCCGCTGGCATCGCTGCTCAACGCAAACCAGACTCAGCGACTTTCCAAAAAATTCATTTTCCACGCACTGGCCAACATTAGCGCGCCCTTGGCTATGCGAATCGTACCAAGGTCCAATATGCAGGGTGAAAGTTCATATTCAATATCAGCCTGCATTCATCGTAACGCCTCATCACAGGACACGAAAATGAATTCCACTCCGACGCCATCGCTGCTCAACACAAAACGGACTCAGCGATTTTCCAATAAATTTATTTTGCAAGCGCTTGCTGGTGTCAGCGCGCTGGTATTCGGTGCGCTGCCTATGGTGGCCTCGGCGGATGCGTATCCGGAACGTCCGATCAGACTGGTGGTTCCATTCCCGGCTGGCGGCCCGACCGATATCGTGGCACGTCCTCTGGCTCACGATCTGTCGGTGCTGTTGAAGCAAACTGTCGTGATCGAAAACAAAGGCGGTGCAGGTGGCGCCATAGCAGCAGACTCAGTCGCCAAATCGCCGGCAGACGGTTACACATTATTGGTGGGTACGGTAGGCACACAGGCTATTAATGCCGCTCTTTATAAAAAACTGCCTTACGATCCGGCAGTTGATTTCACACCTCTGGGTCTGGTGGCAGCAGCACCTGTGGCCATCGTCGTCAATGCGAAATCGCCTTACCAGACGCTGGGCGAACTGATCGCAGCAGCGAAGAAAAAACCATCAGGCATTACCTTCGGTTCTGCCGGCAATGGCACTCCGGGTCATTTAACCGGTGAAATGTTCTCGACCACCGCTGGCATCAAATTCGCCCACGTGCCTTATCGCGGCAGTGCCCCGGCCATCATTGATTTGCTCGGACAACAGATCGATGTGATGTTCGACCCCGTGCAATCGGTGTTGCCGCATATCCAATCCGGCAAGCTGCGCGTGCTCGCTATCAGCGGCGCGCAACGCTCGGCTGTATTGCCGCAGGTGCCAACCGTGGCAGAGTCAGGCTACAAACAATTTGAAGCAGAAGCATGGTGGGCGATTTATGCGCCGGCCAATCTGCCGCCGGCCATCGCCAGCCAGCTCAGCAAAAACATCGCGGACATTGTCGGTTCCATTGGCTTCCGCGAACGTCTGACTAATCTGGGTGTGACACCTGTTTCCATTCTGCCTGGTCCTTATGCCAAATTTGGCCGTAGTGAACTGGAGAAATGGGGCAAAGCAGTACACGATTCCGGCGCGCAGATAGACTAAAAAGGGTAAGCATGAAACTCAATGAAGAAGAAAAATCCATCCTGGCCGGTGAACAAGGACGCGTTCCGCAGTTAGCCTTGCAGCATCAAATCGCCGTCGGTGATTTTTTCGGTGCCGAGGATTTTGTGCAGGTCAGTCAGGCCCACATCATGGCGGATACCGAAAGCCTGGGTCAGGCCGGTGTGATCTGGCTGGAACAACTTGGTGCTATCACGACAGGGCAACGTCATGTCCGCATCCCCACGATTACCGATCCGCGTGGCACCGACTTTGCCAAGGCATCTGTCCTCAAGCAGGACGGCTGGATGCTGGATCTGGAACAACGCGCCATCGATGCCTTTGTCCAGCTCGGCGTGTCGATGACGGATACCTGCATCAACTATCAAACCATCGCGGCACCTACCCGTGGTGAACACGTCGCCTTCGGCGACACCGGTGTGGTGATTTATTCCAATTCGGTCTGCGGTGCCCGCTCCAATTTCGAAGGCGGGCCTTCCGCACTGGCCGCCGGCCTGACCGGTCGCACGCCGCGCTACGGTTTCCATCTGGATAGCCAGCGCATGGCAACCCTGCGCATACAGGTCGACTGGACGCCGCAAACATTGAACGACTGGGGCGCACTCGGTGGTGTGATCGGACGTTTGTCGGCTAACTACTGGTCGGTACCGGTGATTGAAGGCCTCGAAGGCGCGCCAACCTCCGATCAGCTCAAGCACTTCGGTGCGGCGATGGCCAGCTTTGGTTCGAGCGCCTTGTACCATCTGGTCGGCATTACGCCGGAAGCCTATCGCATCGAAGATGTGAACGGCCACCTGCTGCCAGTCGCGCATCGTGTCGGCCAGGCGGAAGTGCAGGCTTTGCAAACTGCATATGCGGTCACCGATGAAATTGATGTGGTGGTGTTCTCCGCACCGCAGCTCAGTCTGTATGAATTGCGCGAGATCGCCAAACTATGCGACGGCAAGCAATTCATCAAGCCGATGCTGGCGGTGACCAGCCCGCAAGTGAAACCGGATGCAGATCGCATGGGCTTCACCGCAAGAATCGAAGCAGCTGGCGGGCAGGTATTGTCCGGCATGTGTTTTTACCAGTCGTATGCGCGCGAGATGGCCGATGCCAATGGCTGGAAACGACTGGCAACCAATAGCGCCAAACTAGTCAACATCCTCGGCGGCTATGGCTATGTGCCTATGCTGGCGTCGATGCAACGCTGCATAGATGCAGCCGTCACAGGGAAATTGAAATGATAGAACTCATCGCGCGTCACGCGATCGGTGAAAAAGTAAGCGGCCAGTCACTGGTGGCCAATGACGGCTTTTCGGCACGCTACGATCTGGATCGCATCAACGGTACCTTCTCACGTCCGGCACACAAGCTGGCCGGCTTGTCTTATGTCGGCAAGATCCTGGTACTGGACACTGCCAAAGGCGGCGTCGCCAGCGCCTGGATGCTGCATGAAATGGCATCACGCAACAAGATGCCACTGGCCATCGTCTTCAACACCGTGAATCCGATACTGGTGCAAGGTGCAGCCTTCGGCGGCTTAACTATGCTGGCCGGTTTTGATCTGGATGTCACCGCCACCATTCCAAATGGAGCGACGGTAGAAATTGATCCGCAACGCAAGTCGCTACGGGTACTGGATTGAGTCAGGATTTGTTCACGCCCTCACCCTGACTGATAGTTTGAAAATCGATATGAACAGTGGTCCCGGCATTGGGATTGCTGTTCAAGCGTATCGTCCATTGCTCGCGTTCACAGATTCTTTTGACGATATCCAGCCCTATCCCAAACCCATCGCTGCCGCTACTGCTGCCGCGATAATGGCGGTCAAATATCTTCGCCAAATGATCCGGTGTGATGCCGACGCCAGTATCGGTAATCGATAAAGAAGTATCACTAAACGTCAGGCTGATGCCGCCAGACTCGGTATAGCGCACTGCATTCTTCAATACATTGAGCAATACCAGATGCAAGGCTTTGCGATTCAATTGCACGCGCACCTGCGGTGCAATGTCCAGCATCAGAAGCAAATTCTTCGCCGCGATTTCTCGCTCAAGCGGCACCACAATATCTTCCACGCATTCGCGCAATGCCACCGTCTCTTTGCCGGCATCGCTCTGATCTCTGGCCAAAAACAGCAGCGCTTCCATATGGCTGCGCATGTCTTGTTCGGCTTTGGCGATATAATGTATGCGTGCCCGCGATTTATCGGTCCATGCGCTTTCATGCTCCAGCAATTCGCAACTGGTACGTATTTCTGTCAGTGGCGTGCGTAACTCATGACTCACATTCGCAGTGAACTCCTGCTCGCGTTGCAGCATCTCTCTGATCCGCTGCTGATAGGCATCCAGCGTGCGTGCCAGTATGCCGACCTCGCGCCCCTGACCTTCCTGATACAGCGGCGTAGTGGCGGCACCCGGCGCCAACTGCGCCACCTGTTGGGTCAGTTGCGTGAGCTGACGCACCAGTAAATTAGCCAGCAGAACGCCGATGAAGGGCGTCAGCAAGATCAGGAACACCAGCAAGGCCGCTACCAGCAGTTTGAATTCTTCTTCCCGTTCTTCATAAGGCCCAAGGTCATACACCACCGCATAACGCGTGCTGCCGACATCCCGTATCGCAATATGCCGTTCGCCCTGGCCTTCGCCTATATCGTGGTCATACAGGCCGGGCTCCAGATCTCGCACATACGCTGGCAAGGCGGCCTTCTGCTCTGCATCTAGCGCGATGTAATGCGTGACGCTAGGGCTAAGCTCGCGGGTATGCGCTGGGAAGTTTTGATGATGCTGGACCAGAAAATTGAGTTCTTCCGCCACCAGTTGCTCGACCAGCGATTCTTCCAGCTGTTCGGATGCCGCATACAAAACCGCACCGGTAAAGGCGACGAACAGGATGCAGGTTGCAGTAATTGCTGCCGCAATGCGGAATCGGAGGTCAGTTCTTATCATCACGCTTTAACAAGCTATAACCCACACCATGGATGGTCTGGATCGGGTCATGGAGGCCAGCGGCTATCAGTGCAGAGCGTAACAAGCGGATGTGATAGCGCAAGCGATCGCTGGTATCCTGTTCTTCGCCCCACAATTCGCATTCGATTTCTCTTCTTAAATACACACGGTCGGGGTCGTGCAGCAGCAGCTCTATCAGCTGCAAACATTTGGGTGGCAAGCTAAGCGCAGCACCGCGGTAAGTTAAGCGACGGGTGCGCGGCTCATACAGCAAATCGCCCAATTGCAATTGTTTGGTCGCCACCTTGCGGTGATGACGCTTATGCAGTGCGTCCAGCCGTGCCGCCACTTCTTCCAGCGCAAAGGGCTTGACCAGATAATCGTCAGCACCGGTCTGAAAGCCCAGTAATTTGTCTTCCAGCGTATCGCGTGCAGTGAGGATCAGGATCGGGGTATCCAGCAGCAACTCTTCACGCAACTGACCGCATAGCTTGATGCCTTCCAGTTTAGGCAGACCCAGATCGAGCAGGATCGCATCATACGCGTTGGCCTTGGCCAGTTCCCGTCCCATCATGCCGTCATGCGCAATATCGACGACGTGCGCCCTCGCTTCCAGATAATCACAGAGATTGGATGCGATGGTTTTGTTATCTTCAATGATGAGGATTTGCAAACGACTTCCTTTTGATAATGCTGAATAACTAGGCGAATAATGCAATAAAACCTCCCATGCGTATATCGCATGGGAGGTTTTTTACGTTCCTGCTATCAGAAGGAGGCGTTCAGCGTCACTCGGAACGCACGTGGCGAGCCCGGGGTGATGTTGGTGTTGTTGTGCGCGTTGAGGTAGTAGTCCTTGTCGAACAAGTTCTCAACGTTCAGCTGTGCACGCCAGTTTTTGTCGAGTTTGACGAACATCGCTGCGTCTACACGTGTGTAGCCTGGGAGTGTAACGTTGCTGCTCGCCGGTGTCGCTTCATTAGCGGCAAAGGACTTGGTGCGATGGATCACACCCAAACCTGCACCTACACGTTCGGTGAAGTCATAACGATTCCACAGCGAGTAGGTATTCTTCGGCACCATAGGCAAGCGAGCTCCGGCCAATACCGTTGCACTGATGTTTTTGGTGAAGGTTGCATCTGTGTAAGCATAACCACCGCTGACGCTCCATTGACGGGTGACGTAACCGGTCAAACCCAATTCAAAGCCATCGGTACGTTGACCATCGGTCAGCACCGCAGAGTTTGGATTGTTTGGATCCAGCAATACGCGCATATTGCTACGTTCCAGACGATATAAGGCAGCCGTCGCAGCCAGTCGGTCTGTCACATCCCATTTGGCACCGACTTCAAGATTCTTGAATTTCTCCGGTTTCAAATCTGCATCGGAGGCGCTCAGTGAACCCAGTTGTTCACCAGCACGCGGCTGATAAGCAATGCTGTAGTTAGCGTACAGCGACAATGGTTCGATAGGTTTGAAGACCAGACCAACGCGTGGCGAAATCAAGCCATCGTCGGAACGTGTCGTTGCGCCGTTGCGATTATTGCGGAAGTCGACTGTGAACTTGTCATAGCGCAGACCTGCAACCAGTTGCAATTGCTTGGTGAGTTCGATTTGATCTTGCAAGTAAAGCGCGGCAATCTTGGCTTTGGTACGGCTGTTTGCATCTGATGCCGACTGGGCGTAAGTAACTGCTGACGAGTTGGTCGGATTACCCAATGTCGCTGTGCTTGATCCGGTAAACGTACCTGTCTGGCGGAAATTGGTCGTTTCCTGTTCGCCGAATTCTGTACCCACCAGGAATTTGTGCTTGATGCCACCGGTATTGAAATTGAAGATCAAGTCAGTCTGGTTAAAGAAATTCCGACGCGTCGTCATATTGTTATATGCACCGACGTTAAAGGTCGATGCTGCGGTATTGCCGCTGGCAGCGCCGGATGCAAACACGTTCTGATAGAACTTGTCCTGATCTGCCCAACGGGTACGGTTACGCAATTCAACGCCATTATCGAAGGTGTGTTCCAACAAGGCCGAGAATGCATCCAGTTTGGTCCAGCTAGGGCTACCCGCCGCATTACCAAAGAAAGTCGATGGATCAGTACGTACCGGACGGCCATTGAAAGAAGTAATACCACGATCGGCGATACGGTCATCTTCAAAGTGCTCATAGCCCAATGTCAAATTGGTTTTCGGAGCCAGACGCATCAATACGGTCGGGTTGATACCTTTGCGTTTGATATTGACGCCGTTACGATAACTGTCCGAATCTTCATACATGCCGTTCAGACGGAAGCTGAGCGATTCTGAGATTGCTTGATTGATGTCGACAGTAGCGCGACGATTGCTGTTCGAGCCCAGTGTGACGGACGCATCACGGATCACGCTTTGGTTAGGTGTTTTAGTCACGCGATTGATCAGGCCACCGGTAGCGCCACGACCAAAGATCATCGCATTCGGGCCTTTGAATACTTCGACGCGTTCGATGTTGTAGAGGTCACGGTAGTACTGCACGTCATCACGGATGCCATCGACGAAGAAATCACCGGTAGTCGACACGCCACGGAAAATCGGGGTTTCACGATTGCCTTCGCCTTGCGCAAAGCCTACACCTGGCACATACAACAACGCTTCAGCCAGACTTTGTGCAGCCTGGTCATCGATTTGCTTCTTGGTGACGACATTGATCGATTGCGGGATATCGCGCAATGCGGTGTCGGTCTTGGTCGCGGTCACTGTTTCACGCGCCTTGTAGCTTTCGCTATCTGCCTTGACTTCCACCGCTGGCAATTGTGTTTGTGCCTGTACTTCGAGCGAAACGGTGCTGGCAGCGACGACGACCAGCGCACTGCAGATGCTGGCGTTAATGATCAGACGGCCCTTAGCCTGCCCGCTTTTTTTTACTTGTGACATGCAAATCCTCACTGGATATGATTACTGGCTGGCGGATGGCTGGCTAAAAGCGAAATAACAATCGTTCTTATTTCGGAATGAGCGCAAGAATACGGAGCCGCTTGTGAGGTTTTTGTGAGTGGACCGGGCTAAACGCAGGAAGTGTTGTTTTTTAATCAGCAGGATCGTGGATCGCCAAGCCAATTATTGCAATCGGCGGCCTGAGCTTTCGAAGCTCAGCAGGTAGGGAAATGTGCGGTACAGCTTTACTCGTCGAGCATCACGACCCGATCGCCCTCGCCCGGCACGCAGCCGTCGGCAATAGGCGTCCAGCCACGATGCACGACCACGCGTTTGCCGTCGTGGCAAATTTCGACGTGTTCGCTGTCAGGGAATTTTTGCTGGACGAAGCTTTCCACCGTGGCCGGCAGACTGATCTTCAGCTTCATCGCATAACGATCTTCTACCGGATGATCATCCAGGTGTATCAAAGGCACGAAGCCAGCTGCAAACATCAGCCAGTGCGAATCAACCGAGGTCGGCTCAGGCGCATAAGCAGCTTGCTGCAACCAGACTTGCGCGCGTTCGCGCAAGTCCTCGCCATCGGGCAGACCACCCCAGGCTGCAGCCAGTGTTTCCATTACCCATTGATTACAGTTTTGATAGCGCAAGCCATATGCATAGGCATTCGCGCTATAGGTCGCCGCCAGCAATCGGAGGATGCGGGCCTTGTCCTGCGATGCAGCTTTGAGTGTCTGTGCCGGTTCGGCTGGCAATTGGACGATAGAGATATAACCCAGAGTCGGGTTATCGATACCCATCGCGAAACCGGCTATGCCCTGATCGTAAATGCGCGGGCGTTCTTCGTCGCACGCATAGTAGAGCTGGCGTGCCGTCCAGATTTGATCGTCATCGCGCCAGGCGATGGCAGCATGCGAATAACGGATATTGAAGCGGGATAAATCGAGGCCAGAGCGGCTGATCAATACGGCACTGCTGTTGACCGCAGCCAGCTCTTCACGCACCACCGCAGCGAAACGCAAGATGCGATCTTGCTGGCCGGCAGTGAGCTGATGCGCCCGATCACAAAAGTTGGATGCAGCCGACGCACCGGAAGCAGCATGAGCTGCACCGGCGACGCTAACAGCCGCAAATATCAGTGCGGATAATAAAAACCTGCTGAAACTCACAGACCGACGATACGCGGCGCGAGTTCTTCATGCCATTTATCGGCCAGCACGAGGTAGAAAGCTTCACGCGTATCACTGCGCGCAAACTCCAGACCATATACGCGATGCTGCGCATAGACCAGATCACCGCGGCCCAAACCCTGCTTGTCCAGAATATTCACCGGCAGGTCGAGCACGATACGTTGCTGCGTGTCATCAGCTTGCATGGTGACGCGACGGAAATCAGCGCGATTCGGCGCAGCAGCCACATCGAGGATGCGGTAATCGCCATCGGCTCTTTTTTCATCCTTGCTGGAGCTATCGCTGGATTCATGCAGTGAAGCAGACACGCTGCCGCTGGAGGCAGAGCCGGCACTGGAAGCCGACGACGGCAAACTTTCGGCTTGAGCTTGCAGCGCGAGGCTGCTGATTGCAGCCAGGCAAGTCAGACGCAGACTGAGGGGGAAGTTCATGATGTGACTCCTTTTCTTATTACAGCGAAGCAAGATGATGATCTGACTGCGCATGAGGCTATAGAGTTCGCGCCAGATACTAAACAGCTGTCAATTTCAGGCATAGGTTTTCATCATATACCCCGCAGCAGGCAGTTTAGTCAGTCGCACAATAAAAAACATGAGGCGGCATGTCGGACACTGAGCTAGCAGTCTTCAGCTGCGCCTGAAATAAGCCATTTCTTATAAATCCGGAAGCGTACACGCCGCGCAACAGCATTGTACGTATAGGCAATATCGGCCCTTTTTACCCCTACCTACACTGGCCTCACTTTATCGGGATGTCGGCTGACAGACGGCATCCCGATAAGGCAAGTAGATACCCATCTACGACGCTCATCCATACCTATCCCGCGTTCTTAGTGCTTGCGGGTAGTTCAGTTTTACATGCGTTCTGCAGCAGTAACCGTCAGCGCTCTTGCCGCACTACTGGTCTGCTTTAAAAAGTGTGAACTGTTACATGGGCGCACAAACAGGCATATCAGAGGAGGGAGAACATGAAAGCATCTTTACTAGCATGCTCATTGCTGGCCTTGATAGCAGGAGCCGCACATGCGCAAAGCAGTGTCTCAGTCTACGGCATCGTCGATCTGGGTTTAAAAATCGAGAACGACGGCGGTGGCAGAGTCGTAGGCATCAATAGTGGCAATCAAAGCGGGAGCAGAATCGGCTTCAAAGGCACGGAAGAACTCGGCAACGGTTTGAAGGCTAACTTTGTACTGGAAGGCGGAATTAGTGCAGACACTGGCGCGCAGGCTACACCCGGCGTACTGTTCAATCGTCAGTCCTATATCGGCCTGGCTGGCGGCTTCGGTGAAGTAAAGCTGGGCCGCATCTCGACCATGTTCTTCTCGAATGCCAGCGTATTCGATCCCTTTTCCGATACTCTGGCTGGCGATAGTGCAAGACTGATCAACTACTATGGCAGCCGCATCGACAATACCGTCAACTATAGTTTTTCTGCAAAAAACGGCATCAATGGCCAGCTCGCCTATAGTTTTGGTGAAGAGGCTGGCATGCAAAAAGCCAATCGGACTTTGGCCGGGGCCATCGGCTATGCCAGCGGCCCGCTGGCGACCGTATTAATGTATACCGGCAAAAAGAATAAAACTGGCAGTGACACCGAGGAAACCACCTTATTGGGCGGCAACTACAATTTCGGCCTGCTGCAACCGTTTGCCACTTACGCCATCAACAAAGGCTACGGCACAATCAAGACACGTGATGCCCTGCTGGGCCTGAAAATCAACATCTCCTCAGCGGACACCATCATGACATCGGTTCTACGCAGAACCGACAAGGTGGTAAAAGACGCCGATGCACAGCAGATTGCGATTGGCTATACCCATGACTTGTCCAAGCGCACCAATTTCTATACCAGCTGGTCACGTCTGAACAATGATGCCAAGGCTGGCTATAAGGCAGCAGCAAAAGGAAAGGACAATACCCTGTTCAATATCGGTATCCGTCACAAGTTTTGAAAAGGCGGGAAGCAAAGCGAGCTGATCGCAGAGTGCGATCAGGGAATTAATCAGAAGACTTACCCGGCATGTCGTACCAAGGTGCAATATGCAGGGTGAAAATTGATCTCTAATATTGAGCCACATTCATCGCATTGCCTCATTTGAATGTACCTCTCAATCTCGTTTAACCGCTTTTATTCACAAGATAAAAGCGGATTTTTTTTGCTCTTGGTTTTCTGAGCTTGAATCAAATACTTATTTGCCAGCACTCAACATCCGTTCAACATAACGCGCAATCAAATCGATTTCCAGGTTGACCTTGCTGCCCGCCTGCAAATGTTTGAGTGTCGTGACTTGTACCGTATGCGGAATCAGGTTGACCGAGAAGGTGCAGCCGTCTGCGCTATCAGCCACGGTATTCACCGTCAGCGATACGCCATTGATGACGATGGAACCCTTCACTGCGATAAATTTACCCAGTTCTTTCGGCGCAGTCACGGCCAGCAGCCATGACTCACCTACCGGTTCAAATTTGCTGACGACGCCGAGTCCGTCAACGTGACCGGACACCAGATGACCGCCCAGACGTTCGGACAAGGTCACTGCTTTTTCCAGATTCACTTCGCCGACCGCATCCAGACCAGCGGTGCAATTCAGACTCTCGCGCGAGACGTCGACTTCAAACTGTTGATCGGTCTTGGCCACCACCGTCATGCACGCACCATTGAGGGTGATCGAATCACCGAGCGCCACATCGGCCAGCGGCAAGCCGCCGGCATCGACTGTCAGGCGGTGTCCGGCGGCGGCATCGCCGAGCGGAGAGATTTGGGTGATTTTGCCGATGGCAGCGACGATTCCAGTAAACATGATGGCGAGTAAGAGTTAGATAAAACGAATTAGATGAAACGAGCAAGGATACGCAAATCGGCGCCGATCTGCTTGACCTCATGGAAATTTAAATTTTTCTTATGTTCGAGCGACTCCAGCGGCGGCAGGTTAAACATGCGCTGCGCATCCCCCAACAAGCTTGGTGCCAGATACACCAGCAGTTCATCGACACAGCCTTCGCGTATCAGCGAACCATTCAGTTTGAAGCCGGCTTCAACATGCAATTCATTGATCTGACGGCGTCCCAGTTCCAGCATCAGCGCGGCCAGATCGACCTTGCCGCCCGAGTTCGGCACTACGATGACTTCGTGTCCCAGATCGCGCAAGGGCTGCTCTCTTTCCAGATTCGCCTGCGCCGCCACGATCAGCGTACCGCCGCCGCTTAACACGCGCGCATGCGGGCTGATCTGCAAATGGCTGTCGATCACAATGCGCAAGGGCTGCCGCGGCGTGTCGATTGCCCGCACATTCAATTGCGGATCGTCTTCCATCACGGTGCCGATGCCGGTCAGGATGGCACAGGCACGGGCCCGCCAGTAGTGACCATCGGCGCGTGCTTCATCACCGGTAATCCATTGGCTGATGCCGTTATGCAGCGCCGTCATGCCATCCAGGCTGGCGGCACTCTTCAGGCGCACCCATGGTTTGCCACGCTGCATGCGCGAGAGAAAACCAATATTCATTTCACGTGCTTCTTGTTCCAGCACGCCACATGTGACTTGTATGCCTGCAGCTTCCAGCTTGGCCAGTCCCTGCCCTGCTACCAGCGGATTCGGATCGGCAATGGCCGCGACCACGCGCGCGACCCGCGCATTGATCAGGGCATCGGCGCAAGGTGGGGTGCGACCATGATGGCTGCATGGTTCCAGCGTGACGTATACGGTGGCACCACTGACGTCAAAGCCGCGCTTGGCGGCATCATTCAAAGCCTGCACTTCGGCATGCGCATGGCCGACCGGTTGCGTGTAACCGCTGCCTATGACTTTGTTTTCCTTGGCGATGACACAGCCGACACGCGGATTCGGTGTGGTGGTGAACATGCCTTTGGCGGCCAATTCCAATGCCAGGCGTATGCCTTGTACGTCGCTGTGAATTTCCACGGAAGTCTTTACTTATGATGATGTGGTTAATCGGTAGCTGCGCCGGCAAGCATGACGATCAGCAACTTGCCTTGTCTTTGAGCGGATTGCATATACGCGGGCGTCCCAAAAAATTGATCACCACCTTGCGCGTATCCGTCCCCAGTTCCAGCAGCCAATGCCCGGACTGCGACAGCTGTTTACCAGTATTGCTGACGCTGCGGCCACTACCGTTGTAAGCGATATATTGTACTTTCGAATCGCGAAAGCGGGGCGTGATACGCAATTCCGACGTGTGGATGGAATACGAGTAGATCAGGGTTTCGCCGGGATCCCGACGCTGGTTATGGTTTTGATCGACAAAAACCAGCCAGCCCTTGCTCCAGTTCGCGCCGTCCAGCGGCACCAAATCGACCCGCCGACCGCGATGTATCGCCTCCGAGCGCGCCAGCTTGACGGCCATTAACAGCGCATTGCTATGCGTCGTCAGGCGCTGACTCAGGATCAGTTTGTAAAACGCGGGGATGCCGATAGCCAGCAAGCTGGCGCTGATTGCCAGCACCACCATCAACTCGATCAGGGTATACCCGGCGGAGGTCTGATTGCACCGCATCGGATCACCAACAAGTTTCCGTAGCTGGCTGTTTTTCGCCACGGCTATTCAGACTCAGGGTGCCGCACAGCGGATCACGGTAAGCAGGATTTACCTGCGCCGTTCCCGGTTGTGCCAGCAGACGTATGCAGTGGCGAACGCCGCCTGCGTCGCATGCTTCTGCTCGGATCTCATACGCGCTGCTAGCGGCCTTGCTGCCTGAATACCATTTGAATTTGCGTGCATGCTCATCAGTTGAAGCAGAGGAAAAAGCGATATAGCTACCGCGTACCGAGTAAAACTGCTCCTCTTGCTGCATCAGCTGCATCAGGGCGGCGCGCCCCTCCGCTCGCTTGGTCTTGATAAGCGCATTTTTATAGCTCGGGACCGCGACGCTCGCCAGTAATCCGACTATCAGTAGCGCCACCGCGAGTTCTATCAGCGTAAAGCCATTTGCTGCTGCGCGTCGAAGGTCATAGGCATTACGCGGCTTCATGGCTGCTCCTGCCGATAGCTGCCAGTCATATTCAATTCTGACCAGTTGACGATTTCACGCCAGCTAAGTCTGCCGCCAGACTGGCCGCCTGATGCGCCTGCACTCAAGGCCTTGCGATAAACAGATTGCAGTACTACTTGCGTACGCGTACCGAAACCAATCGCAGTTACCCGGTAAAAGTAGCAGGGCTTACCCGTCAACGCACTCATGCTCGGGTCTGCCATCAGTTCAATTGCATAGCGCGGCAGCCGCGCCGACACGCTTGCCGCATCATGCGGGTATGCGCGACCGGTAAAGTGACTATAAGGAACCGTCTGCGTCGTGCCAGCGCTGTCCTCAAGGAAATCTATGTTTTTCCACGCCGGGCTTACTCCAGCTGTGACCAGACGACACATACCCAGATGGATATTGCGCGCACCGCTGGCACAGGGCTCAGCACCGTGCTTAGGAAAACCTCGCTTGCTATCCGCAGCAAAAAATCGACCCGCCGGATTGCTGCCAGCAGACGCTTGCGCAATATCCATTTCTGCATCGAGCAAAGCCGCCTCTGCCGCCTGAAATGCCAGCTGCCGGTCACGTTCATTGCGTGCCAGTTTTTCTCCTTGCAAGGCAATCTGTGCAGCGGCGATTCCCAACATCATTACCAGCAATAACATCGATAAGGTAATGGCCAGACTCACTCCCTGTTCGCGCTTCAGATGACGGGTGGTCATGCTGTCACCCGCCACTTCCGGCTTTGCCGGGTACTACGACTTGCCTGCTTATGTCCTCAGCTATTCCATTCCGCAGTTGTATGGTTTGCGTAAATATCTTTCTGAGGCGAGCACGCTCAGACGCTGGCAAGTCCTGTTCGCGTATCGTCGCTCCTTTGTCATCTGGATGATCGTAACTGCTACCGAATAGTCGGTGCTCACCATCCAAGGCGTCGTTACGTACTCTCTGCTCACTGCGCACCAATAGCGCCACACGTATCGCACGGATTTTCTTCCAGTGTGTTTTGCGATTTCTATCGGCAGCACGCGCCACTGCATTCAAGCCGGCTAAGGGCATGGCCTGATCCAGCGCGTCTATCTCTTTTGCGTTGATAAAGCGGTCGACCACTCCATCGCCATCGAGGTCAACACCATATAAAACCTGAAAGGATTCTATGCCGCGCGCAATCGCATCAGTCGCCCAGCCGTTCTTGCTGCGATATTTGCATTGCAGCTCAGGTTCACCTCCGCTGTCTTTTGCCACAAAGAAAATGCTCCAGCCGCGTTCTTCATCGGCGCTGTGCTGCGAGCTCGCGACTGGCACAAGCAAGCCTGCACAATTCAGTATCGCCTCCTCATCACCAAAGAAACGCAAAGCCAGCACATCGCTGCCGTGTACTACCGACGCAGCTGCTGCCACCGCCAATGCTGCTCCGGTGCGCTGCAGACTGGCGGCATCCAGTCCTATCACGCTAGGACTGAAGTCAGGTGTATTGCGTAGTGGCAGCAGCACGGTGTTCAGATTTTCATAACCGGCCTGGCGTATTGCACGCGCCAGCACTTCCATCGCATAGCGCCCGGTTTCCTGCACCTGCGTGCTCTGGTCTTGCACCAGATAGCCCGCCTTGCTGGATAAGAGCAAGCCCGTGGCAGCCAGCACCACCAGCAAACCCAGTGTGAGCGCGATCATCAATTCGACGATGGTCCAGCCTGCCTGATTGGTGAGCGTCTTCATATTGCGGGCAACACAATCGGCATCACGATGACAGGAGCGAAATGTTTGTGCGCACCACCTGCCGACTGTTCTGGCTGCGTTTTATCGGGCCAGCCTATTTTGATAGTGATCGCGGCATTGGGAGTGTGAGTGCAAGCCCATCGGTATTGGGCTGAGGCGGCGTCCCACGCTTGCGCATCGCGGCAGATTCTTACCCTTGCACCGGGCAATTCATCACGCACGCGCTGTAACCAGCGACTAATCTCGACATCAGCAAATTCGGTCGGAGTGACATCAACTAGCGCCTGCATATCGATTGCCAGATACGGGTTGCTCGCATCATCCAGTTGCCTGTGCGGCGCATAGCCGCGCATCATCTCCGCCATATCCAGCGCAAGATGCAAAGCCGTACTCTGGAAGGCCGCTTGCTGCGCCATGCGTAAAGCCGTCAATTGCATGCCAGCGGCACCGATCACGCCAACTGCCAATACAAACAATGCGATCAGCACTTCGATCAAAGAAAATCCATCTGCACTTGAAGTCGCCATACCCGCTCCCCTGCCATACGAAAGCCTGTCGAATGTGAGTAGCTAGTTTCTGGAGTGGATGCGCTGCTTCAAATCCCATCGATATGGGATTTCACGGCTGGCGACACAGGGAATCATCTCGAAAGCCGAGATTTGGTTTGGGAATGCGGAAGGGAGGGAATACCTAAGCTACTCAGGCAGGTGCAAGCCTGCCATTTATCCGGTGATCAGGCTGCGATAGGGCTGCACAGTTCGACCAATGTACCGTCAGGGCAACGTACATACGAGACGACTTGCCCCCATGGCTTGCTACTTGGGGCCGACAATTCCGTGGCACCAGCCGCCAGTGCCTGCGCATGGGCGGCAGCAACGTCCTCAGTCGTGAAGGCGATTTCGATACCTAGCGGTTGGTCTGAGCTATGCGCGGCAATATGTCCGCCTGCATAGTTCGTCTCTGCCAGTTCATGCGCAGCGAAAGCCAGTGTGGTGGCGCCCGTTTCCAGCTCGCCATAGGTACCGGATTCATGCAGAAAGCGACGACTAAAACCGAATGCTCGTTCAAAGAATTGAAGCGAAGCGGCAACTTCCGGCACGTAGATGATGGTATAGGCGAATTTCATATTGCTGGCTCGGCTTACTTATTACTCGGTTTGCGCTCGCGCCCTATTTCGGCAATCGCATCCTGAAACTCTGCGACGTCTTCGAAGCTTTTATAAACCGATGCAAAACGGATGTAGGCGATCTTGTCGAGTCTTTGCAGTTCGCGCATGACAAGTTCTCCGATCTGACCGGAAATCACTTCACGTTCACCACTCGACAGCAGTTTTTGTTCGATTCTATGGATAGCAGCATCGACTGCCTCGGCCGAAACCGGACGCTTGCGCAAAGCAAGCTGCAGGCTGCCTTGTAATTTCTTCGGATCGAATTCGGTACGGCTGCCGTTTTTCTTGACCACTACCGGCATCGTCAGTTCGATGCGCTCGTAGGTGGTGAAGCGCTTGTCGCAACTGGTACAACGACGGCGACGCCGTATGCTGTCGCCCTCCTCAGAGACACGTGTGTCGAGGACCTGGGTATCTTCGTGCTGGCAAAAAGGACATTTCATCGCAGTGCCTGGTCTTAAGGGTGGTTACGTCACCAAAATTGTTCGCTGGCATGTTCTGCCCTGCAAATTCCCATACTCATTCTGTACTAGCTAAGCCGACATCCCAAAATGGCCTTGCCTGGAGCAATTATCCCGACAAGGCCATTTTGCCGCGCCCTTCAATGATCTGAAGAGCGCTCTACTACTACAAGCAAATTTAAATCAGAGTACTCAACCGTAGACCGGGAAAGCGGCTGTCAATTTCTTCACTTCTGCTTTGACACGTTCGATGGTCGCTGCATCGTTCGGGTTTTCCAACACGTCGGCGATCAGATTACCAACCTTGGTCGCTTCCGCTTCCTTGAAACCACGGGTCGTCATGGCCGGGCTGCCGAGGCGGATACCGGAGGTAACGAATGGTTTTTCCGGATCATTCGGGATCGCATTCTTGTTGCAAGTGATGTGCGCGGAACCGAGCAGGCTTTCCGCATCCTTGCCGGTGATCTTCTTGGCGCGCAGGTCGACCAGCATCACATGCGATTCGGTGCGATTGGAAACGATGCGCAAACCACGTGCGATCAATGCCTTCGCCAATGCGTCTGCATTTTTTACGACTTGTTGCTGATAGGTTTTGAACTCAGGTGCCAGTGCTTCCTTGAACGCAACCGCCTTACCGGCGATGACGTGCATCAATGGACCGCCTTGCAAGCCCGGGAAGATCGCCGAGTTGATGATTTTTTCGTGTTCCGCCTTCATCAGGATGAAGCCGCCGCGTGGACCGCGCAACGATTTATGCGTGGTCGAAGTCACGAAGTCAGCGAATGGCACCGGATTCGGGTATTCGCCTGCTGCGATAAGACCGGCGTAGTGCGCCATGTCGACCATGAAGTAAGCGCCGATTTCCTTGGCGATTTTGGCGAAGCGTTCGAAGTCGATGCGCAGTGCATAAGCGGATGCGCCGGCAATGATCAGCTTCGGCTTGTGTTCACGTGCCAGGCGTTCCATGGCTTCGTAATCGATTTCTTCCTTGTCGTTCAGGCCGTAGGAAACGACGTTGAACCATTTGCCGGACATGTTCAATGCCATGCCGTGCGTCAGGTGACCGCCTTCGGCCAGCGACATGCCCATGATGGTGTCGCCTGGTTTCAGGACTGCCAGGAACACGCCCTGGTTGGCTTGCGAACCGGAATTCGGTTGCACGTTGGCAGCGTCGGCACCGTACAGTTGCTTGAGGCGGTCGATCGCCAGTTGCTCGACGATGTCCACGTATTCGCAGCCGCCGTAGTAACGCTTGCCCGGATAGCCTTCCGCGTATTTATTCGTCAGTTGCGTGCCTTGCGCTTCCATCACCGCAGGCGAAGTGTAGTTCTCGGATGCGATCAGCTCGATGTGTTCTTGCTGACGGGTATTTTCCTTCTGAATGGCCGACCACAGTTCTGCGTCTGTTTTTGCGAGGGTCTGGTCTTTTGAAAACATGAATCACTCCAATCGTTCAAAAAAATGGGCAGGAAGCTAATATCGAACGCAAACCGCGGCCAAGCCACGACTTGCTAATACAACACTACCTGGGGATCGATTGAGGAAGCCGGAAACGGAATTTGCAGGCAGCCTCAGTCGTACTCTCCATTCGGGCTACCCAGGCGCACGGCAATGAAATCTCACGCTTCACGGTGGGTAAGCCCACCTTACGACGTAATTTACCCATAAAAGCGGGAAAATCAGCCGGATTCGCCAGTCACGTGAGACGAAATGGTCCGCAGATTTTACGGCAAGCGCCTGTTTTGAGCAAGTCGGGCCGGCTTTTCACCACCCTCATGCAGTCTGCCCAGATCCGTTCCAGCCAGATCGACAGACCCCTAGCGCGGCGCCCTTATGCGAGATTTGCATAATCATATGTGAAATTTGAAAGCAACTGGATTCATGCGAATTTTGTATTGAAATGTATTGGGCGGTCATTTGGCTCGATTTCCAATACATATGCGCGCCGGACACGCGGCGCAAGCTTGCTTCGGTTCAATAGAATTCATTCAACGCTACAGCCCAGGCCAAGCGCACATTTAATTCTCTGAACTGGAAAGGCCACACCAATATGAACTATGTTCGTCGCCAAGTTGTTACCGCAGTGCTCGGCGCGCTTGCACTGTCGCTCACCTCATCGGCAGTCCTCGCACAAACCCCGAAAAAAGTAACGCTCACCAATGTTTCCTACGATCCGACGCGTGAACTGTATGTCGAGTTCAACGCGGCCTTCGCCAAATACTGGAAAGATAAAACCGGCCAGGAAGTCAGCGTGCGTCAATCGCACGGCGGCTCCGGCAAACAGGCACGTACCGTCATCGATGGCGTCGATGCCGATGTCGTGACTCTGGGTCTGGCACCGGACGTCAACGCGCTGGTCAAGAACGGCAATCTGATCGATAAGGATTGGCAAAAACGTCTGCCGCTGAACTCGGCGCCCTACACCTCGACCATCGTCTTGCTGGTAAAAAAGGGCAATCCGAAAAACATCAAGGACTGGGGTGATCTGATCCGTCCGGATGTATCCGTCATCACGCCAAATCCTAAAACCTCGGCAGGCGCACGCTGGAACTACCTCGCGGCATGGGAATACGGCCGTCGCAAATTTGGTGGCGATGCAGGCGCCAAGGAATTCGTCGGCAAATTGTTCAAGAATGTTCCTGTGCTCGATAGCGGCGCACGCGGCTCAACCATTACCTTCGTGCAGCGTAATGTCGGCGACGTTTTGATCTCGTGGGAAAACGATGCCTTCCTCGCCTTCAAGGAATTCGGTCCCGGCAAGTTCGACATCGTGGTACCTAGCGTCAGTATCCTGACCGAACCGACCGTTGCAGTCGTCGACAAAAACGTCGATCGCAAAGGCACCCGTGAAGTCGCGACCGAATACCTGAAATACCTGTACAGCGATGAAGGACAAGATATCGTCGGCAAACACTACTATCGCCCGACCGGTGCCAAGGCCAAGGCGAAGTACGCAGCGCAGTTCCCTAAACTCGACCTGGTCACCATCGACAATGCCTTCGGCGGTTGGGACAAAGCCGACAAGGAACACTTCGCTGACGGCGGCACTTTCGATCAAATCTACGTACCGAGCAAGTAAGTGAGCAAGTTGGCCCACTCATCCCCTTGAGCCGGGCCGGCCATATGCGGCAACGCATATGGCCACCGTTTTTCTGGCTGCCCTGTTTTTTCAACGCTAGCAGCCCTGCCCTTTCGTTTTTTCCTCATCCGTCTGAAAGTCTCCGCATGAGTACCGCAACAGCTGTTTTCCGCAAAAAGGCGCCGCGCATCGGTCGCGTTTTGCCGGGCTTCACGCCCACCCTCGGCTTCACCGTCTTCTTTCTCAGCATCATCGTCCTGATGCCGCTGGTGGCACTGGTCGGCCGCAGCATGACACTAAGCTGGGACGCCTTCTTCGCTGCCGTCACTGCACCGCGCGTGCTGGCCACCTATCGTCTGACCTTCGGCGCCTCCTTGTTGGCGGCCGTCATCAATTTATTCATCGGCCTGCAAGTGGCGTGGGTGCTGGTCCGCTATGAATTCCCCGGCAAAAAAATCCTCGATGCGCTGGTCGATCTGCCGTTTGCACTGCCGACGGCAGTGGCGGGGATTGCACTGACGGCGCTGCTGGCAGGCAATGGCTGGGTCGGACAATATCTGGAACCGCTCGGCATCCGTCTGGCCTTCACCCCCGGCGGCATCGTGGTGGCGCTGATTTTCATCGGCCTGCCCTTCGTCGTGCGCACGGTACAACCGGTGCTGGAAGATGCGGAAAAAGAACTGGAAGAAGCCGCGGCCTGCCTCGGCGCATCACGCCTGCGTACCTTCTATAGCGTGATCCTGCCGACCATCGCACCCGCCTTGCTGACCGGTTTTTCGATGGCGTTTGCACGGGCGATCGGCGAATACGGTTCGGTGGTGTTCATCGCCGGCAATATGCCGATGATTTCTGAAATCACTCCGCTGCTGATCCTCGTCAAACTCGAACAATTCGACTATGCCGGTGCTTCCGCGGTAGCAGTGGTGCTGATGGTTACCTCATTCCTGCTACTGCTATTACTCAACGGTTTGCAATATTGGCAGGCCAGATCGAAAGGAGTCCGTGCATGAGCCCACTCAGCCACACATCAAACGCCAGACGCATCGTCGCCGACCCGGTGATTTCCGAAGCGGCATGGGTACGCCGCTTGCAGATCGCCCTTACCATCTTCTTGCTAGGCCTGTTCCTGATCCTGCCACTGGCTGCAGTCGTCACCGAAGCCTTGCGCAAAGGCTACGACGCCTACTTCAACGCTATCCTCGATGCGGATGCATGGGAAGCCGTCAAGCTGACCCTACTGACTGCATTGATCGTGGTGCCTATCAATGTCGTCTTCGGCGTCTGTGCCGCATGGGCCATTGCAAAGTTTGACTTCCGCGGCAAGTCAGCGCTGATCACGCTGGTCGATCTGCCTTTTTCGATCTCGCCCGTGGTCGCCGGTCTGAGCTATGTACTCTTGTTCGGCTCACACGGCTGGTTCGGTCCGTGGTTGCAGGAGCATGATTTGAAGATCGTGTTTGCAGTGCCGGGTGTAGTGCTGGCGACCGTGTTCGTGACGGTGCCCTTCGTCGCCCGTGAGTTGATACCGCTGATGCAGGCGCAAGGCACGGAAGAAGAACAGGCTGCCATCGTGCTCGGCGCCAGCGGCTGGCAAGTATTCCGCTACGTCACGCTGCCCAATATCAAATGGGGACTGCTGTATGGCGTCATCTTGTGTAATGCACGGGCGATGGGTGAGTTTGGTGCGGTGTCGGTAGTATCCGGCCATTTGCGTGGCGAAACCAATACCATCCCCTTGCAGGTAGAAATTCTCTACAACGAAATGCAGCTGCAAGCGGCGTTTGCGCTGGCTTCATTGCTGGCCTTGCTGGCGATCATCACGCTCATCATCAAGTCCTTCATCGAATGGCAGCAAAAGAAGGCCGAGTTCCATGTCGAACCGCCGGATACCTTCCGTGCGGATGGCAAACTGGTGTAAAGGACGCGGCGGGAGTGCTAGCGCTGTTCCGCCACATCCACCGTCAGCACATAACCCTGATTGCGCACGGTACGTATGATGCGTGGATTGCGGGCGTTTTCTTCGAGGTGCTGGCGCAAGCGGCTGATACAAATATCGATGGCGCGATCAAAGGCATCACGCTCCTTACCGAAAGTCTGTTCGATCAAATAGTCACGCGTCAGCGTGTGATGTGCATGCTGCAGTAACAAACGCAGCACACGATAATCGGAACCAGCCAATGAGATCACAACCGAATCAGGTGATAACAATTGGCGCGCCCGCGTATCCAGCCGCCAGCCGGCAAAGTTCACAAAAGTGGCGCTGTCGGCTTCATGTGCAGGCGGGAAACTATGCGTGCGGCGCAGCACAACTTTGATACGTGCCAGCAGTTCCCGCGGATCGAACGGCTTGGTCAGATAATCGTCCGCCCCCATCTCCAGTCCGAGGATGCGATCAACCGGTGCACCACGTGCGGTCAGCATGATGATAGGAACGCTGCTGCGCATATGCAAATCACGGCATAGCGACAAACCATCATCACCCGGCAGCATCACATCCAGCACGATCAGTGATGCCGTTTTGCGGCTCAGCCACTCACGCATTTCCACGCCGTCCGCGACTGTTTCCACCGCATACCCTGCTTCGCTCAGATAGAGGCTAAGGAGTTGTCGGATTTCCTGATCGTCGTCGACGATCAGAATGCGTTGCGTCAAAACACTGTTCATTAAAAACCAAATCGAAATACGGTGAGAGCGAGGCAAAAGTGCGCTGCCATTATCCGGGCAAACAAAGTCTGCTTTTATATTTTATTGGCATGCTCTTATGCAAAATGTGCGCGCGACCTCAGGCGGTTGCAAGGGTGGACGGTGAGTAAATCTGCGCACAGCGGGCAGCTCGGAATACAATGGCGGCTACCCCGCTCAATTCGTCACAAGAAAACATGAAAATCGCTACCTGGAACGTCAACTCCCTTAAAGTCCGCCTGCCGCAAGTCTTGCAATGGCTGACGGACAATCCGGTGGACGTGCTGTGTCTGCAGGAAACCAAAACCGTGGACGAGAAATTCCCACTCGCAGAAATCGAAGCTGCCGGTTATCAGGTGGTGTACACGGGACAAAAAACGTATAACGGCGTGGCCATCCTGTCGCGCCATCCGATTACAGATGTCGTCAAAAACAATCCGCTGTTTGAAGATGAACATCAACGCATCATCATCGGCACCATACAAGGTGTGCGCATCATCTGCGCCTACATTCCGAACGGACAGTCGCTGGAGTCAGACAAGTTTCAATATAAGCTGCGCTGGCTGGCAGGCTTGCAGGCATTGCTGGCGCAAGAATTGAAGCAACATGAAAACGTCGCGCTGCTGGGCGACTACAACATCGCGCCGGAAGATCGCGATGTGCATGATCCGGTCGCATGGCAAGGTCAGGTCTTGGTGTCTGAACCTGAGCGCGCCGCCTTCGTCGCCATGCAGGAAATGGGTTTCACCGATGCCTTCCGCATGTTTGAACAGCCGGAAAAACTCTATAGCTGGTGGGATTACCGTCAGATGGGCTTCCGCCTCAATCGCGGCTTGCGTATCGATCATATCTTGCTGTCGCCGGCGCTGACCAAACGCTGTACCGCCTGCGTGATCGATAAGGTGCCGCGCAAATGGGAACAACCTTCCGACCACACGCCGGTGATCGCAACGCTGGATTAAATCAGCGGCAATGCATCCGCCAGATCTTAGCTAGTAGCGCATGGTCTGGTGGCATTTACAGTATCAGCTGCCAGTAACCGACATCCAGCCACTGGTCGAACTTCCGGCCTATCTGTGGAAAGTGCGCCACTTTCACAAAGCCCAGTTTCTCATGCAGCGCCACGCTGCCGGGATTGGGCAGCACGATCCCGCCTAACACCGCATGCACCGATTGCCGCGACAGCTCGCTGATCAAGGCTTGATACAGGCGCGTGCCGACGCCCCGCCCTGCGCTGTCCTGCGCCAGATAGACCGAACCTTCGACGGTATGCAGATAAGCCTTACGGACCTTCCATTTACTGGCGTAGGCATAGCCGAGTATGCGGCCGTCCGCTTCATACACCAGCCATGGAAACTGCGTCAGTGTTTCATCTATGCGCACCGTCATGGCATCCACCGTCACCGCTTCCGTTTCAAAACTGATGACGGTGTTGAGGACGTAATGATTGTAAATAGCGCAGATGGCTGCAGCATCGCTGCGCGTGGCCGGGCGTATGGCATCAGACATGATGAAGATTCAAAGAATGGGATAGTTGTAGTGTACCCAAAGTCGGGGCCACCCTCGTGATGACGAAGCAAACAGCCATAAAAAAGCCCCGTCACCAGGACGGGGCTTGAGGGTCTAGCTAGCTTGCTATCCGCAATGGATGGCAGAGCTTGATCAGTCTACGGTTGCGCCGCTTTCTTTCACGACTTTCGCCCATTTGATCGATTCTTCTTTAACGAAGGCAGCGAAGTTTTCTGGGCTGTCGCCTACGTAATCAGAGCCGGTATCTGCCAGGATCTTTTGGAATGCTGGCTCTTTCATGACTTTCTGTGTTTCGGCATTGATCTTGTTGACGATTGCTTTTGGTGTGCCAGCTGGTGCGAAGAAACCGTACCAAGCGTAGGACACAACTGCCGGCACGCCGGATTCAGCAAAGGTTGGTACGTCAGGCAATTGCGACGAACGTTGTGCGCCCGAAACTGCAATTGCTTTTACCTTGCCGCTCTTGATGTGCGGCATGATCGCGATCATGCTGTCGAACATCACAGGCACGTGGCCACCGAGCAGATCGGAAATTGCCGGCGCCGAACCTTTGTAAGGAACGTGCGTCATTTCCAGCTTGGTAACGCTCTTGAACAATTCACCGGTCATGTGCTGTGGTGTGCCCGAACCCGCGGAAGCGTAGGAGAACTGACCTTTTTGCGCCTTGATGTAAGCCATCAATTCTTTCAAATTGTTGGCAGGTACAGAAGGGTTAGCCACCAAGACCAGCGGCACGCGCAGCAAGTTGGTGATAGGTACCAGATCCTTGCTCGGATCGAAGGTCATTTTTTTGTACAGGCTAGGATTGATTACGATCGGTGCGCTGGATGTAATCAACAGTGTGTTGCCGTCTGCCGGAGCACGCGCCACTGCTGCACTACCGATGTTACCGCCGCCACCGCCACGGTTGTCGATCACGAAAGGATGGCCGAGATCTTCGGTCAGACGTTTCGCAACAGGACGTGCAGCGATATCAGATGGACCGCCTGGTGGCCAAGGCACCACGACCGTTACCGTTGAGTTCGGCCAGCTTTGGGCCAGAGCGTTAGCAGAAAAACTCGCTGCTGCTGCGAATGCGCACAGGAGTAATTTGCTGCCGCGGGATAGTTGTCTCATCATTCAATCCTTATAAAAAGTAAATCACGCTTCAGAGATTGCGACCTTGCCGGCAAACCGACAAGCACACAGAACCAGAATCGCTAAGGGCTAAGGCGACGGTTATTGCGCCTGAGGGGGGAAGGATACCTCATTCGGAATCCTCATAACGATTTTTACGCAGTGAATATGCCACTGATATTCAAACTAAATTCAGCGCTGATTCAGATGTTAATTTCTTGTCACTAGTCGTATGCTGAGTTTTTGTTCGCAGCAAAACCGACACTAAGGCTGCGTCGATTCCTCATCGGCATAAGCCGAACCCAGCGGTGCCAGGCTCAAGGTATAGCCAGCTTCAGCCAGAATGTTTTGTGCACTGTCGAGAAACAAACGCGCTGTGATGCCGGGTGCGTAGATGCTACGTATCTCAATTGCAAAATCCAGCCCTTGAGCGGCCGGATATTGCAGGTAGATTTCGCCACTCTCTATGTACAGCAGATAGCTGTTCAGCTTGCTTTGCAACAGCTGTAAATGCGCGTCATCCCAGACCAGATCATCAATGATGAGCAGCGTACAAAGTCCGCCAGCCTGATCCAGACTGACGCTATCGATTAATTCGCTTTGTTCGACTGTCATGCGCGGAAGGCGGCCGTCGACTCAGCGTTTGACCAATTGCTTTTCGAAAGCGATATCGGATTTGGTCTGGCGCCGCGGCTTCTGCGGGCCATAGGCTTTGACGAAGGTGACGAATTCATCCAGCGGCAAACGCTCGCTGACGGTCACCGGTTTATCACCAGCGTTATCGACCAGATAAAACAGTTCCTCGGAAGTGCGCACCATTGCATAGTGTTCATTCCCGCTGCGTTCTTTCAAGCGTTCAACAGCGGCAGTGGCTCTGGTTGATCTCATACTATCCCCGGCTATAAGCGATGCAAGCGGATGACCTAGCGCAGGCGCGCGGTCAGCATCCAGTAATGTTCGAAATGATGCACGCGCATATCTTTCAACAAGGGGCCCAGACGTTTGCGCAGGGTGCTATTGGTGTAGTAATTCTTGAGGATTTCGTAGCGCTCACCATTTGGTGCCGCGTGGATCTGGTAAGTATTGCCTTCCAGATCGGTACGCGCGATCACGGTTTTCTCGGTGTCAACTTGCGAGTTATCGACCAGGACCAGCAAACCATTCTGTCCTATGATCTTGCGGATACGGGCGATGACTTCGACCTGATCCTGACGTCGTACATGTGACCACCAGAAACCGGCGAAGCAGGCATTGAACTCGCCTTCGACCTTCGGGTCCAGCGCATCTGCCACCGCGAACTGCACCACATCTTCCGGCAATTCACGGGTTTTAGCCTGTTCCAGCAAACTAGGATTGATGTCGGTCGCCAGTACCGAAGCCGCATATTCGGCCAGCTCATCGGTCCAGTAGCCATCGCCACAGGCCAGTTCCAGCACGTGCTGGTCGGTCATCAGCTCGCGCAGATTTTCCATGATGTCATCCAGCGCATCAGCGCCGTCCGGGTTTTCAATATCTTCTTCGTCGAAGTTATTGCGGACCGCGTAGTACTCGGCCATATCGGTGTTTACCGGTTTTATCATGCTGCTCTTATTTCCAAATAAAAATGTGTGTATCTGTATGTGCGTATGTGTGCTGCTGGCAGACGGACTGCGTTCTTTATAGTTCGTACATATCCTTTTCGCCACTCAATACCTGCTCCACCAGTTTGCGGTTGAGCGTAGGCGTCAGCAGTTCGATGAAGGTAAATACATAGCTGCGCAAGTATGCGCCCTGCTTCAGCGCCACCCGCGAGACATTGGTGCCGAACAAATGCCCGGCCGGTATCGCGCGCAAATTCTTGTCGCGCTCGGCATCAAAGGCCATGCCGGCGATGATACCGATGCCCATGCCAAGTTCGACATAAGTCTTGATCACATCAGCATCGATGGCTTCCAGCAAGACATCCGGCTTCAGGTTACGCAGGCTGAAGGCATGGTCTATCTTGTTGCGACCGGCAAACGCGCTGTCATAAGTAATCAACGGATAAGCGGTCAACTCTTCCAAGGTAATTGATTTGGATTTGAGCAAGGGATGATCGACCGGCACCACCACCTGATGCTCCCATTGATAACATGGCAATGAAATCAAACCGTCTATGCTGGCAATCGATTCGGTCGCGATCGCCAGATCGGCCTGATCCATCAAGACCATATCGGCCACCTGTTTCGGATTGCCTTGCAACAATGACAATCTTACCTTGGGGAATTTCTGCGTAAATGCCTGCACAACCTTAGGCAGCGAATAGCGCGCCTGAGTATGAGTGGTCGCTATCGTAAAGCTGCCGCTGTCGTGCGCGGCGAATTCATTGCCTATGCGTTTGAGGCCGTCAATTTCCTGCATGATCAGCTCAACCGACTTCAAAACTGCCCGTCCCGGCTCGGTCAGGCCGCGGATACGCTTGCCGTGGCGGGAAAAAATATCCACGCCCAGCTCTTCTTCCAACTCAATAATTGCCTTGGAGACACCCGGTTGAGAGGTAAACAGTGCCTTGGCAGCTTCCGTCAAATTAAAGTTCTGCCGCACCGCTTCCCGAACGAAGCGAAGTTGATGAAGATTCATGTCTTCCCCTCATGTTTTCGACTGAAAACACAGCTCAGTCATTTTTCATTATTGCTTATACCAAAAAAGCATATAAGCAAATAATTAGTAAGTAGTTTGGAATAAGGCTCAAGTTTATTACTATTCGCCCTACTTTGCGCGAGGTCTTATGTCGGTTACTTATATTGTTTCAGGTTTTGCAGTCGGTTTACTGGTCGGTTTGACCGGTGTCGGCGGCGGCTCCCTGATGACACCGCTCTTGACCCTGCTGTTTGGCGTGTCGCCCACAGTAGCGGTCGGGACCGACCTCGCCTTCGCTTCCACCACCAAAATCGCCGGTACCTTTGCCCATCGTTACAAGGGTAATGTGCACTGGAATATCGTCAAGCAGCTGTGCGTGGGCGCCTTGCCGGCCGCCGTGCTGACGACCCTCGTATTGAAATACCTGGGCGGCCTCGACCAGGAAATCGGCCAGGTCATCCGTTACTCGATCGCCGGCTCCGTCATGCTGACCGTGATCGCACTGATTTTCCGTACCCGCCTGCAAAACTGGATGAGCGAGCATCCGAGCCGTCAGTTCCATGGCAAAAAACTGGTCATAGCGACCATAGTTTCGGGTGCAATTCTCGGTACATTGGTTACAATCTCGTCTATTGGCGCCGGAGCAATCGGCGCCACCATACTGGTTCTGCTTTATCCACGCCTGACACCGGCCGAAATTGCCGGTACCGACATTGCCTATGCAGTGCCTTTGACCGCGATTGCGGCCCTCGGCCACTGGTGGCTCGGATCGATCCATTGGGAATTACTGGCCATGCTGTTGCTCGGCTCCGTGCCGGGCATCACCCTGGGATCGCTGGCGTCACGAGCCATACCGGAAAAAGTATTGCGCGTCCTGTTAGCCACTACGTTAACAACCGTTGCCTTCAAGTTAGTTTATTAAGGAATTGAGATGTATCGCTACGATCAATACGACCATCAAATCGTCAAAGAACGCATCGCGCAATACCGCGATCAGGTCCGTCGTCGCCTGTCCGACGAACTGGCAGAGGACGAATTCCGTATCCTGCGCCTGCAAAACGGCCTGTACATGCAGCGCCATGCGTATATGTTGCGCATCGCCGTACCTTACGGCCTGCTGTCGTCGGCGCAGATGCGCATGTTTGGCCATATCGCCCGCAAGTATGACCGCGGCTATGGTCACTTCACGACCCGTCAAAACATCCAGTTCAACTGGATCAAGCTGGAAGAATCACCGGACATCCTGAACGAACTGGCGACAGTCGAGATGCATGCGATCCAGACTTCCGGCAACTGCATCCGCAATACCACTTCGGATGAGCTGGCTGGCGTTGCTGCCGATGAAATCGTCGATCCGCGTCCGTACGCCGAGATCATCCGCGAATGGAGTACCTTCCATCCGGAATTCGCCTACCTGCCACGCAAATTCAAGATCGCAATCAATGGCGCGGTCGAAGATCGTGCTGCGACTGCGGTGCATGACATCGGTCTGCACGTCATCAAAAACGAACAAGGCGAAGTCGGCTTCCGCGTGCTGGTCGGTGGCGGCATGGGCCGTACCCCTATCCTCGGTAGCGTGATTTGCGAATTCCTGCCGTGGCAACACGTCATGACCTATCTGGAAGCGATTCTGCGTGTCTACAACCAATACGGTCGTCGCGACAACATCTATAAAGCGCGTATCAAGATTCTGGTGAAAGCCATCGGCATCGATGAATATCGTCGTCAGGTTGAGCAAGAATGGCAAGACATCAAAGACGGGCCGGGTACCCTGACCAATGAAGAGTTGCAGCGCGTTGCCGCATTCTTCACGATGCCTGCATATGCAACTTTGCCTGCCAGCGATGCTGAATTTGAAAAGCACAAGGCAGAAAACAAAGCCTTCAACAGCTGGCTGACCCGCAACGTCAAGGCGCACAAGGTAAGCGGCTACGCAGCAGTCGTGCTGTCGCTGAAAAAAACCGGCGTGCCACCAGGCGATGCAACGGCAGAACAACTGGACTTCATGGCTGAACTGGCGGATCGCTACAGCTTTGGCGAACTGCGCGTCACGCATGAACAAAACGTCGTACTGTCGGACGTCAAAATCAGCGACCTGTACGCAGTCTGGGAAGCAGCCAAATCGCAAGGTCTGGCAACGCCAAACATCGGCTTGCTGACCGACATCATCTGCTGCCCTGGCGGTGATTTCTGCTCGCTGGCCAATGCCAAATCGATCCCTATCGCGGAAGCGATTGCAGAACGTTTCGACAATCTGGATTTCCAGCATGACATCGGCGATATCGAACTCAATATCTCTGGCTGTATCAATGCCTGTGGTCACCATCACGTCGGCAATATCGGCATCCTCGGTGTCGATAAAGACGGCGCCGAGTGGTATCAGGTATCGATCGGTGGGGCGCAAGGCAATACCAGCTCGATCGGCAAAATCATCGGACCGTCGTTCTCAGCACATCAGATGCCGACCGTGATCGAACGTTTGCTGGAAGTGTATGTACGCGACCGTATCGAAGATGAACGCTTCATCGATACCGCACGTCGTGTAGGCGTCACGCCATTCAAGGAACATGTGTACGCAACACCGATCAAGGTTGCGCACGCCGCAGGAGAAGATGCATATGCTTAACATCATCAAAGATAAAGCCGTTGTCGGCACCGACGACTGGAACTTGTTGCGCCTGGCTGAAGGCGAAACCGCAGAGACCGTCGCAGTCCCGTCCGGCAAAGTCATCGTGCCGCTGACCGTCTGGCAAGCACAGGCTGCCACATTGAAGGCACGCACCGATGTCGGCGTCTGGCTCGCCAGCGACGAACGTCCGGAAGCCTTGAAAGACGATACCGCAACGCTGCAAATGATCGCCGTCGATTTCCCTAAATTCGGCGACGGCCGTGGTTACTCGATCGCCTACAACCTGCGCATGCGTTTCAACTATAGCGGCGAGCTGCGCGCAGTCGGCGATGTCTTGCGCGACCAGTTGTTCTATATGCAGCGCGTCGGCTTCAACTCGTTTGCCGTACGTGCGGATCGCGACGTCAATGATGCATTGAAGGGCCTGAGCGATTTCTCCGAAAGCTATCAGCAATCGTGGGATAAAAAGAACCCATTGTTCCGTCGTGTAGACCGTCAGGCGGCAGCACCAAAATGAATGAAGCAGACTTCGCCGCGCTGGTAGCGGCCACCCGTGAAACACTGCAACGCGTAGCGGATCAGTTCGCGCCTGCAGTCTTCGCTTCCAGCCTGGCGGCGGAAGACATGGTGTTGACCGACATGATCCTGCGCGACAAGTTACCTATCGGTATTTTCACGCTGGAAACCGGCCGCCTGCATGCAGAAACGCTGAGCGTGCTGGACCGCATCAAGGAAACCTATGGCTACGACGTGGAACTGTATCGTCCGCAGCCGGAAGCGGTAGAAGCCTATGTGCAGCAAAACGGCTTGAACGCTTTCTATGAAAGCGTCGACATGCGCAAGGAATGCTGCCGTATCCGCAAGGTCGAGCCGCTCAATCGCGCACTGGCCGGCAAGCATGCGTGGGTAACCGGCCAGCGCCGCGCGCAATCAACCACCCGCGCCGCCCTCGATGTGCAGGAGCAGGACGAAGCGCACGATATGGTGAAGTTCAATCCGCTGGCGGACTGGTCGGAAGAAGATGTATGGCACTACATCCGCAGCAAGCATGTGCCGTACAACCCGCTGCACGATAAAGGTTATCCGTCGATCGGCTGCGAACCCTGCACCCGCGCCATCCAGCCGGGCGAAGATGTACGCGCCGGACGCTGGTGGTGGGAAAACCCGGAATCCAAGGAATGCGGCTTGCACGTCGTTGACGGCAAGCTAATCAGAATCAAACCCGTAGCAACTAACGCCTGAGATCCTATGAACACAGTAGTTGATAAATTATTTCTGGATAGTGCCAGCAACAAGCATCTGGACTGGCTGGAATCGGAAGCCATCCACATCATGCGTGAAGTGGCCGCTGAATGCGCCAACCCTGCACTGCTGTTTTCCGGCGGCAAGGACTCGGTCGTCATGTTGCGCCTGGCGGAAAAAGCGTTCCGTCCCGGCAAATTCCCGTTCCCGCTGGTACATATCGATACCGGCCACAACTTTGACGAAGTCATCAGCTTCCGCGACAAGCGCGCCGCCGAACTCGGCGAACGCCTGATCGTCGGCTCGGTGGAAGATTCGATCAAGCGCGGCACCGTGCGCCTGCGCAATCCTTTGACCGATTCGCGCAATGCGGCACAGGCAGTAACGCTGCTGGAAACCATCGCCGAACACAAATTCGACGCCTGCATCGGCGGCGCCCGTCGTGATGAAGAAAAAGCCCGCGCCAAGGAACGCATCTTTTCCTTCCGCGATGAATTCGGCCAATGGAATCCGAAAGCGCAACGCCCTGAACTCTGGGACCTGTACAACACCCGCGTCCATCCAGGCGAAAACATGCGCGTGTTCCCGATTTCGAACTGGACCGAACTCGACGTCTGGCAATACATCGCCCGCGAAAAACTGGAACTGCCATCGATTTACTTTGCGCATCAGCGTGAAGTGATTCCACGCAACGGCTTGCTGGTACCACTGACACCGCTGACCCCGGCGAAGGAAGGCGAAACCGTCGAAACCCAGACCGTACGCTTCCGTACCGTCGGCGATATCTCCTGCACCTGCCCGGTCTCGTCGGATGCAGACAGCGTCGAAGCCATCATTGCGGAAACCGCCGTCACCCAGATCACCGAGCGCGGCGCAACCCGCATGGACGATCAAACGTCCGAAGCATCGATGGAAAAACGTAAAAAAGAAGGATATTTCTAATGAGCGCAGTCATTTCAGATCAATTATCGGCCAAGAATGCCGGTGCACCATCGGCTGAACGCGGCTTGCTGCGCTTTATCACCGCCGGCTCCGTCGACGACGGCAAAAGCACGCTGATCGGTCGCCTGCTGTTCGACAGCAAGGGCATCTTCGCCGATCAGCTGGATGCGATGTCGCGTGCCAAGCACAAGCGCACCGTCGGCGACACCATCGACCTGTCCTTGCTGACAGACGGCCTGGAAGCAGAACGCGAACAAGGCATCACGATTGACGTGGCCTATCGTTACTTCGCCACGCCGAAGCGCAAATTCATCATCGCCGATACCCCGGGCCATGAACAATACACCCGCAATATGGTGACCGGTGCATCGACTGCTGACGCCGTCATCATCCTGATCGACGTTTCCAAGGTCAAGCTGGGCGACGACGGCAGCGTGGAATTGCTGATCCAGACCAAACGTCATTCGACTATTGCGCACTTGCTGCAAATCGAACACGTGATCGTGGCTGTCAACAAAATGGACCTGGTGAATTACGACCAGACCGTATACGACCGCATCGTGGCGGCTTACTCGGAGTTTGCAAAAACCCTGGGCCTGAAAGATATCCGTCCGATTCCATTGTCCGCCCTCACCGGTGACAACGTGGTTGCCAGCGGCGGCAATATGCCCTGGTACAAGGGCCCGACCCTGATCGAATTACTGGAATCGCTGAGCGTCTACGATGAATCGCACGATGAACCATTCCGTTTCCCGGTACAACTGGTAGCGCGCCACAACGGCCACGAAGCCGATGACTTCCGCGGTTACATGGGTCGTATCGAAGCCGGCAAAGTCAGCAAGGGTGACAAGCTGGTGATCCAGCCCAGCGGCCAGACCGCCACCGTCAAGGATATCCAGACCCTGGATGGTTCACTGGAACAAGCGGTAGTCGGTCAATCGATCACCCTGCTGCTGGAAGAGTATGTCGACATTTCGCGTGGCGATATGTTGTCGGCTGCAAACCGTCCGGCTGAATTGCTGAAAACTGTCAATGCAGACCTCTGCTGGCTGTCGGAAGAACCATTGGATACCCGTCGCAAATACTGGCTCAAGCACACGACCCGCCAGGTCGCTGCACGCGTGACCAAGATCGACACCCTGCTCGACATCAACACGCAGGAAAAGCGTCCAGCCGATGAAGTCAAACTCAACGGTATTGCACGCGTCACCCTGAATGTCGCGCAAGCACTGGCGGCAGATGCCTATGATGAAATCCGTTCCACCGGCTCCTTCATCCTGATCGACGAAGTCACGCATCAAACCGTGGCTGCCGGCATGATCCGTCTGGCATAAAAGGCTCTCGCCAGAAATAAGCAGCATGACAGCACAGACGTACGGAAAAGTATTTTTGATCGGTGCCGGACCAGGTGCAGTCGACCTGATCACGGTACGCGGTGCGCGCATACTGGCGCAAGCCGACGTCGTGCTGCACGATGCCTTAGTAACACCTGAGATGCTGGAGCTGTGCCCGCAGGCGGAGAAGATTTCCGTCGGCAAGCGCAGCGGCCAGCGCTCTACCGCCCAGCTGGCCATCAATCAATTGCTGATCGATTGCGCCGCCAAATACAAATTGGTGGTGCGCCTGAAAGGCGGCGATCCGATGCTATTCGGACGTGCCGATGAAGAACTCACTGCACTTGAAGCACACGGCATAGAGATAGAAATCGTGCCGGGTGTCACCACTGCCTTCGCCGCGGCAGCAGCAACGCAATTGCCGCTGACCAAACGCGGGATTGCCCGCAGCATCGCCTTCTTTACTTCTGCTTCCGCACCGAACCAACCCGACCAGCTCACGCTGCCGGATTGCGACACCCTGATTCAATACATGGGTGGACGTGAAGCCATGCTCACGGCACAAAAGCTCTTGGAACAAGGTCGCTCGCCGGATTTACCGGTCGTGATCGTGGAAAACTGCAGTCTGGCAAATCAAAAGATCGTACGCATGAACTTGCGCGAGCTGGAACGCGGCGTGCTGGATGCGCAGGGACCGGTACTGGTGATGATAGGTGCGGCACTTGCGGCGCGCACAAAAAGCTCAGACTAGTTAAGTGAATTCACGCAATAAGTCGCCATCGCCTGCAACACTTCTGAATTTTCCCCCACCGCTTCAACAATCTTGAAGCTCAGCGTCGGATACTGCAGCTGCAGTTCATCGACGATGCGCGGCAGATCTGCGCGTACATGACCGCCCTGCCCGAGGAAGACCGGCACCACCGTCACCTCAGTCACACCGGCAGCCACCAGCTCGCTAGTCAGCTCCGGCAAACGCGGGCTCATCAATTCGAGGAAGGCCAGCTTCACCACCAGTTCGGGGGATTGGGCTTGTACCAGCAGTTGCAGACGCTGGAACGGTTCGGCCCAGCGTGGGTCACGCGCACCGTGTGCAAACAAAACCAGCGCGCGCGCCTTGCTTTGAATACTCATTAGTGGCGCTCCACCCACAGCAAGGCCCCTACCGCCACCGTCAGGAACAAGAGACTAGGCAGAATCGCAGTGGCAAACGGCGGCCAGGTATTGAGCAAACCGAGGTGTGAAAACAAGCTGTTAATCAGCTGGAAGCTGACACCGATCATGATGCCGGTAAAGATCTTCAGGCTGACGCCGCCGGAACGGAAGTGCAGATAAGCAAACGGCAAAGCCAGCGCCATCATCACGAATACGGCGAATGGATAAACAATCTTTTTCCACAGCGCGATTTCATAACGGATAGTGTCGCGTTTATTTTCCGACAGATACTGTGTGTAGTTCACCAGCGCGATGGCGGACATCGAGGCCGGGTCGGTAAATCCGACCGACAGGATTTCCGGCGTCATTTCCGAAATCAATGATTTGCTGGCAAATTTGCTGAGCGAAATGGCCGTCGTAATATCAGTCGAGACCGCCGTACCTTGCAATTTCGAAGCACCGAAAGCGGCGATGGTGCCGTCGTGCAAAGTCCAGTTATTGCTACCGGCGTATTCCGCCGACGCTGCGGTAATCAATGCGGTCAGATGAAAATTGCGATCGATTTCGTATATCTTCAGATTCAGCAACTTGCCGTCCGACTTCAATTCACGCACGTTGACGAAGCGCGAACCGATGACTTCACCTTCTTGTCCATTGGTACGGATCACATCCTTGGTCCACAAGCCTGAGCGGAATTCCTGCGCCAGTGCCCCGCCCTGACTGGTCACGCGTACGCGCTCCGCCATATTCGAGGTGACCGGCACGACAAACTCACCGAACACAAAGGTAATCACAGCAAACACCAGACCGATCTTGAACAGAATCACACCCACCATTGCGGTCGACATGCTGGACGCGCGCATGATGGTGAACTCGGAACGCGCCGCGAATTGCGACAAGGCCCAGATGGTACCGATCAGGGCCGCGATCGGCATCAGCTCATACACATAGCCCGGCATCTCCATCACGACATACAGGAAGGCGTGTTGAATCTTATAACCACCATGGCCCACCGACTTCAGCTCGCCCACCATATCGAAGAAGGCAAACAAGGCGAGGAAGGCGATCAGTACAAACAATACTGAGCGGCCAATTTCCAGTGAAAAGTACTTTTGCAGGATCTTCATGCTGCCGCCTTCCGGCCGAGGCAGGTGCGTTTGAGCAGCGACCATGCAACGAGGGGGTGATAACGACTATTCACTTTCAGGCGCCAGGCAAAGAAGACGGCGAGCACAATGAGTGCCACCAGATGTACCGGCCACCAGGCCAGCATCAGCGTAGAACGATTTTGCACCACAGTCGCCTGCGCGAAACTCAACATATTGCTATAGAAGACAAACAGGAAGAGCGCGATTAGCAAATTCGCCGAACGGCCACCACGCGGATTAACAAAACCAAGCGGGATCGCCAGCAACATCAGCAAGATGCCCATCAAAGGCAGGGAAACGCGCCACAGGATTTCGCCATCATTAAAATTGGAACGATTGGCCAGCAGATCGCGGGTCGAAGTCGAACGGGCGGAAGTATCGCCGACCAGTGCTTTGGACTGACTCGCCACCAGCACACCATAGCGGTCAAATTCCATCAACTCAAAATCCGATTGGGTCGGTACGCCGTCATAGCGACGGCCCTGACTCATGACGAGGAATTTATCGCCGGCCGGATCAATTTCGACCGTCCCTTCCTTGGCCACCACCACACTGGTTTTGCCGTTGCGCATGCTACTAACGAAAATGTTTTTTACTTTAGTCGAATCGCCCGACACACCTTCCACAAAGAAGACGCGGTCAGACGACGAGGATTCCTGAAACTTGCCGGGCGACACGCGGGCAATATCTTCGCGGTTGGCATAGCGCTCTTTATAAACCGCACTTTGCTGATTCGACCATGGCGTCAGGAACAGACTTAGCAATGCGGTCATGGTCACGATAGGCAGGCCAAACATCAAAACCGGTTGTATCCACTTGGCCAGACTGAGGCCGGAAGCGAACCACACCACCATTTCGGAATCCTGATAGCTGCGCGTTACCACCAGCAGCACGGCGACGAAGCCGGTCAGGTTCAACAAAATAGGCAGGTAATTGAGAGCTGAAAAACCGAGCAGTGCGACCACATCGGCGGACGCGATCTTGCCACCCGCAGCCTGCCCCAGAATACGAATCAGCGTGACCGTGATCGTAATAGTAAAAAGGGTAGTGAAGACGGCGCCAGCGGTACTTAGCAAATCGCGTCGGAGCGCGCGCTGAAAAATCATTGGGAGGCTATAATCGTGAATCGACAAGGAGAGTAACGCATGGACTTTAGCATAAAACCATTGGACGCAAAAAGCACTATCGGCAGTATCAAGACGGGCTGTATCGCAGTTGCCGTATTTGAAGACAAGAAACTGTCAGCGGGCGCACAGGCACTGGATCGCAAGGGTGAAATCACTGCCGCCCTGAAGTCCGGCGACATCAGCGGCAAGGCCGGTTCCACCCTGCTCTTGCGTGGCGTCAATGGCGGCAGCGCCGAGCGCATCCTGCTGGTCGGCCTCGGCAAGCAGGATGCAGTTACCGAGAAAGATTTCAATGCGGCGGCACAGGCCGTGGTCCGTGCCTTTACCACCCTCGGCAGCAGCGAAGCCGTGGTGGCATTGCCGTTTGATGCGGTCGCCAGCCGCGACAGCGCCTGGGCCATCCGCTGCACCATCCTGGCCGCACGCGAAGCCGCTTACCGCTTCGACAGCCTGAAAAGCAAAAAAGAACCAGCCGCCAGCGGCGTCAAAAAAATCGCCTTTGCGGTACCGGCAGCCGTTGTCAACAGCGCCAAGGAAGCCGTCACGCAAGCCGTTGCCGTCGCCAACGGCATCGACCTGACCAAGGATCTGGGCAATTTCCCGGCCAATGTCTGCACCCCGACCTATCTGGCCAATACCGCCAAGAAAATGGCGAAAGAATTCAAACTCGAAGTCGAAGTGCTGGATCGCAAGCAATTGCAGGCACTGAAGATGGGCAGCTTCCTGTCTGTCACCAATGGCAGCGTGGAACCACCTAAATTCATCGTCCTCAAGCACAACGGCGGCAAAGCCAAGGATGCGCCTACCGTGCTGGTCGGCAAAGGCATCACCTTCGATTCCGGCGGTATCTCGCTGAAACCGGGTGCCGCTATGGATGAAATGAAGTACGACATGGGCGGTGCAGCTTCGGTACTCGGTACCATGCGCGCGATTGCCGAACTCAAGCTCAAGCTCAACGTCATCGTCGTCATCCCGACCTGCGAAAACATGCCATCCGGCAGCGCGACCAAGCCGGGCGACATCGTGACCTCGATGTCTGGCCAGACTATCGAAGTGTTGAATACTGATGCCGAAGGCCGTCTGGTGCTGTGCGATGCGCTGACTTATATAGAACGCTTCAAACCAGCCGCGGTGGTCGACGTCGCCACCCTCACCGGTGCCTGCATTACCGCACTCGGCCATCACAACTCCGGCCTCTTCACCCGTAGCGATGACGCGCATGATGCATTGGCCAACGAGTTGCTGAGCGCGGGCAAAGCAGCCGGTGACACCGCATGGCGCATGCCTATCGAAGACAGCTATCAGGAACAGCTGAAATCGAATTTTGCTGATATGGCCAACATCGGCGGCCCGGCCGGCGGTGCAGTCACCGCAGCCTGCTTCCTCGAACGCTATACCAAGAAGTACACCTGGGCCCATCTGGATATCGCCGGTACTGCGTGGAAGAGCGGCGCAGCCAAAGGTTCTACCGGTCGTCCGGTACCTTTGCTGACCACCTTCCTGATCGCACGTGCACAGGCAGCCAGCAAGTAATCAGATGAAGTCAGCATAGCCTCGCGCATCCGGCCAATACGGCGGATGCGCGACTTGCATTACCACCCCTGCAATACCGTTTATCTTCATCAGTAACGCGCATTTTTTCCACAAAGGAAATCCTATGATCGTTTTGGTCACAGGTGCAACTTCAGGCTTCGGCGCTGAAATGGCACGCAAATTTGCACAACATGGTCACAAAGTAATTGCCACTGGACGCCGCCAGGAACGTCTGGACGAACTCGCGGCCGAAATCGGCAGCGCTGTATTGACGGTCCAGATGGACGTCACCGACAAAGCCTCTATCGCCGCCGCGTTGGCCAGCCTGCCGCCGGAATGGCAAGAGATCGATGTCCTGATCAATAACGCCGGCCTCGCACTCGGCGTGGCACCAGCCCAGTCCGCCTCGCTGGAACAGTGGGAAACCATGATAGAGACCAACTGCAAAGGTCTGGTCACCGTCACCCGCCTGCTGCTGCCAGAAATGCTCAAGCGCAATCGCGGCACCATCATCAACATCAGCTCCAGCGCTGGTGCCTATGCTTATCCGGGCGCCAATGTGTATGGTGCGACCAAGGCTTTTGTTGATCAGTTCACCCGCAATCTGCGCGCCGATCTGGTTGGTACCGGCGTGCGCGCATCGAATATCGCGCCGGGTCTGGCAGGCGGTACTGAATTCTCGAATGTGCGACTGAAGGATGATGCGGCCGCGGCCAAGGTCTATGAAGGTACGGTACCGCTGAGCCCGGCAGATATAGCCGAAACCGCTTACTGGATCGCCACCCTGCCAGCACATGTCAACATCAATCACATCGAATTGATGCCGACCTGCCAGGGCTTCGGACCTTTATTCATCAAGCGCAATACCTGAACTTAAGTGGGTAAACACGTGGTTTTGGCTGCAAACACAGTCCACTTGCAGCCAAAACTGTAAATTCGGGTAACAAGCTTGTCATGCCGAATCAATATCATTGATAATTCAGCACACACCCGGACAACGCCACGGCGCCGTCTACCCAAGGTAAATATCCAAGATGCAGTCAAATTTTACGTGGACCATACGGGTCTACTATGAAGATACCGATGCCGGTGGCGTCGTGTTCTACGCCAACTACCTGAAATTCTTTGAGCGCGCGCGTACCGAATGGCTGCGCAGTTCCGGTATCAGCCAGCAATTAATGACCGAAACACACGGCGTCATGTTTGTCGTCAAAAGCACGGCACTTGATTATCACGCGCCGGCCAAACTCGATAATGAACTGAAATTGACGGTCGTAGTCGAAAGGATGGGCCGCGCTTCCGTACAGTTCTTACAAGAAGCATGGCGCGTGACGACCGGCCCGGATGGCGAGCAGCATGAATTGCTGGCCACCGGACGTATCAAGGTCGGTTGCGTCGACACGCAACGCTTCAAACCCAGCCAGATTCCCAGCCAGGTAATGGATTGCATCAAAACTCTGGAAGCAGGTCCGGCAGACTAAGGTCGCGGCCCCACGGAGTGCAAGCTAGCGCTGATGCCGCCGCAATGATGAAACGACTGGAATACATAAGGCAAATGCAGGGCTAAATCGCACCGTCTCAAGCAAGTTACGCATACAATTGACCAAATTCGACTAAATCAAACTTCCATGACCGTCACTCAAGACCTTTCCTTCGTACACCTCATCACCAACGCTTCGGTTCTTGTACAGCTCGTCATGGCGCTTTTGCTTGGCGTGTCCGTCATGAGCTGGACCTACATCTTCCGCAAGATGTTCGCGATCAAGAATGCCCGCGCGCAAACGGAAGAATTCGAACGCGCCTTCTGGTCCGGTGGCGACCTCAACACCCTTTACCTCGAAGCCAGCTCCAACCGCCGCAAGAACAATGGCTCGACCGGTGCGCTGGAACGCATCTTCGAAGCCGGCATGAGCGAATTCAACAAAGCCAAGGGCGCCAACGACTCCTTCCACCTCAGCGCCCGCCTCGACGGTGCGCGCCGTGCGATGCGCGCCGCCTACCAGCGTGAAATGGATGCACTGGAATCCCATCTCGCCTTCCTCGCTTCGGTCGGTTCGGTATCGCCGTATGTCGGCTTGTTCGGTACCGTGTGGGGCATCATGAACGCCTTCCGTGGCTTGGCCAATGTGCAGCAAGCGACGCTGGCTGCGGTCGCGCCGGGTATCGCCGAAGCGCTGATTGCCACCGCGATCGGCCTGTTCGCCGCGATTCCTGCCGTGGTTGCTTACAACCGTTACTCGCACGATATCGATCGCCTGGCGATTCGTTTCGAGAGCTTCGTTGAAGAATTCTCGAACATCCTGCAACGCCAGACCCGATAAGGACGCCAGCAATGTCATTCTCATCCGGTAGCATGCGCGGCGGCCGTACCCGCAAGTTCAAGTCTGAAATCAACGTCGTGCCGTATATCGACGTCATGCTGGTACTGCTGGTGATCTTCATGGTGGCCGCGCCGCTGACCAATCCCGGCGTCATCAATTTGCCGAACGCGGCGAAATCGACGCTACCGCCGACCGAATACATACGCATAGACTTGCGCCCGGACGCGTCGGCCACGCTCACCATCAGCGGCAGCAAAGGCAAGGTCCCGACCGAGACCGCGGCCAATCGTGCAGCCCTGGCGCAAAAGCTGCAGGCCATCCATGCCGACCGTCCGGAATTGCCGGTCATGATTTCGGCCGACAAAAACATCAAATACGACGAGGTGATACAAGCCATCTCGGAAGCCAAAAAACTTGGAATTGAGCGAGTTGGGCTAGCAACCAAGTGAAGCCGGTTTTATGACAGACACCACGCCGTACACCGTACCCAAGGAACCAGGTCGCTGGCGCGCCATCACGCTGGCGGCCGCGGTGCATGCTGCGCTGCTGGTTTTTTTCTGGATAGGTATCGACTGGCAAAACGAAACCCCGGTCGCAGTACAGGCCGAGATCTGGGACATGCAGGCGAAAGAAGCCGCACCCTTGCCACCAGAGCCGGAGCCTACCCCGCAGCCCAAACCTGAACCCCAGCCTATCGTCAAGGAAACGCCTAAAGCGGAGCCGGTAGAGCCGCCGCCACCGAAAGTCGATATCGCACTGGAACGCGAGAAGAAGCGCAAAGAGCAAGAGCGCAAGGACAAGCTGGCGCAAGAAGAAAAAGACAAGAAGCTGAAGCAGCAGGCTGAGCAAGACAAACTACAAAAGCTGGAGAAACAGGCGGCCGACAAGAAAGCGGCCGAACAGCAGCAAAAAGCCGATCTTGAGAAAAAACGTAAGCAGGAAGCCGCCGATGCTGCGATGCGCGACAAAATGCGCGCCGATGAAATGCGTCGTCTGACTGCCTCCGTCGGTAGCGGCGGCACTGGCGAAGCCGCCAAATCGCAAGGCAGTGGCCGTGCCGACAGTGGCTATGCCGATAAAATCCGCGCCAAAATCCGCCAAAATACGACTTTTATCGTCCCAGACGGATTAAACGGGAATCCTGCAGCCGAGTTTGATGTCGAACTGCTGCCTGACGGCTCGCTGCGCGGCGAACCTCGCTTGCGCAAGCAGTCTGGTGTGCCCGGCTTCGATGAAGCGGTCAAACGCGCGATTGAACGTTCGCAACCTTTTCCACCCGATAAAACCGGTACGGTTCCTAGCCGCTTTATCGTCGTCCATAAACCGAAAGACCAGTAAGCCATGATAAAGACAACTTCCTTACGCTCATTCGCGCTCATTGCTCTGGCCGCAATGACCCTGTTTATCAGCAGCCTCGCCCATGCCCAATTACGGGTGGAAATCGCCGGGGTAGGCGCCAACCAGATCCCGGTTGCGATAGCGACCTTCGGCGATGAAGCCCTTGCTCCACAGCAAGTCAGTGCAATTATTAAGGCCGACCTGCTGCGCAGCGGCTTCTTCAAAGTCATCGATACCGGCACCGTCCTGACCGAAAACGCGCAACTCAATCTTGCCGACTGGAAATCACGTGGCGCCGACGCCATCGTGGTCGGTAGCGTGGCGCGTCTGGCCGATGGCCGCTATGAAGTGCGTTATCGCCTGTTCGATACCGTCAAGGGCACCCAGTTGTCGTCAATGGCATTAGCGTCGCAACCGCAATTCCTGCGCGTCTCGGCGCACAAGGTAGCCGACGATGTCTATGAAAAACTGACCGGCATCAAAGGTATGTTTGCCACCCGCATCGCCTACGTCACCAAATCTGCTAAGGAATTCCGCCTCGAAATCGCTGATTCCGACGGTGAAGGCACGCAAATCGCACTGCGTTCGAACGAACCTATCATCTCGCCTTCGTGGTCGCCAGACGGCACCAAAGTCGCTTACGTTTCATTTGAAAACAAAAAGCCGGTAATCTATATCCAGGATCTGGTGAGCCGCAAGCGCACCGTGGCCGCCAACTTCAAGGGTAGTAACTCGGCACCTTCGTGGTCGCCGGACGGCAGCCGCCTGGCAGTCGCCCTCTCGCGTGACGGTCTGACCCAGGTCTACATCGTCAATGCGGACGGTACCGGCCTGCGCCGCCTGAGCAATTCCAACGGCATCGACACCGAGCCGCAATTCTCGGCTGACGGCCAAAGCATCTTCTTCACAAGTGACCGCAGCGGCGGCCCGCAGACCTACAAAATGAGCGCAAATGGCGGCGAAGCCCGTCGCGTCACCTTTAGCGGCAGCTACAACATCAGCCCGCGGATTTCGCCAGATGGTAAATATTTGGCCTATATTTCGCGTCGCGAAGGCAAATTTCAGCTATTTCTGCTCGATTTGAGCAATGGTCAGGAACAACGCCTGTCTGATACCGTCAAAGACGAATCACCAAGCTTTTCGCCGAATGGCAAATATTTGATGTACGCCACCGAATCAGGCCGTCGCGGTACCTTGGCCGTGGTTTCGGTTGATGGTCAGGTAAAACAGCGTCTGACCACGCAAGCAGGGGATATACGCGAGCCCACTTGGGGCCCGTTTATGAAATAATGCAGTCCATATACTTTTTTAACACCCAACGCTCAACTTAAACAAACAAGGGAATAACCATGCGCGCCTTAACATCCGTTTTCATCTTATCCAGTGCATTGCTGATGGCAGCTTGCTCGTCGACCAAACTGGACGACAAAGCACCTATCGAAGACCGTACCGGCTCCAGCACCAGCGCTGATCCACGCTCGGTAGGCACCGTCAATGCATCCAGCGATCCACTGAACGATCCACAAGGCGTGCTGGCTAAACGCAGCATCTACTTCGATCTGGACAGCTACGTTGTTAAACCAGAATTCCAGCAAGTCGTAGAAAACCACGCTAAATACCTGAAAGCTAACCAAGGTCGCAAAATCATCATCCAAGGTAATACCGATGAACGCGGCGGCGCAGAATACAATCTGGCGCTGGGTCAAAAACGTGCAGAAGCAGTACGTAAATCCTTGTCCCTGCTGGGCGTACCTGAATCGCAATTGGAAGCCGTATCGCTGGGCAAAGAAAAACCAAAAGCATTGGGTAGCGACGAAGCAGCATGGGCAGAAAACCGCCGTGCCGACATCGTTTATTAATCTGATAGCCAATGATTAAAAAAACCCTTATTGCGGCCTTGATGGCCGCATTTTCTTGTGCGTCGCTGTCAGCGCATGCCGCGCTGTTCGGCGACGATGAAGCGCGCAAGGCGATCATCGAATTGCGCGGCAAAGTCGACGGCCTGCAGCAAAGCAAAGCGGAATCAGCCGCAGTACTGTCACTGTCCAACCAGAACGAGCAATTGAAACAAGAAATTGCCCGTCTCAATGGCCAGATCGAAGTACTGTCGAATGAAGTATCCAACCTGCAGCAAAGGCAAAAAGATTTTTACGTCGATCTCGACAACCGCCTGCGCAAGCTGGAACCGCAAGTTGTCGCAGTGGACGGCAAGGATGCGATGGTCGGACAATCCGAACAGAGCGCCTATGATGCCGCCCTCGCCTTGTTCAAGGCCGGCGACTACAAGAAATCCGGTACCGCCTTCACCGACTTCGTCCAGCGCTATCCTGAATCCGCTTACGCGCCTTCAGCACAGTACTGGATCGGCAATGCTTACTACGCGCAACGTGACTACAAGAATGCGATCACTGCGCAGCAGGCACTGTTGAAAAAATATCCGGACAATCCAAAAGCGGCGGATGCCTTATTGAACATCGCCAGTTCGCAAACGGAATTGAAAGACCGCCCGGCCGCCAAGAAAACCTTGGAAACCCTGGTCGCAAAATATCCGAATGCCCCGGCTGCACAAACAGCGAAAGAGCGTCTGGCCAATTTTAAATAAACAGACAATATATTTTCCGGCGCGACCTGCCCTGCAGTTGCCAGTAAATATATTCAATGCTTGCCCCATCGCCCGCCAGTCGGGCGATTTTTTTTGTGCACGGCAAGCGTCGGCCACAGGGAAAAGGCGTGCTGCTACAGGCGTATACAGAGGGGAACAGCAGGCCGGGACAGGGGCAATTCCGGGACTGAAAAAAACATTAGATAAAAAGTCCCGATGTGATTGACAGAGGTCATAAAGGTTCTCTATAATAGCTGTCTTTCGGGTCGTTAGCTCAGCTGGTAGAGCAGCGGACTTTTAATCCGTTGGTCGCAGGTTCGAATCCCGCACGGCCTACCACGAATGCACAAGGGTCTAGATGAAAATCTAGACCCTTTCGTGTTTCTGACGTGACAAAAACGTGACAGCTTCTTCATCGCTTTTGTTGTCAGATGAAATCCGCACTATCCTCGCTGCTGCAACAGTTAAATGTTCGGTTGCGTACTTGGCATAACGATCTACCATTTGCCTAGACTTCCATCCCCCTAGCTCTTTTAGTTCATCGCAAGACGTTCCCGCTTGTCTATGCCATGACGCCCAAGTATGCCGCAGGTCGTGAAACCGGAAATCTGAAATACCAGCTTTTGCTAGAGCAGTATGCCAAGCTGAATTAGATAACTCCCACGCAATGCGATTACCTTGATACGTAAAGCAATAGCGTGAATGTTTTCCAATCTGTTCAATCAAGACATCAACTGCATCCTGATTTAATGGCACACCGCGAGGCGTGCCGTTTTTGGTGTGATTGATCCAAGCAGTACGCCTGTTTAAATCCACCCTGTTCCACTCCAAGCCGGTTATCTCACGCGCCCTACATCCTGTAGCCAGCGCAAACTTAACTAGCGCTGCAAGATGCACAGGACAGACAGCGATCAACGCTGCTGCTTCCACATGCGACAACCACCGATCCCGCTCAACTTCTCCGGGCAATAAACGAATTTTTGGAAAACTATCAATCCACTGCCATTCATCCCGTGCCATGCGCAACAAGCTGCGCATCAACGCGAGATAACGATTGATCGTTGCAGGCTTATTTCCTTTTTTTGTTTCCCCTTGAATGACCGTCCAAATCACATCGCCATCAATCTGGCGAAGCATGAGGCTTCCAAGATAAGGATCAAGCAAACGACAAATACGCTGCACGTCCGAAAAGCTACGTAAATTTCCCTTCATTGCGAGATACCGGACAACGGCTTCTTGCCAAGATCGCTCGGGCTTAATTCCGAAATGGGCTTCGCGATAGGCGTCAAGCGTGAGCTTGGCGAGATAGGCTTCAGCTTCTTCCCGGCTTTCAGTCCCAGCGCTTTGGCGTATGCGCTTGCCGTTGGGGAGGGTAACGTTAATCCAATAGAACCTTGAATCCGGTCTTTTGAACACTCCAATTTCTCGGGCCATAGAAACTCCTTTCCGGCCCGCCCTCGCTGCTTATACTCGTCCAACCACGCATCCAAGTCAACTTTGTCGAATACAGAGCGACGTCCAAACTTGATACAAGGCACACCCAGCTCATTGAGCAAGGTCACACCTATCCCAAGATAGCTCGCCGCTTGTTCCTTGGATAAACAACGAGCAGCAGGCAAAGGCAGGCCATCATCCTCCATGATTAATAGCCTTGCGTTTGCCGGCGGTATTCTTTAGCAACCGTGTCTTCGGCAGGTTCATCAAGAGCCGGAGCATTGAGCGCGATGTTGTACTTCCTATTGAGAGCTTCGATCTTTTCAATGAAATGGTTTACATGGTGTAGCCCCTTGAAGTCGGATTGCTCGGCTAATTGCGCAAATGCTGCATCGCCCAAAGCAGCTAGAGCAGCCTCAAAGTCTTGAACACTATCAAGCGCTCCTATTGACGCCATAAGACTTAACGCCCGTCGACCTATCCATGCCTTGCTAGGTGCGCGGTAAGGCGTGTATTCGCGTAATAGCGCCCCGCCATTGCTTTCCCAATCGATAGAAGCCACATCTATCCACAATGGATGAATCGGCCAGCGGCTACGGGTTTTATCGCTATCACTAGGTATCGTGAGCTTGAGCCATTCAGTCGTAACGTAACTCCACAAGCCGCTGAGGTTATCCAAGACACCGGGCAAGCTATTGAGTCCTAACTGGTCGAGGACTTCGCGTTTGAATTGAAACTCAAGCCGCCAGACAGGTTGTATGGCATCCCATCCAGCTTCACGCCATAGCGGTTCCAGATAAGTCTTGCCGCTCTTTTGTATTTCGATTTGCTTGTTGTAGAGCCTAGCCATCAATGCACTGCCTGCACCAATCACCCAGCCGGTAAAGGTTTGGTCTTGTGCGTATTGGCTTACCCCACTGGCTTTCGTCACCCATGCGCTGCGGCTCCAGCTTTCCATATCGACAGAGGAAGCGAAATCGACGAATAGATCGATGCGACTGACTTTGGGTGGACTTACCTCCCCCAATGGATAGAGAAGGCTTCTAAGGTGTGCTTCTGCCTCCGCTGGCGTCTTATGACTCAGGTAGTGACTGGATACCTTTACGTATGCCATAGGCATGGCTTTGGCATGGTGTGCCGATAGACGTATCTGGAAGGCATTGTCTTCTATGGTGAAGGGGAACAGGCCAGAGCTTTTATCCTTGACCTCAAAGATATGATCCCCGAGCTTGTATTGAGCTTTGGCAGCGAGATCATCGCGGTCTTGGGCTAGCTTCTTCAATGCCCGTAATTCTTGATCTACGGTTTCGGAGAGTTGTCCGGGATAGGAAAGGTACAGACTATCGACACCCCATCGTAAAGACTGAAAGAAGTATGGATTGCTGTTATTAGGTGCTCTGTTAGTAGGCGGCGCACTCGTTCCGCCGAGGTTATCGTCAGGGGCGGCTGCGCCATCCCCAGACGAAACCTCGGCGGCTGATAAAATGCCAGTGGAATCAACAGACTTATTTTTACTGCGATTGGACTTGGTGGACATAAAGTTCTCCGGATTCGGCAGGAACACATGTCCTGCACCGGATATGAACTTTATGGATCAAGTTTGTGTCGGGCGACCATCTCAAAAATCAATTTGAAATGGTTTTCATTTTTCTGAACTTTCGAATTAATTCGTTCAAATTCTTCTCTGCATTCGGATTACTACTGTACGTATCCAATTCCATAGCCAGATTTACGATTACAGAAGTAGGAAGATTAAGCTGGCCGGATTCCAGCAAAATTTGCATCAGGACTTTGAACTTTTTAAGATAACGCGCCTGACCGCCCGTTTTTCCCTTGAGTGCCTTTTGTAGCTCATCGAAGAACTTTGCATTAGCGGTGATAGACGCGCAAGCAATCCGATGCGCTGCTATGTCCGTCGTAATGACTATAGGATCGACTCTGATTGCTTTAAATAGGGCGTCATCGTCATTATTCTCGGCCACTTGCGCGAGAAGCTCATTTATATAAAACCCGTAGAGCATTAGTGACTCAATCGTTCCTAGTAACGAATAAAGTACGCCGAGCAAATGATGTATTTCATATTTCTTATCGGTGCCTCCTTCCCACTCTTGATAATCAGGATGGGTATCCAACTTCATCATTTCCCCGTGCGGATCAGATGATGACGCTGCATTTATCAAAAAATCGTTTAGGCCCGCAACCTCTGAAAAACATGCCAAGTGCAGCTCAATTGGCATTTCATACAACACACTCCATGCAATATCTGGTTTTAAAAATTTAGTGGCTCGCTCTGGCTTTTCATTAATTAATTCTGCCAGCTCAGGTCTAGCTTGCTCAAGAAACGGTAGAAGAGCAAGAATTTGCTGTATGTGCTCAACCGAGAGTTTTCCAGAGATATGTGAACGAAGGTCCATTGACTTATTGTTAACAAACACGGTTTTAGATAATGCCACAAAACAACTACCATTAGTATTTTCTCAACATTTATGAGGTATGTCTTTTTGGCAATATGTGCTAGCGTTAATATTTATTTTTTTAAGAATTAATAAATCCAATTTCTAGGACTCGCAAGGAGGGCTCATGGCCGCATCATTACCATATTTGGCATCAAACAAAAACATAGATACGCTCTTCAGCGCAATTCTATCGGCAAAAATACCAGACAAATTTACACAAGGTTTTCTGCAGAGCACTATAGGTTTAAAAGGTTCGAATGATAGACAAGTCATTCCACTCCTACGCAATCTCAAATTTCTGGATGCATCCGGCGGGCCTACCGCGTCCTATAGATTGCTAAAAAGCAGAGAGACTGCGAGACAAGCAATTGCTCAAGGTATTCGGGAAGCATACGCTCCGTTGTTTGAAGCAAACGAGGAGGCGAATACGCTGCCACCTGAAAAACTAAAAGGACTGGTAGCTCAAGTTGCAGGTACGGACGACGACATGACTAGTCGCATAGTAGCCACGCTTTCAACCCTCATAAAGCAAGCCGATTTCTCATCGCCGCCTAAAACGAAGTCTAAGGATGCAGACGCGTTGCCCTCACCGAGCAAAACTGTTGATACTACTACTAGCCAACTAGCTACAAATCCCATGCGGCCGGAGTTCCATTACAACATTCAAGTACATCTGCCGAACAATGCGACAGAGGAGGTCTACCTGAATATATTTAATGCTATTAGAAAGACGTTCCAATGACTTTGGAGTCCACCGCCGCATTGTTCTTAATGGTTGGACAGACAGCGGAGCGAACTGTGTCCAAAATCGAAGAACTGGTACCCGGTGAAACGCTACTGCTCTCCCCATCATATGATCTAGCCCCGTTATTACCCGATAGTGTAAGGAGAGCCACTTCGGCAGCGGAGGCTTATCGACTTATTTTTGTTTTCGAAAATTTTTTAAGAGAATTTGTAGTTGAAGTCTTGTCGAAGGATGCAACTTTTCCTTGGTGGGACAAATTGCCCAAAGACGTTCAAGACGAAATATTGCGGGTCGAAGAAACAGACGAAATAAAAAGCTGGATGGCACTCGGCTCTCGAGATAGATCAGCACTGATGACGTATCCTCAAATTCTGAGAGTAATAGATCATTCTTGGAAAGAAGGTTTTGATGAACTCGTCCGAGACAAGGCATTATTACAATCGGCCAGACTAATTACCCACCTTAGAAACACGATCTGTCACATGACGGAAATTCCAGTAGAAGAAATAGATAGGATTCGTCAAACAATGCGCGACTGGTTCAGAATTGTTTCGCCATAGTTCGTTCCGATCAACAAAAAATACCCCGAACCTAAGGACTGAAATATGGCAGGCTTAAAAGTTTTTGTATCCTCGACATGTTACGACCTGACTGTAATTAGATCGCAGTTGCGACTCTTCATACAAAACATTGGTCATGAAGCGATCATGAGTGATTACAACGATGTACTTTATGATCCTCGCCTTCATACTCATACAAGTTGTGTTGATGAAGTTGCGACGTGCGATATGGTCATATTGATTGTTGGCTCTAGATTCGGCGGACGAACTGTTCCGGAAGCACTCACAAAAATCGACTTTGAGAAGCTGTATCAAGAAAGCAAAAGTACGGACTCTTTGAAAACTAGAGAAAATCTTTCTGTTACTCAGCTAGAAATACTGAAAGCCGTAGAAGGGGGTATCCCAGTATTTACCTTTATCGATGAAGGCGTTTGGCATGACCATGCCTTGTACGAAAAAAATAAAGAGAAAGACATCATTGGCATGATCGACTTTCCTTCAATCCACAAGGCCGATACGGCGTTATTTATCTTCGAATTTATTAATTTCCTCAGACACAGGGCAAGAGGTAATAGCGTTTTCCCTTTCTCAAAACTGCAAGATATTGAAGAAATATTACGCAAGCAATGGTCCGCACTATTTCAAAAAATGCTATTGGAACAACGAGCAAAAGGGAGCGCCGCACGCCGATTTGATGACCTTTCTGAACAATTTGAGGATCTCAAAACAGCAATACTTACGTCTATAGGGAGCAACAAAGAACGGGAAGTTGCTAAAGGTGTGGTTAGATATCGTCGTTTGATCATTTTTATCCAAAGCTTAAAGCTACGAGATTCGAGCATTGTTCACAAAGGGAATGAAAGCTGGGATCAACTGATGCGCCATGCGGAAATTACGGGTTTAATCAGTCGAGAAATGCTTCCACCTATTCTTTCAGAAACGCGAATGGGGATGGGGCAATCGACATTCCTAAGAAAGAATGACGGAACCTTCTTCGAAGTTCGCGCAGCGTCTGGTTATCTTCAAGAAATGGAACATGATTGGAATTCATTCATTCTGCTTTCGGAAGAAACGAGAACCATCATCTGGGATGCACTAAACGAGATGGATTCTGGCGCTAGTCCTCTGAGATATCATTCGCAAGATTTCGATTTTTATGTCCATAAGCGACTGATGGAGATGCAAGCGAGACTCGGCGAAGTCATCGAATCCGATAACTAATCATAAATTTAGTATTAGGCGGTCTTCCATCATTCATTAGCCTTGGAAACTACAGCATATGAACATTTACATGTAGCGATTCACCCTAGCGTGACAGTTTCGCTGATGCATGCCGAAGCTTGACGAGTAAGGGCGGGCAATAATTTAATAAAATCAGCGGCTTAGTAAAACTTTTAATCCGTTGGTCGCAGGTTCGAATCCCGCACGGCCTACCACGAAATATCAAGGACTTAGATGAAAATCTAAGTCCTTTTCTTTTGGTTCTTTGGTTTGTCGGTACAGTTTCAGAACACTGAGCAATTTTGATTAGTACTGGAGACTGCATGGCAACGATTGCGAAGACACCATCGGGAACCTGGAAAGCGATAGTTCGCAAAACAGGTTGGCCCACCACCATCAAAACATTTCGCCTGAAGAAGGACGCTGAAGACTGGGCACGAAAAGCCGAGGACGACATGGTTCGCGGAGTGTTTATCCAACGTGCCCCTTCAGAACGCATGACGTTTGAAAAGGCAATGGAGCGATATCTCAAAGATGTCACGCCGTTGAAGCGCCCTTCTACCCAGTATGCAGAAAGAATGCGGTCAACAGCGTTGTTGGCTTTCTTTGGAAAATACTCAATCGCCGCGATCAGTTCAGACTTGATAGCCAAGTATCGCGACGCTCGGCTTGCTGGAGATGACAGACGCAATAAAAAGGGCGAGCCCGATCCTAAACCGCGCTCACCTAATACAGTACGACTTGAAATTGCTTTGCTTGGACACTTGTTCACTATCGCAATGAAGGAATGGGGCTTGGGACTACCATCCAATCCCGTTTCCAGCATACGTCGTCCGGCACCAGGACCGGGCCGGGATCGACGTCTATCTGCGGATGAAGAAAAAACTCTAATGGATGCGGTGGATAAGCATTCAAATCCAATGATGGGATGGATAGTTCATATCGCCATTGAAACTGGTATGCGGTCCTCAGAAATCACTTCCCTTCGCAAATCACAAGTGCTGTTGGACAGACGTATCGTTCGGCTCGTTGAAACAAAAAATACAACGTCACGTACTGTCCCACTGAACCTAGCAGCTACAGAATTTTTTAAGCAGGCCCTGAATAACCCAATACGCCCTACTGATACTGATTTGGTTTTCTTTGGCGAGCCTGGAAAAGACGGCACGCGACGCCCATACAATTTCAACAAAATTTGGCTGGGCATTAAAAAAGACGTTGGGGTCACAGATTTCAAATTCCACGACCTTCGACACGAAGCAGTAAGCCGGTTTGTAGAGTCTGGATTGAGCGATCAAGAAGTTGCCTCGATTTCAGGCCACAAATCCATGCAGATGGTAAGACGCTATACTCATCTCCGATCTGAAGACCTTGTTGCCAAGTTGGATGGCCTTGAAAAATCATAAGTATTCAAGGATGCGAACAAGTGAATGCTATCTATCACGCCTTACCTCCTGACAGCAGCTGCTTTGATTTCGCTATCTCCGCTTGAGCGACGAAAAGATCAGTAGTTTTTAGCGGCAGGTTCGCGCCATCTTTACAACTATCGGCTTGTAAACGTGCGCGACGATCCTGTACTGCTTTTCCAGCTTGAAGAAAAAATTGGCCACTTTCGGCACGCGCTACAAGGTTACGGACCCACAGTGGGACATTCGTTACGCGATCTTTGCGCTTTCCAAGTGAATAAGATTCTTGAGCACCGACTAATTCGTCGACGATGTCTTGCGCCAACTGGGTATCGAGTCCTTCTAATAGCTTTTGCAGAACAGCGCTATCAGATTCCAAAGAACTAGGTATTTGAATTCTGGAGAAGGCGCTGCCATCACCATCTTTTGAATGTTCTGTTGTAGTTGTAGTTATTGTTTTGTTTAGTTCTGTTTTGTTTAGTTGTTGTGGCAATACCTCTTCCAAGGGGCTTGGAAGCCCCTTGGAAGCCCCTTCTAAGAGGCTTTCAAGGCCCTCTGCACCTTCTTCATTGATACTCACCAATCCGTTAGCCATCGGCATTGGCAAAACAGCCCTGATTGCTTCTGCTGGCACACCTGCTTGCAAAGACGACGTAACCCACATGGATCTCATATTAAGCGGCAGCGCCTCTATTTCGCGTTTGGCCGCTTTGCCTATATTCCCGGTCAGGGTTGCTTCCCACTTGTTATGCCGAAACCAATTTCTCACCAACACATACCCATCTTCATAAGCTAGGACTTCGTGATCTATCAATCTACTTATTAAATTATGAAGTTCAAGTTCTTGGAAACCTGTTTCCGCTGCCGCGAGGCGAAGCACCAGACGGTAGCAACCGATCGAATTTGTCGATGGACTAGTTAAAAAATAAAACTCTCCGTAACGCTCTTGAATCGTCAGATCGTGAGAAGCCGAGGAGCGCCAGGCTGTTTCCTGGGATATAGGACGGTAACTCGCCATTATTTCGCATCGCCATTTAGAAATTGAGCGATCTGCGAGGTCTTAAAATAAACCCTTCTGCCGAGTTTTACTTTTGCCGTATTTAGTCCCGTCGCCAATTGGCTCGTAGAACGCAGGCTGATGCGCAACCCTTCGCATGAACGGTCCAGCACAGTCGCCAACTGAGCGATGCTTAAGAGCGGGCCATATTTTTCAAGCAGTGTTTCTTCGATTGTCACTGTAAAACTCCTATTGATTACGGTGGGAACAATCAAAGAATGCCGTTTTCAATTCTTCGCGAAAGGACAAAAATATGTAAAATGGGTGACAAATAAATTTCAATCCCAAATGAGCTCACAGAACGCCGATTTTACGGTTTTACCTTTATGCGATCCCGCCATTAAAGCCGCTCTCATTAAATTTTCACAAGCGTGTACCCCATCGCACTCGACGCGATCAAAGGCATTTTCAATCTGGTCTTTGGTACAGGAATATGTGGAGCCACCGTTAGAAGCATATCTCGACGGTTGTGGCTATCTGAAGTATCCGGAATGCTTTAACGGTAACAACCTAGCTAAAGCAGTTAGACAAGATGCTTATAAGGTTGAGGACACCTTGCGTTTGTGCATTCGCGATCTGATCGACGAGGGACATGAAAATGCTGCAGCAACGCTTGAATCACTCTTGTATCTTATTTATTTCTGTAAATCTCATAAGCCCACACGGAGCGTTGGAGAGAATGCGTTAAGAGGCGCGGCAAAGAAAACTCTACTTCACAGATTTGATGGCAATCAGTATCCATATTGCGAACTTTGTTGGAAGTTCAGCATGAAAGCGGAGTTGGATTCAGGTAAGCACGATGACCTAAGATTGAGCGCCCGTTTTTGCAGCGATCATGATCAGAAAAATCCTCAGTCTATGTACAGAACGGATCACAACCACCGCGACCAGTACCACCAAAAAATAAAAGAGATACATAAAGAACTGCCGTATCAGCGAATGAAATGGAAAGAACTTGCCGGCGATACTGATGAAACTTCTATTCGTCGCTATGCTTATCTGTTTGTTCATTCCATTGCTGTGGATGATCGCCTTATGGTTAAAAAGCTGTTAGATGCAGGAAACAGCAATCCAGACATCGTAAAAGCTACTGGCCTTTCACGTCAGATGGTTCATAAGATAATATCTACTCCCTTGAAAAGTCGATATGGTCGTACCTCAAACGGACAGATTATCGACACGCGCTTGTTAGCGCTGACGGACTAAGAGAGTTCCACAGTGTTCGCACAACTTAAAAAATTGCAGCAGGCATCTCCTCCCAACTCGTCGTATAACAGGTTGCGCGAACCGCATAACGTGTGGAAGACCAATTCGAGCAAGAGATTCACTGGACTGCTACAGAAGTCTTGGTATACCAGAATCAGCTATATTGAAGGGATGACGGTGCGGAGTTGATTCAACTGCGTATTCTCATTAATTTAACCATTCAGCCGCACACCAAAATATCCGACCAATAGCGTTCTAAAGTCAGCTCAGATTCGCAAAGTGAATGCACCACAGTGTCCTATGTAAAACACAGTGATGATCAATGTCCACATCTGTTAATAACGGCCATTCCGGTGCTTATGGAGACAGTTCTTCGGCTGCTCCTAAAAGAATCAGTAGTTCGGGCTTCATTTCGCTTGGTGCCTGCGACATAAGAATCCCCAGCTGCAATTTGAAAAGCTCTAGCCTTCGAAAATAAAAGCGTTTGCGCTCACCAGTCGCTTCGTTCAACTGCGTTTGGATATGTTCCAAGCTTTTTCCAGCCTGCTGAATCTGTGACGCCAATTCGCCGCTGAACGGCAATGGTATGAGTCGCGTGCCCGTAATTTTTACTTTGGCAACCCTGACATGAATCTGTTGAGTCATCGAACTGATATCAGTCAGCAACGCTGAAATTGAGCTTCGAATCTTATCTGCGCTTGTACTCGGGAAATTGTCGTCAAGATAGCTGAAAGACATGTTCCGCGCATACGACGCCAAATTATCCTGTTCTAGGCTAACGTGTTCCCATGCGTGAGCAAATTCATTCCTAATTTTCCGTAGGAACTCAAGATCTTTGAATTGTTCTTCATTGATCAGACCAAGGGCATAGCTGGCCTTGATCCGCGATGAGAATGTACCCAATGGCGCATTGAAACCGGTCAACAAATCCTTGCTCGCCGCCACAGGCAACATGAAGGCTTCGATTAGCCGTCCCAATGCCTCCTCTGCAAACGCTGCTAACGACAAGATCAAACCACGCTCGTCGTGGTCGTCCAGCATTCTCGTAAGTCGGTTCAGCGGGCCAAATACATTATCTTCTATCGTTGAATGTTCGTCCGTCTTTAGGCTCGACATGGTTTTCCTTAATATCCTCAGATATGAAATCTCATTGAATCATGGCGACTTAACGGCTGCCAAGTATTCAAAGAAACTATCGCACAGCTTTGAAGGAGTATGAGTATGCGTCCGCTTTTATCAATAATCGATTGACGGGCATGCCCTTTCTGGAGCGACTACGGTCAGTCCGGACAATATAACTGTGAGGGAGTCTAATTCAATTAAATGAAAGTAACCGACACTGGTGTTGATATCTTCAGCCTTGCGATTGTTATTCTGCAGCCGGCCCTGTACGATAGAATTCTACGTAAGAGGATATTGCATGCTCACTTTCACCACTCAACAAAAACAACAATTGCGGCTTCACGCGGCTAGCGAAATACTCAGTGGACACAATAGTGCATGGGCCTTGCTGCGCAAGGGCTACACTACGCAATACGAGCCAGTCTTTACGGCGCACTTGTGTTCCAGTCTCAGCAGTCTTGCCACACCATGGCGCAGCGAGCTGCGCCAGATCGATCCCAGTGCTGTCTTGTCCATCAGTTCAGCTTTCACGCATCAACGACCGTACGTAACTTTCAAGGATGGCACAGATGTAAAGCAGTGTGAATTGTCCGATGTCATGATTGCTTTGATCGACCGTAGCGATCCTTCAAAAGTTCTGTCAAGGTGCATTTTTGTACAAGCGAAAAGAGACGACTCTCCGACAGTCACGCTAGTTGATCCCAAAGACCTGGTTCAACTTCAACTCTATACAGCCAGGCCAGTTTTTGATGTCAAACGACGGTATGCGCCGAAAAACATCTCATTTCCGAAAGTCTTGCCAGCCTCGCCTGAAAATGGGCTGAATTACGGAATTACGCCACCGACAAACATCAAGGCCAAGTCAGCACTGTCGGCGTGGGGGAGCAACCGTTGGATGTTAGCAAACAATTTAGATCGTCACGTAGGCACCACTGTGGCTGCAAACGTTCCGTTACAGGATTTGCTTGTCGATTTTCTAGCGGGCGATGCCGGATTTGATTTCCAATTTTCATCGCCTGGAGACGACTGGTCTGTATTGGACAGGGCCGGCGATAAATGGTCGGCACTCATCAACTTTATTCTTCAGGATGCAGTCAAAGCCGCGTCGCCGCGATATGCGCGGAAGTATCGGCCTTTTCGTAGTGATGGTGAGCAAGTGCTCCACTTTGCATCGCACGATTCTGACGGAAGGTCGTGGACATTCAACTTCGATCTCAACAGAGAAAGGCCGACCAATTTTCTCTTAAAAGAGACTTGGATCGCCCAGGCTTTAAACATTTTTGATCCGGAACCGCCACACAATACTCCTCCACGCAAAGATCGTGAGCATGATGACGATTCAGGGGGCGGCATGAGTGTAGTTGTAATGGAAGTGTCGATGCGTAATGAGTGAGCTGTAAGCTGAGTATCCGCATTAAAGTAGCCACGCATCCGCGCACGAAAGTAGCCGGTCATTCGTATTTCAAAGTAGCTACGACGGCTTATTCAAGCTGAAACGGACGGACGCTCTCGAAAAGCATATCGATTCGCCTGTGCATCGTATAGCGCGTGATGTTCAGGCAGATTGTTATCCTTATGAAATTTATAGCGCAGCAATTCGTTGATGTCGCGGTTAACCATACGTGCTTGACACCACGGCGGCACGCGATAGTCCAATGCGCTGGAAAATAAATCCCAATCTGACTGATAGTCAAAGCAAATTTCAACGTCTTCCTCAAGGGGCCTGACAATTCTCAGCCAAGTTGTCATTTTGACGCACAGATCCTCAACCGCACAGGGCGCATCTTCGATGCGTCCAAGTAATGGAATTACAGTTTCGCGCACGAATGCGTTACAGCTGCCATCAGGGTACGGCACCTCAGCATAGAATTCTTCACCTGACTGCGCGACCATACCGATGCTTATGAGATGAATATCGATAAAATCAGTAAACTCGGTATCGATAAAAATTTTGAACGACATAGGCTTCTTGTTCCTTCAATACTTTGCAAATAGATGGCTATTTTCAAATGCGGCCAAGTGACTACTTTAGTGCGAATATTCAGTAAGCTTTTAACTTGGTCCCAAAGTGCCACCTCCCACCCTGCGCAAAGAATCGCTTGGGGTCGTAAGCCAACATCCGTTATCGGGCAAAGGCTGGCATGAACTTCCCCATGCCCATGGGATTCCCCGAAAAATTGATCTCGAACTTAATATGACTTCGCTAGGTCACCTACGTGCGAATACTCATTCGACCTCTTACTATCTGGTCCTGCCGGGAGTTGAGTATTCGCATGAAGGTTGCCACTTGTTCGCAAAGCAAAGTTGCCACCTAGTCGCATCCCAACGTTGCCACCCATTTGGATTCTAGATGGGAGGTTAGCTGGACTTGTATGAATGTCTGCTATCGACCCAAAGCAGACATTCATCACGCTTCTTCTTCAAGCCAATCGAGCGGGTCTTGAGCTTTGGTCTATGGAGGAAGCAGATGCCTTACAGCCCCCACCGATACATTTACTTGAGCCTTTGCATCACTAAGTGAGTAGGCGCATGGCCGCGGCCAGCGTTAATCGTCAGATTTCAAAGAATTCTGACCCATCGCCTTGCGAAGCATCGGTTTGGTATACAACTCTTCATTCGTGCCAGCTAGCTGCCCGGGATGCAAATACTCTCCTTCGTCGAACGCTATATATATGGCAAAGGAAAATTCGGAGAATGTTTCAAGAGGCCCCCAAACGGACAAGCAGTTTATTGCACAGTCCGCTATATCGAATTCCAATGAATTGCCTAAGTAACGCTGCGCGACTTCTTTAGAAAATTCTTCACAGAACGCGTTGCGCGAACCACCGTGCAAAGCCAATAGCGAATCAAATGCAAGATCATCTGGCTCGCCATTTTTTTCGATCTGCTTAAGTAGGTCTTCTATATTCATGTTTTAAATTTAAGCGACCGTTATTGTCCGATAGCGAATGTCTGCTTACGACCCAAAGTGGACATTCTTATTGCGTTCTAACATTCCAAGCTGTGAGCTAATTATCGACAGCTCTGTTTTGTCCAGCTAAAGCATCAATTCAAATATACGTTGTCATTTCGTGACCTGACCTGATGCACGAAAACCTTTGGCGGTTGGCCTAAGGTACGGAGAAAAGCGCGACGCATTCGTTCTTCGTCGCCAAATCCGGTCAGCACCGCAATGCGCCCGATGGATGAATGACCATCTTCTATCAAAGCCTGTGCAGCTTCGATACGCATCTTTTCGATGGCCTTTGCGGGCGCCATTCCCGTTTGCGTTTGAAACACTCGGCTAAAATGGCGCGGACTCCAATGCACGTGCTCGGCGAGATCATCTACCGTCAAATCTTTTTGTAGGTTTTCCTTGGCAAAGCGCAGTGCATCCTTGACACGGTCTGAACTCGGCTCGAGGTCGGTCAGCGCTGAGAACTGCGATTGCCCCCCAGTGCGTCTGTGATAGACGACCATCAAACGAGCGATTTTCTTGGCCACGTCGATGCCAAGATCAGCCTCAACCAATGCCAGCGCTAAATCAATACACGCGGTCACACCGGCCGAAGACCATACGTTACCGTCTTTGACAAAAATCTTGTCTTCATCAACTTGAATATCGGGATATTTTTCCTGCATATGTCGGCCGTGTACCCAATGTGTCGTGGCTCGCTTGCCATTCAACAATCCGGTGTTCGCTAGGATGAAGGAACCGGTACAAATACTAGCAATGCGACGTGCCGCCCTGGCGGCTTCTACTAGCTTCGCTTCTAGTTCGGGGAAGGCGGGAGGCAAAGTCGTCGCGCCCGCAATCATTAATGTGTCGTATGCCCCCCATCCAATTGCTTGGCTTTCGACCACAACACCAACAGAGCTTTTGACCAAACCGCCCTCCAGCGACAGGGCGGCAAATTCATAGGCCGTTTCACCCTTCAACATATTGGCAAATTCAAACACTGTCAGTGCCGCCAGATCCAGCGCCTGAAAGCCGGGATAAATTACTAATCCGATACGTGTACTCACAAAACACTCCTGCTTTAATTGTCTTAACACGCATTTTAGGACGCAAGCAAATAGTTGTACATATCCGATTCACATACCTAACTTTATAGGTAATTAAAGAAATATCATGGTTTTGATAAAAATTGAAATGTCCTAAAAAGCGTTTTATATGTCATAAAAGATATTTCGATAATTGGCAAAATGAAGGCTGTTAAATTCACTTCAAGGAGCTTTCAAATGACTAGCAAAACAGCACTTATCACTGGCGCATCTTCCGGAATCGGCGCTACCTACGCTGATCGCTTTGCACACCGCGGCTACGACCTTGTCCTTGTTGCTCGCAATATGGATCGCCTGAATGCTGTCGCTGAGCGCATCCGTGCGGCGACTGGTCGCACCGTAACACTTGTTCAAGCTGATCTGGCAGACAAGGCTGGCTCTGCGCAAATCGAAGCACTGCTGGCAAAAGGCGGCGTCGATGTATTGGTAAACAATGCCGGTTTCGGCGCAGTCAAGCCGCTGCTCGATAGCGACATCAACACGATGTCCGACATGATCGATATCAATGTGACCGCACTGACGCGCCTGACTTATGCCGCTGTGCCAGCGTTCATCAAACAAGGTAGTGGCACCATCATAAACATCGCATCCATCGTCGCCGTTGGGCCAGAAATATTGAATGGCGTCTATGGCGGTACCAAAGCTTTCGTACTCGCTCTGACCCAGTCTTTACACCACGAATTGGGCACCAAAGGATTGCGCGTACAAGCGGTGTTGCCAGGCGCGACCGCAACCGACTTTTGGGGCAATGCTGGTCTGCCACACAGCAATCTACCTAACGAAATCGTCATGTCGACTGCAAATATGGTTGACGCGGCGCTGGCTGGGCTTGATGCCGGTGAAGTCGTGACGATCCCGCCGCTGCAAGACGGTAGTGTCTGGGATGCATACGAAGCAATGCGCAAGCAGCTCTCGCAGCAATTCAATCACAACCAACCAGGTCCGCGCTATCTGCCACGCAGCGCTTGATCTACTTACTCAAATACAACGACACACATTTAACTTTTAATTATTAATCTACGAAAAGGCACATCATGAAACTCACACAAAACACAATCTTTATCACTGGCGGCGCTTCTGGCATTGGTCGCGGCATCGCAGAAGAATTCCACAAGCGTGGCAATCAAGTCATCATCAGCGGTCGCCGCAAAGCACTGCTGGATGAAGTTACTCAAGCCAATCCCGGTATGCGCAGCATCGAACTCGACATCCAGGACCCCGCCCAAATCAAGGCTGTTGCAGCACAACTGATTGCAGAATTTCCTGCATTGAATGTTGTATTCAATAACGCTGGCATCATGCCTTTCGACAATGCCGCTGGCGAAGTTGATGAAGCAAGCGTACTGGCAACCGTGACAACCAATTTCCTCGGCCCAGTTCGGATGACAGCGGCATTGCTGCCGCATTTGAAACAGCAAAAGGATGCCGTAGTTATTCATAATTCATCAGTACTTGCCTTTGTACCGATCGCAACCAATGCTGTTTATTCCGCGACCAAGGCAGCGATCCATTCGTATGCGTTGTCACAGCGCTTTGCATTGCGTGAGAGCGGTGTAAGCGTCATTGAAATTGCACCACCTTGGGTAGATACAGATCTTATCCACAAGAGTGGCGATCCTCGTTCCATGCCACTCCCTGATTTCATTGCAGCCACTATGGTCGGATTGGAAAGTGATCGAATTGAGGTGTATGTTGATGGAATCGCGGCATTGCGTGACAACCCAGGTTCGGGCGAGCATGAACTGATTAACGCTTTCAACCAGTCTATCGCTGAGAACCCGATTCCAGTCGGTCATTGATAGCCGGCTTCGTGTCTTAATGCGTTCAAGACACGAAGCAAAACATAAACAGATCGTGGACTTCGTCATGACAAATAACGACTCAAATATAAACAAGACTGGCGGCTACCTCGACTATCTTCCAGTCGGATTGTTCGGTTCCGTGATGGGCCTGACCGGCCTCGCTATTGCCTGGCGTGCCGCGCATGCTGGGTTCGATGCGCCGCTTTGGGCGGGACAAGTAGTGGGATGGCTAGCGCTGTTGGCTTTCATCATTCTGACCGTTGCTTATACAGTCAAACTGACCACCAGTTTTGCGAGTGCAAAAGCAGAGTTTTTACATCCGATTGCCGGGAACTTGTTCGGCACACCATTAATTAGCATGTTGCTGTTGCCGATCGTGCTTGCTGAAATCAATCTCGCGTTGGCACGGGGGATTTGGGTGATAGGCGCAGTCGCGATGACAGCATTCGCATGGTTGATCGTTAGCCGCTGGATTACTGTTCGACAAAAACCATCACATGCGACACCAGCATGGATAGTGCCAGTCGTCGGCATGATAGACGTGCCGTTGGCGCTGCCTGCACTTGGCTGGGCAGGCTCATTACATGGCGTAATGGTTTTTGCGACAGCCGTTGGTCTGTTCTTTGCGATTCCGTTATTCACGATTATCGTCGCGCGGCTGATGTTCGAAGAGCCTTTTCCCGAACCTATGCAGCCTGCATTGTTGATTCTGGTCGCACCTTTTGCGGTTGGCTTCTCGGCGTATGTCACGACATCCGGCAGTATCGATTTATTCGCTGAAGCCTTGTATATGCTGATGTTATTCATGCTTGCTGTGCTGCTAGTGCGTCTGCGTAGTCTGGCGAACTGCTGTCCGTTTCGCGTGTCGTGGTGGGCGGTCAGCTTTCCGCTAGCGGCGTCGGCGGTTGCTGCTTTGCGTTACGCGGCACATGCGCCAAGCGTCGTAACAAAAACTATTGCTATCGTTCTACTGGCAATCGCAACCTTAATCATTGCTGCACTGCTGATACGTACCATGTTTGGCATCGCTAGAGGCGAATTACGTACGCTCAGTAATTAACCGAACTATTCAATTACCTCACGTTATCGATGATAAGCATCGATTAGAAATGTCCGCTTTGGGCCGATAGCGGAAGTCCGGATTCGACCCATAACGGTCATCTGTTAAAGTAATGGGGGACGTCCAGACCGGACTCTTAACTCTTGCAAAAATCTGCGGCCTCGACTGTTATAACAGGATGCTCCTATGAACGACCAAACCTCTACCGTATTGCGCACCGAGCACACTGGACTGACAGTCGCGTCGATTGATGGCGTACTTGATTTCTGGACTGAAGTTCTCGGCTTTCAACTCCTGTACCGCAAAGAGCTTGGCGGTGGGCACGCGATGGAACAAGTGGTCGGTGTGTCGGGGGCTTATTTAAGAAATGCTCTCCTAGAGGGGCCTGATGGATATAGAGTTGAGCTGATTGAGTACGATGCACCGGAAGACCGCGTGGTCTTGAAACAACGTCCATGCGATGTCGGTTCGGCTCATTTGACGTTTGCCGTGACCAATCTGCGCGCAATGTTAAATCGCATGGTCCCTTACGGATGGACGGCAACCGGTGAACCGCAAACCGCGCCTAGCGGAACAATAATGGTCTACACCCGAGGACCTGACGGCCACACTATTGAACTTATGCAACATGCGGAGTGAACTGCCTGTCAGTGAATACTTTATCTTGGTTGCTACCTGGTAGACGTAAGACGGAGAACAACTTCGGCATCAGGTGGACGGTGCATCATCGTGTGAGGTTAAGGAGTGATTATTCAGCGACCGGTTTAGGCCGGTAGCTGACGTCGTCTTCCGACCCAAAGCAGACTTTCGCCCCTCCGGAATAGCCTTGCAGCTCATTGGCAGCTGGTAACGATCCATCAAACAGCTACATTGTTAAAACAGTACGTACCATCATCTGACTGCTACAATAAAGTTCATTCTTGCAACTTTAGAGGCTCGCTTGAACAAACGGCTTTCCATCTTGGTCGTCGACGATCATGAAACCATGCGCAAGGTAACATCCGGGCAATTAGCCTCTATTGGTCACAACAAAGTCGACATGGCCAGCAACGGCTCAGAAGCCTTGGGGCTGCTCGATCGCAATAGATACGACATCGTCATTTCTGACTGGAACATGCCGAATACGACGGGCATCCAGCTATTGCGTGCAATGCGCGCTAGCCCTAAGGATGCTAATACGCCCTTCATCATGATTACTGCTGAAACTGAACGTAGTCGAATTGAAGAAGCGATTGCCTGCGGTGTCAGCGATTTACTGGTTAAGCCCTACACAGCAGGTCGGTTGGCAACTAGCATCGATAAGGCATTAACAAGACGTCGCGTGCCAATTGTCTCAACCATTTCCCCGCCTGCAGCAAATCAAACAATCAAAAATACCAGCGCTCCAGACGCAATCCCGAAGCCGGGAAAAGCCACACTGTTACTGGTCGACGACACCGCCGACAATTTGCATCTGCTGGCAAACATATTCGGCGAAATATATCGCATTCGTGCAGCCCATACTGGCGCCAAAGCGCTCGACATATGTTGCTCAGACATGCCACCGGATTTGGTGCTGCTCGACGTTATGATGCCGAGCATGGATGGCTTCGAAGTTGCTCGTCGAATGCGTGAACATCCTGCCGCTGAAAACGTACCGATCATCTTCGTGACATCTTTGAACGACGAGGCTTCACGCTTAAAAGGTATGGAGCTAGGTGCAGTCGATTTCATTACCAAGCCGATAGACCCAACCCAACTTAAGCTTCAAGTCGATAATTTTATGCGCCATGTCGAGTTGCGCCGCAAGTTGCAAGCCGACTACGACAATATGCTGGCGATGGCGCGGCTGCGCGACGATGTAGAAACGATGACGCGCCATGATCTTAAGGGACCGTTGGCTGGTGCAATTGGCATTGTGCAATCGCTGATGGAATCCCGCGACATTGAACGTCGTCAAGCAGATCAGTTGCTTATTGTGGAGCAAGCACTGATGCAAGTGATCAACATGGTCAACCTATCGATTGAGCTCTACAAAATTGAAACTGATCGCTTTGTATTGAAGCCGGAGCCATTGGCGATTGACGATATGTTGCGTCGTGTCGTGGCAACAGCGCGTGGCGCCTACACCGGTAAGCAATTAACTATCGCAGTGGAGGCAGACGTTGAGGTTGGCGCAGATCCGGCCTGTGCGCTGGGCGATGCCATGCTGACATATTCACTACTCAATAACTTGATCAAGAATGCTTGCGAGGCAGCTCCAGAGCGCTCACGTGTGGATGCAGTGTTGATAGACAGCGATCCGTTGCGTATCGAGTTCACTAACCGAGGTGCAATTCCACCTACCATACGCGATAATTTTTTCGATAAGTTTGTCAGTCACGGAAAAGAAGGCGGTACAGGATTGGGAAATTATTCAGCCAAGCTATTGGCCAACGCACAACAAGGCGATGTTAGCTTTGTCGTATCCGACGATGAAGATACAACCACTCTTATCGTTACTCTTCCAACGAATAAAACACGTTAAGTTTCCAAATCTATTGCGTCCAAAGTAGCGAGCGCTTCATCAAAGTCAAATCGATCTATTTGCTGACTTAACAGTCGCAATTTGATTGCTGATGAATGATCAGAAAGGGCTGTATCGAGTTCCTCAACGACTGCCAGCGCACTTGTGTCACTGTCGATCAAGAGTTTGCGTAAGCGCGCTATTAGAGCGCCGAGCTCGGTCACATTTAGCGGACTTACTACTGGCGCCGCTTTTGTCATTTCTTCGTTCTTTAATTGCGCTAATCCTGTCATTACTTTCATCAATTCTTGTCCGAGCACACTGCGAAGGCGAGTCAACTCATCGATGCCAGCCCCAGCCTTGCAAGCTTGTTCCAGCACTGCGGCTGTCGCTGCCAACTCTTTTGCACCGATGTTGCCCGCTGAGCCGCGCAAAGTATGGGCTGTTCGCATCGGTCCTTGTGAATCATTGCTTTGGCACGCCGCATCAAAATCACCCATGAATTGCTCATGCGTTTCGCGGAACTTGTGCAACATGCGCAGATAAAACTCTTCCCGATTCATGCAAGTCGCGAGTCCCGCCGTGATGTCGATACCAGGTAACTGCACAGGCAATGATATCGGCGCTATCGATTCTGAAAAATCTGTTATGCGTGAATGCGAGAGAATGGGCTTGATCCATTTCGCCATTGTCGCAAACATCATTTCCACGTTCAGCGGTTTTGAAATGTGGTCATTCATACCAGCGCCAAGTGCTTGCTCGCGGTCGATGGCCATGGCATTTGCAGTCATCGCGATAATAGGCAGATGGGAAACTGTAGGCATGCGGCGAATCTCGCGTGTCGCAGTGTAGCCATCCATTACAGGCATCTGGCAGTCCATCAAAATACCATCGAAGCCCGTATCTGTAGCAAGTACATCGAGCGCTAATTGGCCATTGTCTGCAACAACAACGTCAACTCCAGCTTGAGCCAATAGCTCAACTGCCAGTTCCTGATTCATTTCATTATCTTCGACCAACAAAACGCGCGCGCCATTCAGCTTCAAAATAGCTTCACTATAAGACTCTGCCCTCTCATTAGCACGCGTCTCGGTAATCAAGCCTTTACCTAATGCTTCGCCAATGGCTTCCAACAATGTCGACGGAGTTACAGGTTTGGTCAAAACGCTTTTTAGCACCACACCACGCTCTATAGCAGAACCGATTGCATCTTCACGCCCATAAGCTGTGACCATGATGACTGCCGGTGCATTGCTTACATGCCCGTCTTGAAGACGTTGGACCGTTTCGACACCATTCATGACTGGCATCTTCCAGTCCATCAATACCAAGTCATAAGGTAACGTTTGCTTTTCACTGGTCGCGATCATATCCAGTGCCTGCTGACCATCGTGTGCCACGTCGACCTCGAGGCCGAAACTTCTAGCCATGGTCGACAGGATTTCTCGTGCCGCGGCATTATCGTCCACTACCAGCACGCGCAACCCCAGCAACTCATCGGCACGGAACATTCTTCGAGGCATCGCCTCTTTTTGCAGGCCGAAACGAGCCTTGAAGTGGAAGGTCGAACCCTTGCCATATTCGGATTCAACCCAGATGTCGCCATTCATCATCTCAACCAGATTCTTCGAGATTGCCAGACCCAGTCCAGTGCCTCCATATTTGCGTGTAGTCGATGCATCGGCTTGACTGAAAGACTGGAACATCTTCCCGCATTGCTCCGGTGTCATACCGATGCCTGTATCGCGCACATAGAAATGCAGTTCTACGCCATTGGCATCTTCAACAACCTTGCCTATCCCGACCACGATTTCACCCTGCTCGGTGAACTTGACTGCATTATTACCTAAATTGATCAACACCTGACCTAGACGTAGAGGATCGCCGACCAGAGCGGTCGGAACATCGGGTTCAGTATTAAACAGAAGTTCCAGTCCTTTGTCTTCAGTTTTAAGTCCGACCAGATTGGCCAGTTGATCCATCACGTCTTCGAGACGGAAGTCGATGGTTTCCATCGACATCTTGCCCGCCTCAATCTTGGAGAAATCGAGAATGTCGTTGATAATGCCGAGCAGGTTCTCGCCAGCCCGGTGTACTTTCTCGACATAGTTGCGCTGCCGTTTATCAAGGTCGGTTTGCAAGGCAAGATGTGACATACCAATAATTGCGTTCATTGGGGTACGAATTTCGTGGCTCATGTTGGCCAAGAAATCGCTCTTAGCCTGAGTTGCCTCCAGTGCTTCTTCTCGGGCACGTCGTAATTCGTCTTCCGCTGTTTTTTGCTGGGTGATGTCTTGATAAGCGCCGTACATATAAAGCAGTTTGTTGCTATGTTCGTCGCGTACCAGTTTTCCCGCCGCATGGATCCAGACGATCTTGCCGTCGAGAGGACGCTTATAGGCATAAATGGTGTCGTATATCTCGTACTTGCCATCGATAGCACCTTGGTAACGCTCTGCCGTGATAGCAGCAGCTTCCGCATCTGCCTCCTGTAACCGCTCAAACCATTCATTCATCAGATGATAACGACCATCTGGTTTAGGGAATTCTCCCAAGATTTGGGCTGCACGCTCGGACTGGAAGTAGTAGTCTGGATCGCTGTAATCGACTACCCAGTACCCGCTATCCGTCAGTTCTAGAGCGACGTCGGAGAGGAAGTTCGCGCGTTCAATCTCGGCTTCCAGTTGCTTGCGCTCGGTAATGTCACGTACCGAGGCACAGACACTGACCCCGCGCCCTTCAACATCCGGCAAGCGCGACAGGCCAACCTCGATGGAAAATTCTGATCCATCTTTGCGCATACCCCGCAGCTTACGATTGTTACCTCCCATTTCCCGAGTCCCCCCTTCCGCGATATATCCATTGCGTAGAGCTGGATGCCCAGGTCGTACCGCTTCGGGAACAAGAGTTTCGATCGGGTGCCCGGTTAGCTCGCCTGGCTCGTAACCAAACATCGCTTCTAGCTGTCGATTGGCAAGAACAATCTGACCAAGATTATCGGCTACCAACATCCCATCTGGCGCAGACTCGATGATTCCGCGAAACCACGCTTCAGTAACCTTGATCTCTTTCAATAGCCCCTTTGTCTTGTCGTTGCGTTCCAAAATCTCCAGACTCATCGCGAGAATAGGCATCAGCCCATCAATAAGGGCCTGCTCTTTTGTTCCAAAGCCAGTAAACGTTGCAAGCTCAAGCACTGCCAGCAATCGATCATTACGCACAATGGGCAGTACCACGATTGCATGAGGAATGGATTCGCCAAGACTGGAACCAATACTTAGATAATCCGCGGGGGGCTGGGTCAAAATAATCGGAGTGCGCTGCGAGGCACATTGGCCAACCAAGCCTTGACCTACATTAATTTCCGTATCAGGGGCCTTGGTGCAAGCAAAAGTGCCGACCAAGCGCATTCTCAGTTTTTCCGCCTCATGCAAGTAGAAGGCGCCGTGACCGACCTTAATCAGTGGCGCAACTTTGCTCAGGAAGATATTTGCAAGATCGCCAATATTCTCTGCTGATTGAAGCTCATTCGAAATTTCTGCCTGGTGTGTTTTAAGCCAGCGCTGAGTCTCCATTTTTTGCGCCTCGCCCTGAAGTACGACGACGGCTCGCGCAAGATCACCAATCTCATTTTTATAATCGCGGTGCGGTATGACGTGATCAAACTTGCCTTCGGCCAGTTCGGCCACTGCGGCACGCAGACGCCTAAGTGGGACAGCAACCGAACGAGTGACGAGCAACCACAGAAACATGCCGAGTAGCAGACCAGCGCCCAGTAAAATCATGGCATTGCGAGAGCTATCTTCGGAACGCAAGAGCGCACGATCAAAGCGATCATAGGCGCCTTTCACCTTGAGGTCAGCAAGACGCCTCAACGCATTATTTGCAGCAATACCCGGCCTTTGATATTCGGCTGATGCAACCAAGGCTTGCGCATCAGCTATTCTTCCTTCACGTAACAAAGCGATGGCAGTATCCACTCCACGCCCATACGTCGCATAGTTTTCTTCAAAGCGACTTAGATTCTCCTGATTCTCTGAGCGATACAGGCTTGACCGTACCTCTTCGATTTCCTTAGGCAATTGTGCACGAGCTTCAATCAATTGCTCCAAAGCTAGATTACGGGCATCACTATCGTTAGCTATGATGGCTTGGCGTACAGTGCGACCGATGGTGGCAAACAAAACTTGCGCGTCTTTAGTGTGAAAAACTCCAACTAAATCCTTCTTGTACAGACCTTCTAAATCTTCCGTCAGTTCCTGCCGACTTTGTAGACCAGCAACTCCAATCCCCAATGCTATGAGCAATATCAAGCCGAACCCTGCAGCCAGTTTGCTGAATAGAGTGTGCTTCTCCAGAGCTGTTAGGAGAGATTTCATAAGATCCCGTTATCTAATATTCGAAACAACTGCTGTGCTGAACAGTTGCAGAGCTTCTTTTGTTGGAGACATCTATTGACCACAAACTTCGCGATTCAGTTTTTGCGTTTTTACAACTAGCAATAGCTTGTTCTCAAACCATTACGCACTCGCGGTTGGGATGACGGTTTTAAGCTGCTTAGCCTTCTCTGCCATGTCGGCATCGGAATCAGCAAAGCGTTGAGCGATCGTGCGGAAGTCCTCGGTGATCTCTTTAAAGGCGTCCACGATATCTGGATCAAAGTGCGTGCCACGTCCCTCAAAGATGATCGCGAGAGCTTTTTCGTGTGGCATGCCTTCTTTGTATACGCGACGGCTGATCAGCGCATCATAGACATCGGCCACGGCCATCAACCGCGCCGAAATCGGAATGTTGTCCCCTTTGAGAGCTTCTGGGTAGCCCGAACCGTCCCATTTTTCCTGATGGCTATAGGCGATTTCTTTAGCGTATTTTAGAAAATCTACGTTCATGCCCAATTGGTTTTCAGCGTGGAGGATGGCATCACGACCGAGCGTGGTGTGAGTCTTCATTATTTCGAATTCTTCTGGCGTGAACCGCCCTGGCTTCAACAGGATACTATCCGGAATACCAATTTTCCCTATGTCATGCAGTGGTGCTGACTTGAACAGCATCTCAATAACATGATCCGTGAGAAAGGCCGAGAAGCGAGGATGATGTTTGAGCTTTTCAGCCAATGCCTTAACGTAATACTGCGTCCGTCGGATATGATTGCCGGTCTCGTTATCTCGTGTTTCGGCAAGTGAAGCCATGGCGTGGATGGTCACGTCCTGGATAGCTGCCACTTCGCGTGTGCGCCGCGCGACTTCCTGCTCAAGGAAATCAGTCTTGTCTCGCAAAAAATCAGCCGCCGCCTTCACCTTGAGCTGGGTTTCCACCCGCGCTAGTACGACAGGTGGGCTAATAGGTTTGGTAATGTAATCAGCGGCACCCATTGATAAACCTCGCATCTCGTCCTCGCTCGATGCCATGGCTGTAAGGAAGATGATCGGGATATCGCGAGTACGGGGATCAAGTTTGAGTTGTACAGCGACTTCATGCCCCGACATGTTCGGCATCATGATATCGAGAAGAATCAGATCGGGCGGTGACTCAGCGCGAGCGATGCGTAGGGCTTTCTCTCCGTTGTTTGCTGCCCTCACCGTGTAGATATCCTTTAGTAGGTTATCCATTAGAGTGAGATTGTCGAGTGCGTCATCGACAATTAGAACGACGGCCTTTTTAGGGAAATTCGAGGAAAGGTTCATGATTCCGCCGCCATTAAAGTATGTGTTCTTGGCAACTTTATCACGCAAAATTAATAGAACCAAGGGAATAAATAATGTCTGCTTTTGGCCGATAGCGAACGTCTGCTTCCGACCCAAAGCAGACACTTTCTAAAACTTCATACTTTTATAGTCTTCAAACTCCCAAGCAGCAAACTTGGAGAGAGCGTGTGCAATCGTTAACCAATCCTCACCCACGCAGTTTGCAACTTGGGAGTTAAGCTCCGCGGTAATCAAGTTCAGATCATAGCGATCCACAATTAGCATGTGGCGTCCCCAGACAGCCTTTTTCTCGCTATTCTTCAGCCATTCTGGAGTGCAGACAAACACTCGAAAATCATCTGCGCCTTCTTTATCCTTGATGCCAACTCTGAATCCAATCCACAAACCAAATAATTCGATATCCCTTGGCAAATAGTTCGCTAGGTCGATTGATGCACTATCGACCCACATCGATTTAACAACTGCCCTCATTGTTACTCCCTATATGGTGCGTACGCAATTGACTGTTTTTGGCCGATAGCAGACATTGACCAATGCGCATCAGTGGCAACTTTGCGATGCGATTTGGTGGCAATTTTGATGCGAATACTCAGGGAGTTTCGCTTTTTTTCGAGATATAACTATGTGCTATGTCGGAATTCCATCATCAATATTCAACCAGTCCTTCGGAATTTCCATTGTCCTTCCAGGCATGTCTATTTCCTCTAAAAACATTCGCAGATGTTTTTTATTTTGCTTTAAAGCCCAAGAAAAACTCTGAAACTCAAAAGCTAGTCTTAGAAAAGATTGCCTTGATACCCTAAACCCGCCTTTTGAAATATCTCCCGTCTCTGAGATTTGTGCATACCAATGGTGATCCTCAAGAAAATTAATATGCATTCCTGCCTTCTTGAATTTTCTCTTAAAAATTTGAAGATCGAGGAAAATGAGAATAGTGATATCTCCATTAATAAAGCGGTACACATGCTGTGGATCTAGAAGAAGAGTGAATGGAATATATGGATGCCAACTCATCATATTTTTAAAATCATTCAAAATTATCATCTGAGTGTACATATTTGCTACTGGATCTAGTACGCCCTCTCTAAAGGTCGTAATCACACCATAATGAATTCCTTTTTCCGGGGAGACAATACTGGTGCCTTCAGAGTAAGAACGAGCGATACATTCATTGATTACTGTTAGATGATTTTTCTCCCTTCCAATGAGTTCTCGTCTTAAAACAGGTCCTATATTTCTGAAATTTTCGGCTTTATCATTAACAAAGAAACTGTTTATTTCAAAAATACTTCGTACCTGCTTTGCGCCTCTACTGCTTAATTTCGGCGATGATTTGATTTCAATTGGAAACGGATCACTTGCACCTAAGAGACATACATCCCCATGCCTTAACGTGTTTGTGAGGTCACACAACACAGCAGGTACATCATGCTTAGCTGCTTCTTTTAAGAATAGAATTTCGTTCTTTAGCCCATCTTTTCCAGAAATAAACCCCGCCGTTTCCTTTACGTGATACTGGTCATCGTAAAGAAGATGTTTCAAAGCGTATTTATCACAAAAATGAAAAGGAATGCTATCGCCAAAGCATTTCCATATATAAATAATATATTTATATTGTTCTTGCTTATCTTCGATTTTTTTAATCTCTTGATCGATTGCTTTGGAACGCTCGCGGGTAGGCCTATCGTTCGCTTTCTCCAGCCTGAGTGTTTTCGCTATCTCCTTGCATCGGCTTATACCTCTTTCTCCATCTTTTATTTTCTGTAAAAGAAACAATTGAAAATCAACGAGAGCATCTGCTGTTAGTTTTTTCTTTATGATGATTTGCAACATTGTGGTTGCTTGATTAATGCTTCGTTTATATCTAGCTACCATCTCTTTCTCCCAAAGCTTGGCGGGTAAGCCTACTAAGTAACCCATAAAGTAGTACTACCGTAATACAATATTTCATACTATCAATTGATAAAATTTTCGAAAGACAATGGATATAGGGCTACATGACTAGCATTTCTAACAGAACGGTCTCTAAATTATTCGGCATAGCCGCTGGTCGATGCAGCATGTGCAAAACCCCTCTTGTCGAAAGAGATGTAAAAATTGGACAAATGGCCCACATTATTGCAAAGAATTTTGGTGGAGCCAGGGGGAATATTTCAGTTACAGGGGATATCAATGGCTATGAGAATCTAATTCTTCTGTGTCCGAACCATCATGCAGAAATTGACGACAACGAAAATCGTTATCCGCCTGAAGAGCTACATAGGATAAAAGCTGAACATGAGAACTATGTAAGGCTGCTATTTGACCAGAACAGTCAGAAGCGAGTGATGGATGTAAGTGGGCTTAGAGCATTGATGTTGTATCTTCCCTTTACTCAAATGGTCGTTCTCACACATGGTCTGCCAGAACGGTTCAACCATATGCTCTTGTACATTACTGAAACTCTCGATCATTTTAGTAATGACAACCCTCAATGCCGGCCGTTTAGTGACGTTAATCTGGAAGAATATTTTTTGAGATTTTCCCAGTGCATTTTCGACCTTGTTGACTATGAGCAGCACGCATTTATAGGAGAAACAAATGTTTTTATGCCTGGTAGTTTGATTGATGCAGATCCAAATACTAGTTATTTGAATCCAATGTTAAACAACATTGAGCGCAGAAAAGCTTCACAAGAAATTGCAAATTTATTGAATGGTCTGTCAAATTCTTATCATCCTTTTCTTCAGTATTTGAGGAACAACTATCCGGAAGTCAACTTGGCCTCTTTCATAGGCAGATGAATCAAACTACTTTAATCTATTAAATGCGGATGATCACCGCAAATCCATGACGGATTCGCACATTCGATAAGCTCAACACAAGCAGATACTCTAGCAACGCAAAATTTAGATTGGCATTCTTATGAAAATGGATGAAATTACAGCGGATCTATCAAGTAGAGCATTTGATTTTTTCTATTGGTTTTCCCGATTCGAATTTGCGCTTAAAGAAAATGGTTATCTCAAATCGCACCAATCGGGCGCGAAGGCTGAGCCTGGATGGGAGGAATTTGTCGTCAAATGGAATATCCATTATTTGCCGTCCCTGAAGGCAAAAGAGTTGCTTGCATCACCGCCTGAAAGACAAATTGTCCTTGGTAATGACACACTTGATTGGAAATCTGTAGGGTTAGCTGATTGCAGGTCGGAACTTGAAAAAATCGTGCGTCTTATAAAAACAGTTAGAAACAATTTATTTCATGGTGGAAAACATGGTGGAGCAGGATGGGATGATGCCAAACGGACTGAAAGCCTTCTTGTATTAAGCAAAGATTTGCTTGACGAGTTTGCTGTGCTCGCGTCAATCGAGGCAGATTACTACCAACACTATTGAGGAGATTTTGGAATCACCATTGTCAGATAACTTGTTGCGCAGCGAGTTAGCTGTCTAAAATGACATATTTATTTAGAAATGTGGTTTGGTGATTATTTTGAATTACGACTGAATGCCTCATTTGGTTCAGATACTCCACTTATTCAATAGACATAAATGCGAAAACTAGTAACCTGATGACTACTCATTCTGCAATTTTTTGGGGGGGGAATAACAACACTTGAATTTTCGCCCCAAATCCGAAGCATCTCGGTTACGATACGCGCACTACCACTAGCGTCCGAAATCGTCTCGATCATCGCCATTTCAGCGCGCTTCCATTGCTCAATAGTGAAGTGTTGATCCATGATTTCCCCTTTATCTTTGAGTACCCAAACGCACTCTGTTCGCCTCCCTTTCAGCAGTTGGCAGCATGTCCTTGCTGCCCCTATCCCGATACATAATGCTCGCTTTTTGTCCGACGACAAAACGACCTTCCAATTTCACCAAATCGTGTATTACAACGGCCCCTCTGCCTTGATCCTGGATTGCAAATCTGCCGCACTCTGAGATTTCTTTGATTGATCCTACGTATTGCATACCTTGCTTCGGTTCAAAAACCCTACCTCGTGCCTTGGCCTGCTCCACGAGTGCTGCATAAGCCTCCGAACGCTCGTGTTCGCGCCGGATAACTATTGGTGGGCCATCTTCATTGCCGCTCATCGAGAGAAAATCTTCTATCGCATCGTGTAGATCAACGGGGTTGAGATGAGACCACAGTGGTGCTGAAGCCTGCGAGGCATACGAACTGTTATGATCTAGGGATACCTCAGTTGTGTGAGACTTCCCTTTCGTCGCCCTGGCAACCGGTCGAGTGAAGCGTGACGCTGTTATTTCTGCTTCAAGTTTTTCACGATAAGCATCCAGTTCTGGATTAATAAATTGAACCCCTAGTCCCTTCTTCACGGAAAGTTCAACCGCCATCTTTTGGAAGGCACTAGGCCCCGTTAGCGTGAGATTGTTGCCGAACTTGGCAACTGCAAAGCGCAACGATATTTCAACTGCCGATGGATCAAGCGCGGCTGCGTTGTTAAGTTGAATCTGTTTTGAAACGGCACTATCGATTATCTGGCGTCCATGACCAAGGTTGAATACTACGGTACCGCTACGTTCAACATGATGTGAAAAATTTAGCCTCGGTGCCGAGTTGTTGCAAATACCTCCCATAGCGAAAGCCACCTCAAGCTTTTCGGCCTCCCGCTGCCTTGATACGGTTGTCGCTTCAGCCTCACCATATTCACGCGCCCGCTCTAAAGCGGCATTACTACCTGCATCGGCCTGCTTAACCAAAAAGTCACGGTAAGTTGTTCCCGGCGCTGTGTCGGCGAGTTTTCTGCGTAATTGACGTCGCTCATCAGCCTGATCAGCGGACAGACCAGTCAATTCGACTGCATGCCTAAGCTTCGCAACTGAAACCAAGACTGACAGTTCCTTGCCAGTAGTGGAAGAACGGATAATCTGAAGTTCGGCTCGCTGATGCTTTCGCAGCTCAGCACGTGACGTAGCATGCGTATTTCGCAACTGGTTTGTGGCCGCACTTTTAATGACCCTGAATTTTTCTCGTGCTTGTTGCCACTCAGGATAAAGAGATCCACCTGGTAGTGTCGGTTGTGGCTTGTAGGACTTGATCGCTTCAACGCCCTGCCCCGATCGTGCAACTTGGAACGCTCCAAACTTGGTTGGTAGCTTTTTCAGTCCTAGTGTGGAAAGCGAAATACCGCCTTTCTCACCTATCGGGCACAGTACGAAACCAGCACCTTTCGATTTCACTTCGCAGTTATATGCGGCAGCGGCCGCATGTAGGTCATGCCAGCTTTTTGCATGTTTTAGCCTGTCACCAATGCGAATCTCGTTGCACCAGGTCTGGAACGATTTTTCACCGCTGTATCGTTCAACAGAGTGGGACCGGTCACTTATTTTCGGCTTGGCTTCTCGCTTTGCTTTTCTTTCTTTCAATGGGACTTCAATTATCAGACCATGTTCGTCGATTTCATGAAGACCGTTGTCACGGTTCAAACCATGACGAACCTCAATTTCACGGCAAATTTTGTCTCGCTTTCTCCTATCCTGCCAAAGAGAGTTGCAACGATGCGGATGATCCTTTTCGATACAGCTAGCGAAGACGTGCAAATGCCAGTAACCGTTATCGTTATGTAGAAATGTGGCGAAGTGATTGTTATCTAAGCCTAATGCGACAAGCATTGAGTCTTCAGTATCACGCAGCACTGCCTCAGCTGGCTTTTCCTGGTTGAATGACACGACAAAGTGCGCAAGCTTGTTTTCTGATTTAGCACGGGTGTTGAGGTCACAGTTCGACTGCATTTCAAGCGCAGCCAAGTCGATCATTTCTGCCATCGGCAATGCATCCAAGCCTGCGTAGACGCCATCATCCACTATGCCAAAATTGCCTAAGCGGGTTCGATGAGATTTGTCGTTGATCTCACCCGTTTCACGATTTCGTACTGCCGCTAGCCCCTCCCCATACCGCATTGCGGCACGAGCAGAAGACTTCCCGTCTTTCCGACCTTTAATACGCTTGGAAATCATGGGCTTGTATCTACAACTACTTTTACGGTCTTCACTACCGAGGCCTGGCATGTCTCCAGCTGCTTGAGCAGATCGCGGACCTGCTCAAGGTTGGGACGAGGTGCGCTTGGAAAGGAGCCCGCCAGCCATCCTTTTAGCAAGCCGCCGAAGCGGCCAAGGTCGGCGCGAGTAGTCGCAAGTTCGAGTATTGCTTCCTGATCGACACGTGATTTAGGAATGACGGCAAAGATAGTTTGCCGGCAAAGCTCGCCAACTGATACGCCAAATGCAGCAGCACGCGCTTGTAGAAACGCTTTCTCATCAGGCGTCGCCCGTACTTGAATTAGCTCTGTTTTCTTGCGTGATTCCGAACGCTGACTCGCCATAGTGCGATCTCTCTTTATCCAACCAATTGTCGTGCTCAACGCAGGTGCAGGATGAAAACATCGCGAATAAGGCCGAAGGCCGTTGAGTGTGTTTTCAGGGCGGTATAACCGCCCTCCGTCCTGCCCGTAGATTTAACCCACATCTCCAGCCACAACGTTAGAGAACGCCCAGAATATTGTCAACATAGCAATATCACAACAACAACACAGCAAATACAAAACATATGCGATTCAAAAATGAATCAGGAATGCAGCCAACCTAGTACAGGAGCAAAAGCTATATCCAGCCAATACCCCACTGATGTGGAGCGTTTACAACGCAAATCAGCTGTTTTTAAAAATATTTTTCAGAAAAAAAATAAAAGCCACTGATACGTGGCTTTTTTCATAGACAAATTAATCAATTTCGAGCAAATCGTCGCACATCTTGACAAACTCAAATTAACAGCAAATTAACACCAACTTAGAACCCAATGGGTACTTTTTAACGAACGTTAAAAAGTACGATCGGTTGCCCCAACGAAATCTAAAACATAAACTGGAAATAATTGATGTGGAGAAAAGGATGAGCGAAAAAGAAATCTTTGAAGAGTTTGAGCGGCTTCATAAAAGCGCCTTAAGAAGCAAAACCGCTCGACTACGAGATTTATACGATCAGATTGAAGCGCTAAAAAAGCGAGGTTTTACTCACGCAACAATCATTAGTGCAATGAAAAAGCATGGATTGGATTTCGACCTAAAGACCTTTGAAGTTACGGTCTATCGAATAAAAAAGGAGAGAACTAAGCCAGCGAAAGTGGATGGCAAAGAGACAGGAAATACTGAGCTCCAAACACAAATCAACAAAAGCGAAGAAAGCACAAGCAACACCCCGTCAATCGGCTCGCAAACAGGCGGGGGTAAAAATCCGCTTCATGCGCTGGCAGGAAGTTTAAAAAAAGGGGACTTCAATGGAATCGCGAAGGCAACGTTTGAAGTTGATGAGAACTAATTTACCAATGGGAAACATGAAAACTATTCACTTACCTTTACAGGGAAAAGGCAGCGCAGGCAAATCACTAGGAGCTTTGTTTGCAGCCTATTTATTACAAAGCAAAACGAAAAAGCCGCAGGTTAAAAACAAATCGCAGAAAGGGAACAAATGAACGGCATTCACTTAGTTTTGCAGGGCAAAGGTGGTGTCGGCAAGTCGTTGATAGCAATGCTACTTGCACAATATTTTCAGCGCAGCGGTGTGAAGATCATTTGTGCAGACACTGACCCCGTAAACCGAACATTCTCCAAATATACCGCTTTAGATGTTGCAGCTATAGACATCGCTGAAGGAGGTATCGTAGTTCAGAAAAAGTTTGATCCACTAATGGAAACCATAGTTTTCACTGATGCGAATTTTGTTATCGACAATGGCGCAGCCACGTTTTTGCCGTTGACCCGTTATCTTGCCGAAAACGACATTTATCAGATCATGGCCGAGCACGGCAAGAAAGTTTATATCCATTCGGTACTCGTCGGCGGCCAGGCTCAATCCGACACTTACGATGGCTTAGCAGACCTGATTGGAAAAGTCGGGAAATCAGCGCAGGTCGCCATTTGGGAAAACGAATTTTGGGGCAAGGTCGAATTTGATGGCGTCCCCATCACAGGAAGCAAGTTATACAAGGAAGCCGACAAGGCAGGGAAAATTGCTGGCGTTGTGAAAATTATTGACCGAAATCAGTCGGATACTTTTACAGGTGATATCAAACAAATGACGCGAGCGAATTTTACTCTCGCAGAAGTAATGAATTCACCTGACTTTAACTTCCTTGCGAAAAATCGTTTGAGAAAGTTTGTTGGCGACGTATTCACCGAACTCGACAAAATAAACTGGTGAGGTCGAAGTGGACATCAAAAAAATGCAAGCCGTTATGCTTTCAAATGGATTGCGTCTTACCGATGAAGATCCAATTTTTTCACTTGTCTCGTTAGTCGAATTAGCGCTCAACGAGGCAAATGAAAGTCATTCGGAGAAGTTGATTTTATCTATTCAGGCCCTTCAGCGGTTTCGAGATGAAATGCGGATTATCGGTGATGCGGTCAAATCAACTGCTGAGACTTTGACTGTAGGCGGCCAATTCTTGAAAGGAGAAAATGAACAGGTCCTGGAAGAGATTAGTGCGATCAGAGAATCGATGACCACGATTGGACAATATGTTTCAAACAAGTCTCTCCAAGAGAACGATCAGCTCAACAAAGTCATAGAGGCCATAAACGCGTCACTGGAAAAAATCATAAATTCTAAAGGTGATTCTAGGTCCGCTTTGCAGGCCAGAAATGAAACATTTCTTATCTGCCAAATTAAAGAAATTACCGAAGCCGTTAAGCAAGTCAAAGAGTTCGAAAAACTGTTGGAGTCTGCAGCAAAGGATCATATCGAGGATCTGATAAGACCAGTTCTTCAACAGATGACTGAACAAGTGAAAATGCTGTCGAACAAAGATACAGCTGTTTTGAGCTTGATAAAAAAAACTAACGATACACAAAACAAATTAGCCGCAAATTTAGGGCTTGCCTGCCTGAGTGTAGGTTCGCTTCTTGTGCTGACTTTCGCAGCAGGCTATTTGCTAAGACCTGTATTGGGCAGCTAGATCTAGGAATTTTTGAAGTGAAGCCAAGCGGCCCCACAAAGTGCACCAACACTTTGAAGGGCCTAACCATCGCGATCTAGTAAGGAGATAGCAATGATCGACTCAATTTTAGCACCGGCACAAATCGCCACACCTGAACGATACCGCCTTTCACCGAGCGATCTACAAAGCATTCGCGCTGAAGCTGATTCAGCAATTATGAATGCGGAGATTGAGCGGATGCGCCAAGCATTTATTGAAGTGCACGGCGATGAATTTGGCACAGACTATTTATAGACAACAGTCAGTACCGAATACTTTGCAAGAAAAAATGAAGCCATTTATGTACTTACGTGAGTGCATAGTTTTGCAGCAAAAGATTTATAGGACAACAAATGTCAAACCAGATCAATACCCCTCGTTCGGAATCTATGAAAACCCTGAATCAAGTAATTGCCATTGCCATTACCGCAGCGCTCATCCTTCTCGATCAAGTTACTCATCTACCACTTTGGTTCACCGTGCCCTGCGCAGCCGCGATGGCTTTGGGGGTTCGATACGTCCATTTAAAGCGTGCGGTAATGATTCAACATAAGGAATATAAGTAATGAAAAAACTTGTCATGGTTTTTTGGCTGTTTTTTAGTGGCAGCTTTTCTGCTCACGCCGGCTCGGTCGTTGGCGCAACTGAATTCACCCAAATGGTGAACATGACGCAACTGATAGTTGCATATGCAAAGCAAATAGAGCAGTTCAAAACGCAACTTCAGCAATACCAGGCCCAGATGCAGGATCTACAAAGGAATCCGTACAGTGCGTTAAACGGAAGTATAAGTACGATCATTCACGAAGTTGGCACGATCATGACCGCCCAAAATTCCATTGGTGGAACTGTCGCTCAGATTGATCGAAATTTTTCTGAGAAATACGGTAGCTCACAGGCAGCCTCATTTGCAGACAAGTTCAAAAACTGGACAGACTCAAGCGTTGGCACACTTGGAGCCGCAATGAAATCTGCAGGTCTTCATCGAGATGCCTACGCCACTGATTCTCAGGCCTTGCAAGCTTTGTATAACCGGTCTCAATCGAGCGATGGAACAGTGGCAGCGGTTCAGCAACTGTCAGCTCTAACCTCTATGCAGGTTCAGCAATCCCAAAAACTGGGCGATCTGTTAGCTACGCAGAATTTGGCGGCAAATACATGGATGGCGTCCCAAACAAGTAAAGAGCAATCATCTATCGACAACGATGCCGAGATTCGGAAAGGTTTTTTAGACGCAGCGCCAAACAAAATCCCGCCGTTGGATACAACTAAGAAAACGTATAGAAAACAGAATTTGTACAAGCCAAGCTAACCTAGAAATATTCTGACAAAGACTTTCATGAAGAAAATAATTGCATTGGTTCTAATGTCACTACTGTTCGGATGTGGCGGGGACAAGTTGGATGGAACTTACTCCAGCAACTGGAATGGCAAGAACATAACCTTCCATCCAAATGGAACGGCAGTAGTAAGCCGTCAGGATGGAGGCTCATTAGTAATAGGTGGTGCACCTATCCCATACACCGTCGAAGATGGCCTGATCAAGCTTGGAGCGCTTGAACTCCGGCTTTTGTCTGATGGCTCTATTGATGGCGGTACCGCCTACGGGAAGATGACCAAAAAATGAATCGCAAATACTTTTTCCTATTGCTAGCAATCGCGTGCATTCCAGTCTTCGCACAGGATACACCTGACGTTACTATCGTCAAGAGCGTTACAGGAGCGATTGATGCAGCAGCTAGCAATTTAATTATGCCAAAGGCTATTTTGTGGCTCAGTTCGCTCATGGGGATTCAATTTATATTGACGAACATTGGCTTGATAAAAAGCGGGGCCGATTTAGAAGCACTCTTTGGCAAACTTTTGGGAAGTTTGTTGTGGTTCGGATTTTGTTATTACGTTATTGAAAACGGCCCCGACTTTATAAATTCGGTCGGAATAGATATTTTGAATACCTTCGCGCCTAACCTACCAGGACCAGGTTCCATCATCACCGCTACTCTTGCCTTGTGCTCTACGCTATTGGCGGCAATCGCCATTACCGGAACCTCTGTCGTCGGGACTGGCAATAGTGCAGTCGCAAACGTGCTGATCTTAGTCATGCTCACCGTATTTTCAGTTGGTATGTTCATGGCCATCAAAATACTCATGATCTCGCTAGAATTAGCCTTAGTTGTAATGCTATCGCCCCTTAGCTTCTCGTTGCTCGGCTTGAATGCATTGAAAGACCAAGGTATCGCACCATTCAAATCTTTGATCTCATTGGCGTACAGGATCATCTTGCTCGGTATTTTGTGCGCAGCATTTACGGAGGTCGTTGCCACCGCTGGCAATCAATTGAGCTCCATTGAATGGACCAATCCGACTCAATGGGGCGATGGACTCAAAATAATACTGTCCATCCTCTGTGCATATCCGGTCATTGCCTATTTCGTATACAAGTCCGATTCCATTGCAGCGACTCTGGCTTCAGGCTCCACAAATATGGGAACGGCTGACGTGGCAAGTGCTGCCGCAGCCGGCGCGGCTGCTGGTGCTGCTGTAATGACGGGTGGAGCGAGTGCAGTATCCGGCACGACACGAGGCGGGCAATCCATGGGCAACTTCATGAACGGCTTAATGAATGGCGGCGGCTCTGTTAACAATGCTTCATCGACCGGTGTCGGTCAGTCACCTGCGGGACCAGCACCCTCTCGGCCAGCGATGTCATTGGGTAGTACTGCCCCAACGGCATCTAACAAGCCACCTTCTCGTTCAACCGCACCGGTATCAAGTGGCGAGAACATACTGCCGAAGACTGAGAATGCTGGCAGTACCAATCAAAACGCGAGCATTGGCGGTTCAAGTCCTGACTTGGAAAAGAAACTCGAGAACCTTACCGATGCGATGAATAATCAAGGAAAAAAAGGATTTAAGGACCGCGTGTCAGATGTGAATGACCACATTGCAAGAGAACAGGCATCCACCCATATTTCGATCAACACTCATCCCTCTGACTAGGCTGTTTGTTTTCGCTTTGCATTCACCTGGAAGCTATACCTACCGCTTAAACATCCGCACATGGAACCTATACCTACTGCTTAAACATCCCCACATGGAACCTATACCTACCTTTATCTACCTTGATACCGAATTTACAGGCTTGGATCAAGCCAAACCAGATTTGATATCCATTGGATTGGTCGATGAATCAGGACGAGAATTTTATGCAGAGCTGCCAGAATCGCATTGGACAGTCCAATGCAATGAATGGGTTCATTTCAACGTCTTGCCACACCTGTGGGGCGGAGAGCATATCCAGAGTGAAGCTTCTATCCGCGATAAGCTATTTAAATGGATTGAAAGTCTGGGAAGTACGTGCGTGATCGTGACCGATTGTCCAGATGCTGATTTTTTTATGCAACTGAAACGTCTGTTGCCACAATGGCCGAAAAATTTGGCCCATTGGCCAGTTCAGTTTTCAGCATGGTCTTTGGGGGATGATATGCAATTCGAAATGCAGCAAAAAATCATGGAATTTTATGTCATTGTTCGCCCCCGGCATCATGCCTTGCATGACGCTCATGCTCTACGAATGATATGCAGCTACGCACTTAGCCACGGATGGAGGCCTAGCAACTGAACTTAATTCTAACCATTTCGGATTTAGTGCGATAGCAACTCGGCTTTAACACAAGTTAAAATCGCGCATGCATTAAGACACTGTCAAAAATGGATGAATATAAAATACTCACCGAGTTAGTTTGATCGAAAGAAGATCGACATATTTACTTTCTTACCAATCCAATGAATAACGACTTTACGTTCAACGATAATCATGTCTTTTCGGTCGATGTTTCCCACGACAAGCTCGGCAAAATTGGTCAGGCTAGTTTGACATTCGGGCCAAAGCAAGCCATTTCACTCAATTTCAACCTTGGCGGATTTGAAAAAATAGAAGAGGGAAAAGAATATGATCGGCTAACCGCGACCGTACAAAACGGTCAGATTTTTACGCTCTTCAATTGCAAGCTCCATTTTGATACTGTCTATGCTAATTTCGTAGTTGCGGGTGACACTATCGATGCTTTTGACTTAGTCGAAATCGAACTGACTCACGTTAGTAATTGGTTCTTTCAATACCAACATATCACAGGGGACGTTGGAACCTCAGTCGAATGGATAAACCGACCTAACACTACATCTGCCGATGTGATGTCACCGCTAGGTGACTTTTCGCTTGCCATCACACCTTATACGAATTTAATTAAAACTAAAAACGGAAACGAAATTCGGAATTCTGCGATTCTATCAATCGAAAACACACATTTTAATCTTACGCTTTGTAAGCTCCGCTCAATCATCAACAGTCTATGTACACTGTTCTCCATCTTACTTGCTCAACCAGTTTCTATAATTTTTGCTCGTGTTAGGGGAAAGAGTGGACGGGGTCTCTCCCTTTACTTTACGCACTTTGAAAAAATAGAAAATACCGATTCGCTTCTTGATGGTCGCATGGAGTATCTCTTGAAACGAGATTTATTCGATGAGAACTGGAAAACTATTGCTCAGTCTTTTTTTAACTCCGAGTTACGAGACCCTAGCTGGCTTCGACTTTCGTCGATGAAGCGTTATCAGGATTTTTGGGAGTACGAAGTCGCTGCGTATGTTTTCATACTCAATTCGTACGTAGACTTCAAAACAAAGACACTGCCTAAAAAATTGAGTAATTCAGCGAATGAAAAAATTGACACCTTCAAAACGCGCTTGAAAGCATCATCCTTGACTCTAACCCAACAACAGGACGACGAGCTTATTGCAATCGCTACTGAGATTTTCGGTACGAAAAACTATACTTTCCGTGAGATGTATAAATTCGTGGAGTCGCAAGTTGATGAAAATGTAATTAAGATCGTAAATTTGACAGAAAAAGATTTCACAGACTTGAAAAGATTTAGAGATGACGTAGCCCACGGAAATCCGCTAATAATTAATGGCGAACTGTCATCACGCATTCATCGACTAACGGATAAGCTAGCACTACTTCTGACTTATTTCGCATTCTTGGATTTCGGTCTGACTTCGCAAGATTTTATTGCATGCTTGTCAAACACTTGGAACCGAATAGTTCGAAACTCAGAAATCAATCAATTGCATCTTGACCGGGTTAACAAAAGCGCAGAATTCATTACCGTGTCTGTAGAAACACTTGAATTATTCAAACAAAAAATAAGAAGAAAAATATTCTCCTGTTTCGACATTACACCTGGGACCGAACCAATATTCTCAGAACATCACACCGATCTCTATTACAAACAACTATTCACGAAGAAACCAGTAGGCGCGTCACAAGACCCTAATGACTTTTTCAAGCGAAGCGATAAAAAAGTGCGGACGGTTGGCAAGTTGTACTTTGAAAATGGCGATGACCACCTACAACTGGACCATGTCTTCCTATTCGAATGACGTATTAAGCCTTTTGATTACCCATTCGCCATCGAAAAACTATTCAATTCCACTTGTAATGTGGCGTACGGTTGTCAAACAATTCGTCGAACACTATCTCAGCTTTTTTATGCGCTCTTGGAGGACCAGGACGGCCGGAATATTCCGAGCCGCAAGTGCCGCACATATATCAACAAGCGCTTGTCGTGCCTCAGCTTGTTTCGCCAAGGCTTGTGCATCGAAACTCAAGGCTGCCGCAGCCAGTTCCACTAATGAGTCACCCGTACTTTCACGGTACCAGCGATCAGAAGCCTCGCTTTTATCCAGCATGGCGGCTATCCAGCGAAGCCCGTCAAGGCGAAGCGGAGCACCGAAGTTCGATATCAGGAAGTAACAGAAACGAGCGAGACATTCTTCGTCGCGAGCCAAGTGCACCGCAGCCCAATTTTCATAGACACCCTTCATCCGCAAAGCGGCACCCGGGTTGAGCCGAGACAGGGCTTCAGTGTTCCCGAAACCAAGCAGGTCGCAAATCAAGCGCTCGCCGTGGAACCAGAGACCGGGTTGAGACCAATCGGCTGCGAGGCTGTACTCCGCGGAGGCTCTCCAAACACCCTCGAATACCTCCGGATCGTCACCTTTCCCCAAGCGCAAGAACAACCCCGCAATAAAATGCTTCAGGGCGTAGTGTGCCGCCGGACCGTGAGCGAGAACAGCTTCCCAAACGGCGCGTTCTGCCCCTGCGGGTGTTGCGATAGACAGTTCTCCGAGCTTCAAAAGGATGTCGTAGCCGAGATTCTGGCTCGGCAAAGCGTACTCGCCGTGTTCTTTCTTCTCCCACGCCTTCGCTCTTGTGACATCGTAATCCCAGATCTGCAGTGCCAAGTGCGTGTCGAGCTCGCGGTCGCCGGAACCTTCGCCTTGGATAAGCCATTTAAAGATGACTTCGAGCAAGTGACCTTCTAGCGAACACCCCGCTTTACGCTCCGGCCTTCCGCGCCATGACTGGTCGCTAGAAATATGGAGCCTCATCTGGCGCTGAAAGTCTAGGCGTCCTCTGACCGCGGCCACACGCTTGAAGTCAAGATCATCCGGTGTCGAGTTCAGTCCTCGGAGAGGAAAGCGCCGCAATCGCGCAAGCCATACATTCCAGACACGCTCTGCGTCGTCGCCATCGTCATCACCATGGTGGGGGGCGAGCAGGATGAGGCCCGACCAGAACAGCCCGGCGCGGAGCAGCCTCCACCATGCGGTGCTAAGCTTCTCTCGATTAGAGTAGGCCACCTCGATCACAACCGCGGTCGTTTGTGTGTCGCCGCTCGTCAATAAACGCATGACTGCGGTCTCCCACTCATCAACGCCATCCCCCTCTGCGAGCCATAGGTGCATGACCGCGTATGCGACGAACTTCAGCTCGCCGTGAAGGCCGCCTAGCCGCCGCCCACGTATTTCCTTTCCTGTCGATGCGACGGCTGCTACGCTAGTGCGTACAACTTCGAGTACCTGCTTGTGCACTTCGTGGTTCTGGGCGATCCAAGCGCCACCTAATACAACGAGCGTACCAGCTACAGCGAAGCGACATTTCAATTTCGCGTCATCATCATCTCCAACAGTACACTTTTGGAACAGATTAAAGAGGTATAAGGCCTCCTCCTCAATGAGCACTTGGCCACCACGAATTCTTGCTTCACACCGATCCGGTAGCAGAAGGTACTCGAGGCTTGGCGCATTATCAGTTTGAAACGACAACAACTCGAGACGAAGTTCCTCCGGATAAACGATGTCAGTGGTTTCCTTGCCCGTCGCGAGATCGGTGAAGGTATGATAGTTAGACTGGTCGAGTTGGGCAAAAATTAACTTGTATTTCAACCCATCTCTACGATCTTGAGGCTGCGTCCAGCCCGGAAGCAAGACTTGAAGGCGCCGTGCGACATCGCTGTTGGACAATAATATTTGGACAACGACATCAAGAAATTTACGCTTGCGATGAGGGGCCAACGTCCAATCACGTGTGAAGTTAAACATCTCCTCCCCACCTTGAAGCCAGCTCCCCGGAATGAAGTTGGATTCAATCTGATCCACGCGAATGCTGTCCCAATGATAGAGGTCTGGGAAGGTAATCAGAACCGCGAGGGGCCCCTCCAGTAGCGACGGTCGATACTTGGCGATGTTGAGTAGCACGCTTACGAGCGCCACAGAGTTTCCTTCCCGCAGTATTCTATCGATATAAACTGTAATGTCCTCACCAGCATCGATCTGCAGCATAAGCCAGCGCTCCAACGCATCGAGAGCGCAGTACAGGTTGCCGTTGCGTATCGAGTCATTAGACTGCGACCAACGGAACACCGGCCACCAGCCTGCGAAGGTCTTCTCCGACTCGTCCAAAAATTGCAGCCTTACCCCCAGAACCTCATCACCTTCTTCCTTCATGTTCTCAGCGACCCAGCGCTCAGTGCAAAAGTTCACCAGCGTGATAAGGGAAGTGAGGGCGACCTCTGGAGCTAGTTGGAAGAAGGGAAAGAACGGGCTTTTCCAGAAGGCCGTCGGGTATGCATCCATGGTGTAGGCGAGGCCGAGGTCCACTTCGGAGCGCACGGCCGAGTACTCCCGCGTCGGCTGATCTTCTATAAGGAGCGCTAGTAGGATTTCAGCTGCCAGTTCAGGCTGCGCACGCATCAGAGACTGAATACCATTCGCCTTAATGCAGGCTGCGCGAAAATCCACGTCGATCTTGTTCTTGGCCCCTAGCACCCATGGCGGCAGACGCTCGTGGAATGAAACCAAGGAGGGAGGCGTCCGCTTTCGCTTTTCTTGCTGCGCCTTGTATTGCGCATCTGTAGACAGACGCTCGGCATGTGCATTAGCTTTTACTTGCCTAACTTCGGCAATCCGTTTTATGACGTCTGCATCGACGTTCCGCCGTCCCGCTAGCTCGAGCATCCAATTTCCGACCTCTTCCGGTAAGTCCGCCGCGCCGGCCATCGCTGCGGTGTATAGCGACAAGTCGTTCATTTGGTACATCACGCCGTGCCCCTTCTCGACCTGCACGGTTCGAGCCATGGCGAGGGCCATCTCCGCCATCTCCAATCGAAAAGGCATCACATCACCGCTGCGCCGCCTATGTGGCGTCTTCGTGAGCCAGGTCTCGATGACTTTCGCAAGAGCAGATGAAACTAGTCCAGCCAACCGTACCCGTTGCGAGATGAGAAATCGAAGCACTGGCGGCCAACGTCCAAAGACAATCGAGCGGTACTGCGCCTCCATGTACAAGCCAACTGCAGTGTTTATCCCCAATCCAACACCGCTTGGCACAGTCGCAATATGGTGGAAGCGTGTAAGCAGGCGGGTGAAGTATTTCTCGCGGTTGCCGAACAGGAGGTCGGCGCGTTCAGTCAGGTAGCGTTCGGCGTTAGGATCCAAGCAAAGCGCGTCAAGGAGGATATCACTTGCCAGCTGATTCTTCGCTCCCTCCGCGGCAGCGAAGGCAAGGTCCCAGCCTGTACCGGTGTCCGCCGGCTGTCGCAACAGAAACTGGCCTAGCATGCGGAGAGCGTTTGTCCACAACGGATTGCTCGCCAGAGCTGCCCACTGCGGCGTATCACCCTGAATCTGCTTTAGAAACTGGAAGCGTGCCCAATCCGCCGCAAGATCGTGCTCGAACTCGATATGGTTGGTTCGCTTATTGAGCCGCAGCGGAAGTTCATCGGGACGCTGCGTGAACGTCGTCGTGTCCGCCGGCTCCAAATTGGTCAGCGCGAAGCTACGCTCGAACGATGCTTCTCGCTTGGCGAGTCGCATCATCAAAACTTGCAAGTCTATGCGGTCCTTCGTCCAATATTTCCAGAGGCGGTCAGCGATGGCCGTGTGAGAGGTTAATCCATCGACATTCGATCTCAATGCCGCACCCGCCGCTATGACCCACGCCAAAATCCGCAGGTTCGTCAGCACGGCAATTGTGTCGTCATGCGCTGTCAGCCAGCCCAAAGTCGGCGAAAACTGAAGTGCCAGCTTCACAGCATCGCTCTTCAGCGTCTCGACTTCGAACAGATGTGCTTTTTGACCGCTGAGTATCGTCTCTTCGCCTTCAGCCCAACTCTGTGTCTGCGCAACGATGACGACACGCCACGCGCCGTCAGATACTTGGCCGTCCTTCGGCAGAATGGCTTGAAGCAGCTGGCGGATGACGATGAACTCGCTGGCCTCTATGCGTTCCGCAGAGTCGATAACCAGAACGTTCTGTGGCATCACCGAAGCATTCAGCACAATTGAAAGTTCGTGCTTTAGGGGAAGAGTACTACGCTGCGCCGCACTGAGCGCCGTCTTCAGGTGTTCTGAACTGAACCACACTTGGTTCCAAGATGGATATGCGCTGTCCAAGACCAATTTGACCAGCGCTGACTTGCCCAAGCCTGACTCCCCGAAGACCAACGTAATCAAGTTGCTAGCGATCGCTGCCTGAAGAGAGGCTTTCTCCTCCTTACGCGGTACGACATAGCCTGAGGGCAGCTCCGTCACTATTCGAGCTTTGTGGTCTACGGTGATGTTGGACAGCGTTTCCCAATCACGTTCAAAGTCTGGGTGATGGCGGAGGCCAAACTGGCCGCGGAGCGTGAGCAGCAGGTCTAAAACAGTAATGGTTCCGCTGCGAAGACGCACGTTTTTTGCAACGTCAATGAGTGCCGTCCAGAGAGTCTGAGCTTCAGCATCACTGCCAGACACTAGCAAACGACGACATTGCGCAATGGCTTGAGCCTCGTTATCCGAGTGCGCAAGCTGTAAGTCGGTCGGCAGAACGTGCAAGCAGCGAATAAGTTCAATAGCTTCCTGATCGGAAGCGTTGCCTGGCTTCTGGACGCTGTCGAAGATAATCGACTGTTTTTTGTTACTACGGATACGGCTCATAGCGAGCTCCGTGTCCGCTCCGCTGCACGCGTTCTTCACTTCGCGCCACGTCGGATGGAATACCTGATGGGTGCCGAGGGTGACCAAGGCCAGCCCGTCGACTGCACGGTTGAAAGGACCCTGTAGATCGTGCCACTGCTCCCAAGCACGCGTTACGAAATCAGCGGGCAGGCCCGCCGCGCTCACCTGTAAATTACCCTTCGCAGATATTGCAAGTCGTCGCTGCATACCAGGGGCCTGACTCGTAAGCAGTATGTCGTCGATGCGCCACCCCACAGACCAGACTTGAGCTTGCACCTGCGTGACTACGCTGTCGATACCCGGTCCCCGCTCACCTGCCAGAGCCTTCACCAGCTGCCAGGCGCTTATCAGGTCCTCGAACTCGAACCCGGCACCGCTCATCGACCGCAGCGTCGCAGACGCGCGCTTCGCGCTGCCGGCACGAGGCGCTTTCGGCTTCAATGTTTTCTTAGACGGTTCCATTAGTTTCCAAATGCTTGTGCTTGTAACTCTGAATTATTGTCATATTTGTCGATGAGAGGCAGGAGCCGCTCAGTCTTATGGCGATCGGCAACCTAAGCGTCTTAAACACTGAGGTCAATCAGTATTCACCTATAGCTCGATCATGACTTCGTAGAAAATCGATATGTAAAAGCCTCCATGGAAATGGAGGCTTTTCCTCTTCTTTGTCTTGATTAAGATGTTCTGCTACATGATGACCCAACCACGATCACCATAACCGGCTGGAGTTACTTGCATATTGCTAAGTTTGCTAAGCAGATGACGACGACAACTGAAAGATGATTCAGAAGACTGAATCCAAGCACCGTTTCTCCGTTCTAGCCATGTTGAACCAAACACGTCGCCGGCGCTAAAGCCTGCATCAGATGCTTTAACCCAATCTCCTTTCGGGTTGACCGCTACATGTATGGAAAGCTCATCGTAACCGGCATCATGGACAGCAACACGCGCCGGTAAATTACAGGGCAGAATAAAGTCGAACAAATAGACGTTGCTTCCCCGAGGATCGTAACCCGGCCAACGATTGTCGCCTGGACGTAGTGAAAAAATCTTCAGCCTAAGTCCCTCATTGACAGCACAAACAATCAGGTTTCGCCATGCTTTCTTCCTCACCGATTCGTACTCAATCTCATGAGCTCGCGGGCATGTTGTCAAAAGCATTTCCGGGATTTGCGCATCTTCGAACATAAACTCAGGGTCAGGAGGATACCCAAGCTCCTGCATACGGGTATCGAACCTTACCTCATCCAAGAGGAGATAAAGCGGATCGCTATCCTGATTTTCAAGTTCCGCCCTAAGAGCAGCGTTGGTATTAAAGCCAAGTGCAGCAGCAAGCGCTTCGGACAGATGAGAAGATTTGCGCTCGTCATAGATAAGACGAATACGTTTTTTTAATCCGTCTACAACGGACATAGATAATGGAATACTTGCCATGGTATGAGCCCTCAATCAATATTAGCCGGTGTCCGCCGATTACATACCGACCCAAATTGAAGGTCATCTTGATGAGGATACTGCGTCTGTTTTAACCCGGCGGCAGGTTGGGCTCAGACGGCCTAATAAAAGAATATCGCGCCAAAATTCTTTTGTCAAATAGGCCTCTAAAAAAGGGACTGGCACTCTTTTCAATACCCTAAAAATGCGCATCTCTATTGGCATTCATAGCGTATCGGTCAGTCCTTTAACTTCTTTAGAACATCATCTTGTGCGGCTTGTCTCGCCTGTGCATCGCTGTTTTTTTGTTTAATAGACTGTATTTCTGAGTTCCGCTCTTTCTGAGAAATCTGTTTGATAGTGACAGTTTTACCATCTCGGTCGATATGAATTCCAACCAATTGATCTTCTTTATAATAATAGCGGTGTATTTTCCAGTTGCGCTCTAACCAGCCTGTTGTGGATAGTTTGTACTTTAAGAAGTCAGTTCCTGTATCTCCTTTACGGCATTCGATCGGTTTATCCCATGACGCAGTCCGTTTTTTCTCAATACAGCGCTCGTCGTAAATCGTTTCTGGAAACACAAATGAAATGCTCTCATAGGTCAGTTTCTCCGGCGCTCGCTGATCTGGTGCCAATGCCGCTTTGTAACTGCTGTCATCCAGAAAATAATCTTTATATTCAAGCAGCAAGGATGCATTTAGAGCCTTTACTCCAAGTAGTTCTGCTCCGGCGAGGCGACATTTAAAGTTGTCATAGCTAGATTCGCAACTCTGAAATCCCATCGCTTTTGCCTGTTCAATCCGGCCAGGCAGTTTATAGCCTTCGAAATCGACTGTGCTAAATCGGCGTATCACCTCTGGTTCTTTGCCACATCCCGCGATGATGATAAATATGGCTGCTAGCAGAGCACCAATCGCTAAGTGCACTCCAACGGACCACGATAGATATTTCTCTAAAAGCGCATTCATTCGTTTAATTCCTACCTAATCACTCGCCGACAATAACTGTCCCCACGTTTTAGCCTAATCAAAATCAACAGCCTAAAGCAGACTCTCGACAACAAGGTCGTTAAGAATGCGGCGGGTAATAATAGCTTTTTCGGAACATTCACGGAACACACATCAAGTTTTCGTGTTTTCGCGAATTTACGCTAAACTACTGATTCGTAATTACTTTTAATTGTTTTAAATTACGCTCAGATTTCCTTGATTGTGCTGGACGGATGGTTTGCAAGACAAACTTTTAATCCGTTGGTCGCAGGTTCGAATCCCGCACGGCCTACCACGAATGCACAAGGGTCTAGATGAAAATCTAGACCCTTTCGTGTTTCTGACGTCAGAAAACGTGATGCACACTTCATTGTTTTTGTTGTCAGGTGAAATCCGCACTGTCCTCGCTGGAGCATCAGTTAAATGTTCGCTTGCGTACTTGGCATACCAATCTAGCGTTTGTCTAGACTTCCATCCCCCAAAGTTCTTTTAGTTCATCGCAAGACGTTCCTGCTTGTCTATGCCATAACGTCCAAGTGCGCCGCAAATCGTGAAACCAGAAATCCGTAGTGTGCCTTTTTTGGTGTGATTGATCCAAGCAGTGCGCCTGTTTAAATCCACCCTGCCCCACTCCAAGCCGGTAATCTCACACGCCCTGTAACTGGTTGCCAACGCAAATTTAACTAGCGCTGCAAGATGCACAACGCAGACAGCGATCGACGCGGCTTCTTCCGCATGCGACAACCACCGATCTCGTACAACTTCTCAGGACAGTAACCGAACTTGCTGAAAACTATCAATCCACTGCCATTCATTTCTTGCCATACGCAACAACGCGAGATAACGATTGATCGTTGTAGACTCATTTGCTTTTCTGTCTTCCCTTGGATGACCGCCTAAATCACATCGCCATCGATTTGGCGAACCATGAGGTTTCCAAGATAAGAATCAAGCAAAAGACATATTCTCTAAACATCCGAAAGCTACGTACATTTCTCTTCATTGCGAGATACTGAACAACTGCTTCTTGCCAAGATCATAGGGCTTAATTTCGAAATGGCCTCGCGGTAAGTGTCCAACGTGAGCTTGGAGAGGTAGGCTTCCGCTTCTTCCTAGCTTTATGTCCCGGTGCTCTGGCGTATGCACTAGCCATTAGGGAGGACACCTACCTCGAACTACAAGTATTCAACAGCCAACAAAAAAGCCCCACTTCCTTGCTGAGGTGAGGCTTAAAAACTATCAGGAGACAATTTAGTGGGTCTGTTTTCTCACGCCCATATTCACAAAAATAGACTGTCAGTATTATTCTTTTTCATCCGTCCCAAAATCATCATCCGTAGTATCTCGTGCTTCTCGGTCGGCAATGTCCTCGGAGAATTTTTTTACCATAGACGCAAGTTCAGAAATCCATTTTTTATACTCATCAATACGCTCTTCATTATGAGTGACCGGAAGGCGGTGAATATTAGCTTTCAAACGAAGCAATTTGGGATGGAGGTTACCCCAGACCAATTGGCGGTCACGTCCAAACTGAAACTGCTGATCAAGAAATAAAACTTTTTTTTCTAAGGAACCTAAAAAGAATGAAATCCTTTTGTGAGACTCCGTTTGTTTAGTTTCCGTAAGACGTGTCACCAAATCAAAAATATTTTTCGTTGCTTTAACCACGCCAGTACGAGACTCGGAGCGAATTAACTTCTTTTTGGAAGAGCTAGAAAAAAATAAACACTCCAAAATACAGGCATCTGCGAGCATTTTCGATGAGCCATACAATTGCTGCAATGATCGCTGGAAATCATCTGTTTTTCCGATTGCATCTGCCAAGGAGCCAAAAACAGTTGTGTATACGATTAACGAACCATCTTTTGTTTTTACTTCTGGAACTATATCCCCACCCAACATAATCGCAGCACGTGGTTTTTGATATAAAGATAAATTGCTTTCATACACCGACTTCTGTTCATCGGTAAGATGAACTTGCTCAATGTGAACGTACGATTGTGAAAGCATCGTCTTGCGAACATAATCTGCCATGAAACCTAATCCTTAGAAATAAGACTGCTACTTTTTAAGTCACTATTAAATTTTTCAACATATTCAAGTCGTTTTGGACTTTCTGGCCTAATCGCCAAAATTTGAATTATTAGGCGACACAAATTCATGAGAATTAAAGTTTCGAGAGCAAACGCATAATATTCTGAGAACCTGTCGGGCCAAAACACGCGAGAATTATTCGTATTGAAATGCAATGAGTAAGCCATTGCATATTCGCGGAATTTCTTCTCAATGTCGTCTTCAACCAAACCAAGTAAATATACGGAAGACAGGTAAGAATCTAACGAGGGTATCGAGGTAATGTTGTAGTCAAATTCGTTCAGCTTGGTTTTATCTTGCAAATTACGTAGATTTTCATAGACTCGTACTTGATCAGTGACAATCAGATCACTGATGCCATGCGAATTTGAAAAAATTGTCACAGCCCTCGCAAATGCATGTAGATGTGCATCTGCCGCACTAGAAATCCCACCTAAAAAAGCACTTGCTTTTCTAATAGGCAGTTGCATCCAGAATGCCGCTTCGTGATTTAACACCTGCAAAACTGGGGAGTTAAATAGTTCACCCTCTATTTCATACGACTTAATTTTTGAAATTAAAAATTTCTCGAGAGCTTTGGTGTCTGATAAAACGTAGGGATATGTGTATAAGCCACTTACATCAAACATCCGCTTGTTTGTCTGAATATTTTCTCGAATCAAAATAACCGGTTTATGAGAAGTAGCTAGACGAATTCCAAGTTCATAGATCACATTCGGATTTGCACTTTCTCCGGAAAGATCACAAATTACAATATCTGCGCTAGCTAAATCTAAAATTATTTGATCCAAAATTTGGAAACTATTCCCGGAGCGAGTAACTTCGAATTTGCCTCTTAGTTCATGTGCTTCTTCAACAGGCCCCTTTATATAATCCGTAAAGAATTTTGTAAGGCTTGCTTCATCGCGATCATTTGCAGTGACAAACGGCATAATCACGAATATTTTTTTTGGCAAAATGTAGCTCCTTTGTTATTCTTTTGAATATCCCTGTCAAATTAACATTGATTGCAAATAAGCAACATACCTAATTTATGGGATATCGAAGGAAACCGAACAGGAATAATAGAAATCAATGTGCTTGCATTCAGCATCTTGCGGCACGAGTATATGCATTTTTAAAACCGTGACATTATTGGCGGTGCTTAACGATACGCAGCAAGTAAAAGCGCGCAGATAATCAATTAAATTAATAGATTATTCAAACCTTTAATCCCTTGCTCCTAGATTTGAATCCCACAAGATCTACCACGAATGCAAAAGGGGCTAGATAAAATCTAGCCCCTTGTCGTTACAGCACCCGCAGCCCTATGCTGCAAGCTTCTCCGTCTTCCGGTCGATATACTCACGCGCAGTCAGTATGCCCTGTGCAATACAGGCTTCCGGCGTTGGATAGGAATGGCCGTCCGGCACTTCCTTGTCCTTGAAGTCAGTACCGATGTGCTCGGTCACGATGATGCGTGGAATGTAGGCGCCCTCTTCTCTCTCAGTATCGATGCGCGACATGTGCGCAGATACCTGAACTGCAACACTCCAGCCTTTATATGTTTCGTAGTGTGATGGCGTTTTCTTTTCTGTTGATTTCATACCTGCTCCATGGCTAGTTTGATGACGGCAGCGTTGCTGCTACAGATAGACGGCTCCTGATGGAGACACCTTAGTATAAGCAAACAAGTGCTGATCTATCAAACTTTGCGGCAGGTAGCCCTCTCTAGCACGGCAAGGTTTGCATGATTTGCGCGATGCGCTGTTTATTCGATTCATCACCGCGTGCCGCCAGCTCGAAGCCGACGCGAAAGCCTTCGGTGCCGACCAGTACGCAGTAACTGACCCGGCCTTGGAATTCCAGCGGCATGGTGCGTTGATCGACGGTGATGTTGAAAGCCAGGCTGGCACTATCCCCTATCGCTAATGGCGACTCCACCATGATGCTCATGTCATACGGTGAGATGTCTATCGTGCGGGCATGTGAATAGTGATCCCGGCCCAGATTGAGGATGGCGCGGCGGCGGAAGATTTTACGGTCGGTGGAAGGGGCAATATGCGGAAGTAGAGCCAGATCATGCGTTGCCATGTTTTGTCCTTTGTTTTTGATATTGAACAACTGCGGCAACGCCTGTTAGCAATGTGCCGGATGTCTCATCTTACGAATTACGAGGAAAAAACCAACGAATGTTTTGCGATATCAATATGACGAAAATCATGGATATCTAGCGCAGGCAAATTCTTAACCCGCAAGCGCTATACACTTGCCATCCGAACACTATCTGCAAGTTGCCGGGGTACGGCCTGAGCGCTCATGTATACTGTGCGCTCAATGTGGCGAAGAGGCACGCCGTGATGCCTATGGAGAATGTATGAATACCAAGTGGAGAATTATTGTTACGATATTTGTAATCGGGGTAACCGCGATTTCTTTATACGTAAATCCGTAAGCAAGACATCAGGACCGGCCAGGTCAGGCCCTGATCGCATATAGCCGATGTAAGGCACCAGCGTGCCTTACATGCTAATGCAGCAGCCCCTCTGCAACACCCACTCCGCCCGCTCCCACCTTAGTAGTACAGAAATCCCAAAGCTTCACGCAGACGATCACCCGTCGTGCGCATACGGTCCCAGCGCTCCAGGGACACATCGCCCTGACGGAATTCGCGGAAGTAATCATTTGTTTGCAACTGATTCATGACCGCCTCGATATTGCTCGAGCTGGTGCTGGAAAAACCAAAGCGATCGCGCAAGGCCTTCATGCGGCTGACCATCGAGTCACCGGCATCCTGTGGCGACTCCGAGATTTGTACCGGTGAACGCGGTGTCACCAGTATCAATGCCGAGCGCTGCAAGTCATTGGTCTTCTTGTTGGAGAACAGATATTGCAACCCCGGTACGTCTTGCAGTCCCGGCACGCCATCACGTGTACTGGAGCTCGACTTCTCGCTCAAACCACTCAGGACCAGCGTATCGCCCAGATTCATCACGACGTTCGCATTGGCCGTGATTTCACCGATTTCGATTTGATAGGCCACACGTGGATTGTCGGAGCTGGCGTTCAAGGCAGTACGTTGCGCTTCCACCTTCATTTGCACGCGACCCTGCGGCAGAAATACCGGCGTGATGGCAAGCTTGATACCAAAGCGCTTATCCAGCGGCACGATGGTGGTGCCGCCATTGAAACTGGTCGAGACCACACCCGCACTCAGATTGGTGCCGGAGAAGAATTCCGATGGCAAGCCTTCAATCGCCGCCAGCGTAGGACGGGCCAGCACTTCATTGACTGAGTTGTTGGCATTCGCAATGTTCAGCGAATAAGTCAGCGCCGGTATCGACACTGCCCGCGTAATCGCAGTACTGACGCTAGGCGTAGCACCATTCAGACTATTCGAAGTGGTTACACGTGAATACGCTGGCGCATTGTTGGTGGCCGACCCCAATTGCAGCGTCAGTGCGCTCAACAGGTTGACGCCCTTCGACGTCGTGATCAATTCCTGGGTCGACAGCAGCACCACGTCGATCAACAGCATGCGCGGGCCACTGGCCCCGCCGCCTGCGGCTGCGCCCGGCATAACAGGAGCACCAGCAGCACCGCTCACATCTGGTGGCATTGTCGGGTCGGGATTGCCGCTTCCCATATCCGGGCTGGCAGCCGCGGCGGGTGGTGCCGGACGGGGCGTCATGCTAAATGCCTGCGCCAGTTGTTGCGGCGCTTCTTTGCTTCCAGATTGCGACCACGCGGTCTTCATCATGCCTTCAGCTGGCTTGTTTTTAGCCAGCGCCGCATCCTGTTCTTGCTTCAGATAGAAAGCCTTCCATTGCGTCAGGCGTCGACTCGCACGTTCAGCTTCCAGTCCGCCGCCATCCATCTTGACCAGTGCATCCCGCAGTTGTTCGGCTTGCGCAAAATTGCCGCAAGACGCGTAGACCGAGATACCCGAACGCACGAACAGGCGATTGGTTTCGGTCGATACTTTCTGGAACTGGTCGGCCATCGCACACGCAGTTTTGGCGTCACCAGTCAGGTAGGACGCCACCATCAGGCCGTAGACCGAGACTGAGCTTTCCGGCGTCATCATCAATACTTCCGAGAAGGCCAGCTTGGCGCGGTCAAATTGCTTGAGATCCATATGAGCCAGGCCCAGGAATTCCTGCGCAATCCAGTTGCTCGGATCGATGCGCAAGGCTTGCTGATAACCTTCCAGCGCCATCTCGGTTTTTTGCGTATCGCCCTGGCGCGCCTGCAGATGATAGATAAAGCCATTCAAAAAATGCAGATGCGAATTGCGTGCATCCAGTTGCAAGGCTTCATTGATCGTCAATTGCGCCTGCGTCAGATCCTGCTTTTTAATCTGATTGACCGCCTGTGTGACTTTGCTCAGCACTTCCGAATCGTAATTCCCGGTCGGTATCAAGGGCATGGCTTTCACCATCTCGGCGAACGATTTGGCATTATCATCGGCCTGGGCCGGCGACATCAAACAAACAGCGACTGCTACCGCAGTGGCGAGTTGGCTGAGACGGTGGAGGTGGGTCATTTTTTTCATAAGCGATCAGGAAAACAGATTTATTCAGGTGTTGTAACTAAGTGGTGTAACTGAGTGATGTAAACGCGTAATGGCCTCGACTCATCGAGGCCATTACTTCAGGTCTTAACGCTGCCCGGTCGAAGAGAAAATGAACTGATCAAGGTTCTTGCCGGAGCGCCCAGTGACGCAGGCCAGTTTTTCACCGGAGGTGACGCCATACGCGGCGAACGTGCCGCCATTGCCACCAAACATGCCATAACCTACGCCGGTGTTGCTGATCAGGCCGAGTGCATCGACCGAGTCACCACTGCGAATATGCACGGTCGTAAAGTATTGCCCGGCCGGCAGCGCAATTTCATAGGTATAAGGCGGATTGCCCAGATTGCCATGTGGCGCACCCCACTGCCCGTTCGCGTACAAGAACTGAATGCCATCCACGCGACCGTTGGCGCGGATGCGGAAACCAACCACATACGAACTCTGGCATTGCGCTGCATCGTTCCACGGCGCGCCACCGCGGCCACCGTAACGCATAGGCGGCGAGAACGGTGTCGTTGCTTTCGAAGTCGGGCTGCCATCACGGCCATCATCTGCACCAAAAGTCAGCCAATGCTCGAGCGCGTCAGGATCATCTTCCGGTGCCAGCGTGCGTGGCACGTCAGCATAACGGTTCATGTAGTCGACCACGTTAAAGTCCGCACTACCCTGACGTCCCATCTCGATACCGTAATCAAGCCAGTGTTGCGTGGCGCACAGCAAACTTCCCGGGCACTGTGCACTCACGTCCGCATAACGGTGGTAGTAGTAGATCGGGTTGAATTCCAGACTACCCTGGCGATTTTGATAAAAGCCGGTATCTTTCCAATGCGCAGCCAGATCCTGCCCGCGGAACTCTGGATAGTGATCGTAGTAGTAGTCCCAATCAAAGACCGAGCCAGCGAACTTAGGATCGGGGCCTTTCTTGTGTTTCTTTTTCTTGCCGATGCGCTTGAAGGCGTTGCCGGCATCTCTGAAGGCATTGCTGGCCGCATTCGCGGTTTTGTTTGCCACATCACGTGCGGCATTTTTGGCATTCTCGTATTGTTTGCGCGCATCCTCTGCTGCTTTTTCTGCTGCTCTGGCCGCGTCTTCCGCCGCTTTTTTGCTTTCTGCAGCAACTTTATTCGCGGCTTCTTCCGCCTGCTTCTTCATTAAAGTCGCCGCATCTTCCATTTTTTTCAATTCTGCATTTGCCATCGCTGCCGAGTAGCCGCCGAGATTACTGAACTCTCCTGCCACCTTACGATAGGCAGCTTCCAGTTCCTTGCCAACGCAACCGGTGATGCTGCTCGGGTCGACATTGACACCACCATGGCCTTCAAACACATCCGCGATATTGAGAGTAGGCGTAATGTCAGCCGACGCCTTGATCTCAAACGGATTCACGCAGCTGGCATTGACCGAGATCGACATCTTGCTGGTACCCAGCAAGACCTCTACCTTTTGCCCGGCAAAATTGCCTGCCATGCCGATCTGTTGCGTGCCTGTATTCACTTTGGCGAAGGTTTCCATACGGAAGGTGACCTTGCCGAGTGGGCCCAGTTTGAGCGTGATGTTATTGCCGGTGCTACCCGACAGGCCGTTGTAACCAGCGGTGTAGTCCATCCATGAAATCTTTTGACCGAGGAAACCGACCGCACTGCCTTGCGACATATAGGGGCCGCCAGTAGCCAGCGGCCCATACGAGACGATGTTGTAGTACTTGTTATCGTCAGGCCAAGGTTTGGTCTTATCACCGAAGCGATATTCCGGTGCCGGGCGCGGGTTATCCAGCTGGAACATGGACAAAGGTTTAGCCGCCGCCAGCAAATCTCCCTTGTATTTATCGATGCCGCCGATCAAACCACCACCGTATTTGGTCAGTCGACGATCAGTAGTGGCCATCGCAATCATGATCTTGGCCGCATCTTCCATCGTGAAGCGGGCCGGAGTCGCGATGCGGTATCCAAAGTCAGCCAAGTCCATCGCGCCGGTCGGTTGCACCGGGGTCTGGAATTGAATCAAAAACTTTTTGTCATTCAAGCCTTGGAACGCAGCATTACCTTTGTAGCCAACAGTCAGATTGTTGTTGATGTAAAAAGTCGCATCGGTCAGCGTCACCGGTGGCAGCAACAAAGGAATGCGCGAGCCCGGCGCAAACTGGAATTCAACAAAGGCTTCCAGCTTCATCGCATCGACGCCCGCTTTAGTCATGGTCGCACCGTCCGCAATATCACTGGCAATACCAGCGGCGGCACCGGCACCACCGGTAATATCCGACGGAATCGGCAGCACGACCGCAGAACGCATGGTCATTTGATCAGCCTTGATGCCAAAACTCTCCATCGTGTTTTTGAACTCACCACCGATATTGATGCGTGCCGCTATCTGCACGCCGACCGAGAATGGGATCGATGTGACACCGAAGTAGTTATCGTTGACGATCTTCTTCAGATCATTCGGCATTCTGTCTGTGGTCAGATCAAAGTCCGAAGTAGAGATCGAAATCATCGGCGAGCGCAAGCGGCTTTGCCCCAGCACCGACTGTATCTTGGAGCTAAACAGTTTCGGCATCGGGATATCTTTATCGATCACGACGATGAAGGTTTGCTGCAAGTTGTTGCTGGTGTAGAAGTACAACTGAATCGCATCCAGTTTGGCGGCATAGCAGCCTTTCAGGCCACCACCACATTGCGTCTCACGCAAGGCACCGACCAGTTTTTGCAAGTCTTGCTTGGTCTCCGTCGCCAGACTGCCGAGCATTTTCTTCAGCGCAGGCTTGATGTCGGGGGTACCGGCGGCGTAAGCCGGCGCGTGGAATGCGAGTGCAGCTGTTACCAACAGACTGGCCTTCAGCAGATTTTTACGCGCGCTCAGAAGGGTATGTTTCATGGTGGTGAGCTTGGCTGCAGCAGAATGGTCGGGACACATAGGGAGTGTTAAAGCTTTCGTAAGCGAAGATGCATTTCAAGAATCGGCGGCTGTATTTCTGTGTGTTGAATTCAGCATCTGTAAACGACTAATGGCCCCGACTTGTCGAGGCCATTTGTTGAAGGCTTAGCGTGCTCCGGTGGAAGAGAAGATCAGTTGATCTACCTCAGAGCCGGAACGCCCGACCATGCACCCGAGTTTTTCTCCCGGTGTCACGTTGTAGGTGTTGGCACCACCGCCACCGCCACCGAAGCGGCCATAGCTAGTACCCCGGTTGCTGATAAACGTCACCGCATCCATGCTGCCACCACTGCGATAGTCAACTCGCACGATGTACTCACCCGGCTGCAGCATGGCGGTTCTGCTGTTCTTCAACTTGCCATGTACACCACCCCACTGACCGTTTGCATAGTAGAACTGCACACCGTCCAGACGTTTGCCAGAGCTGGTCTTGAAGCCGACCACATAGCTGTTCTTGCATTGCGCTGCATCGGTCCAGGCACCACCACCACCGCCACCCGCACGTACCGGACCATTGATAGGACCAGCGAAAGCAGAATCAGGACGTGCATTGCGACCCTCGTCTTCACCACTGTTCATCCAGTGATCGAAGGCAGCATCGTAATTATCGACACCGAACGCGTTTTTCAAATCCGGATAACGATTCAAGTAACTCACGATGCTGACATCTGCACTACCTTGACGGCCCAGTTCAAAGCCATCGTCCAGCCAATGTTGCAGTGAGCACTGCAATTTGTTGCTCGGATTCGAACACAGGGCCTGCACGTCGCTGTAACGATTCCAATAGTAAGTAGCGCTGAATTCCGGACTGCCTTGACGACCCTCTTTGAAGCCGTTGTTCATCCAGTGTTCTTTCAGATCCACTTTGGCAGCCACCACGTCAGGGTACTGATCGTAGTAGTAGTCCCAGTCAAATACGGATGCAGCGAATTTCGGATCTGGCCCCTTCTTATGTTTCTTTTTCTTACCGAGACGCTTGAAGGCATTGCCGGCATCGCGGAAGGCATTACTCGCTGCATTGGTCGCCTTGTTGGCAGCATCGCGTGCGCCATTCTTGACTTGCTCGTATTGTTTGCGGGCGTCATCAGCGGCTTTTTGCGCTGCCTTGGCTGCATCTTCGGCCGCTTTTTGCGAAGCACGTGCGGCGTCTTCGGCTGCTTTTTGCGATTCTGCTGCGGCTTTCTTCGCTGCTTCTTCCGACTGTTTCGCTACCATCGCAGCGGTGTCGGAGATCTTTTTCAATTCAGCATTGGCCGCTGCAGCGGTATAGCCGCCCAGATTCTTGAATTCACCGGCAATCTTGCGGTAAGCCGCTTCCAGTTCCTTGCCGATACAACCAGTGATGCTGCTCGGGTCGACGTTGATACCACCTTGTGCATCGAATAATTGCGCCAGATCGAGCGACGGTGTGATTTCAGCAGAAGCCTTGATTTCAAACGGGTTGATACAGCTGGCATTCACTTCGATCGCCATCTTGGTGTAACCCATCGTCACGGAAATTTTTTGTCCAGCCAGATTGCCTTTGAAGGTCATGTCCTGGCTAAGCATGCCGATACGATTTTCCAAGGACAGCTTGAATGGCACCTTGCCCAATGGGCCCAGTTTCAGCGAGACATCTGCACCTGCACCATTGTAATAACCGTTGATGCCGGCAGTGATGTCCGTCCAACCCATGGTCTGACCGAAGGCCGCGACCTGGCCACCGGAATGGAAGTACGGCCCGCCTGATGCCAGTGGTCCATAGATGGCAATGTTGTAGTACTTCATGTCTTCCGGCCATGGATGGGCCGGGTCAGCAAACTTGTATTCAGGCGGTGGATTCGGATTTTTCATCTTGAACATCGCCAACGGTTTGACCATCGTCAACAGTGGGTCCTTGAACGAACCAATGCCTTTGATGAAGCCGCCGCCAAATTTGGCAAGACGTGCATCTGGTGATGCCATCGCAATCATGATGCGCGCTGCATCTTCCAGCGTGAACGATGCAGGGGTCGCCATACGGAATTCAAAGTCGAGCAAATCCATTGCGCCTTCAGGCGTCAAAGGAGTCTGGAACTGCAGCAAAATTTTCTTGTTGCCCACACCCTGGAACTGCGCGTTGCCCTTGTAGCCAAAAGTAAGGCTGTTGTTAATGAAGAAGGTCGCATCCGTCAGCGTCACCGGTGGCAACAACATCGGCAGTCTGGAGTTCGGTGCAAACTGGAATTCGATAAACGCCTCTGGCTTGAGTGCGCTTGCGGTTGATTCTCGCATCGTCTTGTTGTCGGCCAGCTCAGTTGCGATGTCGACACCGGTACCCGCACCGCTGCCCATATCCATCGGAATCGGCATCACGAATGCGCCACGCATCGTCAATTGATCACCGCGCACACCCAGCGATTCCATCGTGAGTTTGATGACACCGCCCAGATCGGCGCGGGCTGCTATTTGGGCACCTGCAGCGAACGACAGTGACTCGACGCCGAAATAACTGTCTTTGACGACCTTCTTCAACTCCGGCGGCATCTTGTCAGTAGTGAGATCGAATTCGGCGGTAGAGATCGAGACTATCAACGAACGTAAGGATGTTTGTCCCATCACCTTCTGCACTTTATTGCCGAACAGATTAGGCATCGAGATCTTCTTGTCGATCACGATCAAGAAGGTTTGCTGTGCCCCTTGGCTGGTGAAGAAATACAGCTGGATCTTGTCTTTGCTGGTCATGTAGCAACCGGTCAAGCCGCCGCCACAGCTGGTTTTCTTCAATTCGCCGACCATCTGCTGCAATTGCTGTTTGCCTTCCAGCGGCAAACCACCCAGCATTTTTTTCAACGCAGGCCTAATGTTGGGTGCATCACTTGCATGCGCCGATTGAAGAATCGCCATAGTGCCGAGCATGAGAAAGCTGGCGACAGTGAGTGTTTTTTTGAGAGTGCGGGAAAGCGAAAAACGCGCTGCAGATGCGGAGCAAATCATGTGTACTACCCTGTTCACGGAGAATGCCAAGAGTGTAGACATTTCCATGCAGAAACTTCATGAGCAACTCTGAGCAATTCTGAGCAAATGCAACAGATCTGCAGATCGCGCGCAGATGCCAGCCAGCGCAGCCATCAAGCTGCACTGCAGTGCTTGTTTTTTGTTACAGGGAGATGACAGAATATGCGGGCAGCCAGGCCCGCATCATGTACTGCACACTGCCGCTATAGGCAGGCGCTTATGGACAAATTTTGCTTTGCTCGTGAAAGCGATAGCCGATAGCACGCAGGGTGCTGACCGGTAGTGCCTGGCCGGAAGCCACTTCGACCTTGCGGCGCAAACGATTCATTTGCGTGTCCAGCCGACGCTGGTCGTATTCAATGTAGTCTTCACCCAAAGCATCGACGATGCTACGGCGAGTCACACATTCGCCACCGCTCATGAGGGTCAGCAACACGATGTGGTCTTGTTCGGACAAGGAGATATTGACGCCATTCGGCGATATCAGACGACGCGGCGATGACGATAACTGCCAGTATTGCGTGTATTCGGGGATGAGCTGCGGCTGTACCAGTTCGCCGTTATCGAATTTGCGCTGCGTGATATCGCGCGCCACGCCGATCCGGACCTGATGCTCTTCGGACCATGAGGCCGACCAGCTGATGTAGACCACCTGCCCGTCCTTGCGGATATAGCGATTCTCGAAATAACGCTGCAGGTAACCACCCATCACGCGATCTATCGATTGCTCGGTGCGATTACGGTCATCAGGGTGCACCAGATCCAGCATGTACTTGCCGACCATTTCTTCCGGCGTGTAACCAAAGATGCGCTCACACGCGCCTTTGACCGACAGGCATTTGCTATCCGCATCGACCGCGCAGATCGCGTCTAGTACCAAATCGCCGTAATCACTTTTGGGCGGGCTGCTGCGAACTTCCGTTTGCTTTCCGTTCTCATCCAACAATTTCTGCTTAGCGTCGTTCGTCATATCGGGTAATCAGTGTGAAACTTTAATTGGCTAAGCGTGCAAATGTTTCCTATCGGCAATACGGCGAAAGTCAGCTCACAAAATCAACATGTGAAAATCAGTTTGCACTGTTTTATCTGCCGTACTGCGCCATGCATTTTACGGAAACAAAAGCAGGCTTGCAGCTTGTATTCAAGATAGATGAACGATTTAACGAGCTCACAGCAACAAAGACACAATTCAAACGACAAAACAGATGTGAACAGAATTTGAACGCACGCTGGAAAACAAAAAAGGCGAACCGAGGTTCGCCTTTTTTTGCAGAGTGCTGCTGAAAGTCTTAGCGTTGCATGCCCCAACGTTGCACGGTCGCTCTTTCCAGTGTGCGGAATACGATGTTTTCCACCAGCAGGCCGATCAGGATCACGGTCGCCAATCCGGCAAAAACTTTATCGGTATAGAGTTCATTACGGTTCTGGAAGATGTACCAGCCGAGACCGCCCTTGCCTGACGATGCACCAAACACCAGTTCGGCTGCGATCAGGGTACGCCATGCAAAGGCCCAGCCTATCTTCAAACCGGACAAGATCGCAGGCAAAGCCGCCGGTACCAAAATCTGCAAGACATAAGGAATGCCACGCAAACCGTAGTTACGTCCCGCCATGCGCAGCGTTTCTGGCACACCCTGAAAACCGGCATAGGTATTCAGCGCCAGCGGCCACAGTACCGAATGCACCAATACAAAGACCAGACTGCCGCGCCCGATACCAAACCACAGCAAGGCCAGCGGCAGCAAAGCGATAGCCGGCAAAGGATTCAACATGGAAGTCAGTGTATCGAGCAAATCGCGCCCGAGCTGGGTCGACACTGCCAGCGTGGTCAGGATGAAAGCTGCCAGTACGCCGATGGCATATCCCTGCAGCAGTACCGAGAGTGAAATCGCGACCTTCTCCAGCAGCTCACCAGTACTGATGCCCTCCACCAGCGCATGCGCGGTGGCGAGAAAGGTAGGCAACAATAATTCATTATTTTGCCAGCGCGCCACGACTTCCCAGATCAGCGCCAGCACCACCAGAATCACACTCTTGCGCAACCAGCCTTGCGCCCACAGACGCGCAGCAAAGGGTAACTCGCGCTCGACTGCCAGTTCAGTGAATGGCTCCAGCTTGCGTTCGTATTCCGGCCGTACCGGCGGGTTCAGGGTATTGCTCATGGCTGCACGCCCGCTTCTTCTTCAAACAACATGTGATGGATGCGTTGCGCGGTATTCTGGAATTCAGGGCTGCCTGAGCTGGCCAGCGAAAACTCATGACTGTTAATCTCGGCCCGCATGCGTCCCGGATGCGGCGACAGCAAGGCGATGCGATTGCCGACCACCAGCGCTTCTTCTATCGAGTGGGTGACGAAGAGCAAAGTGAAACGGACTTCATCCCACAATTGCAGCAATTCTTCCTGCATCTTGCGCCGCGTCAGTGCATCCAGCGCAGCGAAGGGTTCATCCATCAGCAGCACGCGTGGCTGCATCGCCAGCGCACGTGCAATCGCGACGCGCTGCTTCATGCCGCCGGATAATTGATGCGGATGGACATCTGCAAACTTGCTGAGGCCCACCTTGGCGAGATAATGCAAGGCGCGCTCTTCCGCTTCCTTGCGCCCCAGCGTGCGCGACGCCAGCAAAGGGAAGATGACGTTTTGCCTGACCGTCTTCCATGGTGACAGCTGATCAAACTCCTGAAACACCACGATGCGGTCCGGTCCCGGAGTGGTGACTACTTTGCCGTCCAGCCGGATCTCGCCTTCCACCGGCGGAATGAAACCCGCCACCGCTTTCAGCAAGGTCGACTTGCCGCAACCGGAAGGTCCGAGCAGGACAAAGCGATCGCCCTGATGCACATCGAAGCTGACCCGGTGCGTGGCGCGTACCACGCGCTCGCGGGTGCGGTACTCGAGGCTGACATCATCCACCTGCAACAGCGGTGCCAGACCCGACGCCAGCTCGGTCTCACGCTTGCCGCTATCGATATCGCGCAGAGCCGCGGTAGCAGGAATAAAGCCCGCAGTACCACGCAGAATAGCCGTGTTATTCATAGCAACTCCCGACGATATCAGACAAGGTAAGCAGTAAGCGTGAATGCATGATTAGCTACCCGGTTGCGCGTAGGCTTCTTCGAAGAAGTAATCCTTCCACGATGCTGCCTTGTTTTTGATCACGCCCAGTTTGTGCAATTCGTCGGCATACACGAAGGTGCGATGCGGCGACACGGTGAAATCGTTTTCCGGATCTTCGACGATTTTGCGTACCAGTTCAGGCGCCAGCTTCGATTTCTGGATACGAATAAAGGTATCTGCCGCTTTCGCTTTATCCGCCTTGATCAGTTGTGCTGCTTCGACCAATGCGCTGTAGAAGGCTTTGTAAGTCTTTGGATTTTCGTCGTGGAATTTCTGCGTGGTGTAGAGCACGTTAAATGTCGCAGGGCCGCCGAGGATGTCGTAAGAGCTGATCACTTTATGTACATTGCTATTCGCAGCCAGTGCCTGGTAGTAAAACGGCGCGCTGGAGAAATGTGTATTGATTTCCGAACCGCCAGCGATCAGCGCAGCAGTTGCATCGGGATGCGGCAGGCTGACCGAGATGTTGTCGAATTTTTTGAAGTTGTCTTTACCGAATTGACGCGCGGTTTCGATCTGCAGAGTACGCGACTGGAAGCCGACACCAGCGGCCGGTACTGCGATGCGGTCCTTGTCGCTCAAGTCCTTCAGCGTTTTCACGGCCGGATTGTTCGACAGCAGGTAGTTAGGCAAGGAACCCAATGCCGCAACCGCCTTCACGTTTTGCTTGCCGCGGGTGCGATCCCACATCGTCAGCATCGGTGGTACACCAGCCGATACCACGTCGAGCGCACCCGCCAGCAAGGCTTCATTCATCGCGGTGGCGCCGGAGATGCTGGCCCAGTCGACTTGAATATCGATGCCTTGTTGCTTGCCGTATTTCTCGATCAGTTGACGGTCGCGTACAACGTCGAGGATCAGATAACCGATACCGAATTGTTGGGCAATGCTGATCTTGCCTTCAGCGCGTGCCGGCAAAGCCGACAGCAAGGCAACTGCCACAGCGATCGCGCTGAAAGCAGCGCCTACCCAGCGCTGGCGTGGTGCACGATAAGTGCGATTCAATCGAGACATGGAAACTCCGCTTATATAAGTATGAATAAATATTGGAAAAACTGAGATGCAATTAGAACGGCGCATCACCTTCTATCGTGGTGCGGTACAACTTGCGACGCTGGTCTTCCGGACAACCGGCAGCCAGATGCATCAGCGAGCGGTTATCCCAAAAGATCAGGTCATGCGGTTTGTATTGGTGGCGATACACGTGCTCAGGTTTGACGCTGTGTTCAAACAATTGCTTGAGCAAGTCACGGCTTTCATCTTCCGGCAAACCGTCTATGCGCGTCGTGAAATGCTCGCTGACGAACAGCGCCTTGCTACCGGTTTCCGGATGCGTGCGCACCACTGGCTGCAAGACTGGTTTGACCTTGGCGATTTGTTCAGCGGTCAGATTCGGGCGCCATGGATTGCGACGCTGCAGCTCGGCGTATTGCGCGAGATAGCTATGCTCGGCTTTCAGGTTTGCGACCTTGTTGCGCAGATGCACGTCCAGCGTATCCCACGCCAGATGCATATTCGCAAACAGGGTGTCACCACCTTCGGCCGGTAGTTCTTGCGCATGCAACATGGAGCCCAGACTAGGGATTTCTACATACGACAAATCGGAGTGCCAGAAATGACCGGCATCCCCGAGTCCGATAGGCTGACCGTTCTCTTTGATATTCGAGATGATCAGTATTTCCGGATGTCCTGCTAACTGGAATTGATGCAGCACATGAATCTGCAAGACACCGAAGCGACGGCTGAATTCGATTTGCTGCGCAGGGCTGATTTTTTGATCACGGAACACCAACAAATGGTGATCCAGATGGGCCTGATGTACGCGTGCAAATTCAGCGTCATCAAGTGGACGGGTAAGATCGAGTCCGATTAACTCCGCACCCAAGGGTGCATCAAATAACTGGATCTTGAAGGAGCCGGATGACGGCCTTGCTTCGGCGACAGGAAGGGCAGACATAAATGAAATGTACTTAGCAGATAATGAAATAAGTTTATCTGCCGGGTCTGCCGCTGCAAACGAATCATTCCGCGTAACTATATGCGGTTTTTAACGCACATCCATTCCGGTCTGGCAGCAAGCATTGCTCACTGCCCGTCTGCAAGGAATATTAAATATTACGACTCTGGGCCTGCGTGATATTGCTACCGGCTGCCACGCTATGCGTGAGCCAGACACCACCACCGATGGTTGTACCCTTGCCTATCGTGATACGTCCCAGCACAGTTGCGCCGGCATAGATCACGACATCGTCTTCGACGATAGGATGACGCGGATTACCTTTGATCAGCGCGCCGGTTTCATCTGCCGGGAAGCGCTTCGCACCCAGTGTCACAGCCTGATACAAACGCACCCGATTACCGATCACTGCAGTTTCACCAATCACGACACCGGTGCCATGATCGACGAAGAAGCTATGGCCGATTTCTGCACCCGGATGAATATCAATGCCGGTGCCGGAATGGGCGATACGTGAGATCAAACGTGCCAGGAAGGGCGCGCCCAGATTGTGCAAGGCATGCGCAAAGCGATGGTAAATAATGGCCGTCATGCCGGGATAGCAAACCAGAATTTCAGACACGCTATGCGCAGCCGGATCACCATGGTAGGCCGCTTGCAGATCGGTCACCAGTACGTCGCGAATATGGCGCAACTGGCTGGCGAAGTTACGCGTGATTTCCAGCGCATCCCTATCCAGATCGGCCGCATCATTTCCGCTTTTCAGTACTGGCGACTCACCGTTTTCATCTTCCTGCCGCGAGACAAACAGCAAACCGCGGCGTACCTGTTCGGCCAAATCATTGAGCGCAATATTGAGCTTGTCGCCAACAAAATAATCGATGCTTTCATCTGTCAGCACCGGCTGCCCGTAGTGCGTCGGGAACAAGGCGGCGGACAAGCCATCAAGAATTTTTTGCAAGGCTTCGCGCGAAGGCAATTCGCGGATCTGGCCGCGGTAACGAATATTGTGTGTTTCCTCGCGCGACTGACGCAGGGATTTGACGACACCGTCGAGTCCCCAGGTACCAACGGGAACAGGGACGACAAGTTCTAATGAGGGACGGGATTTGGACATGATGAGCGGTCAAAAAGTAGGTTTTGATTATAGAAGTCGCGTCCCGGCCTTGAATACGAATAAAACTGCATATACAAAATCGAAAATTGTTGCCCGCTACAACGAATCATTTGCCGCCCGCGCAGTCTGAATAAGACCCAACCCGAGGAGCTCATCATGGCCCATCCAGATGACACAACGTACTTTGAAAATGAATTGAAGCAACGCTTTGACGAATTGGTGCTGTGGGCGGTACGCAACCGTCCGTATAACGGTGCCGCCCTACGACCTAGCGATTTTGATGACAGCTGGAAAGTAATAGCAAAACTGGCGCGCGATGGCGTGAATATAGGTGAACTCAATGCCGCCGTGCCCGAACCCTCAGAAAATGGCCCGCAATACGTGAATAGCAATCCGGCTCCCTGGCCATAAGGAAGAGCACCCGGCACCACTTTTCACATCCTAAAAAGTGCTGACAGGCGTCGACCTTAGGCAGCCGTTGTTACATTGCTACACAGAATTTATTTAATGAACTTTATAGCAATTTAGTGTCCAATTGGTAAGTCGTCTGGCGGATGATAGCAAGACGATCAGGACGTTCCCATGCTGACACTAGTGGGAAGTTGAGGAGGCGCTCCTACGTATATTTGTTCAACCTGAAAGGAAGATCATCATGAAAAAAATTATTTCGATTGTATGCGTTCTCGCTATGAGTATCGGCCTGAGTGCCTGCAACACATTCAAAGGCGTAGGACAAGATGTACAGCGCGGTGGTGAAAAAATTCAGGACGCAGCAAGCGGTAAATAATCAGCTGCAAACAAACAAAAAGAGCGTGAATAAATTCACGCTCTTTTTTTTGCTCATTGGGTTTAGCTCAGCTAGCTAAGCTTCCGCAAAGATGCAGCAGGTAAGCGCACGGAAGCTGAGCTCCGCGCACTTACCTGCCAACTTCCTTATTGCTTTTTAATCGTCAGATTATTCAGCACGGAATTCACGCCTTCGACGCTACCCGCAATTTTTGCGGCACGGTCGATTTGCGCCTGGTTATTCACCGCGCCGCTGAGGCTAACGATACCTTTGGAGGTTTCCACCACGACATCCAGACCTTTGACGTCGGAATCAGCCAGCAGAGCCGATTTTACTTTGGTGGTGACAACTGTATCGTCCACTATTTGTCCAGCGCTCTTGGCGCCAGCATCCGCTGGCAATACTGGTGCAGCTGGTGCGGTAGATTCAGGAACTGGTGTCGGTGGTGTCACGCCGGCAGCAGCCGGTGCTTCACTCGGTGCGGTCGGCGTAGAAGTCGCTCCGCTGGTTTCCTCGGTTGGCGTACGACGTTCACAACCAGCCGCAAACAATACGGCCATCAACGAGGCTGCGATCGCTACCTTAGAATTATTTGACAGTGTCTTCATCATTTTTCCCTTTCATGGAATAAGTATTCAAATACTCCAATCGTGTAATCGGAAGCAAAGAATTCTCGTGGATTGAAGCCCCGACTTGTTTCAATGCAAGACGCTCAAAACAAACCAGTTATCTTCTTGACCATGCTTTTTTGAGAAGGTTCGAAAGAAATCAAATGAAGTGCTGCACACCGACAACATCCGTAGCATTTACACGGCTTTGAAAAATTTACATGCTGCGTTCATGTAAAAACAGCTGTCGCACGTGAATGCGACAGCTGTTGTGATGATTGCCAGCAGGGAAGAAAGCGCTAGCTTCGACCGTAAAGACTGCCTTCTCAGGCTGCCATAGGTTGCATGCGCGCCAGCGCCTGCAGCAAGATATCCGGATCACCCAGTGCCAGCTTCTTCGAATCAGACAAGGTCTGTCTGAAGCCACGCGCATTCGGCAAACCCGCCATCAAACCCAGCATATGGCGCGTGATGCTATTCACCTTGAGACCGCCACCTTTTTCGCTTTTGCCATGCAACTGCAATTGCGCGTGGATGTAAGGAATCATCGCCTGCACGACTTCCGCGCGGGTCTTGCTAGTCGCCTCATCACCGTAGTAACGCGCGTCGAAGGCGCTCATCAAAAACGGATTGTGATAAGCCTCGCGCCCCAGCATCACACCATCGACGTGCTGCAGATGGGTATCGATTTCTGCCACGGTCTTGGTGCCGCCGTTGATGAGGATTTCCAGTTGCGGGAAATCCTTCTTCAGCTGATAAGCGAACTCATAACGCAGAGGTGGGATTTCACGATTCTCTTTCGGGCTTAAACCCTTGAGGATGGCATTCCGTGCATGCACGATGAAGGTATTGCAACCGGCATCGGCGATGGTGCCGACGAAGTCACGCACGAAGTCATACGAAGTAATGTCATCAATTCCGATACGGTGCTTGACCGTCACATCGATAGACACCGCATCGCGCATCGCCTTGACACAGTCAGCCACCAGCGGTGCCTCGTTCATCAGGCAGGCACCAAACGCACCTTTTTGTACGCGCTCGGACGGGCAACCGCAATTCAGATTGACCTCGTCATAACCCCATTGCTCACCCAGCTTCGCGCTCTTGGCCAGATCAGCCGGTTCGCTACCGCCGAGTTGCAAAGCCACCGGATGTTCGTCGTCATTGAAGTCCAGGTGGCGTGGCACGTCGCCGTGCAGCAAGGCACCGGTGGTGACCATTTCGGTATAGAGCCAGGTGTGGCGCGTGATCTGGCGGTGGAACATGCGGCAATGCCGGTCAGTCCAGTCCATCATCGGTGCCACGCTGATGCGCCGCCCCCGATATTTGCCCTGCGTCGCGCTCTCGCTCGTGTTGTCTTTATTGAAATCCATGTTTGCTGCCAGTCCTGATGCATATATGCCGTAAGCCGCGATTTTACACGCTACGCCGCGGCTCAGCCCGGCAAGCTCCCAACTTCCATCTGCTGCAGGCCTGGCAAATCGGCTCTCTGCGCGCCGGGCCGTACCAAAGGACAATTATTTTCATCTGGGTGCTCAGGTAACTTAACTGTCCATCACTAGGCATCCGGATGCATCTCAACCCTGCATCGACCAGGTGCCGAACCGTCAGGTACTCCGCCAGGCTCATCTCCCACGCACAGTACTTCCAGCTCGTTTAAAAGCCGTTTTTTAAAAACGTTGAAGGACTCTTATGATCTATCGCTTTGCATCTTCAGCTTTAAGCCGCATCTTTGCGGTCGGACTCTTATCCACCTCACCTCTCCTGTATGCGCAGACCAACGATAAAACATCAGAAGCTGTGCTGCCGGAAGTCAATGTCGTCGAGGAAAAAGATGGGTCTGGCTATACGCTACGCAATAGCAGCGGCGCCACCCGCACCGACACACCTTTGCGTGAAGTGCCGCAATCCGTACGCGTCATCACGGCGCAGCAAATCGACGACCTCGGTGCATTGCGGCTGGCCGACACCGTGGACTTCGTCAGTGGTATTGCGCGCCTGAATACTTTTGGCGGCACCTGGGACAACTACGCCATTCGCGGTTTTAGCAGCAGCGAGATGGGCTTCCTGGTGAATGGCTTTGTCGGCTCGCGCGGCTATGGTCCGCAACGTGACACTGCCAATATCGAACGTTTTGAATTCCTGAAAGGTCCGGCCTCGGCCATCTATGGCAGCAGTGAACCGGGCGGCACCATCAATATCGTTACCAAGAAACCCCAGTTCACGCAACGCCATACGGCCGATCTGTCGGTAGGCAGCAGCGGTCTGCGCCGCACCACACTGGATAGCACCGGCCCCCTTAGCAAGAATCTGGCTTATCGCCTGAATCTGATGGCGGAGCAAGGTGACTCCCGCTCCAGCATGTTGCATAACCGGCGTGAACTGATCGCACCGGCCTTTACCTGGCTACTCAGCAGCGATACCACTCTCAATTACGAAGGCGAGTATCTGCACGTCAAGACGCCGCTGGATCGCGGAGTGATCAACGTACGCGGCGTACTGGGTCTGGTTCCACGCGACCGCACATTAAATGAACCGGCCGATGGCAATATGACGATGAGCAGCAACACCCACCAGTTGACGTTGGATCAGCGGCTCTCGCCTGACTGGCGCGCCCGCTTCGGTGCCAGCTACAAGGAAAGCACCTTCAGTGGCATTTATACCGAAGCGACCACACTGGAAGCAAACAATCGCACGCTCAAACGTAACGCAACCTGGCGTCAGCTGCCATCACGCGATACTTCTTTGCAGGCCGAGCTGGAAGGCAAGCTCAAGACCGGCAGCCTGGAACACACGCTGCTGTTCGGTGCAGAAGCCTCGAAGTTGTGGATGAACCTCGAAAACAAGCGTAACCCCAACTACCCTATCGATATCTACAAGCCGGTCTATGGCCAGCCGGTGCCAGTGGCAACTACCGCTACTTTAAGTACGGACGAAGAGCAGCGCGTTCAAGCCCTGTTCATGCAGGACCAGATCAGCCTGTCAGAAAAATGGAAAGTACTGGGCGGACTGCGCTGGGACCGCTACGAGCAACACATACACAACCGCCTCGCCAAAACACCGGCACAAGTTAACACCACACAGCATCAGAGTGCAGTTTCGCCACGTGCCGGTGTAACTTATCTGCCCAATGACTGGAGTTCGCTTTACCTGTCGGTCGGCCAGTCCTTCCGCGCCAACAACGGGGTGGGCGTCGATGGCCGTGCCTTCGATCCGCAACACTCGACCGCCTATGAAGCTGGCTGGAAGATACAAACTGCCGATCAGCGTCTGGGCGCCAACTTCGCCGTATTCGACATTACCAAAACCAATGTATTGACCGAGAGCGGAGTGCCCAACTTTAAGCGCGCCGCCGGCGAGATCAAGAGCAGCGGCTTTGAAGCCGATGTCTATGGCCAGATCGACCGACACTGGCGTGTCTCAGGCAACTTCGCATGGACCGATGCCCGTGTCACTAAGGACAAGACTTTGCCGCCCGGCTCGCGTCTGACCGATATCCCACGCTTCAGTGCCGGCTTGCTGGCGATACGCGAAGATGCCTTTGCCAACGGTAGCCGTTATGGCGTGGGAGCCAGCGCCAACTATGTGTCTGACCGTGCCGCCGGTTCAGGTGCCGAATCTTACACATTGCCCGGCTACACCATCGTCAAGCTACTCAGCTACTGGCAGGTGAGCAAGAACGTGCGCGCCTCGCTGGATGTGCATAATCTTTTCAACCGCAACTACTACCCATCCTCATGGAACAAGCTGTACGTCACACCCGGTGCTGAACGTAATGTCGTGGCACGGCTAAAGATCGATTTTTAATACCCTCTTCCACGGCATGAAAACTGCCTGACCTTAGGATGTCGCCGGCCATGCATTAAGCCGGGCCCAGCTAGTTTCAGCTGGGCCCGACTGCCTGCCCTTACCCACCTGCAAATCGGCCATTTCTAGCCATCCAGACAAAAAGTTGAATTTCAGCAAACAAGCTGAATCCATTCCGCATCCCCCCGCGTATGAGTAATAAGGCACGCAAATGTGCCGCCGGAACGCCGCCAGCCCAGACTGCGCGTCCGACTTTTATCCTTACTACGCATACAGGAGTTCGCATGAAAATCGCCATCATAGGATCGGGAATTGCCGGCCTGTCTTGCGCCTGGCGTCTGGCCTGTTCCGGCTATGACGTGACACTGTTCGAGGCCAACGATTATTTCGGCGGTCATACCCATACGGTAGATGTGAAGCTGGATGGCGTGACGCACGGAGTCGATACCGGCTTTCTGGTGTTTAACCACCAAACCTATCCACAACTGGTGCAACTGTTTAGCGAACTGAAAATCGAGACGGCGGCTACCGATATGTCGTTCTCGGTCAAAGTGCCGCTGGCTGGGCGCACGCTGGAATGGGCGGGTGGCAATCTGGATGCGGTATTTGCACAAAGGCGCAATCTGCTGAGCCCGCGCTTCCTGCGCATGCTGCGCGACATTCTGCGCTTTAACCGGGAAGCGACCGCACTGGCGCAGGTGCCGGATGCCGCTGCCAACACCGACTCTCTCGGCAGCTATCTGAGCCACCATGGCTACAGTCAGGAATTCCGCGACTGGTATCTCTTGCCTATGGCGGGCTGCATCTGGTCTTGCCCGACCGCACAAATGCTGGATTTCCCACTCGCGTCTTTCATACGCTTTTGCCATAACCACGGTTTGCTGCAGGTCACTGACAGACCGCAGTGGCATACCGTCAAAGGTGGCGCGCGTCATTACGTCGAAAAAATGCTGGCCGAAATTCCGCAAAAGCATTTGCACACACCGGTTTTTTCCGTCAATCGCATCCGAGTAGATCAGCGCAATATGGTGCGGGTAGAAGCACGCAACGGTGTGCATCTGTTCGATCAGGTGGTACTGGCAGGACATAGCGACCAATCGCTGCGCCTGCTGCAGGATGCCAGCGGGGCCGAACGCGAAGTACTGGCGGCGGTGCAATATCAGCCCAATCGCGCCGTGCTGCATCTGGATACCAGCTGCCTGCCGCGCAACCGCAAAACCTGGTCAGCCTGGAATTATCAACGTGCGGCTGGCGACGAGGCACGCGTTTGTGTGCACTACCTGCTGAACCAGTTACAACCGCTGCCCTTCAAGAAAGCGGTATTGGTGTCGCTCAACCCGATCACCGAACCGCGTGCCGAGTGCGTGCTCGGCAGCTACGACTACGCCCATCCGATCTTCGATGCCGCCGCCATTGCGGCACAGCACAAGCTGCCAGCGATACAGGGGCAACAAAATACCTGGTTTGCCGGCGCATGGACCGGCTATGGCTTCCATGAAGATGGCTTGAAATCCGGACTTGCAGTTGCCACCGACATCATGCGCGTGAGCGGTATGCGCGCCCTGAGCGCACACGCAGCCTGAGCACAGTATGGAAACCAGCGCCCATCCCGTCCAACTTTGCTTCGGCAAAGTGCTGCACACGCGCCTGCGTCCGGCACGGCATGCGTTTGGCTATGAGGTCTACTTCATGCGCCTGCCTTTGCGCGCAATGGCGCAGCACAGCTATCCGACGCCGCGCTTCTTTTCCTTCGATCGTTTCAATCTCTTGTCCTTCCATGCCAAGGATCACGGCGATGGGCAGCAGGCCTTGCTGCCATGGATAGAGTCTGTACTCAGGAGTGAGGGCATCAGCGATGCCGACGGCGAAATCTGGTTGCAAGCCTTCCCGCGCGTGCTCGGCTATGTGTTTAACCCGGTGTCGTTCTGGTTCTGCCACAAAGCAGATGGCAGCCTGCGCGCTATCGTGGCCGAAGTACGCAATACCTTTGGTGAAAAGCATTGCTATCTGCTCGATACCGGCGCTGCGATGCCGTATGGAGTGGAACTGACTGCGCGCAAGATTTTCCATGTGTCGCCGTTCTGCGCGGTCGAAGGACTGTATCGCTTTCACTTCATGCGTGTCTCGCGGCAAGAGCAGGAACGCACGATAGAACGTCATGTCGCCTGCATAGACCACGATGATGCAGACGGACCATTGATCCTGACCAGCATCTCCGGCAGCGCAGAAGCTTTAAGCAACGCCACCATCGCCCGCGCGTTTTTCCAGTACCCCTTACTGACGCTGGGCGTGATGGTCAAAATTCACTGGCAGGCACTCAAGCTGTGGCGCAAACGCCTGCCTTTTTTCAGCAAACCCACCCCACCTTCCAGCGAGATGAGCAGATGACCAGCAAATCAATCAATCCGGATACCCTCCGCTTCGAAGCAGCCGCCAGTGCCACCGACGGACTGCCGTCACAGGTCAGATTCATACTGCAACTCTTGCACAAGCTGGAGTACGGTGCACTGCGGATGGAATTCCCGAACGGCACCTGCATGAATTTTGGTGACCACTCGCACCCGGTGACCCTGACGCTGAAGAACTACAACTTGTTCGGCGCGGCGCTGAAATCAGGTGATATCGGCTTTGCTGAAAGCTATATCAATGGCGACTGGCATACCGATAATCTGCCGGGCCTGATCGAGTTATTCGTACGCAATCGTGCCGCGGTCGAGTCAGTCATCTATGGCAGCTGGTACGGTAATCTGTTCTATCGGATCAAACATATTTTTAATCGCAACTCGCGCGCCGGTAGTCGCAAGAATATTCATGCGCACTACGATATCGGTAACGACTTCTATACCTTGTGGCTGGACCCCTCGATGACTTACTCCAGCGCGCTGTATAGCAAGCAGGACGAGGCCGAGCAGGAAAACCTGAGCGTTGCGCAAAACGCCAAATACAGACGCATCCTCGATGAATTGCAACTGGCGCCACACGCTCGCGTATTGGAAATCGGTTGCGGCTGGGGTGGCTTCGCCGAACTGGCCGCGCGCGAACAATCAGCGCATGTAACCGGACTCACGCTCTCTACCGAACAGCTGGCCTATGCGCAACAGCGCATGGCAACAGCCGGCTTGCAAGATCAGGCGGATTTGCGTCTGCAGGATTATCGCGATACCGATGGTCAGTTTGACGGCATCGCATCGATAGAGATGTTTGAAGCAGTCGGTGAAGCCTACTGGCCGAGCTACTTTGCCTGCATCAAGCGCAATCTGAAAAGCGGCGGCCGCGCCTGCATCCAAAGCATCGTGATCGACGACGCCCTGTTTGCCAAATATCGCAAAGGCACCGACTTTATTCAGCAATACATCTTCCCCGGCGGCATGCTGCCCTCACCGGCCGTGTTCCGGCAACAGGCAGAAAAATACGGCCTGCGCGTGGTCAATGAGTTCAAGTTCGGGCTCGACTATGCGCACACCCTGCAAGCATGGCGCATCAGCTTCCGCGAACACATGCAGCAAGTCCGCACCCTGGGTTTTGACGAACGCTTCATCCGTACCTGGGAGTTTTATCTGGCTTATTGCGAAGCCGGCTTCCGTGCGGGAAGCATAGACGTCGCGCAATTCACACTGGAAAAACCATGAATATGTTCAAGCCAGCAGCCAGCGTCTACCTCACTGCCCGCCTGGCATTGCTGGCGCTGCTGACCGTCTGCTTCGTGGCGGCGGCATTTGCTGCCGATGTTGCCGCGCCTGCACACATACAAAAAGAATTGGCGACGCCGCGCTTGTCCGGGCAAGGCAGCTTCCGCTGGTTTGGTTTAAAGATATACGACGCGCAACTGTGGGTCGGCGCGCAGGGCTACCAGGCCAGCGCGCCTGAAGCCAACAAGTTTGCCCTCGACTTGCGTTATGCCCGCTCACTGCAAGGCAGCAAGATCGCCGTTGCCAGTCGTGAAGAAATGGAAAAGCTGGGGCTGGGTAACGAGCAGCAGAGAGCGCAATGGCAAAGCCAGATGGAGCAAATCTTCCCCGACGTCAACGACGGTACCCATCTGACCGGCATTTACTTGCCGAACGCTGGTGCACGTTTTTATCTGGATGGCAAAGTCATCGGTGAAATCGTGGATGCGAACTTTGCGCAGGCCTTCTTTGCGATCTGGCTGGATGCCAAAACCACGGCACCACAATTACGGACTGCCTTGCTGGCCGGGGCAGCAGCACGCTGATGAGCCCGCTCACACGCACATCCTTCTTTGCCTATGGCTTGTTCGGCTTGCCACTGGCATTGGTTGCGCTGCCTATCTATGTGTATGTGCCGCAGTTCTATGCAGAGCGCTTCGGTCTGTCGCTGACGCTGATTGGCGCGACGCTGCTGATAGCGCGCGTGTTTGATGCATTTATCGATCCGATGATAGGCATGTGGCTAGACCACAGCAAAAGCCCGCAACGCTATCAGCGCTTCATTCTGATGGCGCTGCCATTGCTGGCGGGCGGCTTTGTCGCGCTATTCCATCCGCCGCAAATCGCGCAAGGCGCAGCCCTGCTCTGGTTCATGGCAACGTTGCTGCTGGTGTACGTCGGCTTCAGTCTGGCCACCATTGCACACCAAAGCTGGGGCGCCGCACTGACGCAAAAATTGAACGAACGTTCGTCCCTGACCGCAACGCGCGAAGCCTGTGGTCTGGTCGGCGTGATAATGGCCGCCTCGCTGACCGGCTGGCTGGGCCTGAGCTGGCTCAGTGCAATCTTTATCGTCAGTCTGCTGCTCTGCAGTGCCGTCTTGCTCAGACTAGCGCCCAGACCGCAACAACTGTCGACCGCCCATCACAGCTGGAAGACGATGTTGATGCCCTTCCATACACCGCGCTTTCGCTGGTTGTTTGCAGTACTGATCGTGAATGGCATCGCGGCGGCGATACCGGCCACGCTATTTCTATTCTTCGCGCAGGATCAATTGCAACTACCGCAGTACGCCGGTTTGTTCCTGATGCTCTACTTCGCCGCAGCTGCCTGCTCGATGCCTTTATGGGTCGCGCTCGCCAAGCGGCATGGCGAGGCGCGCATATGGCTGCTGGCGATGCTGCTATCGGCTGCAGCCTTTGTCTGGGCCTATGGCTTATCGGCTGGCGCGGCACTGCCGTTCGGATTGATCTGCGTCCTGTCCGGACTGACCTTGGGTGCGGACCTCGCCTTGCCACCCGCGCTGTTGGCAGCCGTCATTGCGCAGGCCGGACATAGCGGCCAACGTGAAGGCGCTTACTTTGGGGCCTGGAGCTGGGCGACCAAGATGAACCTTGCATTGGCGGCCGGTATTTCACTACCGCTGCTGCAGCAACTGGGTTATATACCGGGCGTCGTCAATAGCAGCGGCGCGCATGCACTAGCGGTCGGTTATGCATTACTACCCTGCATTTTAAAACTCAGCGCAGCAGCGATTCTGTGGCGCGCGCCTTTACGCGGCATCTGAAGATCAATCTACATCGTAAGAGCAAAGGAAGATGATATGAAACTGAACCTCTGGAAAAACATCTGCGCCGCAGGCGCTCTGGTACTGCTGTCGGCCTGCGCCAGCCATAGCAATATTGCAGACTATGCCAACGAAAAACCGACACTGGATCTGCAGCAATACTTCAACGGTACGCTGGATGCCTGGGGCATGTTTCAGGATCGCTCAGGCAAAGTCATCAAACGCTTCACCGTCGTCATGCGTTGCAAATGGGAAGGTGATGTCGGCACGTTGGATGAAGACTTCACCTACTCCGATGGCAGCAAACAAAAACGCGTCTGGACCCTGCGCAAGGTCGGCCCTAATCGTTACGTCGGCACCGCGCCGGATGTAGTCGGTGAAGCAATAGGCATCACCGCTGGCAATACCCTGCACTGGAACTACGTCTTGTCACTGCCGGTCGATGGCAAAGTTTATGAAGTCAATTTTGATGACTGGATGTATCAGATGGATGAGCGCGTCATGCTGAACCGCGCGGCGATGAGCAAGTTTGGTTTTGCATTGGGTCAGGTCACGCTGTCTTTCACCAAACGCCCATGAACTGAGCAGAAGCAAACATGAACAGATCTATTTATAAAAACAGAGCTTAAGTATGAATCCCCTAATTTCTGACTGGACTAATCAGCGCGTCTGGATCGTTGGCGCCTCCAGCGGCATCGGCGCCGAGACCACCAAGCTATTGCTGCAAAAAGGCGCACGCGTGGCATTGTCTGCACGCCGTACCGACTTGCTGCATACAATCGCCAACTTCAATTCACGGGCACTGGTGGCAGAACTCGACATCGTCGATGCAAGCAGCGTGCAGGCGGCCTACGCAAAGATCGATGAACAATGGCAAGGCATCGATATGATTTTGATTGTGGCCGGTGCCTACAATGAAATGCGCGCCGACAGTTTTGATCTGGCCATCGCCAATCGCATGCTGGATTTGAATCTGCGCGGCCCCTTGAATTGCCTGAGCGTGGTCTTGCCGGGCTTGCTGGCGCAGGGGCATGGCAGCATAGGCATCGTCTCCTCAGTGGCCGGCTATAGCGGTTTGCCGAAGGCCTTAATCTATGGCCCGAGCAAGGCAGCACTGATTAATCTGTGTGAATCGCTGTATCTGGATTTGCGTCCGCGTGGCATAGGCGTGCATATGATCAATCCCGGCTTTGTCCGGACTGCCCTCACCGCCGGTAATGATTTCAAAATGCCGGCACTGATATCGGCGACCGAAGCGGCGCAAGAAATCGTGCGCGGAATGGAGCGTGGCGAGTTTCATATACACTTCCCGCGACGCCTCAGCAATTTCCTGCGTCTGTTGCGCCTGCTGCCTTACCGCCTGTACTTCTGGATCATTCATAAGGGAACCGGACTATGAACGATGGCACACAGTTGAGCTACGCCGACGATATGCAAAGGGTGGTGGATTTTTTCCAGACCCTGACGGTGGCTACTGCGCGAGAGCAGCTGGAACAGGTGTATGCGCCCGACGCCAGCTTTAAGGATCCCTTCAATGAAGTGAGTGGTCTGGAAAATATCCTGCCTATCTTCGTGCATATGTTCACGCAAGTGGAGCAGCCACGCTTTGTGGTCACGTCTACGGTGTTGCAAGGCAATAGCGCTTTCATGACCTGGGAGTTTCTCTTCTATATGCGTCGCTATGCACTCGACGAACAATGCATACGCGGCGCCACCCACTTCCGCTTTGCACCAGATGGCCGCGTTAATTTTCACAGAGACTATTGGGATGCAGCAGAAGAGTTATATGAAAAACTCCCTGTCCTCGGCGGCCTGATGCGCCTGCTCAAACGCATCGCACGCAAGTAAGCAGCAACTTGTAGGGGAAAAAAACAGCCGGTGGCAAGCTCCGGCTGTACTCGCGCAACTTCGTGAAATGGGTTCTAATTGCTGTAACTCCTTTTCGAAAGCCGGGCCTATGACACAGCCGCTGGATACCTCCCATTTGTGGATGCCTTTCACCGCCAATCGCCAGTTCAAGAGCAAGCCGCGCATGCTGGTTGCCGCCTCCGGCATGTACTACACCAGCGATGACGGCCGCCAGATACTGGATGGAACCGCAGGCTTGTGGTGCGTCAACGCTGGCCATGCCCATCCCAAAATCACCGCAGCGATCCAGCAACAAGCCGCGACGATGGATTACGCGCCCTTGTTCCAGCTCGGCCATCCGCTCGCGTTTGAAGCAGCGAGCGCGCTGGCCGGCATTGCACCGGCAGGTTTAAATCGCGTCTTCTTCTGCAACGATGGCTCGGAAGGAGTAGACACCGCATTGAAGATCGCCCTCGCCTACCATCGGATGCGCGGCGAAGCCGGCCGCACGCGTCTGATCGGGCGGGAACGTGCTTACCATGGGGTTGGCTTCGGCGGTATCTCGGTCGGCGGTATCGCCGGCAATCGCAAGCAATTCGGTTCCGGCCTGGCCGCCGATCATTTGCGGCATCCGCTCAACATCGCCAAGAACGCTTACTCGCGCGGCCTGCCACTGCATGGCGCGGAGATGGCAGATGAACTGGAACAGCGCCTGCTAGCCTTGCACGATCCGTCTACGATCGCCGCAGTGATAGTCGAACCACTGCAAGGTTCGACCGGCGTGATCCTGCCACCACAAGGCTATCTGGAAAAAATCCGCGCGATCTGCGACAAGCACGGCATCTTGCTGATCTTTGATGAAGTCATTACCGGCTTCGGTCGTTTGGGTACTGCCTTCGGTGCAGACTATTTTGGCGTCACACCGGACCTGATGGTCTGTGCCAAGGCGCTGACGAATGCAGCGGTGCCTATGGGTGCAGTGCTGGTGCGGCAGGACATCCACGACACCTTCATGCAAATGGCGCCCGCCGACAGCATCGAACTATTCCACGGCTACACCTACTCCGGCCACCCGCTGGCAGCGGCCGCCGCGCTCGCTACTCTGGAAGTTTATAAAGAAGAGCAACTGTTCCAGCGTGCCGCCGAGATGGCACCGTATTTCGAAGACGCGGCGCACAGTCTGCAGGGCTTGCCCTTCGTCAAGGATATACGCAACCTCGGTCTGGTCGCCGGCATCGAACTGGAAAGCATCCCCGGCAAACCCGGGGCACGTGCTTACGAGTTATTCACTAAGGCATTCTGGGACAAAGGTTTGCTGACACGCGTCACCGCCGATATCGTGGCGATCTCGCCGCCACTGATCATCAATAAAACACAGGTCGATGAAATCTTCGGCAGCATTGCCGACATCCTGAAAAGCATGAAGTAAGGTCTGCTGTTGCACGTGTCATGCGCGTGCAACAGCACTTGCGACTTACCAGCGGTAGGTGGCGGTAGCAACGACCTTGCGCAAATCGCCGTAGCGACAACTTCCTGAACTGCAGTTACTGATAAAAGTTTTATTCGTCAGGTTACGCATATTCAGCGCCAGGCTCCAGCGCTGGAAATCATATGCGACCAAGCCATCGACAATGGTATAAGCCGGCAATTTCGCTGCGGCGGATTCCTGATAACCGTAATTGGAACCGGTGTAGCGCGCGCCCAAACCGACCTTCAGACCAAAATTGAAACGATAGTCAGACCATACCGAAAACTGATTACTGGAAACCGCTTGCATTTGCTTACCGATTTCGCTCGGTGTGCTGCTCGCTGTGACGACCGCCTTAGGCGTGTAGGTATAGGCAGTCACAATATTCCAATGCGGAATCGGTTGAAATGCGGCTTCCAGCTCGAGGCCACGTACCAATATCTCACCAGTCTGCTTAGGCATGTAATCTGCCGTGTAAGTAATGTAGTTCTGGCGACGCAACTCAAAGATAGCGGCGCCATATCGGCTCTTGCTATCGACGGGCTGATAGCGCGCTCCCACTTCATACTGGCGTCCTGTTTCCGATTTCAAAGGAGTGTTGCTGACCGGATCTATAGTCGCCGTCGGAGAAAAAGATTCGGAGTAACTGAAGTAAGGTGCCAGACCGCTCGGATGGAGATAGACCAGACCGGCGCGACTGGTAAATTTATGATCCGAGATCGATGTACTTGATCCATCGATATAACTATCAACCGTGGTCGAAGCCGTATCGAAGCGCCCGCCCAGAGTAGCAGCCCAATTACCCCATTTGATCTGGTCTTGCAGGTACAAGCCGGTCTGGCTCAGCTTTGTTTTTGCATCAAACCAGGGATCACCGGATACAACATCATTGCTATAGGCTGGAGCATAGCCGTCTATCGGACTGACCGTACCGCTATTGTAGGTACGCTGGTAATTACGCGAACTCTGATAGTCGACACCAAACAGGAAGGTATGCTGCCAGTCCCCCAGCTTGATTTTCGCTTGCGCCTGATTATCGATGGTGAAGAGTTTCGCGTTTTCTTTACTGCCGAAAGGGAATCTGTTCAACAGACGGAAGTTGGCAGGGTCGTTTGGCACACCGGGATTAACGACTGCGAAGTTGCTTTCGTTGTACACCTGCCGGTAATCAACATCGATGACGCCATAGCGCGCATTTTGACGCAAGGTCCACGTGTCATTGAGCTTGTGTTCCAGCAGGTAACCGAGCATCCATTGATCCTGATTGAAGCGATCAAAACCCGGTTCGCCGGCATAAGTCTTCGGCGAGAATTTCCCATTCGGATTCGGCAACAATGTGCCTACCTCCGGGAAACTGCCGTAAGAACTACCATCACGGATACGCAGGTAATGCGACAAGACTGTGAGTGAGGTATCACTGTTCGGACGCCAGGTCAGAGACGGTGCAATGTACGCTCTGTCATTCGGCAAGCCACTGCCTTCCAGCTTCGCGTCACGTACCAGCCCGGTGATGCGATATAGCACCTTGCCCTGTTCATCCAGCGCGCCTGAGAAATCACCGGCAATCTGCCGACGCGAGTTATCACCAAATTGCACTTGCAGCTCGCGTATGGGTTCTTCGGTCGGGCGCTTGCTGACGACATTGATCATGCCACCCGGCCCGGTCTGACCATACAAGACTGACGACGGGCCACGCAACACTTCGATGCGCTCGCTACCGTAATTTTCTGTTTGCCAGATGGCCCAGCCATTGTTATTGCGTAGCTGCAAACCATCGAGGTAATAGCCTGGTGTCTGCGCGTCAAAACCACGGATGATGGTCCAGTCAAAACGCGAATCGGAACCCCACGGCGAAACATTGATGCCGGGCGTGTAGGCCAGTGCATCCTTAAGACGGATAGCACCGGTCGCTTCGATGAAGTCGGAGGTCACCACCGATATGGATTGCGGTGTCTCCATGATGGGGGTGTCAGTCTTGGTTCCAGTTGCTGCGCGTCTGGCCATATAACCATGCACTTCGCCGGTCGCCGTTTCCGCTGATGCAGTTTCACGCACCACCACTGCTGGTAACACTGCATCGGAACTGCTGAGCGCTGCTGCGCGCAGCACGTAACCACCATTCTCCAACTGCACCGCCTGCAAACCGCTATTGGCCAGCAACACGGTAAACGCACCTTGCGCGGTGTACTGCCCACGTACGGCATTACCGGTCTTGCCATTGGTCTGTTCGGCGGTAAAACTCAAAGGCACGTTGGCGGTACTGGCCAGACTGCGCAAGCCTGCAGCTAGGGGACCGGCCGGAATGTTGTAGCTCTGACGTTCATTGGCAGCCGCCTGCTTGTTCGCCTGCGCCATCGCTGACTGCGGCATAACCGCATACAAGGCCAGACTGCATAGCGCCAGCGCCACTGCATAGCTCACAGGTTTCAAAGTGATAGCTTGATGAATATGACTGGCCGCTGGCGCCATCGATTTACTATTGCACTGACTCTTACCTTGCAGTCTGATTTTATTTTCACAGGCAGGCATGCCGTTTCCCTTCAAGTTGGTTTGCTAAAAATGTAGCCCTTACTTGGTAGGTGCCTTGAAAATCAAAATCGGGCAGAACAAAGATAAAAATAATTAAAAAAAGTTATCGCGCGCAGACCCGCGCTAGTGTCGGCTTATCTGTTTTTCCCAGGGGAAGCTGCGGCTGATCTTAAGTTGCTGCTTCCAGCGTCACCCAATAGCGGGTACGCAAACGTAGTTGTATCGGCAAGGTATTCGGCAGCATCGCGAGTATGCGATCGGTATCACCCAAGGGAAATACGCCGGAGAAACGCAGATTAGCCACCGCCGGATCACAGCGCAGCACGCCAACCCGATAACGACTCAGCTCGGCCACGAAGTCAGCCAGACGCACATTGTCCGCAATGATTTGCTGGCGGGTCCATGCTGTCGCTTGTTGATCGATGTTGAGCAGCTCGCCCAGACCGTCACGTGTAAAGGTGATGCCCTCACCAGCGTTGAGCAGATAACTGCTGGCATGCGCAGGTGTGATCTCGACCCGGCTCTCGAGCACAGTGACGGTGGTACTGCCATCACGTTGGCGCACGGTGAATTCGGTACCAAGTGCACGCACCATGCCCTCGGCTGTTTTAATCATGAAAGGCCGTTCATCGCCTGCTCTATGACCGGTCACAATCATCATTTCGCCGGCGACCAGATGCACCAGCCGATGCTGGCTGTCGAAACGTACATTGATGGAGCTGGCGGTATTGAGCGTGATACGCGTGCCATCGTCCAGCGTCAGACTACGCTGTTCACCGGTAGCCGTGCGATAGTCGGCCACCGTTTGTTGCCAGCTTTGCGTCCGCGTCGCGAGTGCACCCGACACACCCACAGCGCCGAACCACAGCAAAGTACGCATCGCCTTGCGTCGCTTCGGCGCAGCAAGCATCGGGTTCGCGACTGGCGACAGACTGTGATACGCCAGCTGTGCCGGTAATCCTTTGAAACGTCCGGTCACGGCCTCTATATGTTGCCAAGCCAGTTCATGCTCTGGCTGCGCTTGGCGCCATAACTGCCAGCGTTGCTCGTCTTCATCGGTCGCATCGCCAGACATCAGCAAGGTCAGCCAGTCGGCCGCCACATTGGCAGTGTCGTCGCTGATCACGCGCCCCATCGCTAGCGGCGTGCCCCTGCCCGTTTGCTCTGCAAGGTTGATGGCGCTCATGCTGTCAGGGCAAACAGGCACTGGCGATTCGCCTGCGACAAATATTGTTTGACCGAGCTGGCAGAGACTTTCAAACGCTCGGCGATCTGTGCGTAAGTCAGCTCTTCCAGATGCGCCAACAAGAAAGCCTCTTTGACCGCAGGTGCCAGACCATCCAGTGCGGCATCGATCTGCTGCACGGCTTCCAGCGCCAGCAACTGCGTCTCAGGAGATGGCATTAGTTGTTCCGGCAGCGCCGCCAGCGCTTGCAGATAGCTGTCTTCCAGCAACTGACGACGATGGCGGTGTGCCATCAAACGACGTGCGATGGTGGTCAGGAAAGGACGCGGTTCACGGATATCAGCTGCAGTACCGGTGGTGATGACGCTGACAAAGGTATCCTGCGCCAGATCAGCCGCCGCGAAGGAATCACCCAGCTTACGACGCAACCAACCCTGCAACCAGCCGTGGTGGTCGCTGTAGAGGACTTCTATCGTGTGTGCAGGAGTGTCGGCCACTGACATGGGGAGTGATCTGCTGTAAAACAGTCCAAATATAAATGAGAATTATTCTTGATTATATTTGATCGATCAGACTTGATGCAAGAATCCGCTGAATTTATGGATTCCGTACAACATCCGGCCCACTGCCACCAGTGTCAGAGTAAGTGGCAGGTACAAATAAAAAGCCCGCTGATTCAAAGAATCAACGGGCTTTTTTGGAAGTGCTTCGATACCGGATCGAAGCAGCATTCCACTTTTAATTACGCAGCGTCGCGGCCTGCTTTTTTACGTTCGTGCTCTTTCAGGAAGCGCTTACGCAGACGGATGCTCTTCGGTGTAACTTCGACCAATTCGTCGTCGTCGATGAATTCAACTGCGTATTCGAGCGACATTTCGATAGGTGGTACCAAACGTACCGCTTCATCTGTACCGGACGAACGAACGTTGGTCAGCTGTTTACCTTTGATCGGGTTAACAACCAGATCGTTATCACGTGAGTGGATACCGATGATCATGCCTTCATACACCGGATCGTTGTGGCTGACGAACATACGGCCGCGATCTTGCAGTTTCCAGATTGCGTAGGCAACTGCTGCACCATCATCTTGCGAGATCAGCACGCCGTTACGACGGCCACCGAGGTCGCCCTTGGTGTTATCTACTGGTGCGTATTCATCAAATACGTGGCTCATCAAACCGGTACCGCGGGTCAGAGTCATGAACTCGCCCTGGAAGCCGATCAGACCACGTGCTGGAATATGGTATTCCAGACGTACACGACCTTTGCCGTCCGGTTCCATGTTTTGCA
>RCUQ01000056.1_pt1 | contig 153804 bp, 163 predicted proteins | sample 2166351 | NCBI WGS metagenome assembly RCUQ01 (sample SAMN09932597, study PRJNA488358) | compost metagenome | feature: garden; material: soil; isolation source: compost soil in acetonitrile-enriched culture | place: Germany: Experimental Botanical Garden Goettingen | collected 2016-01-27 | reverse complement strand
TAGGATCTTCTTGTTGGAGGAATTCCCTCTTGAACTTGAGGTACGGCTCCAGGGGATGCGGTAGTTCTTCCCGACTTTGATCGCCGGAATCCTACCTTCGTGAATCCACCGATGCACAGTCGCACGGCCCAAGTTGAGATCCTTTGAGACCTCAATGGTAGATAGTGATTCGCTCTGCGCCGTCATCTCCACCTCCATCGAAGCGAACGCCGAATGAGCATACCGTTCTTTCGCCAGGAAGTGAAGTAGGATTATCTATTGTAATTATGCTCGGTAAGCCACCTTCAAACCCACGGGTTTAAATAAAGGACTCTTGCCAGCAACTGCATTGATAGCCTAGCTTGACGCTGTAGAACTCGCTTAGACATATCAGGTAACTCCAATAGTTCCTTATCATCAGTAGGATCAACTACATGAACCCATTTATTGCGGATTTTCCGGAGCCAGTGTAGGCGAGTTCGAATAGTTGAGTCGATTAGCCCTTCATTAAACGCCCGATCAATTAAGTTGGCAAACCCAGAAACACTTCTCTCACCAGGCCAAAACTCCCAACGTAGGTGAGCCTCAAGTGCAGCCTGTGTCGAGAGAATGGCCGCAACCGGCGCATCGTATACGAATGCTAATTGTGCATTCCGTACCAACTCAGAAACAATTTCTGATTGGATGTAGCCGCCCACCAAATATACATCTTCTAGACTACTGAGGTAGTTCCAGCGATTATCGGTCTCATTCATTATAGTCCGACCCACGCTAAACAGGGATTAAACTACGGTCAGAAATATCCTCAAATAAGTCACGAGGTAAATACTGATAACTTTGAGGTGGACGAATATCAGGCCACAATTCATTAAGTCTGAGAGGACGATCAAGTTTAAGGGCCATCTTAATTAAGATTGCCGCAGAAGTCTCTTTTCCTGCATAATAGGCTTTATATTCCTGAGAAGAAATCGCGCCTAGTTTACCATACTTACGCCAGTTTGAATTTGGAGTATCTAAGTCAATCTGCTCAACCTCAATATATCCAACAACCTTACAAATTGGACTAGTCACGTAAACAACTATATACGATACAGGCCTAGAAAACCTAATTTTTCGAAACTCCACCTTCTTTGAGCCGGAAAAAATGGCATCAGCATATTTAGGGTGGATAGACAATAGCACTACATTGATATCAGATGCTCGATCCATCTTATTCCTTCGTCTGGTACAGTTACGATAGACTGGGGTGCGCCAGCTAGCACACCATTAGAGCGCAATGCTTCAAAGGGAATTGGAGTCGAAAAAAACTGCGACTGCCTAAAAAGGATCGCCAAAACCTCACGAGAACAAAGCTCTTCAATTTCTTGGTAAGAGTAAACCGTCCTGTTACCAACAAATCTACTTATTTCCGATGGAGAAGATGAAGCGATTGCATCTTCTACCACACCTAAGGCTGTTGCAGCCTTCAAGTCACCCGAGCGATAGAATACCAATATATCGCCCTTCACTATTTTTCGCACCTGCGCGTTACATAAGTAAGCCTTCTTTAAACTATTTCCGAAAGGATATGAGGCAGGAAGCAAGCGAAGTTGCGGCTCAAACTCAGGAAATAGCAATCTATGGAATCTTGGCTGAATTGGCACCAGATATCCAGAACCGTCAGAAAACTTTATGTTTCTCGGCCCAAACAGGATGTTAAATTGCAATGAATCAAAATACTTCAGATCATCCATAGAAAAGGTCAGAGACTTAACAAGGACTGACTCCCCAAGCTTCGTTCGTTCACTCATCCTACGAAACCCGAATTCCTCAGCCAAATGGATTAGTTCTTCATGCTTCTCAAAGACAGTAAAATAAATGTATTGATATCCTCTATCAAAGGCATAATTAAATATGGCCTTAAAAAGTAATTCGCCGTAGCGATTGCCATAATGCTCATTTGAGACTTTAAATGTTGATAGCTTAAGTATCTTTCCTCTTATCGAGTAGACAGAGGCTTCAGATTTATATATACATAAAGCAGCAAGTCCATTTTCACCAGGTATTACCCAAGCATCTCTATGCTCTCTTCTGCAATTTTTTAACCATTCATCAAATCCTGGATAGTCGACTCTAAGCCCCTCGAAAATTTGGTCTTTCGGATTTAAGGCATGAACCTTGGTCTCGACCACGGTAGGTGGTGGAATAGTTGGAGAGGGATGCAAGGACAAGATAAAGTCCTTTGCCTCTTTAATTGATAAAACTTGCCGTGACAAACCAAGTCGATAAGATTTTCGTATGATTTGTTTATCTTCGGTAATTAAAACATCTACTGCGTCAGCAGCTAGCGCAGCAATCAGACTATTATCTACCCAATCATTTGAATGCTTAGTAGGATTGCCAATAACATCCCATAAGTCAGGAGAAATTTCTGGAGGGTTAGGAAGTACTGGATACTTTCTTACCAGTAATTCAGTTTTTCGGCGGCGCTCTGTGTCCGAGTCTCGACTAAGATCTACAAGTGAAGCGGGATGAGAGAAGACGTTATGCCCATTAACGAGGATTAATCTCAATAATTCAACAGCTTCTCCCGTCCGAGCATCTTCGCCTGATGCCGGCTCAAGTGGAATTAGGATATTTGTATCAAACAAGAAATTCAGTTTTTGGCTGCTCATTGAATCGACCTAACCGAACGCTTCTTGCCTTTTACCCGGCAACCAAACGTTAGCAACCACAACCTACCATAGAGACGGATCATCCCCTCTCATCATGAATTATCCGGGTAAAGCAACCCGCCATGCAAACATACGTTCTATTCCCTGATTGCCTGCCGATGAAACCAACTCGTTTCGTTCGTCTCTTTGGTTTCACCTTTCGTTCTCCCAAATGCACAAAAAAAGAAGCCTCGGTTTTTGACCGAAGCTTCCTGATGGAGTGGGCATAACTGGATTCGAACCAGTGACCTCATCGATGTCAACGATGCGCTCTAACCAACTGAGCTATACGCCCTCAAGAGAGGGAGAGGCGGCACCCAGATTCGAACTGGGGGTGGAGCTTTTGCAGAGCTCTGCCTTACCACTTGGCTATGCCGCCGAAAAAATGAGCCCGTCGGGTGCTAGGCACCTGGAGGCCCGAGCGACTCAAAAGTGACCTTTCGAGTGAGAGCGGGTGACGCGATTCGAACGCGCGACAGCCTGCTTGGGAAGCAGGTACTCTACCAACTGAGTTACACCCGCGTAACAAGGTAATCTTAACCCGTAGACCCCAGGCTGTCAAGGCTATCGCGGGCCCACCAAAGTCCTTTGCTTTACATTTCTTGACATTCCAATCCCACCTCCACTACCCTACTCGTGCCGACGGCCCCAAACCAGCACCCTTGCTTGGTTGGGGAACGCGAGCTCAGGGCGGATCCTCGCCCGCCGTCCAGCCTCGCGAAAAGGCAACGCGCATGGGCTGAGAAGAGAGGAGGGTCTTCATGGCGACGGAGTTGAACCGGACGGGAGCACTCGATGTCGAACCGCTCGTGACGCTTCATGCTCCCCTGAAGGAAGCCCCGATCACCGAACGGGTCGCGCTCAAGGTCTTGAACCATCCTCACTTCGAGGAAGCGACCCTGCGCAAGGTCATCCAGCCGCGAATCGACATCGACCAGACGGAGCGGATCGTCTCCCTGGTCTCCCAGGGCCTGAGCCTCACCGAAGAGAAGCGGAGCGCAGGCCATACCGCCATCCTCATCGAGGTCGCCGCCCGGTATCGCCGAGGCGAGGGCGCCATCAAGCAGCTCTACCGCTTCCTGGTCTTCACCGAGAACGGCACCGTCTACTGCCAGCGCCTCCCCATGGGATCCTGGGCTCCCAGCGATCCCGACGTCTGCCTAGAGTGGCTGGGACGGGGCGGCTTCCAGCAAGGGGACTTCGTACTGCTTCCCCGCAAGCGCATCCCCGCCGAAGCCATCGAGATCGAACGCCCCTCCAAGGCCCCGTTCTGGAAGCGGGCCATGGACGGCATGAAATCCCTGATCGGCGAGACCATGCTCGAGGACGAGCTCAACACCAGCGAGTGGCATCGGCTGATCGGTCGGCATAACCCCGTCGACTGCCAGGTCTTCCAGCACGCCAATCGCCTCTACCTCCAGGCCCCGCATGCCACGGTCGTCGAACACCCCGAGCATGCCACCCTCACGATCCCGGCCGGCACGTACGAGATCGTCGAAGACCGCGCGTCGTCCTACTGGCGAAAAGCCATCGACTAGCGGGAGGCATGGCGATGCGCGCGCGAAGCCTCGCCATCCTGCTCCTAGGCCTCGGCGTGGCGGCGCTGAGCAGCCTGCCGGCGACGGCCGCCGAAAAAACCATCGGGCGCCAGGTTCAAACCTGGCGCCCCCGCCCCTTGCGTCCGTTGATTCCTGAAACGCCCCCCTCCGAGAGCCCCGGGCCATCGCCCACCCAGGCGGAGGCGAAGCGCCCCGCCTGGGAAGCCTGGATTACACACATCCTCAACGGCCAGCCCCTGATCATCTTCCAGCCCGCCTGGAAAGGAACGTGGCCCGCCCCCCAGAACCCTTGGAGCTTCACGCTCACCCCAGGGCTGCGCGGCAATCTCAGTGCAGGTTTCGGTGCCGAGGTCGCCCTCAGCGGGGCCTGGACGCTCATGGGGCTCAAGTTCGAAGGCGATAGCCACCTGCTCTGGGCCGAGACCAGCCGCATCAGCTCATGGCGTGCCGCCGTCAGCCGCGACGGTCTCTCCCTGGAGTGCCGAGGCTGGTTTGACGAGGCCCTCAGGCCGGGAGACTTGTCGGCGATGGCGGCGTTTCATCGGTCGTTTTGACCGCTTCCATAAAGAACAACGTGGTGGCTACCGACGCATAGACCCGCGCCAGCAACAAGGCCACGGCCGCGAAGGCCGCTGCGAAAACGCCAGCTTGAGGCAGCAGGAACGCCAAGGCGATCGCCCCCCCTTGCGCCAAGCTGAGCACCGTCACCAGCGCCATCGCCCGCTTGAAGTGCCCCTTCACCACGCTCAGGCTCTCACGCCAAGCTTGAAGCCAGCCGACGTGACGCAGGACCACCGCCTGCTGCCAGAAGATCAGCGCGCAGCTCATCACGGCGAACGCCAGGAACCAAAGCAGCCCGACCATCGTCAACTGGCTCGCCGCCTGCATGGCCTCGGGGCTCAACGCCTGTCCGATCGTCGCCACGTCCGCCTTCCCCTCGAGGAAGGGACGAAGTTCGGTTTCCAGGCGCGTCGCGCCCGATTGTCCCACCCAGAGGGCCGCCCCGATCAGCAAGGGGAAGCCAATCGCCATCATGAGGAAGACCTGGTTGAGTGCTCCCCCGACCAAGCTCCAGAAATGCCTCCCGATGCTGGTAAAAAAATCGTCCCAGGAGGCCTTCTCTCCGGCGCTCACTTTTGCGATAAGCGTGAGCCAGCCCGCCATGATGGCCATCTGAATGAGGGCTGCCAGCACCATGCCGCCCAAACCGCCCGGCCCGCGGCCCGGAGCCAACATGGCAATCAGGACGTCCGCCGCCAGCGGGGGGAAGAGCAAAACGGGATGGGCACGCAGGAGAGCCAAAGACTGGCCCAAGAGTTGCTTCACGGAAATCATCGGGGTATCCTTGAGAGGGCGTGGTTGAACGTTCATGAAGGGCATGGTACCTGCTGAACGGGGCAATGTCCACGCCGCCCGGGAAAGGACGAAAGATGTCGCTCAGCGCCATCGACATCGTGGGGGTCGTGATCCTCGCGTACAACCTGCTTCGGGGACTGGCCACCGGGCTGATCCGCACGGGCATCGGGGCGATCGCCGTCGTGGTCGCCACCTACATGGCATGGCAGCACCAGACCTGGGGCGGCCCCGTGGTCAACGTCCTCGTCCCCGCCGACTGGGCCATGGCCTCCGTCGCGCGCCCCCTGATCGTCTGGGTCGGCGCCTTCGTCCTCATCAACGCGCTCGGCGTCGCCCTCCGATTCGGCGTCCGCTACACCCCCCTGGTCCTCGCCGATCGCCTCCTCGGAGGCGTTTTCGGCCTCGTCGTCGGCGCGGGAATCCTGCTTCTGCCCATGCTCTTCGTGGCGCACTTCCCCCTGCTTCAGCAGATCCCGGCCATCCAGGACGGCTTGAAGACGAGCATGCTTGCCAACTGGCTCACTCCGGCCCTGCAGTACCTCATGGAGCGCAGCCCCGGCCTCGTCGGAGGCCCCACGCCGTGATCCGCGCCGTCCTCTTCGACGTCGACGGCACGCTCATGGACAATAACCCGCTTCACGTCCAGGCCTGGAAAGAAGCCTTCCGCCCTTACAAGGACTTCGACGAGACCGAATTGCTGCGCTACGTCGGCATGGGCTCGGATAGCTATATCCAGGCCCTGGCACCGGATCTCGATCCCGCAAGTCGTGAGGCCATCCGCAACCGCAAGCGCGAGATCTACCGGGACATCGGAGCCAACGTCGCTCCCTTCGCGGGTTCGAAGGCCGCCCTGGAAACGGCGAAGCGCCGAGGCCTCGCGATCGCCCTCGCCTCCTCGGCCAATCGGGTCGAAATCGAACGCTACGTCGCCATAATGGGGATCGCCCCGCTGATCGCAGCCATGACCACGGCCTCGGACGTGAAGCGAACCAAGCCGGAACCCGACCTCTTCCTGGCCGCGCTTGCGCAGCTGAGCATCTCGCCCGCCGAAGCCTTCGTCGTTGGCGACACGCCTTACGACGTGCAGGCGGCGTCCCGGGCGGGCATGCCGACCATCGGTGTGCTGAGCGGGGGCTTTACCGGCCCAACCTTGGAGGCCGCCGGAGCCGTCATGGTGCTTCGCGACGTGGGAGAGCTGGCCGAGCGTTTCGACGAGGTTCTCGCGGAACTCGCGAAACGAGGCGCCTGACGCCGTCGCGCGAGAACCGGCTCAGCCTTCTCCGGCGCACGGTTCGTAAAAGGCGGGCTTGAAGGCATTGTCCTCTGCCGCCGCCACGGAGCGAGACGGCATGCGAATGGTCAGCAAGCTATCCCTGACGAAGAGATGATGCGCCGTAAGTAGGCTGAATCCGGCCTGCTCGAGCGCGCCCATCTTGGCGGGCTGGTAATCCGGAACCCAGGCGAGCACTCCTTGGAGCGGATACTCACGCAACTTCGAGAGTCCGAAGCGCAGCAACGGCTCCGCCAGGTCGTCATAGCCCGGATGCACCAGCAAGTCGATCGCATGGGGATCCGAACGCAGCTGCGCCGTGAGGTGGAGGTAGCCAATCATCCGCTGGCGCTCGTCCGTTACGACGTAGCGCATCTCCTCGGCCATGCCCAGCTTGCAACGCCACTTGCCCAGGGTGCGCTGCACCAGGCCGACTTCGAAGTCACCGACGTTTCGCGCATCGATCATACGCATCGGCGAGGGAGTGCAGGCGTTGTGAAGCTGTAGAAGTCCGGCCGCATCCTTGGCGCGGTACGGGCGCAGTCCCGGGGGAGGCTGCACTGACTCGAAGCCCTTGAGCTTCTCTTCGGGCAACTGGAAGTAATGCACGGTCGCGTAACGGCGGAAGCCTTTACGGGTGAAGAGCCCGATGGCCGCCAGGTTGCGAGTATCGATCTCGACGGTGAAGCTCTTGACCCCCAGGTGATGCTCGAAGGTGTAATCCAGGAGGGCCTGCGCGATGCCCTGCCCGCGGGCGTCGGGGCGGACGGCCAGGTAATCGACATGCCAGCGGGATTGGTCGCGATTCGCCGGGGCCGTCTGAATGAAGCCCGCGACCCCCCCATTCGCCTCGGCCACGTGCAGGTTGAATGCGTTCTGGTAAGGGTTGGGGAAGAGGGTCAGGACCCGCGCCAACGGGTAGATCGCCCCGCGCGCGCCGGAAAGGCGATCGGAACGCGAACTGGGGCGCAGCAAGGGGCTCATCTGATGCCAATGCGGGAACTGGCTCGCGAGGTCCACACCACGTTGCTCGCGGGCTTCGGCGATGGCGTCGGAGACGAGCGAGCGCAAGGCAGGGAGATCCGGGAAACGGACGGGGCGAATCAGCATGGCGCCCCCTCCTTGGCGATCTCCGAGAGATCCGGCGAGGGCTGGGACCAGCGGACCCTCACAATGGGCGTACGTTCGATGCCATTGCCGTGGGGATTCCCCTCGAGGGCCTGCTCCAGGCGGGCGACGTCCACGCCGGGGGTCGCCGCAAGCACGCGGACGCCGAGGGCGTTGGCGTCCACGACGGCCGCTTCCGTGCCGCAACGGCGCGAGACTTCGGCCACGAAGGCCGGAGCGGACCGCGGCGCGAGCACGATGGCTCGGTCGAAGGGAGGCAGCGACCCTCCGACATCGTCAATCAAGGCGACCTTCCAGCCCGCCACCCGGTAGAAGACTCCGCGCAGCCCGACGAGCTTGGTGACGCCCCCGAAGAGCAGGGCGAGCAGGATCCGCGGGAGGCCGGCCTCGTCGATCGCCGCTTGCATGCCATGCGGCGTGGCCAGGGAACTGGCCACCGGGAAGCAGCGCGAGAGCGCCCGGGCGGCGCGGCTCGGCGCCTGGGTCCAGCGGGGCCAGACCAGGCGGTTCTCGGAGATGGCCAGGGCGGACTCGGAGATGGCGAGGCAATCCCCGGGTTGCATGCGGCCGGCGATCGCCCCCGCCACGATGGCCGCGAGGTCGTCTCCGGGCACCACCAGGCGGGTCGGGACCGGAAGCACGCTGGCAATCCCCAAGGGGGTCGGTTGGGCCGGCGCGACGGCGCGTCCCAGCGGCACGACCAAGGTGGTGCCCCCGGGATGCCAGCCATGCCGACCGTAAGTCTGCCAGGTGAGTTCGAGGGTTGCGGCGTGAAGCCCCTTGAGGTCCAAGAGCTCGCCGGCGAGTTCCACTTCGACGAGCACTTCGGAGCCGAGGACGTCGCGAACGGCCTGGCGGGGCAAATCGTCCCCGAAGCCGACGCGAACGGAGGCCTGCAAGCTCGGACGCGGTAAGGCATCCAGCCCGAAGGCTTCGACTTGGGCCGTCAAGCCCGTGATGGAAAGGGTGGGATCCGCGGAGTGTAGGCGAAAGCGCGAGAGGCGCCGTCCGGAGCCGAGCCCCGACCACGGGGTCAGGGGGATGAGTTTGACGGCGTCTCCAGGCCGCGTCTGAGAAGGGCGGGCGAGAACCCAGCCCCAGAGCAGGCTACTTGCGGCCGCGGCGAGAAGACCCGATAATAGGACGAACACTCCGTATCGCTCCTCTCGATTGCTTCTCCCGTCAGGATGCCGGGAACGAGCCCGAACGGTCGAGGAGAACCCGGGTTATTTTAGCAAGCTTTACCCTCCGAATCAAGCGCGCCGAATCGGCCGAGGATGAGGCGGGGCGGGCCTTTCGAGGAAGCACCATGGCCAATCCGAACGCCAACGGACGCATGATCGCCGAGAACCGGCGGGCGTTTCACGAGTACCATATCCTTGACCGGTTCGAGACCGGCATCGCCCTGACGGGCACTGAGGTCAAGAGCCTCCGCATGGGCAAGGTCAGCCTGCTCGACTCGTTCGCCCGGGTGGAGAACGGCGAGATCTGGGTTTACCACATGCATATCGCCCAGTACACCTTGGGCAACCGCTATAACCACGAACCGCTGCGCGCCCGCAAACTCCTGCTTCACAAGAACGAGATCTCTCGCCTGATCGGCAAGACCAAGGAGCAAGGCCTCACGCTCATTCCCCTCAAGCTTTACTGGCATGGAGACTGGGCCAAGCTCGAGCTCGCGCTCGCCAAGGGTAAGCAGCTCTTCGACAAGCGCGACGCCCTTGCCGCCAAGGAGTCCAAGCGGGATATCGAGCGCGCACTCAAGGAACGGAGTCGCGGCTAAGACCCCGTTAAGGCGCGGCTAAGCCTTGACAAAGTGTCGCCCCGTGCTATACTGGCCAGGTTGCCTGTGGAAGGAGGTTTTTATGCTGCTTCGCGTGGAAACCCTGATGCAGGCCCCGGAGAAGACGACTCACCTTTCGTTTCGCGAGCCTATCGACTTCCCGACGGATCTTGGCCGACTTTCTCGCCCCTTAGAGGGTGACGTCGCCATCACCCGGACGGTTGACGATCGGTATCTTCACATCCAAGGGACGTTTGATACCGAGGCCGAGCTGGTCTGCGATCGCTGTCTAGGACCGGTACCCACCGCCCTCAGCATGGACGTCGACGAGATGCTGGAGGTGGCGGAGTCGCCAACCGAAACGTTGGAGGTGGACGAGGCGGTCCCTGCGACCGGAGACCTCGATCTCTCCGACTTGTTGCGGCAGCATTTGCTGCTCAGCCTACCCAGCCGGAAACTCTGCGGTTGCGAACCGACCTTCGGGAAGGACGCGTCCAAGGTGGACCCCCGTTGGCAGAAGCTGGAAGCCCTATTAAGCCGGACGACCGAGGAGGATTCCTAGAACCATGGCACAACCCAAGAAGAAAACCTCTAGCTCCAAGCAGGGGCATCGCCGCTCCCACTGGAAGGCCGAGGCGCCTAATCTCACCGCCTGCAAGAACTGCAAGTCCCCCAAGCTGCCCCATACCGTTTGCCAGGTTTGCGGCCAGTACAACGGCAAGCAGGTTCTCGCGGTCGCTGAGTAAGCAATCGCTAGCGCCCTTTTGACGAGCATGTCTGCCCGCATCGCGATCGACGCCATGGGGGGTGACTACGCCCCCTCTGAGCTCGTCAAAGGGGCGCTTTCTGCTTTGAAAGCCGACCCCTCGCTCCAGCTCATCTTGGTGGGAGACGCGGCCCAACTCAAAACCGAAATCGCCCACCACGGCGGCCAGGACCTGCCCCTGGAAATCGTCCACGCGTCCGAGGTCATCGGCATGGACGAAGCCGCCACGGCCGTCCGCAAGAAGAAGGACGCCTCCATCAACGTGGCCATGGGCCTCGTCAAGCGTGGGGAAGCCCAGGCGGTCGTCGCCCTGGGATCCACCGGAGCCGCCATGTCGGCCGCGCTCCTCGGTCTCGGCCGCATCAAGGGGATCGAGCGTCCCGCCATCGGCGTCGTTCTCCCCACCCTCAAAGGGCCTTGCCTCCTGATCGACGTCGGCGCCAATGCCGATTGCAAGCCCGCCTACCTGCAACAATTCGCCATCATGGGCCAGGTCTATGCCCAGCAGGTCCTCAAGGTCGCCAAGCCTCGCGTCGGCCTCCTCAACATCGGGGAAGAGCCCGGCAAGGGCAACGAATTGGCCCAGGCCACCTACACCCTGCTTTCCGAGACTCCGGGCCTCGGCTTCATCGGCAACGTCGAAGGGCGCGACATGACCCGCGGCAACGCCGACGTGGTCGTCTGCGACGGCTTCGTGGGTAACGTGGTCCTCAAGAGCGCCGAAGGTTTCGCCGAGCTTTTCCAGACGCTGCTCAAGGAATCCGTCATGGCCGGAGGCCTCAAGGCCAAGCTCGGCGCCTGGCTCATGCGTCAGGCCCTCCGATCCTTCAAGCGCCGGGTGGATCCCGCCGAATATGGCGGAGCACTGTTGCTCGGAGTCAACGGGGTCTGTATCATCGGACATGGATCCAGTCGTGCGTACGCCGTTACCAATGCCATTCGCGTGGCCAAAGAAGCCGTCATCGGCGGTACCGTGGCCGTGATTGCCGACCACCTGACCCCCGTGGAAGGATCGCCTTCCCCTAACTAGAAAGCAAACCGGATCGCCCGGTTGGATGAGAATAAAGATGGTTCAAACGCTCCAGCCCGTCGAAATTCTCGGCTGCGGCTCCTACGTTCCCGAAAAGGTCCTGACCAATCAAGACCTGCTCGCCTTCATGGACACCTCGGATGAGTGGATCGTCGAACGGACCGGCATCCGCCAGCGCCACATCGCGCGCGAGGATCAGGCCCTCTCGGATCTCGCCATCCCAGCCTCGCTGCAGGCGATCGCCCACGCCGGCATCCCGGCCTCCGAGATCGACCTGATCATCGTCGGAACCTCCACCCCCGACATGCTGATGCCCGCCACCTCGGCGCTGATCCAGCACGCCGTCGGTGCCTCGCGCGCCGCGGTCTTCGACATGGAAGCCGCCTGCACCGGCTTCGTCCAGGCCTTCATCGTGGCCCAGCAGTTCCTGATGACCGGCATGTACCGCACGGCCCTGGTGGTCGGCGGAGACTTGCTCTCCAAGTTCACCAACTTCACCGATCGCGGCACGGGCATGCTCTTCGGAGACGGCGCCGGAGCGGTGGTGATTCGGGCGGGCGGCGAGAACGCGGTTCTGTCCAACCTCATGGGCGCCGACGGCTCGCGCTCGGACCTCATCACCATTCCCATCGGCTCGCGCGTGCCCCCCTCCGGCGAGCGCGCCGAGAACGGCGGCCACCACGTCACGATGAAGGGCAAGGAAGTCTACAAGTTCGCCGTCGAGAAGGTCCCGCCCTCGATCACCGAAGCCGCCCGCCTCGCGGGCCTGGAACTCGACCAGATCGATCACTTCGTGCTTCACCAGGCCAATGCCCGGATCATCGAAGCCGTCGCCAAGCGTCTCGGCGTCTCTATGGACAAGATGATCGTCAACATCGACATGCGGGCCAATACTTCGGCTGGAACCGTGCCGATCGCCCTCGCAGAAGCCGTGCATTCCGGTCGCATCAAGGCCGGAGACAAGGTCTGCATGGTCGGTTTCGGCTCGGGACTGACCTGGGCGGCCAGCATCGTCCGCTGGACCGCCGGCCCCAAAACGCAGGAGGACTAGATGAAACTCGTCATGCTATTCCCCGGGCAGGGATCCCAGGCCGTCGGCATGGGCCAGGCCCTCGCCGAGGCCCACCCGACCGCCATGCAGACCTTCGAGGAAGCCGAGCTGATCACCGGCATGCCCCTGCGCCAGCTCTGCTGGGAAGGCCCCGAAGAAGCCCTTCGCTCGACTGACAACGCTCAGGTGGCCTTGTTCGTGACGTCGATGGCCGCTTACCGGGTCTACCGGGAGCTGGGCGGCCCCGAGGCCACCTGGATGGCGGGCCATTCGCTCGGCGAGTACTCGGCCCTCGCGGCCTCCGGCGCCCTCGACTTCGCCGACGCCCTGAAGATCGTCCGCCTGCGCGGCCAGCTCATGGCCAAGGCCGAGAAGGGCACCATGGCCGCCGTCCTGGGCTTCGAGTCCGATAAGCTCGAAGCCATCTGCCAGGAATCGCCCGAGACGGTCGTCATCGCGAACTATAACTCGCCCGATCAGCTCGTGATCTCGGGAACCCCCGCGGGCGTCGCCTACGCCTCCGAAAAGGCCGCGGAAGCCGGCGCCAAGCGGGTCGTGCCCCTGTCGGTGGCCGGTGCGTTCCACTCGCCCCTGATGGAAGTGGCCTCGGCGGACCTCACGAACGCCCTGAACCAGGCTCCCTGGCAGCAAGCCGACGTCGCGGTCCTCACCAACGTCGACGCGCAGCCCACCCAGGACGCGACTGCGTTCGCGGCCAAGCTCTCGGCCCAGCTCGCAAGCCCCGTCCGCTGGACCGACGCCATGCGCTGGGCCCTGGATCACGGAGCCGAAGGCTTCGTGGAGCTGGGCGCGGGCCGCGTCCTCTCGGGCCTCGTCAAGAAGCTCAACCGCAAGATTCCGACCTTCAACGTGGAGGACCCGGAAACCCTGGACAAGACGCTATCTTCCCTCGCGGCGGCCCCGGTCGCCAGCGCCGCCACTCATTGAAGCCCCGCTGAGGCCCGATCGCTCCCCATCGTCGCGTCCTCGCGCCCTCCCGCGGTGCCAGGACCGGGCGAGGTCGGACCTCTCTCGCAGTTTGAAGCAGGCAGTTGTCAGATGAAACACTTAGACGGTAAAGTAGCATTGGTCACGGGCGGGTCCCGCGGCATCGGACGTGCCATCGCCGAGGCGCTCGGCAAGGCAGGGGCTCGAGTCGCGGTCAATTACGTCTCGAACCAGTCCGCCGCCGACGAGGTGGTGGAAGCCATCCGGTCGGCCGGAGGTGACGCGATCGCCCTCAAGGGTGACGTGGCACAGGCCGAAGCGGTCGATCAGCTTCTCGCTCAGCTCATGGAGTGGGGCGGCGGCAAGATCGACATCGTGGTCAACAACGCCGGAATCACCCGGGACGGGCTCCTGCTGCGGATGACCGAAGAGGACTGGGATCGCGTCATCGATACCAATCTCAAGAGCGTTTTCCTCGTCTCGAAGGCGATCGCCAAGCCGATGATGAAGCAGCGCTCGGGTCGGATCATCAACATCGCTTCGGTGGTGGGCCTGATGGGCAATGCCGGTCAGGCCAACTACGCCGCCTCGAAGGCGGGAATTCTCGGGTTCACCAAGTCGATGGCCAAGGAGCTGGGAAGCCGGAACATCCTGGTCAACGCGGTGGCCCCCGGGTTCATCAAGTCCGAGATGACGGCCCAGCTGCCCGAGGGCACCCAGGCCGACTACCTCAAGAATCTCCCGCTCGGCCGTTTCGGCGAGCCGGAAGAAGTCGCGTCGCTCGTCGTTTACCTCGCCTCGGAGGGATCCTATATCACCGGGCAGGTCTTCAACGTCGACGGCGGCATGGATATGTAAACGCGATTCTCAGCAATCAATGGAGGAATAAACGTGTCCGAGCAAGAACTCTTTGAAAAGGTCAAGAAGATCATCGTCGAGCAGCTTGGCGTGAACGCCGAGGAAGTCACCTCCGAGTCCAGCTTCACCGAGGACCTCGGCGCCGACTCGCTCGACACCGTCGAGCTCGTCATGGCCCTCGAGGAGGAGTTCGAGGTCGAGATTCCGGACGAGGATGCCGAGAAGCTCACCACGGTCCGCGCGGTGCTCGACTACATCAAGTCCCACCAGCCGGCCTAAGTCCCCTTTCAGAACCGTCCTGCCGGCCATCCGGCAGGAGCCTGAAAGGTGCGGCTCGCCACCTTGATGCCCGGGCCTCGGCCCGGGCATTCTCATTGATGGCGCCTCCTCCCGCAGTGCGGTAGAATGTAGGGTCTTGGCCTAGCGCCCGCGGCTGCCGCGAAGCACCTGCGGCTTGAGGCTAGTTTAGCGAAGCTGGCCTCAAGCAACGAAGATCGCTCTTTGTAGCGCCGCGAGACGGCCCCCGGGACCCGGGTAACGTCAGGAGCGCTTAACCAATAGATCGGAGATATGGACGTCATGAATTCACGCGTCGTCGTGACCGGCCTCGGTGCCATCTCCCCCCTGGGAGCGGACCTGGCGCAGACCTGGGAAGGCATGAAGCAAGGAAAGAGCGGCATCGGCCCCATCACCCGCTTTGACGCCACCCACAACGCCACCAAGATCGCCGGAGAGGTGCCGGATTTCGATCCCACCCGCTACATGGACCGCAAGGATGCCAAGCGGACCGCGCGCTTCGCCCAGTTCGCCATCGCCGCTTCGAAGCAGGCCTGGGAGCATGCGGGCCTCGACATTGAGAAGCTGCAGCCCGAGCGGGTCGGCGTCTTCATCGGTTCCGGCATGGGCGCCCTCGACGTCCTCGAAGAGCAGATCCTCACCCTCGGAGCCAAGGGCCCCGACCGGGTCAGCCCCTTCCTGATCCCCATGACCATCGTCAACATGGCCGCCGGCAACGTGGCCATCCACCTGGGCGCCAAGGGTCCCAACCTCTGCCAGGTCTCGGCCTGCGCCACCGGCGGCCACGCCATCGGCGACGCCTTCCACCGCCTCCAGCGCGGCGAAGTCGACGTCATGATCGCGGGCGGCGCCGAGGCCACCATCTGCTCGACCGCTATCGCCGGCTTCAACGCCGCCAAGGCCCTCTCGTCCAATAACGAGGCCGGATCGCAGGCCTCACGCCCCTTCGACGCGAACCGCGACGGCTTCGTCATGGGCGAAGGCTCGGGTATCCTGATCCTCGAGACCCTCGAACATGCCCAGAAGCGTGGCGCCCGGATCCTCGCCGAAGTCGTCGGCTACGGCATGACCGGAGACGCCTACCACATCACCTCGCCCGGTCCCGAAGGCGAAGGCCTCGTGCGCGCCATGGAGATGGCCGCTCGCGACGCTGGCGTCGGCCCTGAGGCCATCGGCTACGTCAACGCCCACGGCACCTCCACCAACCTCAACGACAAGACCGAGACCCAGGCCTACAAGGCCTACTTCGGGGATCGGGCCAAGCAGCTCCCCATCTCGAGCACCAAGTCGATGACCGGCCACCTGCTGGGCGCTGCGGGCGGTATCGAGGCGATCGCCACCGTCATGGCCCTCAACGAAGGCATTCTGCCCCCCACCATCAACCTCCAGACGCCCGATCCGGATTGCGACCTGGACTACATCCCCAACCAGGCCCGCAAGGCTCAAGCCGACTACGCCATGTCCAATAACCTGGGCTTCGGCGGTCAGAACGTCAGCCTGATCTTCAAGCGCTGGAATGGCTAAGCCGCTCGGAGACCTCCTCGCGAAGCTCGGACTCCCAGAAATCCCCGATGCCGAGCTTCGCTTCGTCGAGGCCCTCACCCATTCGTCCGCGGGCGACGGGCCCAACTACGAGCGCATGGAGTTCCTGGGGGACGCCGTCCTCAAGCTCGCTGTGAGCGGTCTGCTCTTCGAGCGCCTGCCTCAGGCGAGCGAAGGCGTGCTCACCAAGATCCGCGCCCGGGTCGTCGCCGATGCCACCCTCGCCAAGGTGGCCCATGAGCTCGACCTCGGAAGCTACCTGCGCATGGGAACCGCCGAGCGCAAGAGCGGCGGAGCCGGCAAAGTCGGCACCGTCGCGGCCGCCTACGAAGCCCTGCTCGCGGCCATCTACCAGACCTACGGCTGGAACCCCCTGGTGCGCCTCGTCGAGACGCACCTCGCCTCCGAGCTGGACGCCGCCATCCAGGACCCCGGCGCCGAGAACTTCAAGGCCCTCTTGCAGGAAGCCACCCAGGAGCGCTTCGGCGTGCTCCCCCAGTACCGGGTCGTCGGCGGCGAAGGCCCGCAGCATCAGCACGTCTTCATCGTCGAGGTCGACGTGCTGGACCGAATCCTGGGAACGGGCCGCGGCGCCAGCAAGAAGGCGGCTGAACAGCAAGCGGCCGGCGTCGCCCTCTCGCGCCTCGACGAGCTTACTCTCTCCCCCGCCAAGAGGAAAACGCCATGACCCAGCCTGTGCTTGTCGCGCCCTCCATGCTCTCCTCCGACTTCGCCAACCTCGCGACCGAACTGGCGCGGGTGGAAGCGTCGGGCGCCGACTGGATCCACCTCGACGTCATGGATGGCCACTACGTCCCGAACCTGACCTTCGGGCCCCCGGTCATTGCCGCCATGCGGCCGCATAGTCAGCTGCCCTTCGACGTCCACCTGATGATCCAGCCCCCTGAGCCCTACCTCGCGGACTACCGCAAGGCCGGCGCGGACTGGATCACCGTCCACGCCGAGGCCTGCCCGCACCTGCACCGCACGGTCCACGGCATCAAGGAGCTCGGCGCCAAGGCCGGCGTCTCCCTGAACCCGTCCACCTCCGAAGAGGTCCTGCGCTACGTGCTCGACGACCTCGACCAGGTGCTCGTCATGAGCGTCAATCCGGGCTTCGGAGGCCAGCGCTTCATTCCGCAAGTGATTGAGAAGATTCGCCGGATTCGCGGCTGGATCACCGAGCGCGGACTCGATTGCCGGATCGCCGTGGACGGCGGCATCACCGCGCAGACCGCCCCCCTGGTGACGGAGGCCGGCGCGGACGTGCTGGTGGCCGGCAGCGCGGTCTTCGGCGCGCCGGACATGGCAGGGGCGATCGCCGCCCTGCGCGGCCTTCCCGCCGTCCGCTGAAACCCACTCACTCCCTAAAAACCAAAGAGGCCCTGCGATCGCAGGGCCTTCTTGCTTATAAGGGGACGGGTTACAGGTCCCGATGACTCCGCCAGGAGCTCCGGTCGGAATCTCCCCGGTCTCCCCGATTGGTCTGACCGTAATCGACGCTGCGGACCACGGGCTTCGGCACCGGGGCCGGGAACGTGGGCTTAATCCCATTGCGGGGCAGTTTGCGGATGTATGCGGGGAGTTTCGGCTCCATTGCCATACTCTACCTCCAGCGTTTCCACTCGCGCATCTGCGCAAGTACTGCATGCGCTCACTTCGGGGCCTCCCGAAGGGCACATGGTCTTGTGAATTGTGAACGTTTCCATATCTTAACCGAAGTTAACCTTTTCAGTCAAGCCCTTGACGCCTTTACATAACGTAAGCCCGATCGAGTTAAAACCCAGCCGTGACGAGGCATGAAGGACTCATCAACGGCTAGAAAGGGGACTACGCGAGGCTTATGCGGATCAAGGACACCTCCACGCTACTCGCTCTAGGGCTGTTGATGGGCTGCGGGACCATCAGCACGGCCGCTCCGGCCAAGCTCCCTCCCATGACCGCCGAGACCTACTTCATCACCCAGTACACGCATCCGCGCTGGCACCCCGAAGCCACCCCCTTCAACAACGCCAACTGCGGGCCCACCTCGCTCGCCATGGTCCTCAAGGCCTTCGGAAAGGTCGAGTCCGAATCGGTGAACCAACTGGTTCGCCAGGTTCGCTTCGAGATGACCGGCCATGACGACGACCAGAGCTGGACCTACCCGGCCCAGTTCCCCCATGCCGCCGCCCGCTTCGGCATTCAGAGCCAGATCGTCCGCGGCGGGGCCGAGGCCATCCTCCAGGCCATGGCCCGCCCAGGATCGCTCGCCATCGTCAACGTCAACCCGACTCCCGCCTACTCCTCCCAGCTGGCCCACCCGGTCAACGGCGGTCACTTCGCCGTCGTCACCCGGGCTGAAGGCAACCGCATCACGCTCAACGACCCCCTCGCCGATGGCCCCATCACCATCACCCGAGAACAACTCGCCACGGCCCTCACGACCCCGTTGGGGCGCGGCATCGCCCCCTACAACGGGGGAATCGTCCTCTGGACCGACCGCTAACCGACTCCGATACCGGCTCATTTTTGCAGACCGAGCAGGCGGCCTCGCGGTTCCCGAAAAGACTCACGTGATGCGCAAGCAAAAGGCTCCGCCCAATGGGCAGAGCCTTACGAATGTCGCTATTGCGGGCTTTAGCACGTGCCTCGAGGCACGGAACTCGCCTCAAACGCTCGACGGGCCGATGGTGGTCTCGGGAACGGCTTTCGGCTCCATCGCCTGATCCTCGCGCTCTTTCTGCTTGAGGAGCCAGAGGCGGCCCGCCGTCCAGAGCACGGTGCTGAGCGGAATGGCGAGCAACACTCCCAGTAGGCCCGCGACCTTGCCTCCGGCTAACACGGCCAGGATGATCAAGATCGGGTGAAGGCCCGTGGTATGGCTCATGACGCGGGGAGCAATGATGTTGTCCTTGGTCCACCAGATGATGAGGGTCGCGATCAAGACCTTGATCATGATCCCGCCTTGTAGCGCCGCCAGCACCAGGACGGTGGTGACTCCGACGTAGGTACCGAAGTAAGGAATCACCTCGGCCACGCCCCAGACGACCCCGCCGATGAGGCCGTAGTTCATGCCCAGCAAGGGCAGGGTGACGGTGGCCGCGATGAGGACCACCGAAGCGTTGAGCACCTGGCCGCGGACATAGCGGTTGAGCCCATGATCGAGCTCTTCGAAGAAGAACTCGACCTGCGCCTGAAGACGCCGGGGAAGCACCCCCAGCAGGCCTTGGCGGATGCGCGGACCGTCCTTGAGGAAGTAGAACGCGCTTACCATGAGCATCGCGCCGCTGAAGAACGACGCGAAGGACCCCATGAGGATGCTGGGGATATGGGCCGCCAGCTGCTGGCTCCAGCCCTCGAGACGGGGCATGATCCAGCCCTGGATCTTGAGCTCGGCCTCGATATTCCGCTTGGCGAGCGCCGCTTGCAGGAGGTCGAGCTGACCTTGCATGCGGTCGAGTTCGCTCGGCAAGTTCGCGAGCAGCATGCGAAGCTGATCGACGGCCATGGGAACGGCGATCGCCCCAATCAACGAGACCAGCACCAGGAAGGCGACCACGACCACGCCGACCGCCAGCCAGCGGGGCATCCGGCGGGACAGGGGATCCACCGGCAGCTGCAAGACGTAGGCCAGCAGCATCGAGCCCACGAGAATGGTCAGGACATCCCCGAAGTACGCCGCCGCTTGGAAAATCGCGTACGCGATCAGCATCACCAGGGCGATGGCGGCGGACTTGAAGAAGGCCTTGGACCAGTCGATCGTGTTCATTCAGCCAGGTAGACGTCGCAGAACTGGGAGACCCACTGCATGGGGTTCTTCACCGGGACGGGATCCAGCGCACGAGGCCCGGGAGAGGCGTTACCCCCCTCCGGCAGGCTGAGCATCTCCTGATGGTAGAAGACGACGCTCTCTTCCATCTGATGCGCGAGGTTGGCGTCCAGGATTTCCTTCGCGAGCGCGTTCTCACCGAGCTCCCGCAGGAGCTTGACCAGGTAAGGCGTCTCGCGCGGCCAGCAAACGGCCTCGTGATACTGCCCGTCCCCGTAGAAGATGCGCTCCTTGGAGTCCTTGGCGAGCACCCCGAAGGGCAAGAGCTTTTCGCCGCGTTTGGCGCTGACAAGCAAGGAGTCGCGCACGACGTGCCACGCCTGCTCCATGTCCTGGCGCGTGAAGACGCGCGTGCCGAGCAAGATGAGGGCCTCGAGGCCAGGGGCCGTCGGCATCGGATCCGGGCGACCGTTCTGCGTGATGAGGTTGTACAAGAAGCCCGTACCGGCGTTCCAGAAGATCTTCTTGTAGTTGCCGACCGCCAGCTTGCGCAGGCCGATCAGATCCTCGTACAGGCGATCGTCATGCTTGCGCAGAGCAAGCAGCTCGCCCACCTCGAGCATGCGGATCCAGCGGGCGTTGATCTCGGGCAGGTAGGTCACGGGGTACTGGTAGAGATCCCAGGCGGTGTGGCCGTCGAGGTACTTGCGGACGGCCTCTTCCTGCCAGGAGCGGTCGATGCGCTGGGGAAGGTCCCCGACGGCGAGGCCCTCGACCTTGATCCGGCGCTTGCCGTTCATCCAGGAATGGCTGGGCACGCTCATCAACAGGCCGTTCGCGGCTAGCAGGGGGTCGCCCTGCCGGGGGCGCGGCACCTCGGAACGGAAGGCCGCGAAGAGCTTCAGGAAGTTCTCGTAGAGGGCGTCGAGAAGCTCGGCATCCTTCAGGTCGTTGATAACCTCGACGAGCCACGAGTACATCAGGAGTCCCACGTCCGAAGAATGGTAGTACTCGGACGGCAAGGTCCCGGTCTTCTCGAAGCGGTCGAGTTCGGCCTGGGTCTCGGGGAAGCGCACGGGAATCCGGCCCGACTGGCGATCCTGGAAGCGGAGGGCCTGGCGCAGGGTCTCCTCCATGATGGCTTCCTTGCCGAGGCGCTTCAGCGTCTGGTGGTTGTGCATGAAGCCCTCGAAGAGGGGCGGGAACCAGGGCCGGCGGAACCACCACCCTCCCTGCTCGGGAAGGTGAGTATCCCCGGCGACCATGCCGAACTTCTCGGCCATGACGTAGACGCGGGCGCGGGCTTCCGGGCTCAGGCCGGGAAGGCGCTTGGCAAGGTCTTCCCAGCGGCGGTCCTGCTCGCTGACCAGGTCGGCATGCCGGGCCAATCCACCCGTGAGGGCGGCCTTGGCCTCGTCCTCGGAGGCCCCAGCCGAAACGAAGAGCGTGATCTCCCCGGGCTCGACTCCCGTGGCACCTCCGAAGGCGAAGCGCAGCTTGCCGAGTTCGGCGCCGCGGAACATCTCGCGCTTGAAGACGACGTCGCTCGCCGAGCGCTCGCGATCGCCGGATCCCAGCCGGTAGAGGAGGTCCCAGATATGGCGCTCCTCGTGGAAGACGAAGTCCCGGTCGGCAGAGAAGGCGAGCCAGCGGTTGCAGCCCGCGGTCAGGAGGCGGCCCTCCTGCGTGCCGACGCGATGGCCCTCGGGGTCCGAGAAGTAGTACATGTGTCGGATGTCGAAGACCGGCTTGAGCAGTAGTTCGAGCTTCGCATTGGTCGCGGGAGCCTCCAGCCAGCGGTAGGAGGCCGTGAAGAGGAACGGCTCATGGTCGAGCAAGCGGTACGCGATGGCGATCGTCCCGAGCGGGCAGGAGTAGTGGTACTCCACGCGATCCGGCGTGGCTTGGATCGTAGCCGGCTCGAAAAGGACCGGCACCCCATCGGCCAGGAGCTGAAACCCGATGCGATCGAGCAGCTTCCAGTTCTCGCCGCCCAAGATGCCCAGCAGGCCTTCGTAGGCGAAGTCGGAGCGATGGTAGGTGAACTCGTCCTTGGCCAGGTAACTCACGGTGGATTGGCAGAACTCCGCGCCGGGCACGCGAAGCGCGAGGCGCCGGGTCCGCGCGCCGTCCCAATCAGGGTCTTCCTGGGGGGTGAGCGTGAACGGGGCGTGAAGGGATTGGGCGTCGATCATGGGCGTTCCTCCTCGTTGAGGCGCACCGCTGCGCGGGGCAAAGCAACCTTGCTAGGCCTAGTATAGCCGAATCAGAGCCGGGAGAGGAGGTCTACGGTCTTGAGTCGCGTTTCGGTTCGACAGGCAATCGCCTCGCGCATCGCCGCCCGAGCATTGGCCAGCAAGGCCGGCGTCACGCTCATCCCTCCCTTGGGGGCCTCCGGCATGTCCATGAGCAGCCGGAGAACGGCGAGCGTCCCCGGCATGAGCCGCATGCCACGGATCATCGGGGAGCAGGAATCGCAGAGCCCACCGCCCATTTCGGGGTGGAAGCCGCAGCTCGCTCCAAGCTCGGCCTCGCAGGAGACGCAGGCGTCGAGTTCAGGGCGGTAGCCGAGCAGGTCGAGCAGATGAAGCTCGTACCAAAGGACCGCAAGCTCCACCGACTCGGTCGTCTCAAGCTCGGTCAGGATGGCCGAGAGGGCGTCGAAGACCTCAGGATAGGGCTGAAGGTCGTCGATGAAGGCTCCGGTGGCCTCAGCCACGTACATCGCCGACATGAGGCGATCGAAATCCGTGCGCAGGGCCCGGTGGGCGTTCACGGTCTCGCACTGGGCGACCACGTCCATCCGCTTGCCTTGAGCCAGCTGCCACTGGTTATGGCAAAGCGGCTCGGAACGGCCTCCGAGCTTGGATTGGGGGCGGCGGGCGCCCTTGGCCATGGCCCGTCTCAGCCCATGCTCGCGCGTGAACAAGACCAAGATCTTGTCGTATTCGCCGACGGCATGGGTCTTCAGGGTGATTGCCTGCGTGAGGTAAGTCGACATCCCACCATTATCCCATGAGGCTCAAAGCCTGTCACCACGCCGATTCCGTCATTGCCGCCACCCTACCGTCATCCCCGCTTCCCCTACCGTCATTACCGCTTCCCCTACCGTCATTCCCGCGCAGGCGGGAATCCACTGGACTCCCGCTTTCGCGGGAGTGACGAAGGAAGAGCGGCCGTGATGCCAGCCTACGCTAGTCGACAATATAGCCGAGACGCTTGAGCGCGCCGGCTTCCTTGCGCCAGTTCGGCAGGACCTTCACATGCAGCTCCAGGTAGACCTTGCCGTCCATCATCTTGGCGATCGCCTCGCGGGCCTGGGTGCCGATCTGCTTGAGCATCTCGCCCTTGTGCCCGATCAGGATACCCTTCTGGCTGTCGCGCTCGACGAAGACCGTCGCATGGATGTAGGTCGGCCCGGTCTCGCGTTCCTCGAACTGATCGACGCGAACTGCCACCGAATGCGGCACCTCTTCAGAGGTCAGGCGCAGCACCTGCTCGCGGATCAGTTCCCCGGCAAGCGTCCTCACCGTCTGATCGGTGACTTCCTCGGGGTCGTAGAAAGCCGGCCCCTCGGGCATGCGGGCGATCAGGTCCTTGACCAACTGCTCCACGCCCTTGCCGTAAAGCGCCGAGATGACATGCGTCCCCACAAACTCACCGAGGTCCTTGTAAGAGGCCTCGACCTCGGGATCCGCCTTGCCGGAATCGAGCTTGTTCATCACCAGCAGAACCGGCTTCTTCACCTGAGCAATCAGCTCGGCGACGTAGCGATCGCCGCGACCCGCCGTCGTGCGCCCATCGACGATGAAGAGGACCAGGTCCACCTCAGAGAGGGTGTCGACCGCCGACTTCACGAGCTGCTCCCCCAAGAGATGAAGCGGCTTGTGGATACCCGGAGTGTCCAAGAACACCACTTGGGCCTGATCACGACTGAGCACGCCCCGGATCCGGTGACGCGTGGTCTGGGCCTTCGACGAGACGATAGCGATCTTCTGGCCGATGAGCTTGTTGAGGAGGGTGGATTTGCCGACGTTCGGCCGCCCCACGATGGCGATGAAGCCCGAACGGAATCCCGACATTACGCGTTCTCCAGCGAGAGGCTGTTGAAGCCGTAGGGAAGGAGCTCCGTCAACGGCAGGACCAGAGGCTCGGCGTCGCCGGCGTCCAAGATGACCTGCATGTCGGGATTGAACTCGTAGAGCACCTGCCGGCACGCCCCACACGGAGAGCATGGCTTGGCCTTGGGAGCCGAAACGGCCACCGCCACGACCTTGCCGGCCCCCTGGGAGACGACGGTGCCGATCGCCGTGCGCTCGGCACACATGGTGAGCGGGTAAGAGGCGTTCTCGACGTTGCAGCCGGTGATGATCTCGCCCCGGTCGGTCAGCATGGCCGCGCCGACCGGGAACTGGGAATAGGGAACGTAAGCGCGCTGGGCGGCTTCACGAGCCAGTTGAATCAGCGCTTCGCGGTCAACGATCACGGCTTACCTCGCTTCCATGGCAGTGGTATCCCCTACCGGGCCGGAACGGCGGGAGGCCATCGCCTCCACGAAGCCCATGAAGAGGGGGTGGGGACGATTGGGGCGACTCTTGAACTCCGGGTGGAACTGGCACGCGACGAACCAGGGATGGTCGCGAAGCTCTACGATCTCGACCAGCCGGCCATCCGGGCTGGTGCCGCTGACGACTAGGCCCTTCTCGATGAGAGAGGGAAGGAAGGCATCATTCACCTCGAAGCGGTGGCGGTGGCGCTCCGAGATATCCTCGGCCCCATAAACGCGGCGTGCCTGGGTCTCCGGCTTGAGGCGGCAGGGATAGCTGCCGAGGCGCATGGTGCCGCCCAGGTCCTCGACTCCCTTTTGTTCGGGCAAGAGGTCGATGACCGGATAGGGGGTCTCGGGGTCGATCTCGGCCGAGTTCGCCCCCTCGAGGCCGGCGACATGCCGGGCGAACTCGATCACGGCGGTCTGCATGCCAAGGCAGAGACCGAGGTAAGGCACCTTTTGCTCGCGGGCATAGCGGATGGAGGCAATCTTGCCTTCGACACCGCGCGCGCCGAAGCCCCCCGGCACGAGGATGCCGTCCACGTCCGAGAGGAACGGGGCAGTTCCCTGCTCTTCGACCTCGGTATCCGCGTGCACCCAGCGAATGTCGATGCCGACTCCGTGGGCGGCTCCCGCATGGCTCAGCGATTCGATCACGGAGAGGTACGCGTCCGAAAGCTCCGCATACTTGCCGACGATGCCGACCTTCACCGTGTGAGAGGGGTTCTTGAGGCGGTCCACGAAGCGGTCCCAACCGTTCCAGTCGACCGGACGGCCGACTGGCATCCGCAGGCGGGCCAAAACCTCGAGCGCCAGGCCCTGCGCTTCGAGCATCTCGGGGACTTCGTAGATGGAGCTGGCATCGCGCGACTCGAAGACCGCCTCGGCATCGAGGTCGCAGAAGAGCGCCAGCTTCTCGCGAACGGGCGTCGGCAGGGGCACCTCGGTGCGACAAACCAAGATATCCGGCTGAATGCCGATGGAACGCAGCTCCTTGACCGAATGCTGGGTAGGCTTGGTCTTGAGCTCGCCGGCGGCCTTGAGCGAAGGCACCAGCGTCACGTGCAGATAGAGCACGTTGTCGCGACCGACGTCCTTCTTGAGCTGGCGGATGGCCTCCAGGAAGGGCAGGCCCTCGATGTCGCCGACGGTGCCGCCGATCTCGACGATGGCGATCTCGGTTTTCTCGCCGACCTTGCGGATGCGCTCCTTGATCTCATTGGTGATATGCGGAACGACCTGAACGGTGCCCGAGAGGTAGTCTCCGCGGCGCTCCTTATTGATCACGTCGAGGTAGATCCGGCCCGCGGTGACCGAGTTGCCCTGCTCGAGGTCGGTGTCGATGAAGCGCTCGTAGTGGCCGAGGTCGAGGTCCGTCTCGGCGCCGTCCTCGGTGACGAAGACTTCGCCGTGCTGGTAGGGGCTCATGGTGCCGGGATCCAGGTTGATGTACGGATCGAGCTTGAGCACCCGGACGTCGAAGCCACGGTTCTTGAGCAGGCGTCCCAGGCTCGAGGCCACGATGCCCTTGCCGATGGAACTGACCACCCCTCCGGTGACGAAAATATACTTGGTCGCCATAATTCCTCTGTCTCTAGTCCTCGCGGGCATGGGGCTCAGGCTCGGTATCCTGCCCTTCGACGAGCGGACCGGTGCCCAAGCGGAAAATCTGGACGCGCACGAGGCGACGATGCTCGACCTCGTGGGCAATCATGCGCAGCTTCCCGTGCGTGACCTCTTCGCCCGGGTTGGGGGTACGCCCCAGGAGGCCGACCACGAAGCCCCCGAGCGTGTCGAAGTCCTCGGTGGGAAGCTCGACGTTAAGCAATTCGTTGACCTCGTCGATGGGCACCATGCCGTCTACCAGGACGGAACCGTCCTCCTGGTGCTGGATGGCGAGTTGCTCTTCGGCGTCGTATTCGTCCTGGATATCCCCGACGATCTCTTCGAGAATGTCCTCGATGGTGACCAGGCCCGCCGTGCCCCCGTACTCGTCCATGACGATGGCCAGGTGAATCTTGGCGCGGCGCATCTCCTCGAGGAGGGCGTCGACCGGCTTGGACTCGGGGATGTAGTAGGCGGGCCGGACGTAGGCGGTCGGTAACTGATGGGGGCGCTCGTCAGCCTGCAAGAAGGCCAAGAGGTCCTTCACGTAGAGCACCCCGATGATGTTGTCGGAGGACTCCCGGTAAATGGGAATGCGGGAATGGCCCTGGTGGATGGCCACCTTGACCGCTTCGTCGAAGGTGGCATCCTCGGGCAGCGCGACCATGTCGATGCGCGGCACCATGATCTCGCGGACGGTCGTATCCCCCAGCTCGATGATCGAGCGGATCATCTGGGACTCTTCCTGCTCGAGCACGCCTTCCTCCTGGCCGACGTCCACGAGCATGCGAATCTCGTCCTGCGTCAAGAAGGGCGTGGCCTGGGCTACGTCTCGGCGCAACAGGCGGTTGAGGGAGCCGAGGAGGAGCGAGGTGATCGCGGTGAAGCCCCAGACGACCGGGCGAACCAGCGCCACGATCAGCTCCAGCGGGGGAGCCACGGCCAAGGCGTAAGACTCGGAGGTCTGCGCCGCGAAGGTCTTGGGGATCAGCTGACCGAAGAGGACCACCAGGGCGGTCACGCCGAGGACGGTGAGAACGGCGAGCGGGACGGGGGCGAGGCTGGCCTCGAAGGCCTGCATGGCCATCCAGGAGCCGATGGAGCTGGCCGCGATGATCAGGAAGATTTCGAGCAGGAGGATGGTTGCAAAGAGGCGATCATGGTCCTGGAAGAGCCGCTGGAGGGCCTTGGCGCGCGAAGAGCCCTTTTCCGCCAGGTGGCGCAGGCGAATCTTGTTGACGGAGATGATGGCCGCTTCCGAGCTGGAAAAGAAGGCGATGCCAAGCAGACAGAGCGCGAGAAGGACGAGCCCGGTGGTGGGGGACACGGGGGCTGAAGGGAGGGTGGCTTCCATCCTGGGTGCTTATCGCCTCGGTTCTGGTCGGGTGCCGCGCGACGCCGCGCTCGCGGTCATTATATCACAGCATGGCTGGGTCGAAGCCGAGCCGGGGGCGGGATCGCCGACCGGACGAAGGCTCGCGGGGATGCGGTAAGAAGGGTCGGATTTTTGATGGCCAACCGCGCCTTAAGTCGCAGGCGTTCCCGTGATATGCTGCGGGCGCGACGTGAGGAGTGGAGGACCCCAGTGCAAATCTCCACGCAGTGGGTAGCCGAAGAGACGTATAAGGATCTCCTCGGGAGCTACCAAGAACTGCTTTGCGCGTACCTCGCGCATCCCGAAGATTCCATGCGGAAGCGTGCGGCCCGGCTCGGGCGAAGCATGATCGCGCGGGACCTCGGCCCTGACGTGCTGATCGCCGTTCACCATGAGGCCCTTCGGAACTGTCCGCGCGACGGCGGCGAAGACTCGGTCAAGCGGGCCGGCGACCTCCTCGTCGAGGCTCTCTACGCCTTCACCTCGGCCTACCGGGATCTCGCACGCGAGCGCCAAGAAGACGTCCAGCGCCTGGAGCGCTATACCAAGGCCCTCGAAAGCTTCAACCAAGACATGGTGCGGCTGAATCACGAACTTCAAGAACAAAAGGCCGAGCTCACGCGCTCCAAAGATGAACTCCAAAGCCTCGCCAACCAGAAGAGCGACCTTCTGAGCACCGTCAGTCACGAGATCCGCACGCCCCTCACCTCGCTATTGGGCTACGGCGAGTTCCTCGAGGAAGGGCTCTACGGGGAGATGCATCCCCAGCAAATCGAGATTCTCCATCGCATGGTCCAAGGCGGACGCGACCTGCTGGAGCTGATCAACAACCTTCTCGACATGTCCAAGCTGGAAGCCAACCGCATCGAACTTCATTGCGAGCCGGTCCGCATCAGCATTCTGATCTCCAACGCGCTCGAAAAGGTCGCGCCGCTGGCCCAGCGCAAGGGGGTCTCCTTGAGCGCGCTCCCGATTCCCGACGACTTCCCCCTGGTCGAGGTCGACGCCATGCGGATCATCCAGGTCCTGGTCAACCTGGTGGGAAACGCCGTCAAATTCACGGATCCGGGTGGCTCGGTCGAGGTCGGAGCCCGTCAGGTCGGGAACGAGGTCCAGGTCTACGTCACGGACACGGGGATCGGCATCCCCATCGACGAGCAGAAGCGACTCTTCGAGCGCTTCACCCAGGCCGAGAACATCAAGCGGTACGGCGGGACCGGGCTCGGGCTCGCCATCAGCCGCGAGTTGATCGCGCTCCACGGCGGCCGGATCTGGGTGGAAAGCACGCCTCAGAAAGGCGCCACCTTCACGTTCACCCTGCCGTTCTGGCACGAAGGCCCGTAAGCCGAGTCCCGTAAACCGAGCTTAGAACCCGAGACGCTTCAAGAGGGGCGGTCCCAGCAGAATCACGCCCACCAAGATCGCATTGAGAGCGGCCGCCAGGACGGCCGCTGCCGCCACGTCCTTGGCCGCCTTGGCCAGGGGATGCCGACGATGGGTCGCCAGGTCCACCGCATTCTCGATGGCCGTGTTGAACATCTCGCAGATCACGACCAGCGAGCTCACAATCGCGATGATCGCGAGGTCGAGCCCCCTTAGGCCCAGGTAAAGGGCCAGGCCGAAGCTCGCGAAGCCCGCCGCGACGTGAATGCGCATGTTCCGCTGCGTGCGCAGCATGAAGTAGATGCCGGCTGCGGCGTATTTGAAGCTTGCAAAAAGGCTATGCGCCTTGAATCTCACGAGTTTCCTCCCGAACCGAAGCGCTTAGCGGGAGACGCCGAGACGATCGAGCAGCACGCGCTGCTCCTCGCGCATCTCGGCCTCTTCTTCGGGGGTCTCGTGGTCGTAGCCGAGGAGATGAAGGAAGCCATGGACCAGGAGGAAGGCAATCTCGCGCTCCTCGCTATGGCCGTACTCTTCGGCCTGGCGGCGTGCCGTCTCCAACGAGACGACGAGGTCACCCAGCACATGGGGCATGCCCTCGGGAATCTCCTCGTCCGGCTCGAACTGCGGAAAGGAGAGCACGTCCGTCGGACGGTCGATCCCGCGGTGCTCCCGGTTCAGCTTATGGATCGCCGCGTCATCCACGAAGGTGACGGAGACCTGGGCATTCTCGGGAAGGCCTTCGAGGCGCATAAGGGATTCGAGGCGATCGCGCCAGAGCGCTTCGTCGAGGGGAAGGGGCTGCGAATTATCCAGGTAGACTTCCAAGTTTCTTTTCCTTCGGTTCCCGTTTGAGGTCCTTCATCAGTTGCTCGGGGTACTCGATGCGCTGGTGGTACAGGCCCTGCACGATCTTGAGGAAGGTCTGGGCGATGATCTCGATCTCCGCGAGGGTCAACGGGGCCTCCGACAGCTCGCCGTCATTGAGGCGCTTGTTGATGAGCCGACGGATGGTCTGCTCGATCTGCTCGGGAGTCGGGTTCTTGAGGGTTCGAACCGTCGCCTCGCAGGCGTCGGCCAGCATGACGATGGCCTCTTCCTTGGTATTGGGGCGCGGGCCGGGGTACTTGAAGTGATCTTCGTCGACGTGATCCGACCCGTCGGCCTCGCAGGCCTGGTGGTAGAAGTACGCAATGCAGGACTTGCCGTGGTGCGTCGAGACGAAACGGGTGACATCCGGCGGCAGCGCGTACTCCTTGGCGATCTCGAGGCCCTCCTTGACGTGGGCCTGGATGACCAGGGCGCTAAGGTGGGGGGAAATCTTGTCGTGGGCGTTTTCCATGCCCATTTGGTTCTCGATGAAGAAGTAAGGGCGCTTGGTCTTACCGATGTCGTGGTAGTAAGCCCCCACCCGGACGAGCAGCGGGTCGGCTCCGACCGCCTCAGCGGCGGCCTCGCCCAGGTTTCCGACGAGAATCGAGTGATGATAGGTGCCGGGCGCCTTCATCAGCAGGTAGCGCAGGAGCGGCTGGCTGGGATTGGCCAACTCCATGAGCTTGAAGGTGGTGGTGATGCCGAAGAGGCCTTCGAGATACGGGAGCAGGCCGACGGCGAGAATCGCCGAGCCGACGCCCCCGATCCCCGCCCAGAGGGCATGCGGGGCCCAGAGCATGGGGTGACCGCCCGAGATCATGCCGATCACGCAGGTCAGGGTCGCCCCGAAGAGGCCCGCGATCAGGCCCGCCCGGGCCAGGTCCGCCCGCTGGCGGATGCGGGGCACCGCGAAGACGGCCGCCAGGGAGGCTCCCATGCCGACGATGGCGGGGCCGAGGCCGGAGCTGCCGTGGGCCACTCCGCCCAGAATCGCCATGACGGCCGCCGTGACGATGGCAACCACCGGGTTGACGAAGATCTTGAGCAGCATCGCCGCCGCCGGCATCGGCAGCAGGTACGGCGAGGCGTGAAGCGTGTCTAGGAGCCAGAGGATGCCGAACGTGGCCCCCGAGACGAGGGAGATCAGGTAGATCCGGCGGACATCCCGGATGACAATCGGCTCGTGGAGGCGCAGGAACGTGGTGTACAGGTAGAGCGAGATGCCCAAAAGGCCCATGACGCCCAGGACCGAGACGGCATTGAGGGGGACGACGGGCTCGACGAGCCACCAGTCCGGCCGCACTCCGCCCGGCCACCAGTTGGGGCGAATCTGCACCAGGATATAGACCACGGCCAAGCCCGTGAGGATGGGGGCCAGCCACTGATGGGTGGCGCGATCGCCCCACCAGCGGGTGAACCAGTCCGGAGCCTGGGGTAGGGCCTTGAGGTTAGCGATGAACCGGTTTGCCAAGCTGTCGTTCCTCGTATTCCTCGTAGGCCTGAACGATGCGCTGGACGAGGTCATGCCGGACCACGTCCTGCTTGCCGAAGCGGATGAAGGCGATGCCGGGGATGCGGCCCAGGAGGGCCTCGATGCCGCGCAGGCCGGAGTTCTTGCCCCGGGGCAGGTCGACCTGGGAGGCGTCGCCGGTGACGACCACGCGCGAGCCGAAGCCGATGCGGGTCAGGAACATCTTCATCTGCTCCGGGGTGGTGTTCTGGGCCTCGTCGAGGATGATGAAGGAGTCGTTGAGGGTGCGGCCGCGCATGTAGGCCAGCGGGGCGATTTCGACGACGCCGCGCTCGACGAGCTTGCCGAAGCGCTCGGCTTCGAGCATTTCGTGAAGGGCGTCGTAAAGGGGGCGGAAGTAGGGGTCGACCTTGGCCTGGAAGTCGCCGGGCAGGAAGCCGAGCGACTCGCCGGCTTCGACCGCGGGGCGAGTCAGGATGATGCGGCTGACCCGCTTCTCGCGCAGGGCGTTGACGGCCATGGCGACGGCCAGGTAGGTCTTGCCGGTGCCGGCGGGGCCGAGGCCGAAGGTGAGGGTGTGGTCGGCGATCGCCCGCACGTACTCGCGCTGGGTCAGGGTCTTGGCCCGAACCGGCTTGCCGCGCGTCGTGGTCAGCAGGGTCTCGCCGTAAAGCGAGCCCACGGGGGCTTCGGGCTCGGTACGAAGCTTGCGCAGGGCATACTGGAGATCGGAGGTCCCGACGACCGTGGCTTCGCTCCAGGCGGCCAGTTCTTCGAAGAGCCGTTTCCCGATCGTGAGCGAGGCTTCATCGCCGGCAAGCTCGATCGCTTCGCCGCGGAGATTAGCTTCGACTCCGAGCTCCCGCTCGATGAGGCGGAGGTTCTCCTCGTTGACGCCGGCGAGACTGAAGAGGCGTTGCGGGTTGCTGATCGGGATGGAGAGGGTTTGGGTCATGCAGTCCTTCTCGAGAGATTTCGGGGTCGCCCCAAGCCCCTCGGATCACGTTGGCAAAACCCACCGGTTGGCCCGGCGGTGACGGCGAGCGGGGCGCGTTTCAGACGCTCCATCATACCGTGTCGCGAAGCGAAAGGACAGAGCCTGGCTCGCCATGCTCTGTCCTACGCTTGTCTTTGACGCGTCTGCGCCGAAGTCGACGGGTGCCGACTACGAGCGGCGCTTCCGGGCGGCTTCGGACTTCCGCTTCCGGCGAACGCTAGGCTTTTCGTAGCGCTCACGACGCTTGATCTCAGAAAGAATGCCGGCCTTCTGGATCTTCTTCTTGAAGCGCTTGAGGGCGCTTTCAATCGACTCGTTTTCTGCGAGGCGAATTTCTGCCAACGGTATCACTCCCCTCGTGGCAAATTCTGGCCAGGCCAGGAAACTGTATTATACCCGAGGGTCGCCTGAAACGCAATCGGGTCCGGCGAAAGCCCCGGAAAACCGATTGCGGGCGCCCGCCTATCAGCCCGGAGGCCAGCCCAGGGCGCGCCCACCCAGGACATGCCAGTGCAGGTGGAAGACCGATTGCTGGGCATCCGGCCCGTGGTTCGTCACGACCCGGAAGCCCGACTCGGCAATCCCTTCCTGCTCGGCCACCCGACGGATGGCCGCCATCTGCTGGTTGCAGACGTCGCCTTCCAGGTGCGCGATCGACGGGATGTGCTGCCGCGGGATCACGAGCACATGCACCGGCGCCTGGGGGTTGATGTCGCGAAATGCGACCGCATGCTCATCCTCGTAGATGAGCTGCGCCGGGATCTCTCCCCTGATGATCCGGCAAAAGAGACAGTCCGACATGCCGACCTTCCTTGCTGAGATGAGCTTGCGATGGGGCTACTTGCGCGACTTGGGAGGCACGCTCGGCGAGGCCGAGGGCGTGATTCGGAAGGATCGCATGCCGCCGAACGGGGGCGCCTCGATATGCGCTCCGTCCGGGGCGCGCTCCGTGAGGCTCTTGGGTTGGACGTCCACGGTCACCCCCTTGATGCCGAGACTTCCCGGCGGGGGGCTCTTGGCCGGGGAGGCCTGAGCGGGCTGGGCGGCGACGAGGCTCGCCGCGATCACGACAGCTGCAAGTGACACGTTAAACCTCTCCTCTCACGGGAAGCAGGGCCAGCGTCTGGGACGAGTCCTGACGGGGGTCGACCGGCACGACGATGCGGGTGGTCCGGACCATTTGGTTCTTGCGAACCGTGGCGAGAATCTCGTAGCGGCCCGGCTGGGTCCCGCGAACCGTCACGGGGACCACGGTCTTGCCCCGCTTGAGCTCACCCTGCCAGCTCACGCTCTGCGCGACCACCGGCTGGCCCTCGGCGTCCACGAACTCCAGCCCCTCGGGAAGATCGATCTGGAAGGTCACCCCATCCACGTCGCGATCCACGTCGAAACCGATGTTCACGGCCATCTGGGTGGCCTCCGAGACCGATGCGGTTTGGATGGTCGGCACCGGGCTACGCAGGTTTACCACCGAGATCAGGACCGCCGCCGCCACCGCGCCGGCCGCCAGGGACGGCCAGTTGAACAGGCCCTTGAGGCGATCCAGCCAGAGCGAACCCGCCGGAGTCGGGGCAGGCTCTTGCGCGAGCTTGAGGTGAAGCTTCTCCATGAAGCCCTCGGGCAGCTCGGGAGCCTTGCGATCCTTCAAGAGGGCGAAGATCTCCCGCAGCTCGCCCTCGGCCTGGCGGCAATCTCCGCAACCCGCAAGGTGCTGGGCGATCACGGCGCGATTCAGGGCATCCTCACGAGGATCGAGGTAGGCAGTCAGTTGGGATTGAACGTCAGCGCAAGTCATGGCCATCCCCTTAAATCGTCTCGCCGGAAAGGTAACCCGAAAGCTTGTGGCGCATCGCGAAGAGCTTGGTCTTCAGGGACTCGCGCGCCCGGTTGAGGCGGGACTTCACGGTCCCGATGTTGATATCGAGGATGCCCGCAATCTCCTCGTAGGAGTAGCCCTCGATATCATACATGACGAGCGGATCGCGAAGCTTGGTGGAGAGCCCGTCGATGGCTTCACCCATCAGCTGTTGAAGCTCGGACTCCTCGGCTCGCCGCTCCAGGGTGTGGACGGGGGTCTCCGGGATCACGTCGACCGGATCCTCGTGCTTGCGCACGGCCCGCTTGAGTTCATCCAGAGCGGTGTTCCGGATGATCCGGGCGATCCACGCGAAGATCTCGGAGTCGCCTCGGTAGGAGCCAAGCGCCCGATAGGCCTTGATCATCGCGTCCTGAGTGACGTCCGCCGCATCCTCCGCATTGCCCATCATCTGGTAGGCGAGGCCGTAGAAGCGGTTCATGTGAGGGGAAATCAGGCGCTCGAACGCCGCCTTGTCCCCGGCCTGGGCTCGCCGGAGCAGCTCGAGCTGCTCGGGTGCATTCGCCAAACGGGATCCTTTCGTCTGGGGGACCTCGCGCGGAACGGCCGGGGTCCAAACGGAAACAGACGGATTATACCCGACAGGGATCCCTCTCTCAAGGACTGCGACTGCGGCGACGGCTCGGACCCGGCTTAATTCCTTCATGTTGGCGCACCTCCAAGACCCTTGACTCTGGTGGGGGAGCGGGGACTCCTCCCAATGATTGAGACGAGGCTGCCCAGAAAAAGGTTCGGTCCGTGCGACTCTTGGTATAATGAGGCGATTCCCCCCACTTGAAAGGAGATTCCAATGCGTCCAGGCGGGTTCGGCGGTGGCATGGATATGGCCAAGATGATGAAGCAGGCCCAGAAGATGCAAGAGGCCTTGCTCAAAGCCCAAGAGGACCTGGGCAGCCAATCGGTCGAAGGGACCGCGGGCGGCGGCGCCGTCACGGTGACCGCGAACGGCCACAAGGAGATCACGGCCGTCCGGATCAAGCCCGAAGCGGTCGATCCCGAGGACGTCGAGACGCTCGAAGACCTGGTGCTGGCCGCCGTCAAGGACGCGCAGACCAAGGCCGCGAGCCTCGCCGAGTCCTCCATGGGTTCGATCACCGGCGGCATGGGCATGCCCGGTCTGGGATTCTAGAAAGAGCCTAGGTTGTTCTACTCCAAGCCCCTCGCGCAGCTCATCGAAGAGCTGCAAAAGCTTCCCGGCATCGGCCCTAAGAGCGCCCAGCGCCTCGCCTACTACCTCGTCAAGCAGCCTGCTGCGGACGTTCGGAAGCTGGCGCAAGCCCTCACCGATGCCAAGGAGCAGATCCGGTTCTGCTCTCAGTGCTCGAATCTGAGCGCCCTGGACCCCTGCGAGCTCTGCGCCAACCCCGCTCGCGATGCGGGGCTGATCTGCGTCGTCTCGGAACCCAAGGATCTGGTGGCCGTGGAACGCACCAAGGAGTACCGCGGCCGCTACCACGTCCTGCAGGGCCTGATCTCTCCCATGGACGGCGTCGGACCCGAGCAGCTCAAGATCAAGGAGCTCGTCTCGCGCCTCCACGGGGACGCGGTCAAGGAAGTCATCCTGGCCATCCCGCCGTCGATCGAGGGCGAAGCCACCAGCCTCTACCTCAGCCGGCTCATCAAGCCGCTGGGCGTGAAGGTGACCCGGATCGCCTTCGGACTGCCGGTCGGGGGCGACCTCGAGTACGCCGACGAGATGACCCTGGTGAAGGCCCTCGAAGGCCGCCGGGAAATCTAGCCGGAAACCCAAAACGAAAGCGCGCCGGGGAAATCCTCGGCGCGCTTTCGTTTACGTCTCCTAGCCTGTCGTTGCTACAGGTCAGCTATCGCTTAACTAACCTCAAGCCGCCGGCGCTTCGCAACAGCCGCGTTTCCTAGCCGTTCGTTGCTACAGGTCAGCTATCGCTGCCTTTCGCAACAGCCGCGGGCGCTACCCTCCGAAGTACTCTTCGACCTTGAAGTCGCAGGTCCCGCAGCGGATCTTGGTGTAGTTGGCGTCGAACTGAAGCGTCAAGCTCGTCTTGCCGCAATCCGGGCAGACCTTGGTCCCCGTGGCCAGGATCCGCTGACTGAGCTGTTCGAGTTCTTTCTCCGTACGCGTCATCATGCGTCTCCTTCGAGTAAGAAACAGGCCCGCACTACCAGTGCTTGGCCTCAACCATGGCGCAGGGGCCCCCCCAGATCACTTGCATGCCGGCTTCGCGGGCCCGGGCGATCGCCGCTTCCGACTCGGCTCCCGGCTGGAACCAGATGTGATGGACGCCCTTCGCCAGGCAATCCTCGACGATGCCCATGCCGGCCGCCGGAGGCACGACGACGTCCACCACCTCCGGGACCACGGGAAGATCGCGGATGCTGGGGTAGGTGGGAGTCCCGTCGTCGAGCCCGTCCACGTTGGGGTTCACCGCGTAAACCGTATACCCGGAGCGCTTCAGCACGTCGAAGATACGACGGCCGAACTTGTGGTGCTGGTTGGAAGCCCCCACCACCGCCCAGACGCGCTGGTCGATCATCGTGGCGATCGCCTGGGAATCACTGGCTGACATGGGACCCTCCTCAAACGCAGCGGGTTACTTGACTCATCGTACCCCAATCCCTCGCGATTCCGAAAGTCGCCGCGCACTCCCCCCTTCCCCTGGGCGATCGAACGCAGCCTGAGGCCCCCTCGCGGCGCCGATCCGCGCGAAACGGCTGCGGGACGGCTCAGGTTTTGCTATGATTGGAGGATGATGGACCAAACGCCTCCCTTTTCTCCCCTTGATTCCCAGCCCCAACCTTCCACCCCCGACGGGCTTTGCCGGCTCGGTTCGGAGTACTTGGAACGGGGTCAGCTCAGCGACGCCATTTTCGCGCTTCGCCTCGCGATATCGATGGATCCCGCCAATGCCCAGGCGCACTTCCTGCTGGGCGAAGTCCTCGCCGAGAAGGACAACCTTCCCGGGGCCATCCGGGAGTACCGTCAGGCTGTCGACGCCGATCCGACCTACGCGGAGGCGCATTTCGCCCTGGCTTGGGGGCTCGAGAAGCAAGGCAACACCCATGAAGCCATCGCCATGCAGCGCAAGGGCCTCGCGCTCGACCCGACCAACCTCCAGGCCCATAACGAGCTGGGCACCATGCTCTTCTTCGCGGGAAACCTGGAAGGGGCGCTCGCGGCCTTCAAGGCCGCCCTCCTGCTGGATCCCGAGAACGCCATCGCCAACCAGGGCGTGGGAGCCATCAAGTTCGAGCAGGGAGACTTCGAGGCGGCGAGCCAGGCCTTCCAGAAGGCCATTCAACGCAAGCCCGACTGGTCGCTTCCCCACCACGACCTGGCGATGACCTACTCGCTGCAAGGCCGCAACGCCTCGGCGCAGCTGCAATCTCGGGTCGCCAATCAGGTCGAGGCCCGTGAGAAGGAACGCGAGCGCGCCGACGGAGTCGTCCTGGAAGCGCATCGGCAATTCCTCAAGGGGATGGTCGCGGAAGCCGAGACCGGCTGCCGCGAGGCGCTCGGTATCTATTCGGATCACGCTCCCGCCCACCGGCTCCTGGGGATGATCGCCGCCCAGCGCTCGGAGACCCAAGAGGCGATCGCCCTCTACGCCCGCGCCCTCGAATTGGACGCCGACGACATCGACGCCCGCAGCCAGTTGGCCTGGATCCTCGAACAGGAAGGGGACCTCGATCGCGCAGAAACCGAGATCCGCGAGCTCCTACGCCGCGTTCCCGGCGATTCCTGGGGCCATAATCACCTGGGCTGGATCCTCTACCAGTGCGGCCAGACGGCTGAGGCGATCGCCGAGTACCAGCGCGCTCTCCAGACCGATCCGCGAAACCTCAACGCCCTCTACAACCTCGGCTCAGCCCTGATCGACCAGGGGGACTGGGAAGGGGCCGTAGGCCCGCTTCAAGCCGCCCTCCGCTCGGATCCCCAGGACACCGAGGCGCGCCTCCACCTGGCATGGGCCTTCGAGCAGCAAGGCCGCTGGGCGGAAGCCATCCAGGAGCTGCGCAACCTCCTCGAACTCGACCCCGAGGACGTCGACGCCCGCTTCGAGCTCGGCTGGTCCCTCGAGCAGCTCGAGGACTTCGAAGGCGCCAAGCGCGAGTACTTCCAGGTGCTATCGGCCGACCCCCATCACTCCTACGCGCATCACAACCTCGGCCATATCCTGGAGCGCGAAGGCGACATGAAGAGCGCCATCCGTGAGTACCGCCGCGCGCTCGAAGAGGACCCGGCGAACGCCAACGCCCATCACAACCTCGCCCAGCTGCTTCGCTCCCAGGGCGACGCCCGGGGCGCCACGCGCCAATTGCGCATCGCCCTCGACCACGTTCCCGACGACGTCGAACTGCGCTTCCTCTACGCGCACCTACTCGCCGAGAGCGGCCAGAATCGCCAGGCGGTCGACCAGTACCTCGAGGTCATCGCCCGCGATCCCAACGACGCCGTCGCCTACCATGACCTGGGAGCCACCCTCTACCAGCTCAAGCGCTTCAAGGAGGCGGCCAAGGCCTACCGCGAAGCCACCCGCATCGATCCCGGGTTCGCCGAGGCCTTCATGCACCTCAGCGCCGTGCTTCGGGAGCTCCGTGACCACGAGGGTGCCGACGCCGCCTACCAGCGCGCCGTTCAGCTCGGTCGTCTCCCCCGCGTCGGCCCAGAAGGCGACGCCTAGCCGGTTGACGTCGTAAGCCCCGCTCACTTTACGAGCCTTGACGACGTTTTTATAATGAGGCCATGAGCCTACGGGGCGAGCAAGGGGGAGGCGATGGCCACTCCAGACGTCCAGCTGGGAGGGAAGCTTCCCTCGATTCCTCTGGATCTGCTGTTTAAACAGCTTCCAGTGGGCATTTGCCTGCTCGATGACCAGCTGCGCATCCACTACGTCAATCCGCGCTACGCACAGTACCTGAAGCGCTACTTCGACCTGGATCCCGAAGCCGTCCTGGGTCGGCCTTGGCTCGACGTCATGCCATTGGGATCCGAAGTCCGCGGCCAGTTGCGCTGGCTGCGCACAGAAGGTCGTGCCTTCAAGGCCGACGAGATTCCCATCGGGCGGCCGGGCATGCCCACCAGCTACTGGGACCTCACCGTCGCTCCCTTCGAGATGGACGCCATGACGGGCCTGCTCATCTCGACCGTGGACGCCACCGACCGGGTTCTCGCTCAGCAGAATTTGCGCCGGAGCCGGGATCAGATGACCTCGATCCTCCGGACCATGGCGGAGGGCGTGCTCGTGGTCGACGGCAAGGGCGTCATCGTCAATGCCAGCCTTCAGGCGTCGGCCATGCTGGGACGGCCCCTGTCGGAGCTGATCGGCCTCGACGTCCACCAAGCGCCTGAGCTGGGGCAACTTCACTACCCCGACGGACGTCCCGTGGCGAGCCAAGAAATGCCCATCATACGCGCGCTCCATGGCGAAGCGTTCCACAACGAGGTCTTCCTGGTCGAGAACGGCGAGCCTCCAACCGCGCTGATATTTTCCAGCACTCCGGTGAGCAACGGAGGAAATGGCTTCGGCTCGATCGTCTTCCGGGACATCACCGATTCCTGGAACCTGCGGCAGCGCCTGGAAGAACGCGTCCAGGAAAGAACCCGCGAGTTGCGAGACGCACTGAGCGAGCTGAAGCGACTCGACCAGAAGAAGGCCGATTTCCTGAACGCCGTGAGCCACGAGCTGCGTACCCCGCTCACCGCCATCACCGGCTTCGCCGAGTTCCTCGAAGAAGGCGTCGCCGGCGCGCTCAACGACGAGCAGCAACACTTCGTGCGCCAGATCCTTTTCGGGACGGAACGCCTCCTGGCGCTCATCAACGACCTGCTGGACTTTGCACGCATGGAGGCGGGACGTTTCACGCTCTCCCGGGCCCCCGTGGAGTTCGCCAGTCTCGCCGAGAAGGTGGTCGATTCCCTGATGCCCCTCGCCAGGCGCAGCCAGATCGCCGTGCACGTCGAAATGCCGCCTAACCTTCCCGAGCTCGATGCCGACCCGGACCGCCTGAACCAGATTCTCACGAACCTGCTCTCCAACGCGCTGAAGTTCACTCCGGCCGGGGGCAAGATCTGCCTGAGCGCGTGGCGCGAAGACGATCACGTCAAGGTCGAGGTCGTAGACACCGGCATCGGCATTCCCGAAGACGCGCTGCCGCACCTCTTCAACCAGTTCTTCCGGGTCGACCCCACGGTTTCCGTGAGTGGCACCGGGCTGGGGCTGCCCATCACGAAGGGCTTGATCGAGGCGCACGGGGGCCATATCGAGGTGCGCAGCAAGGTCGGAGAGGGAAGCGCATTCCGCTTCACGCTCCCCATCTGGCAAGAGCAGACCAGCGGCTGATCGGCTGCGGACACGCCCGAATTCCCAGCGAAAGCCTATCCGCCGAGGTGATCCCAGTCGTCGCTCTCGGCGTCCGCGTTCCCCGGAGAGACCCCGGCTTGCTCATGGGCCCGCTGTGGCTCATCGGGAAAGATCATCGGCCCACTGGTCAGGCCGGAGGGCGGGGTACTGCGATCCGCGACCGTGACGTCCACCGCCATCTCGTCCAGGATGGGCTCGGTTTGCCGGTTGATCCGGGCCAGGTCCTCGGTGCCGACGAGGCCCATCGGATCGAGGGGAACCTCCTCGTCGGGGCGGGTCGAATCCCGTTCGCGCATGATCCCGTCCTTTCATCCGCACGTCTCCTCCCCAGCCTACCCAAGGCCGATTCACCGCGGCAAGCGGCTGGCAGGGGTCAAATCGAAAGCGGGGCGCCCTGAGGCGCCCCGCTTCCCGATGAGGATCTTGGTTAGACGAGCCCTTGCATGATGGCCTCGAGGACCTCAGGCCCCGGCCGCAAGTCGGCTTCCCCGAGGCGCGACAGCGGAGTCGATTGGATCTTCAGCATGGAGGTGAAATCCTCTTGATCCGGGTTCACGTAGAAGAGCCCGGTCAGGAAGAGGCCCTCGTCGCGCGTCTGACGCAGGGTCGTGAGCGCTCCGAGGCGATCGGAGGGATCGTAATCCCGATCCAGCTTTGATAGCGTGATCTTGGAGCCGTCATGCAGCTCGACGATCTGGGTCTCCCCGGGCTCGTAATCCGCCTCGATCGTTTCGTAGGCCGGGACGAAGCCGATCTCGTGGAGCGGGATCTCGTGCTGCTTGGCATAGGTGTAGGACTTGGTCGATCCCTCGTGGTTGTTGAAGGTGACGCAAGGGCTGATGATGTCGAGGACGGCGGTGCCCCGGTGGGCGATCGCCGCCTCGAGGAGGACCGACAACTGCTTGGGGTCGCCCGAGAAGGAGCGCGCCACGAAGGTGGCCCCCAGCTCGATGGCGAGGCTGCAGAGGTCGACCGGCGGGAGATCGTTCACCACCCCGGTCTTGAGGGTCGAGCCGAGATCCGCGGTCGCCGAGAACTGGCCTTTGGTGAGCCCGTAGACGCCGTTGTTCTCGATGACGTAGATCAGCGGCACGTTCCGGCGAACCATGTGCACGAACTGCCCCATGCCGATCGACGCGGTATCGCCGTCACCCGAGATGCCGATGCCGAGAAGATCCCGGTTAGCCAGGAGGGCGCCGGTCGCCACGGAAGGCATGCGACCGTGGACCGAGTTGATGCCGTGGGCGCGGTTGAGGAAGTAAGCCGGGGTCTTGGAGGAGCAGCCGATGCCCGAGAACTTGGCCACCCGCTGGGGATCCACTCCCCGCTGGTAGAAGGCGCGGACGATCTGGCCGGTGATGGCGTCATGGCCGCAGCCGGCGCAGAGGGTGGAGACGGCTCCCTTGTAATCGTTGAGGGCAAGCCCGATGGCGTTGGTAACAGGTGCTTGGGAAGCCATTTACGCGTTCTCCATTTCCAGGACGGCCTCTTTGACCGTCAGGGCATCGAGCGGCAAGCCGTCGTAGTGACGGATGCTTCGCAGCTTACCGATCTGCGCGGCCTCCAGGTCGAGCTTGAGCAGCTGGAGCATCTGGCCGTCCCGGTTCTGATCCACGACGTAGACCCGCTCGCTCTTGGCGATGCGGTCATGCACCTCGCGGCTGAAGGGCAGGGCGCGGACCCGGACGTAGTTCGTCGCGATGCCCTGTTCGGCCAGCTGGTCCCGCGCTTCGAGGACCGCCGCCTCGGAGGTGCCGTAGGCAAGGAGGGTCACCGGGGCGTCCCGCCAGTCGATGACCGGCTGCGGCACGAACTGGCGAGCCGTCTCCAGCTTGCGCGCCAGGCGGTCCACGATGAAGGTGTAGTCCGCCGGCCGCTCGGAGTAGCGGGCATGGGCATCGTGGCCCGACCCCCGGGTGAAGTAAGCGGCCTTGGGATGCGCCGTGCCCGGCAGGGTGCGGTAGGGAATCCCGTCGCCGTCGACTTCCTGGTAGCGCGCGAACTCGGCCACTTGGTCGAGGTCCTCGGCGCTGAGCACCTTGCCCCGGTCGAAGCCCTGCGTGGGATAGGCGAAGGGCTCGGTCATCCAGTTATTCATGCCGAGGTCCAGGTCCATGGCGACGAAGACGGGCGTTTGTAGGCGCTCCGCCAGGTCGAAGGAACTCATGCCATCCTCGTAGGCTTCCTTGGGAGTACCGGGAATCAGAACCGGATGGCGGGTGTCGCCGTGGCTTAACGTGTGCAGCGAGAGCAGGTCGCCCTGCATCGTGCGGGTCGGAAGTCCGGTCGAGGGCCCTGTCCGCTGGACGTCGAAGAAGACGCCGGGAATCTCGGTGAAGTAGGCGTAGCCCACGAACTCGGCCATGAGGCTGATGCCCGGCCCCGAGGTGGCCGTCATGGCCCGCGAGCCGGCCCAACCGGCGCCCACCACCATGCCGGCGGAGGCGAGTTCGTCCTCGGCCTGGACCACGGCGAAGCTGGCCTTGCCGTCCTTGACCCGGTACTTGCTCAGGTAGCCGATCAGGTTCTCGCAAAGGGAGGACGAGGGGGTGATGGGATACCAGGCCACCACGGTGCAGCCGCCGAAGAGGCAGCCAATGGCCGCCGCACGGTTGCCCTCGATGATGATCTTGCCCTTGGTCGCCTCCATGCGCTCCAGGCGGTACGGAATGCCGGCCGAGACGTTCTCCTGGGCCCAGGTCGCACCGGCCTTGACGGCGCCGAGGTTGAGCTCGACGGCTTTCTCCTTGCCCTTGAACTGCTTGGTCAAGGCCTTCTGAACCTCGGCCATGTCGATGCCGAGGATCTCGGCGACCACGCCGACGTAGACCATGTTGGTGACGAGCTTGCGCAGCTTCACCTCGGGACAGGCCTCGGCGGCAATCTTGCCGAAGGGGACCGCGAGCACGATCAAGTCGTCGCGCTCCACGGTGACCTTCAGGTCGGAGTTGTAGATCAAGACCGCGCCCGGCCGCAGTTTTTGAACATCGGCCTGGATCGTCTCCGGGTTCATGGCGATGAAGACCTCGGAGTCGGCCTTACGGGCGATGTAGCCGTGGTGGTTGGCGCGGATGGTGAACCAGGTGGGAAGGCCGGCGATATTGGAGGGGAAGAGGTTCTTCCCGCTCACCGGGATGCCCATCTGGAAGATGGCACGCATCAAAATATTATTGGCCGACTGGGAGCCGGAGCCGTTGACGGTCGCGACTTCGATGGAGAAGTCGTTGACGAGGGGCTCTCGACGCGCAAGCGTGGCCTCGGGCTGGACTGTGACGGTCATGGTTTCCTCTTTCAACGCAGGAAGACCCCGGCCCCTCCGAGTTCGCGAACGAGGGTTCAGGCGCTTAGGAGGAGGTCCGCCGGGGACCTGAGGAAATTATAGCTCCAACCTCAGTCGAGCGCTTTCCGTAGTTCGACGGTAAGTGGGGAAAAGCCCTGCGTGCGGTAGAGGTCCATGGCCGCCTCGTTGGCGGGATTGGCGAAGAGACGGAGGGCCTTCAGGCCTTCTTGGCGGGCGGCCTGGTCCGCATGGGCCAGCAAGGCGCCTGCAAGCCCCTTACCGCGGTGATCGGGAAGGGTGGCGATCGCCACCACCAAGAGTTCGCGTTCTTCCAAGGCCGGATGAATCGACCGGATCCCCCAGAGTGCGGCCGCCGGCACTCCGTCCGCCTCGGCGATCCAGACGCGCTTCTCGGGATGATCGTAGTCGTCGTAAAAGGCTTCCATGGTCTCGCGCAGGGTGAGTCGGCCCAGCTGCGAAAGGGCCGGGTAGGTGGCGAGGGCCGAGAGCGTGAGGATTTCCAAGAGGAAGGGCCGGTCCGACGGCCGGCCCTCTCGAATCGCGATGGTCTGAAGCATGGCCTAGAGGGGAGGCAGTGCGGACTCGAGCCCCATGAGGTAGAGTCGCGGCAAGAGCGAGAGGTCCAGGTGCTCGGGCTTGTCCTCCCCCGGAAGCTTGACGATCGCTTTGGACTTGTCCGAGGTGACTTCGAGCGCCCCCAGATTGTCGCCGGCATCGTTGCGGCGGGTGGCCTGCATCGCCTGACCGCTCGCGAAGTCGAAACGCAGCCAGAAATCCGCAGCCAGTCCGAGCTGCATATTGCCCGTGATGCCCCCGTTTTCGACGACATCGGCGGACGACTTGAACTTCACCGGCTTGCCGTCGAGGGTCATCTTGCCGTTGGCGACGAGGGTATGCTTCAGGTCGGGATCCGTGTCGTTGACGAAGTCCTTCAGGTAATCCATCGTCAGGTCGACGTCCGTCCCCGTGGGAAGAAGGCCCTTGACCGTGGTCCGCACGTCCCAGGGGTTGGAGCTGCCGTCGATAACCATGTCCAGGACGTAATCTACCTTGCGTTTCACGCCTTGGGGATCGAACGTGCTCGAGCCCGAGACCACGTACACAAAGAAAGCGCTGTTGGGGTCGTTATTGTAGTGCCCGAACGTCGCTTGCCCGGTGACATGGTAGAGGCCCGTCTTGCGGAACGCCGATTTGACGACCGTCTCCTGTCGGCTGTAGGTGTCGGGCCCCATGGTGACAGTGTAGGTGTAGTGCTCGACCTCCACGTTGTCCACCGAACCCTTGATCACGCCGCTGAACGTCACGGGTTCGGTCAGGGTGGAGGGATCGGGCCAGTTGCCGGTATCGTTCCAGGTGAGGCGGTTGTATTCCTCGTGGGACATGCCGGCGACGCGATAGCCGCTCATGCCGTTGCTGAGCAGGCTTCCGGCCGCGTTGCTGAGAAGGTTGCCGCTGGAGTTGCTGAGGAGGGGCTGCTGGCTGGCCATGTTCTTGAGCGCGCCGACGTCGCGAAGGGTCGACTCGATACCCGAGATGGCCGTTGCCGCGCTATTGCTCAGCAGCTGATCGCCCGGATTCTTGAGGTCCTCGCCGGGCTTCAAATTCCCGTCGGTGACGGTGTTGTCCCCGGGGAGCTTGAAGAGGCCATTAAGGTCGGTACATCCGGCCAAACCGGTCGTGAGAACGGCCACGGCCAGCAGCGAACGGAAACTCCGATGATGCGACATACTTCCTCCTCGGCCCCCCAATGGGCTCAAGGGTCGTTATACCCGCTCCTCTGGAAACCTTGCGCAACGTCCCTCGGATGGCAAACAAAAACTTGCGCACGAGGGGTATGCGAGCGGCAGGTCTTGGAAAACGAAGCGAGCACCCGCCTTGGACGCGTGCGATCAAGTGGATGGCGGTGTTGTGAGGAAGGTACCAGGCGGAGAAGCGACGAGCGGGTATAGTAAAAGAAGGCGGCAAGGCGGTGCCTGCTGCTTGACGACGATTATGACAATTTGTTACGGTCGGACACGGAGCCGCTCTGTCGCATTTCGCCTCGCCATGCGGGCGGACGCGCTCCGGAGGGTCGGGACGGCCGCTTCTTGGAAAGGAGGCCTGCCTTGGAGATCACCCTGCTAAATATCCTTTACGTGGTCCTGATCGTGGCGGTGGTCGCCGTCGGGACCTTGATGGCCGTGGTGCTCTGGCAGGCAAGCGTTCTCATCGCCCAAGCGCGCACGGTGTTCATCCCGCAGGTGCAGGCGCTCTTGGTCGAAGCCCAGCAGAACCTCAAGAACACGGAAGACATCACGGCGGACGTGAACGGCAAGCTGGAAAAGCTTGACGGGGCCATCGAGGCGGCGAACACGGCGGTGCAATCCATCGGCCAGACGACGCTCTTGGTCAACAAGGCCGTGGCGCAACCGCTGGTGGTGAACGTTGCGGCGTTCGTGACGGGTGTTAAATCAGCGGCCGCCTACCTGCGGGAGAACCGCAAAGAGAGGCGGCCGGCACGGACGGTCGGGGTCCGCACGGAACTGAAGGCTGAAAAGGTCAGCCGTTAGACGACGGCCGGGGGAGCCTGCCAGGCTTCCACCTTGCCGGTCTTCCAGAGGCGCTCGAGCCCGTAGAACTCGCGCTCCTCATCCAGCATGACGTGGACCACCACCGGGCCGTAATCCAAGAGGATCCAACGGCCCTCGCGGCCCCCCTCGATGCGAGGCTGCGCCACGCCTTCTTGCTCCAAGGCGTGCTCGATCGAATCGGCGATCGCCTTCACTTGGGTGGTCGAGGTGCCCGTGCAGACCACGAAGTAGTCCGCCACCGTGGAAACCTTCTCCACCTCAATCAGGGTGATGTCCCGGGCCTTCTTATCGTCGGCGGCCAGAGCCACCCGCTCCGCCATCTTTCGGCTATCGATCAAGGAATTCCTCCGTTGCTCTCTAAGCGTGCGAGGACTCTCCGGCCCTCGTCAAAATCCAGTTTCGTGCATCGACGACCTGCGGGTGCAAAGACCGCTTCTTGTCGAGCAGATACCGCATAGTGTAATCCATCGCCAAGCGCGTCGCTAGCGCCAGGTCCTGCGGGGCCGCCTCGCGCACCTCCTCGAGGCCCGCATGCGGATCCCGGCCGGGCTCGGTGTAATCCGCGAGGAAGATCACCATCTCCAGGGGGGTCATGCCGACCCGGCCCAGGGTATGGCTGGAGATGCCGTTGAGGATCTCGGGATCGTCGATGCCGAAGTGCTCGCGGGCGATCGCCGCCCCAAGCTGCCCGTGCAGGCGCGGCACGGGGTTGACCTCGTCGATGGGAAGGATGGGGATGCCCCGCTTGCGGCATTCCACGAGCAAGACCGGTCCCGGCGTCTCGCGCGCGTTGTCATGCAGCAAGGCCGCCGTGTACGCGCGCTCGGTGTCGAGGCCGTGGGCCGCGGCCAGTTTCCGGGCCGTCTCCGCCACCCGGAGGATATGCTCGACGCGCTTGGCCGAGAGCTTTTCCCGCAAGTAATCGACGATGGAATCGTTGAGGGTCGAATAGGAAATCATCAGAGTCCTTCGATCGGGGCCTTCGTGGGCCATCCGCTTCGGATCCGCCACTTAGAGCATCTAACAAAACCCATCGTATTAGGAAGTTTGGCGCCGCATAGCGGCGCTAGGGCAGGGTTATGTTAGGCGCTCTGACGCGAATCAACTCTCGGCAGGCCGGAAGAGATTGTAGCGCTCGATGTAAGCCATGGTCAATCGGGGGAGCAGTCCCTCGACGGGCATTCCGGCGTTCAGGCGCGCACGAACCTCGGTGCTCGAGACCTTGACGGGCTCCATGTCCAGGAGCGCGATCCGCGGCTGATAGGCTTCGGGAAGCGCCTCCTTGGCCCGGAGCAACTCGGCGCCTTCGAGGCCTTCGCGCGGGACGACCAGCAGCGTGGCCTGGTCGAGAATTCCCTCCACGTCCCGCCAGCGCGGCAAGGTCAAGAGATTGTCCGCCCCGATGATCCAGGTGAACTCGGTCTCCGCTCCCAGCTCCGCGCGGGCGATTCGGAGGGTCTCCACCGTGTAGGAAGGGCCTTCCCGTTCGAGATCCCAGCGAACCGCCCGGTAATACGGCTGATCCAGGGTCGCGAGCACCACCATGGTCCAGCGATCGAAGTCTGGGGCCGGAGGCAGCGTTTGCTTGAGCGGGGAGATCCGGGTCGGGATGAAGAGGACCTCGGAGAGCTCCGCCTGCGCGCGGGCGCAGGCGGCGACCGCCAGGTGCCCCAGGTGAATGGGGTCGAACGATCCCCCGAAGAGGCCGACGCGCGTCACCGGACCTGACCGTTTCCCCGCACCAGGTACTTGGTGGTCGTCAGTTCCTTGAGGCCCATGGGGCCCCGGGCGTGAAGCTTCTGGGTGGAGATGCCCACCTCGGCCCCGAAGCCGAACTCTCCCCCATCCGTGAAGCGGGTAGAGGCATTCACGTAGACCGCGGCGGCGTCCACTTCGGCCAGGAAGCGCTCGGCAGCCTCGTAGTCGTTGGTGACGATGGCCTCCGAGTGCTTGGTGCCGTAGCGGCCGATATGGGCGATCGCCGCTTCGAGCGAATCCACGACCTTCACCGCGAGGATGCGGTCCAGGAACTCGGTCTCCCAGTCGGCATCCGTGGCGGCAATCGCCTCGGGGAAGACCTCACGGACGCGCTCGTCCCCCCGAATCTCGATACCGGCCTCTTTGAGGTGCAAAAGCGCATTGGGAAGCCATTCCTGGACCTGGCCGACGTGAACGAGCAAGGTCTCGGTGGCGTTACAGACTCCGGGGCGCTGGCATTTGCCGTTGACGACGATGCGCGTGGCCATGGCCTCGTCGGCCGAGGCATCCACGTAGATGTGGCAATTCCCGACCCCGGTCTCGATCACGGGAACCTTGGCCATCTGGATGACCCGCTGGATCAAGCCGGCCCCTCCGCGGGGAATGACGACATCCAGAAGCCCCGTGAGGCCCAGCATCTCGTCCACAGCATCGCGTTCGGGGTTCAGGATGCCCTGGACCAGGTCTCCGGGCAGTCCTACCGATTCGAGTCCGCGCTGGATGAGCGAAATAAGGACCTGGTTGGATTCCCAAGCGGCCGAGCTGCCGCGAAGCAGGAGGGCGTTCCCGGACTTCAGGCAGAGGCCCGTCGCCTCGACGGTGACGTTGGGGCGCGATTCGTAGATGAAGCCCACCAGACCCAAGGGAACTCGGATCTGCTCGATACGCAGGCCGTTCGGCCGCGTCCAGCCCCGCATGACCTCTCCCAGCGGATCGGGAAGGTCTACGATGTCACGCAGGCCCAAGGCCATCGCCGTGACGCGATCGCCGGCCAGCGAGAGACGGTCGAGCAAGGGGGCGGGCGTGCCAGCGGCTTCGGCTCGCGCGAGATCCTTGGCGTTGGCCTCGCGGATCCGCTCGGCATTCGCTTCGAGCAGGTCGGCGATCGCGACGAGCGCGCGATCCCGGGTCGCCGAGTCCGTCCGAGCGAGGTTTGGGGCGACGAGCTTGGCGTTCTCCGCCTGTTGGCGGACGGTCGGATGGGTGACGGCCATGGCTCCTCCTTTGCGAAAATGAGGCGATCTTAGCGCTGGGTTCTCCGCCTGACAAGCAATCAGAGGAGGGCCAGGTTATCCCGGTGAATGACCTCATCGGCGGGCTTATAACCGAGAATCGTCTCAATCTCGGCGGATTTCCGGCCGGTGATGCGGACAATCTCATCGGAGGAGTAGTTGGTGATGCCGCGGGCGAGCTCGTGGCCGTCCGGAGTCATGAGACGGACCGTGTCGCCCGCCGTGAACTCGCCGTCGAGGCGCGAGATGCCCGCCGGAAGCAGGCTCTTGCCGCCCTGGCGAAGCGCCTGAACGGCACCGTCATCGAGGACGAGGGTCCCCTTGGGAGCCATCCCATACGCGAGCCAGCGCTTGCGGCTCTCCATGCGGTCCATGCGGGGCAAGAACTTGGTGCCCATGGGCTCGCGGCCGTCGATGAGGTCGATCAGGCGCTCGGGCTCGCGCCCGGTCATCAGCATCATCGGGATACCGCTCGACGTGGCGATCTTGGCGGCGGCCAGCTTGGTGACCATGCCGCCCGTGCCGACGTCCGAGCCGGATCCACCCGCCAGGGCCTCGATCTCCGGGGTGATCTCGGGGACCTCGCGCAGCAGGCGAGCCTCGGGGTTGTCGTTCGGGTTGGCGTCGTAGAGACCGTCGACATCCGAGAAGATGACGAGCCACTGGGCCTCGATCATCTGGGCCACCAGGGCCGAGAGGGTGTCGTTGTCCCCGACCTTGAGCTCGTCGACGGCCACCGAGTCGTTCTCGTTGATGACGGGAACGACCGGGGGGTCGAAGTCCAGAAGGGTCTGGAGGGTGTTGGAGGCGTTGAGGTAGCGCTGACGGTCGGCGAGATCCGCGCGGGTGAGCAGGATCTGGGCCGAAGCGAGTCCCAGAGGCGCGAGGACGGACTCGTAGGCGTGCATGAGGCGACCTTGCCCCACCGCGGCCGCCGCTTGCTTTTCAGGCAGCGTCCGGGGCCGATGGGACATGCCCAAGCGAAAGCGGCCCGCACCGACGGCCCCCGAGGTGACGATGACGACGCGCCAGCCCCGCTCCACCAGATCCGAAACGGCCATGGCAAGGCGCATGAGCACCTTGCCGTTGAGGCCGTCTCGGGTGGTGATGGTGGAGGTCCCGACCTTGATGACCAGGCGCTGGGGCGTCATTCGACGTAGGTGAACTCCATCGGGCCGACGCGGACGGTATCCCCGTCCTTGACTCCCCGCGCCTTGAGGGCGTCATAGACGCCAAGCTTGGAGAGCGTGCGCTCGAGCCGATAGAGCGACTCGGTATTGTCGGGATCGAGGTTTTCGACCATGCGCTCGATGCGATCGCCGGTGACCACCCAGATGCGGTCCTGGCGGGTCAACTCGAACGGCTTGACCGGCTGAGCAACCTCCGGAGCCTCCGGGATGAAGGTCGGGGGTGGCGGCAGCTGCGCGATCCGGTGATGGACGTAGTTCAGCAGATCCTGGATGCCCTCGCGGGTGGCCGCGGAGACGGGGAAGACCACGAAGCCCTGGTTCTCCAGCTCCAAACGCACCCGGTCCAGGTTCTCCTGGGCCGTGGGCAGGTCGATCTTGTTGAGGACGGCGACCATGGGGCGGGCAGCCAGCTCGGGCGAGTAGGCCGATAGCTCGGTGTTGATGACGGTCCAGTCCTGGAGGGGGTCCCGCTCCTCGGGGCCGCCGGAAAGATCCAGGACGTGCAAGAGCAAGCGCGTGCGCTCGACGTGGCGCAAGAATTCATGGCCCAGTCCGGCCCCGGTATGGGCTCCTTCGATGAGGCCGGGGATATCGGCCACGACCACGGAGTCGTCGCCCAGCTTCACCACTCCGAGCTGGGGCTCGAGGGTCGTGAAGGGGTAATCGGCGATCTTGGGCTTGGCAGCCGAGATGACCGAGATGAGGGTGGACTTGCCGGCGTTCGGGAAGCCGACCAGGCCGACGTCGGCGAGGAGCTTCAGCTCGAGGCGCAGGTTGCGCTGGACGCCCGGCTCACCGCGCTCGGCGGTGGTGGGGGCGCGGTTGGTGGGAGAGGCGAAGCGGGCATTGCCACGACCGCCCTTGCCGCCGGGGGCCGCCACGTAGCGGTCGCCGGCGTGGCTGAGGTCGGCGAGCACGGCTCCGGAGTCGGCGTCGTAAACGACGGTGCCGACGGGAACGCGGATGACGATGTCCTTGGCACCCCGGCCGTGCCGGTTCTTGGACATGCCGGCCGCTCCGGGCTCGGCTTCGAATTCCTTCTTGAAGCGGAAGTCGAGGAGGGTCGAGAGGTCGTGGGTGGCCTCGAGGATCACCGATCCTCCATGCCCGCCATCCCCTCCGGAAGGGCCTCCGTAGGCGATGAATTTTTCGCGGTGGAACTGGACAACTCCATCTCCGCCGTCGCCGGATTTTACCTTAATGTTGGCGCGATCGATAAACATAATGAAAGCAGTGTAAAGCCTGGCACTCCGCCCCGTCAACGAGCGACGGCGCATTGCAAGGCAAGCCGCACGGGCTACCATGAGGGGGAGATCGTGTCGTAGCGAGCAACCTAGCCGAAGTTCGAGGACGGAGGTTGGGGATGGTTCAGGTTCGTCTTCGCGCCCTCATGGCGCTCGCGATGGCCCTTCCGGCGTCGGTCTTGGCGGCCCCCGCCGCCCCCGCTCAGCCGCTTGCCCCTCCCGAGGCTCCCTTGCTGGGATATTCGCGCCTCGTCGTGCCGGGGCCGGTCCTGAGGTTCGAAACCAGCGAAGGCGTCTTCCGGATTGCCTTGTTCAGCCGAAACGCCCCGGGCCTGACCCGCGTCTTCCAGGACCGCGTCGAGGACGGGGCCTTTCGCCGCGAGGGATTCTGGCGAACCCGCGCCGACGGCGTGCAGCTGGGAACCCCGTCGACCGACGTCACCGAGGCCGGAGCCGCCGAAGTCCGCTCCTGGTCGCCCGGCACTCTCCCGCCCCGGGATCCCAACGCCGTCCCCTTCCTCGCTACGCTGGGCGCCCACGGCTTCGAAAAAACGGGCCTTCGGCCGATTGAGGGGTCGGTCATGATCGACCAGCGCTTCATCGTGCACGGGCAGCTCTTGCGAAGAGAGTACTTCGTCGCCCTTTCGCCCGGCTTCCGGCGCGGAGTGGTCATCGGTCACGTGATCTCGGGGCTGGAGGTCGTGAGGCGCCTGAATTCGCGCGACGGCATCCTCGACGTCCGCATCGAGTGAGTCTCCCTTCGCGTCCCTTGCTCAGGGAAGCGCGACGGTCCCGCCGAACATCCCGAGGCCCGGCCGGACATCCATGGTCCAGGTCCGCTCTTGTGACGACCCCAAGAGGTAGTAGGACGTGCCCCAGGGGCGCTGAGGGCCGGTCACGTCGGACGGCCCCTCCAGCGGACGAGGCTGGATGCCCTTGAGCTGGATCGCCCCGTAGCTCCCCCGCAAGTTGACCTCGGGAGCATAGGAGTAGCGGGGATCGGTGGTGATGCCGAGGCCGGAGATGGCGTTGGCAATGGACCAGTCGGAGTAGAGGTCCTCAAACGAGATCCCGCGCGAAGACAAGGCCTGCTCGATTCCCGAGACTCCCACCTGCGGCGCCCGAAGGAGATCGCGGATCATGCCCTCCGAGTAGCGATCGTAAAGGTAGCGCGCAAACAAATAGCTCAAGCCGTAAGAGAAGCCGTCCGGGTTCCGGAACCAGTCCGTGAGCGAGAACTTGTCGGGGTTGGCCTGGAACTTGTCGATATCCTTCGCAATCTGATCGTTCCCGTTCCGAAGGCCGAAGCCGCAAAGGTCCATGGCGAGCATGGCCATGGCCTCGTCGAGCCAGGTCTCCTCGGCCGCCGTGCGCTTGGGGACGAGCACCTTCTGGTTGTAGACCACCAGGTGGGTGTATTCATGGGCCAGCGTGCCATACGTGGTCCACGGCTTATGCTTGAAAATCTTATCGGTCAGGAAAATGATTTCCTTCTCGTTCGAGTGCTCCCGTTGATAGAGATCCCGGCTCCAGAAGTACCCCATGAGCCCGGAATCCTTGCCGAAGTTGTCGACGGCCGGGGATATGACCACGTAGATGCGCGGATCCTGGTCAATCCCGGGCGACGGCGGGGCTCCGAAGGACTGGGAGACGCGCGGGAAGATGGTCGCGTCGAACATGGTCGCCAATTCCTGGACTTGCGCCTCGTACTTCGCGCGGTCCTGGTGGTAGGCGCTGTTCGGATGGGTATCGACGAAGAAGTGGGCGTTCGAGGACGAGACGATCAGCTTGGCTTCCTGGAGGCGATCGCCCGAAAGTTGCGAGTTGCCGATATTGACCCAGAAGGACTGGGTCGCGCCCTTGGTGGGAATCACCGGGGCGTCGAGGAGGCCCAGCGGGGAAGGCGGCGGGGCTTCGGCGGCGATTTCCCGTGAGGACTCGCGGAAGCGGCCATGCGGATCGCTCGGGGCGTCGGGCTCGCCCTGGACGCGGAAGCTTCCGGCCCGCGAGGCGGCGGCGCCGGAGGAAACGGCGAAGAGCAGCTTGCGGCCGGTTCCGAGGGTCAGCAGACCGCTCGACTGGGGGCCCAGGAAGAATTGGCGCACACGCCCCTCCGCTCCCAGCCGCGTGTTGATCTCGGAGGGACCGGTGGGGGGGATAAGGTTGCATCCCGTCAGCACGGCGAGCGAAAGCGCCATGAGCAGGGATCCGAGCCGGTACGCCATGACGAGCCCCCTTCACGTCTCGGGCTGCGAAGTCTCGCGGTGCCATCGGGTCGAAACTCGGGCACCGGGCCTGGTGGGCACCTGGTATCACCCTAACGGGTCGCCCCGGGCTCGTCAACTAGCCTCTTGGGCAAAGCGACCCAATTCCTCGTCATGCCGCACGAAGCCCCGCCGAGGAGGTTGGGGGATGCTAGCGCCTGCGGCGCTTCCCTCGGGCCGCACGTTTCGCAGCGTGTCGCAGTGTTTCGCAGGAGGATTCATGCAACGATTGCCGGTCAACACGCGGGAAGTCATCCTGGCGCTTTTTGCGGGGCAAGTGGTCAAGCGCATCCGCAAGCCCCTCACCCTCCTGGTGATCGGAGGCAACCTGGGCCTCGGTCTCGCGCTGCTTTACCGCCTGGCATCCCTCAAAAAAAAGGAGCCTGGGTTCACCAGGCTCCGAACGGTAATCTTGCGGGAGCCTAAGAGCTCACCGCGAACGCCTTCTGGCTCAGCGACGCCGTCGTCGCGTTGAACTTCAGGCTCATCGGCTGGCCGCAGCAGAGCGGCGCAATCCGGATGAAATCATCCTTGCGGATCGCATGCGCACAGCGCACGCAGATCAACCCTCCGCTGTGCACCCGCATCGGAAAGCCACAGCACTGGGGAATATCGCGTTTCCCACCGCATTGGTGGCAGGTCAGCTTTCTCATCGATCGTCCTCGTTTAGGGGGCGACGCCTGGCAACCTCCAGGGCGTACCCTAAGTGTATCAACCCCCTAAGACGAGGTCAAGAGAAGGTAATCACAAGTTTAAGATAAAATTAATTTAAACGCGGATTAAAACGGCGTTCCTGTATCACCTCTTGGAGAGGGCCGCCGTGGTCAAGCCCGACTTGAGCGAGGCCACCAGGTCGCGGACCTCGGCATCCGCGCTCACGAGGGATTGAAAGCGGCTTGCGGGCCCTTCGGCGCCCGACAGGTCCACGTTCTGATCCGCAGTCGTGGCCGCCTGCATGACGACGTGCTCCAGCTCGGAAATCTTGTCCTGGGTCATGCGCTCGACGCCCGAGGTCCCCACTTCGCGCAACAAGCCCTCCGCCACGATGGTCGAGACCGCGCTCAGTTCCGTCACGGTCGAGCCCCCCGAGGCCTTCACCAGCCCCGTCAGGCGCAAGGTCTTGCCGTTCTTGCCGGCGACGGAAGCGCGAATCACCGAGACGCGATCCGCCGGAACCCCTTCCAGGCGGAAACCGCCCGACGTATCCGTGCGGGTCGTCGAGTTGGCGACCGGCAAGCCCATCAACGAGTAGGTTTGCACCTCCGCGTTCGCCCCGACGCTCACCTCGCCCGCGAAGGACGCCGCGATCCGATAGGCCTCGAAGCCCCCGATGGCAGCCAGCTGGCTCTGCGGGACGCGAACCTGGCCGGTCACCGTCACGCCCATGAGACCCAGAACGCCGAAGAGATCGGCGCAGCCCGTCAGGGCGAGGGCGGCGGCGAGCATGACCGGAAGGGCGGGCTTGAAACGCATCGATTCGACCTCCACGTGACGACTCCGCGAGGAGTCGGCCTTCAAGAACTTGTCCACGAGCAGCATGAGCGTGCGCGAGAGCGCTGCATGGATGACCTCCGAGAGATCCGCGCCCCCCGTCAGATCGACGGTTACGCTCGACTTCGGTCGCCATGCCCACCGAGCCATCGGGCTTGACCAGGTCCGAGCCCGTCAAACTCCTTTCATTTCAGTGACCAGGCCATTATACCGCTCTCGGGGATTCGGACGGACGCCTGCGGGGGAAGCGTGCGAGGAATTTTTCAAAAGGCGTTCGAGGGCTCGGCGGATGAGCCTCCCCGCGGCGGGGAGGGAAGCGAGGCGAGGCGCGTCCGGGTGAGGCCTTCCGCGGGGCTCCGAGGGGCTTGCGGCAAGGCTTTCGGGTAAATTATTCATATTTGACGATTAAGTTATGTTTTGTTTATGTAGAAGAAGCCAAGGGATCGTCGCGCGACGGCGATCGCATGGCTGCATCGTCGCGCATCCCACCAGAAAGGATTCGAACTCCATGCAGAGACTCAAGCGGCTGGTTCCTCTTGCGGCAGTCCTGACGCTCGTGGCGACCCCGGCGGCGATCGCCCCGGCGCTCGCCCAAGGGACCCAGCATCAGCAGATGCAGCATATGATGGGGGCCACCAGCGCCAACGCCATGATCAGCCATGCCTACCAGGAGGCGCTGAATGCCCATGAAGCGGCAGCCCTCGGCATGAACGACATGGCCACCAACCACCTCGAAAACGTTCGGATCGCCATGGCCATGATCGAGCCACAGCGCACCGGCATGAACCAGGGTCTGCAGCAGCAGCTCGCGGCCATCCGGCAGAGCGTCGAGAGCGTCAACCTCCCGGAGGATCCCGTCCAAGCCGCTCAGAACACTCAGCGGGTGGTCAGCCAGTTCGTGGCCTTCTACAACCGCGCGCCTGAGGCGATGGGCGGCGGCGGCGGCGCGGCGAAGGCGGGCATGATGCCCACCGCTTTCGACCTGACCTCGCAGGCGACCATGCAGATTGCCGGCGTCCAGACCTCGGTAGTCTCGCGCGATTGGGCGGGGGCGCAACAACAAGCGAAGAATGCGCTCGCCAACCTCGACAGCGCGATCAAGATGTCCGAGGCCGGCCCCCACAAGCTCGACGCGGCGGTCGTTCGCGAGCTCAAGGTCATCCGCACGGATGCCAACACCCTGCTGACCCAAACCCGGAACAAGAACCAGCAAGCCAACCAATCGGCCGGCAAGCTGGTGGGCCGCTTGGGAACCGTCTCTCCGCGCATCGCCATGTCCCTCACGCAGGGCGGCGGCGCGGGCCAGACGATGCCGCAGAAGCAGCATCGCTAGAGCCAAGCCCGCATCCTCGACGATGCGGCAGGCGCCCTGGGTCCAGGGGTTCGGATGCGAGGCGCGGCCGTTTGGCCGCGCCTCTCGCCCTTCGGCGTGCTTTACGAGCCTCGGGAATCCCCCTAGACTGGAGGTTCAGAACGTAGAAGGGGGGCCATCCCAATGGATAAGAAAGCCGTCGCGCAAATCCTCGAAGACATCGGAACCTTCATGGAGCTGAAGGGGGAGAACCCCTTCAAGGTGAGGGCCTTCACCGGCGCCGCCCGGACCGTCGAGACCCTCGACGGGGACCTCGCCGCCATGGTGGCCTCCGGAGAGATCGCGTCCGTCAAGGGCATCGGCCCCGCGACCCGCGAGGTCATCACCCAGCTGGTGACCACGGGCCAGTCGGCCGTCTACGAGGAGCTCAAGGCGGACATCGTCCCCGGCCTCCTGGAGATGCTGGAGATTCCCGGCCTCGGCCCCAAGAAGATCAAGGCCATCCACGAGGGCCTGGGCATCGCGAGCGTCGGAGAGCTCGAGTACGCCTGCCTCGAGAACCGGCTGGCGACCCTTACCGGTTTCGGCGTCAAGACGCAGGAGAAGATCCTCAAGGGAATCGCCCTGCGCAAGGCGTTCCGGGGCCGCCACCTCTACGTCGACGCCTTGCCGGTGGCCGAGCGGATCCAGACCATGCTCGAAGGCCATCCCGACGTGATCCGGGTGGCGCTCGCAGGCTCGATGCGCCGCCGCATGGAGACCGTCAAGGACCTGGATTTCGTCGCCTCGTCGTCGAACGCCGAAAGGGTCATGGCCGACTTCGTGGGCCTTCCCGAGGTTTCGGAGGTCATCGGCCACGGTCCGTCCAAGAGCTCGATTCGCTTCACCACCGGCTTGCAGGTCGACCTGCGGGTCGTCACGGACGCGCAATTCCCCTTCACCCTTCACCATTTCACGGGAAGCAAGGAGCATAACGAGGCCCTGCGCTCCCGAGCCAAGGGGATGGGACTCAAAATCAACGAGTACGGCCTCTTCCGCGAGGAGGAGCTGATTCCCTGCGCGGACGAAGCGGAGTTCTACCGGGCGCTCGGCCTCGACTTCATTCCCCCCGAACTTCGCGAGGGGCTCGACGAGATCGCCCTGGCGGAGCGCCATGCGCTGCCGGCGCTCGTGGAAGCTGACGCGATTCAAGGCGTCTTCCACGTCCATTCGACTTACTCGGACGGTGCGGCGACCCTCGAACGGATGGCGCTCGAAGCCAAGAGCCTCGGCTACCGTTACCTGGGCATCTCGGATCACTCGCAGGCCGCCGCCTACGCACATGGCTTGACCGTCGACCGGATTCGCGAGCAGCATGCCGAGATCGACGCGCTCAACGCGCGGCTTGAAGGCATGACGATCCTCAAGGGGATCGAGGCGGATATCCTCGCCGACGGCAGCATCGACTACGACGACGCGACCCTCGCGACGTTCGACTTCGTGATCGCGAGCATCCACCAGCGCTTCGGCCTGGACGAAGCGGCGATGACCGAGCGCCTGGTGAAGGCGATTCGCAACCCGCATGTCACGATGCTCGGCCACATGACCGGACGACTTCTGCTGGCGCGTGAGCCCTACGAACTCGACCTCGAGCGGGTCTTCACGGAAGCGGCCAAGCACGGCGTCATCATCGAACTCAACGCCAACCCCCACCGCCTCGACATCGACTGGAGGCACTTGCGGCGCGCCTTGGCGCTGGGCGTGCAAATCTCGATCAACCCCGATGCCCACTCGGTCGACGGTCTCAAGGACGTGGGCATCGGCGTGGGGATCGCCCGCAAGGGAGGAGCCACGGCGGCTCAGGTCTTCAATACCCAGAGCCTCGAGGACGTGCTGGCCCATCTCGCAAAGCGCCGCGCGCTCCACGCATCCGTATAAGCTCCCGGCTCAGCGACCCTGCCCGCGTTGTGGGAAGGAAGGCGTCGCGCTAACATGTCAGGCCAATCCCGGACGGAATCGCAACGCGAGGGGGTGGCCATGGACGCGAAGGAGCGGGAGTTCAAGCGGTTGTCCCGGCTCGACCAGTCGAGCCTCGAGAAGGAAACCGGCGGCGACGAGGAAGTCGGCACCGAGATTCCTTATATCAGTTACGCGGGTGAAGGGGCCGAGAGCGTCGTGGACCGCGAGCCCCATGCGGAGGTCCCCGCGCCGGAGCGCGGCTACCGGCGGCTGGACGAGCCTGCTAAGTGAATCGCGGCCCTCCCCTAGGGGAGGGCCGCATCGCGTTGATAGGGCGTCTAGATCTTCTGGAAGATGGCTCCGCTCATCGCCGGAAGCTGCGCCTGAACCTTGCCGCCCTGGACGGTGAAGGTCTTGCCGGTCATGGCCTCCTTGAGCTTGGTGCCGTCCTTGAAGGCCGAGCTCACGTCCAGCGCCAGATCCTGGGTCTGATGGCCGGCGTTCATCAAGACGGCGACCTTCTCGGAGCCGTTCTCCCGGACGAAGCCAAAGAGCCGGTGATGGTTATGGCGCAGAATCGACCGGAACTCGCCGGTCCGAAGCGCCGCGCTCGACTTGCGCAGCTTGATCAGCTGCTTGTAGTGGGCGAGCATGTCCTGATCCTGACCGGCAGCGTTCCAGTCGAACGTTCTCCGGTTGTCCGGGTCCTTGCCGCCGACCATGCCAATCTCGTCACCGTAGTAGACCACCGGGGTGCCGGGATAGGTCATCTGGAACAAGCTCATCAGCTTGGCCTTGCGCTTGTCGCCACCGGCCTCGGTCAGCACACGGGGCACGTCGTGGGAGCCCGTGATATTGAACATCACCTGGGTGATCTCGGGGTGATAGCGCTTCCGAAGCTGGGTGAGGTTGGCGTCCAGATCGTCGACCGACATCTTCTCGTAGGCGAAGAAGTTGAGCACGTTCTCGCGGAAGACGTAGTTCATCGTCGAGTCGAACTGATCGCCCTGTAGCCAGCGGTCGGCCTCGTGCCAGAGCTCGCCGACGATGTAGGCCTCAGGGTTGATGGCGCGAACCTTCTTGCGGAACGTCCGCCAGAACTCGTCGGAATCGATCTCGTTGGGCACGTCGAGGCGCCAGCCGTCGATACCCTGGCGGGTCCAGTACTCGGTCACCTCGAAGAGATGCTTCTGGACGTCGGGGTTCTCCTTGGCCCGAAGCTGGGGCAGGGTGCCGAATCCCCACCAGGCGTTGTAGTTGGGCTTGGGCGAGTGGACGACCGGGTAGCCGTAGATGGTGTACCAGTTCCAGTACTTCGACTTCTGGCCGTTCTTCCGGGCGTCCTCGAAGGCCCAGTGATCGTCGCCGGTGTGGTTGAAGACGCCGTCGAGGATCACCTTGATGCCGTTCTGGTGGGCGGCGGCCAGCACGCGCTTGAAGGTCGCGAGATCGCCGAAGGCCGGATCGATCTGCATGTAGTCGGCCGTGTTGTACTTGTGGTTCGAGGAGGCCTTGAAGAGGGGGTTGAAGTAGATGGCGGTGACGCCCAGGTCCTTCAGGTAGGGCATCTTCTGGAGGACGCCATCGAGGTCGCCGCCCATGAAGTTGTCGTAGGTCGGCTTGCTGCCCCAGGGCTCGGCGCCCTTGGGGTCGTTGGCGCGGTTGCCGTTATGGAAGCGCTCCGGAAAGATCTGATAGAAAACGGCGTTCTTGGCCCAGTCCGGCGTGTCGATCTGGCCCCGGCGTCCTTGCGCGTTGAGCGAACCGTCCGAGGCCTGACCGAGGCCCAGCGGGCTGAGCATGCCGCAGCCGGTGAGGGTGATCGCCCCCGCAAGTAGGGCCGCCAGAGACTTCAAGGGTGACGCCACAATCAGATCCTCCACTGGCTCACCGCGGGTGAGCATGTCCAAACCAGGGGATGAAATCGTTATCGCTTATTCGAGGTTTAATCTTGCCTTAATTTCATAAAAAAGCGCGCCGGAACGAGCCGGCGCGATGAGAGGCGAGCGGGGGGCGGCGGTTAAGGCACGCGCCAGGATCCCTTCTCGTCGTAGAGGTAGTCGCCCTTCTGGAAGGGTTTGCCGCCCTTGTAGACCACGAAGTCCGTCTGGGTATCGGGCATGGTCAGGTCCGAGAGCACGACCGCGTCGTTGGTTCCCGTGACGATCCGGAACGGCAGGGTCGGGTTATAGGGGTTGGGGATGGCTGTGACCAGGCGAAGGTCGCTGCCATGGATCTGGCGGGCGCCCAGGTGCATGTCTCCCTTGGAGACCTTGATGGGGAGGTAGCGGAGCAAGGCCTTGAGGTAGGCGTTGGATTCGGGCGTGCCGTAGATGAGGAAGACCGACTGGGCCGGGTCCGCGGCGGAGGCCTGAAGCGGAGTCATCACGGTGAGGGTGACGCCGTAGCGCTCGCGGTAGCGGGCCACCAGGTTCTTCACGAAGGTGTCCGCCTGCTTCTTGAGGGCCGGGTCCTTGGGCTCGGGACGGACGAGGATGGTGCGCTTGAGGTAATGCTCCTCGAGGGCCGCCGAGAGGGGGCCCATGAAGCGCTTGGCCGAGGTTTCGATGCGCTGGTGCTCGCCGGCGTCCTTCCAGAAGCTCATGGTGAGCATCAGGCGCGGGTAGTAGCTGTCGAGGGTCGGATAGGTCTGGCGATCGCCCTGGTACGTGGCAAGCAGGTCGAAGAACTTTCGGGTGTACCAATAGCCCTGGCGTTCATGACGGTGAATCGCCATCTGCGCCTCGCGAACCTTGCCGCGGGCCTGGAGCATGCGGGCGCCGACCGCTCTGAGAACATGCTCGTTGACCGCGTCGGACCAGGTCGCGATGCCCTGGGAGCCGAGGCGCTCGGCCAGCGGCGAGAAGAGGATTTCGGTGTCCGCCAGTTCCTGGGCGAACTTGGCCGTGAGGGCGGGGACCACGGCCTGTCCGACGGCAGATTCGATGGCCAGGAAGAGCGCCTGGGGCTGAGTATAGTCCGGCTCCTGCTGGGGCGTGGCGCCCATGGGGCCGATGACGGCGACGACCTCGCGGGTTCCGTCGGGACGAATGACAGGGAAACCGACGCCGGCGCGCGCGAGCAACGGGGCGGGGACCACGGTGATCCGATCCCAATGGGTGCCGTAGAAAGCTTCGACGCGGCCTGCGACGTCGTCGACCTTGAGAAGCGCTCCGATCTTCTGGGAGAGGTTCGCAAAAAGGGCTTTCTGGCCCCCGTAAAAATCCATGAACCGGGTCTCGGCCGCATAGGCCTGCATGGCTGCGGCAAGGGCGCTGAGCTTCTCGGCCCGCGCGCCGAACTCGTCCGGCAGGGGGGCGTCGAGGGTCATTCCCGGCGCCGTGAGGTGCATGGCGAACTGATAGGGGAGGGCTCCGACGAAGCCTTCGGCCTGGAGCTCCTCGAGAAGCCGAATGGCCGCATGGGCATCATGGGCTTTGACGGCCGCGGCGGCGGCGGCCCGGTAGGCGATCGCCGTGTCATCCTGCTGCAGCTTGCCCTGGCGGGTTCGGCTGATGAGGAGGCTCATCAGCTCGAGGCGCGGGTCGCTCGTCACCCGCACCCGGGCGGCCGCCACGGGGGTTTCGCCCGCCGAGGGCGACGCGGGAGGCGAGGGCAGTTCGACTTGAGCCCCGGCTGGAGTCCCAACCGAAGCCAGCAAGGCGGCGGAGAGCAGCAATCGACGCAACGCGGTCATGGGGTGGTCCTCTTGAGCATCCAACAGGGCTAGCTACCCCCATGATAGCCCGCCATGCGAGATTTGGCCAGGATACGAGCCCCCCTGTGCTGTTCAAGCGTCCGAACTGCCGCCTTCCTTGACGCGAAGGGGGCCTCTGATATGATGATCGAAAGCGATTACGGCCTAAGCGCCTTTTCCAGTCTACGTTTTCAGCCTCATCGCAGAGGAACCCTCAGGAGTGTAACCATGTTCGAAGAGCGCCCGTCGACGGAGATCGAAATGAAAGTCGATCCCGCCCCTCTGGCCGATTTGAGCCCGACGCTGAAGCGCACGATTGATCTTTCCGTGCGCTCGGAGATCGGGCGGATCCGGACCGTGATGATCCACCATCCCGGTGCCGAAGTGGACCGGATGGTCCCGTCGTTGATGGACGAGCTCCTCTTCGATGACATTCTCTTCGGGGATCGCGCCCGAGAAGAGCATGACAAGTACCGGCAGGTTCTCTCGCTCGTCGCGGACGAGGTTCTCGACATCCAGGACGTGCTCGCGGAGAGCCTGGCGAACGCGGAAGTGCGGGAATCCTTCGTCGACGTGCTTTCTTACCTCGAGCAGCTCAGCTTCGAGACGGTGGAGCTCCTCCGTTCATTCGACGCCGTGACGCTCGCCAAGGCGGCCATCGGCGGCCTCGAGTACCCGCTGCACCAGGTGGAGCATCACCCGAACCCGAAGGTGCCGTTCCTCCTGAACCCGCTGCCGAACTTACTCTTCATGCGCGACCCGCTGGTCGTCATGGGGGACGGGGCCTTGTTGGGGTCGATGGCCCGCACGGCCCGCCGCCGCGAGCCGCTCATCATGAAGTACGCCTACGCGTACCACCCGCGCCTGCGGCTGAAGGAGCGCGATCGCTTCTACTTCGACGACCTGAGCATCCCGGCGCAGCGCCGCCGTCAAAACCTCCCCTCCATCGAGGGCGGTGACGTCCTGGTCTTCAGCGACAAGGTCATCGCCATCGGCGTCTCCGAGCGGACCACCGAATCCGCGGTCGAGCTCCTGGCGCAGGCCATCAAGGATCGCACGTCGGTCGAGACCATCCTGATGGTGCTGATGCCACGCATTCGCTCGGCGATGCACCTGGACACGGTCTTCACCCAGACGAGCGCCGACGAGTGCCTGGCCTATCCGCCGATGTTCATGCCGGACGGCGTCGAACTGCTGCCCGTGGTCAAGAAGGACCTGCGGGGTGGCCAGATTCGCAGCACCTACAAGGAGAGCCTGCTCTCCGCGCTATCGGACGAAGGCATCGACCTCAAGCCGATCAGCTGTGGCGGTAAGGGCGATCGCATCTCTCAGCAGCGCGAGCAGTGGACCGACGGCGCCAACGCCTTCGCCCTCGCCAACGGCGTGATCGCCATCTACGAGCGCAACCTCCGCACCGCCGAAGAGCTCTCGGCTCACGGCTACGCGGTGGTCCATGCCGACGAGCTGCTTGCCAAGCCTACGGCCTATCGCCTGGACGGCTCGCAGAAGGTCGCCGTCCTCATCCCGGGCATGGAGTTGTCTCGCGCCCGCGGTGGCGCGCGCTGCATGACCATGCCGCTGGTGCGCGACGCGTTCTAAATCCGCTTCAATCGAAGAAGGGGGAAGGGCCTAGGCCCTTCCCCCTTCTTCGATTGCCGGGTTACTCCCCGTTACGCCGATCCTGGATCCACTGCTCGAACCAGACTCCGGGCCCCTTGGGCAGGGCAGCCTCGTCGATGCGCATGACGTTGAGGTCAATTTCGTTCGAGAGATGCTCGCGCAGTCGCTCGCTCTGCAGTGGGTCGTGGCCGGTTCCGATGTAGGCCGTGGTGAACGGGTGGATCTTGAAGTACTCGGGAAGAACCTCGAGAAGGTTACCGGGCAGGATCTTGACCGTCAGGATGAAGTCCTTCTGCGTGAAGAGCGGGAACTCTTCGAGCTGCTGCGAGATCAGGCGCTGGACTTCCTCGAAGAGCGCGAGCGGCTCGTCCTTGGTCTGCGCGTGGAAGATCACGATCTCGATGGGGCCGGAGGGCGCGTGCTTCTTCAGCATGTAACTGAGCAAGTTGACGAGCCGGACGGGATCGACCGTCGCCACGCAGACGACCAGACGCGGCAAGTCCTCGGACAGGTCCTTCTGGCCTCTCAAGGATCCCATGCCCAAGCGAAGGTCGGGGAGCTGGACCATGCGTCCCTCGACCTGACCGAGACGGTAGAACGCCATGATCAGCAAAACGGCCAGGAAGAGCTGAGCTCCGAGATCCCGGCTCTCCGAGGAGGTGGCGAGCAGCACCCCTTCGGCGACGAGCAGGAAGCTTCCGCCGATCACCGGCGCCCACGGGATCTTCCGATCGCGCCATTTGAAGGTCCAGGTGCTCAGGTAGGGCGCGCGTTCCACCTTGGTCGGATGATGCAGGCGGGTCAAGATGACCCCGGCGCAGTAGGAAATCATGACGCCCAGGAAGGCCATGCCGTAGATTTCGCCGAGGTGCGCGACGTTGCCGGGGAAGATGGCCAGCATCACGAGGCAGACGATCATGAAGGGAATGGCGACATAGGGGTAGCCCTTCAGGTTGGGGTTCTTGTCGACCCAGCGCTTCAGGACGGCGACGGGCAGGTTCCCCTGCTGGCCCATCGTGGTCATGAGGCCCGTGGCACCGGCAAAGGCGGTATTCACGGCGGCGAAAAGGGTAAGCGTGGCCGTCACCACGAGAACGATCAGCCACGGTTCTCCTCCCTGATGCAGGGCGAGCCCGGAGAGGATGTTGTGCTGGAAGGCCTCGACCTGCTCCTTGGGCATGAGCACCAAGGCGAGGGCCGGGGTCAGCGGGGCGGTGATGCTGACCAGCAGGATGATGCTGAGGTAGATCTTCTGGATCGAGCGGGCGACGGGTTGCTCCAGCTCCTCGACAATCTGAGCGGCCGATTCGAAGCCGGTAATGCCGAGGAAGGCCGCCGCGAAGCCCAAGAGCAGGGCGTGGGGCCCCAGGCTGCCGAAGCCGGACCAGAGTCGGGACCAGTCCGCGCCCTGGGTGAAGGCGAGATACAGGCCCCAGGCGTCCATGACGAGCAGCAGCGTGAAGACCGAGGCCGAGATGACGAAGACGAGGCGGGCGGATTCTCGCAAGCCCCAGAGGTTGAGGATGGCGAACCCGATGATGGGAATGGCCGCCACGAGGCCGACCAGCCAGACCGGCCAGGTCACCCCCCAAAGGGCCTTCCAAAGGGAAGAGATGTAGTAGGAGCCGGACAAGGCGCTCACGACCGCCGTCGCCAGGTACGAGAGAATCGTCAGCGAGCCGATGGCCAGTCCCGCCTGGCGGCCGACCGTGGTGAGGACCATGGCGTAGGCGCCGCCGTTGATCGGGTTGACCGAGCAGCCTTCCTGGTAGGTCGTCTTGAAGAGCCACATGCAGATGACGACCATGAGCACGAAGAAGGGGGCGGCGAAGCCGACATGGGGAAAGAGGATTCCGGTGCTGTAGAAGACCGAGGTCCCGATGTCCGCGCCAACCAAGCCGGCAGCGAGCCACCAGGTCAGCGTGGAATGCGTGGGAACCTGTGCGGAGGCAGTAGGTGTTTCAGGCATGGTCTAGCCGATGAGCGTGCGTTTGAGCAGCTCCTCGTTTCCTTTCAGGGTGAGCGCGAAGAGCTCGTCTCCGGGCTGTAAGACCGTGTTTCCGTCCGGGATGATGGGCTCGCCATCCCGCCAGATGGCCGCCAGGATGGAATTCGAGGGGAAATCCAGCTTACGGATAGGCATGCCGACCACCGGGGCATCCGGCGGCAAGTCCAGTTCGACCATCGACATGCGCTTGTGCCAGGTGAAGAGCGTCTTGATGTCGTGGGGGACGATCTCGTACTCGATCGCCCGGGAGACCATGGAGGTCACGGAGATGATGTAGTCGACCTCTTCGATCCGGAAGAGGTCCTCGTTGCGGGGGTCGTTGACGCGGGCGACCGAGCGCTTGACGTTGAAGAGGCGGCGGGCCATCTTGCAGATCACGTAGTTATCCTGATCGCGTCCCGCCACGGCGATGACCACGTCGGCCCGCGCGGCGCCCGCCCGGGCCAGCAACTCCGGACGCGTCGCGTCGCCGGCAATCACGATGGCCTCGTTGAATTCTTCGACCACCTGCGCGCAGACCCGCTTGTCGCGTTCCACCAGGGCCACTTCATGGCCCAGGGCGAGCAGGCTGCGAATCAAATGAAGGCCGACCTTGCCGCCTCCGGCGATCAGCACGAACATCAGGCGTCTCCCTTCGTGCCCAAGCGGCGCTCGAGCAAGTCCGTTGCCTCGGCGATGGGGCTGAGGACCTCGAAGCCCTGCGAACGGTAGAGTTCGAAGAGTTGGGGCTGGTCGATCCGCACGATGATGGTCTCGATGCCGAAGACGTTGCGCGCCACGTCGGCCACCATCATATTGGTGTTCTCGTCGCGCGACACGATCACCACCGCGCGCGCCTCTTCGATGCCAGCGCGGCGTAGGACGTCGGTGTCGATTTCCATGCCGGCGACCGTCCGGCCTTTGAAATCCTTGGGGAGGTGGGTCGCGAAGTTCTGCCGGTCGTAATCGAGGACGGTGACCTCACCGCCCCGTTCCAGGACCCGCTGGGCAAAGCTTGCTCCAAGACGGCCGCAGCCGACAACCAAGATCATTTCCGCAAGCTCCCATCCTTCTTCGGTTTTCCCGAGATGACGCGACCGGGTTCAGGACCCGCCAAACTGCCAAGAGGCCACTATACTCCTTTGCCAAGAGGCGATCAAGGGTTCTTCGAGGACGGCCATGATCAGGGCCGGCAGGGGCTTCCTGCCGGCCGAAGGAGGGGGTGAGCGAAGCCCCCATGCGAGGGCGTCGAGTGGTTAAGCCATGAGCCAGCGCTCCGGATGCGCGTCGTCGCCCATGGCCTCCAGGCGCGCTTTCATGGCCCGAGGCATCACGCGGTAGACCAGGTTCCGCAAGGCCTGCATGCGCCTACGGCGTACGGCCTGCAAGTCGAGCGCCTCCGCCAGCACGACGGGATCGACGGCCCGCATCCGAACCAGGATCTCGCCGATTCGGCCCCCCTCGCGCTCCTGGACCAACAAGGCCTCGTCCAAGGTGGATTGCGTGATCTTCCGCCGCCCGACCAAGGCATCCCCGAGCTTGAGGTCGGGATGAATCTCGTAAAGGACGGCGCGAAGCTGGCGGAAGGTGACGCAACCCAACGTCAAGAGGGCATCGGTGAGGAGCAAGGTTGGGCATTCCTTGCGGACGGCGAAGGCGCTACGAATCTGCTCCGGGGTCACCACTCCGCGCTCGAGCAGGCAACGCGCACCGTAATGCTGGGTCTCGACCATTCCATTCCGCTCCTTTCTTTACCAAGGGACTAACCACACGTACCCGGAGCGTGTTACGAAAATTTTTCCTAAAGACGATCCCCAGTTAAACGAGCAGGGGGCTATGATGGAGGGATGCCGCCCGAGCGCCGGCGGCCGGACTGAAGTGCCCGCGGCTGAACCTCTTCGCCAGCGGCCGCCATGTAAGGAGTTTTCATGAGCGCCGACCCTCGTCAAACCGCCATCGACGCGATCGCCCTCCACCGGGTCGTCGGAGTCATCCGGGCCAAGGACGCCGCCGAGGCCGTCTGGGCCGCCGAAACCACCGTGTCGGGGGGCCACCCCCTCGTGGAGATCACCCTGACCACTCCAGGAGCGTATGAGGCGATCGCCCAACTCAGCGCCATGCCCGGCGTCACGGTCGGCGCCGGCACCGTCCTCGACGAGGCCATGGCCCGCCAAGCCATCAAGGCGGGCGCCCAGTACATCGTTTCCCCCCATACCGACCCCGCCATCATCCACCTTTGCCGCGACTGGGGAGTCCTGGTCGCCGCAGGCGCCGCCACGCCCACCGAGGCCCTCAACGCCAGCCGCATGGGCGCGGATATCGTCAAGATCTTCCCGGCCGAAACCCTCGGCGGCCCCCGCTTCCTGAAGCTGCTTCTCGATCCCTTGCCCTGGCTCAAGCTCATGCCCACCGGCGGCGTGACCCTCGAGACCCTGGACGCCTACTTCGCGGCCGGAGCCCATTCGGCCGGCGTCGCGAGCGTCCTCTACGACAAGGAAACCATGAGGCGCCGTGACGAGGAGGCGCTCCTCGCCAAGGTCCAGCTCCTGCGGCAACGCATCCCCGCCATGAGCGGCCAGGTCTAGCCTGGCCCCCGCTTCGCCGACCCGAACGGGTCATGTCTAGTATGAGGAGGCCCCATGCAACTCGGTGAGTTCACCCTCCGCTGGTTCAGCGACGGCATCTACAAGCTCGACGGAGGCGCCATGTTCGGCGTCGTCCCCAAGGTCGTCTGGACCCGGAAGTACCCCGTCGACGAGAACAACTTCATCCCCCTGGCCCTCAACGCCGTCCTCATCGAGACGCCCGAGGCCAAGGTTCTGATCGACACGGGCTACGGCACCAAGCTCACGCCGAAGCAGGTCACGATGTTCCACCTCGAACAGCCTCCCACCCTGCTGGAGTCGCTGGCGGCCGGCGGCGTCCGCCCCGAAGCGATCGACTACGTGGTCTACAGCCACATGCACCACGATCACGCCTCCGGAGCCACCTACCGGGACGAAGCGGGCCAGCTCCGCGCCAGCTTCCCCCGCGCCAAGCACGTCATGCAGCGCCTCGAATGGGAAGAGGCCAAGAACCCCAACATCCGCTCGGCGCACGCCTACTGGGAAGAGAACTGGTCGGTCCTCGAGACCGAGGGGCTCATCATGCCCGTGGACGGTGAAGTCGACCTGGTCCCCGGCGTCCGGCTGATCCCGACGGGAGGCCATACCCGCGGCCACCAGGCCGTGCTCGTCACCTCGCAAGGCCAGACTGCCCTGCACATGGGCGACCTGCTGCCGACCCGCGCCCACCTCAACCCCCTCTGGGTCATGGCCTACGACGACTACCCCATGGAGTCAATCGCCGCCAAGGAAAAATGGATCGGCCGCGCCAAGGCCGAAGGCTGGTGGCTCACCCTCTACCATGATCCCGAGATCCACGCGGGCATCTGGGACGCCGAAGGCAAGCTCGTCCAGGCCGTCCGAGCAGAATCCGCCCTCGCCACGGAAAGGTAAATCCATGCGATTCGTACGCTTCGAATACCAGGGCCGCGAACAATACGGCCAAATTCAAGGAGATCGGGTGCTCGCCCTGGAGGGCGACCTCTTCGGCCGCTGGCGGACCACGGACGAGTCCTTGCCGCTGGCCGGAGTTCGGTTGCTCGCGCCCTGCAAGCCGAGCAAGATGCTCTGCGTCGGCATCAACTACCGCTCGCACCTGCAAGGACGCCCCGAACCCCAGAAGCCGGAATTGTTCTGGAAGCCGTCGTCGGCCGTGATTGGCCCCGACGAAGCCATCGTGCTGCCCTCCGACGCGACCAATACCCATCCGGAAGGCGAGCTCGTCGTGGTGATCGGCGCGCGCGCCAGCCACGTCTCCGTGGCTGAAGCCTCCCGCTGCATCCTGGGTTATACCCTCGGTAACGACGTGAGCGAGCGCTCTTGGCAAGAAGGCGATCGCCAATGGTGGCGCGCCAAGGGCTGCGATACCTTCGCCCCCGTGGGCCCCTGGATCGAAACCGAGTTCGACCTGGCGAACGCCGCCCTATCGACCCGGATCAACGGGGACCTGGTGCAGGAAGGCACGCTCAACGAGCTGATCTTCGGAGTCCCCGAAGTCATCTCCTTCGCGAGCCGCTACGTCACCCTCGAGCCCGGCGACGTGATCTTCACCGGCACGCCCGGCCATACCCGGGCCATGGAGCCGGGCGATCGCATCGAGATCACCGTCTCCGGACTGGGCACCCTCTCAAATTCCGTAATGGGTTAGCGCCCGCGGCGGCTGCAAGAAGGATGCTAATGCCCCGCGCCAGCAATTCCGGCCGGGGCTTGCCCCTCCTGCTGAGTCCAGTAGGAGGCGTCAAACGGCTTGGCCTTTCCGACGCCCTTGCCACCCGGAGTGTGAAGGGCCAGGTACCCGGAGGCCAGCTCGACCGAAGCCTTCACGAGCCCACGATGCATCTGCAAGTACCCCCCCGCCTGAGTCACGCTCGGTAGCGCATCCGCCTGGGCTTGCCGCGTCACGATCTGGCCGACCGGCACGTAGCGACCCGCCGGAACGACCACGCCGATGACCGCCGCCCGCGGGCCAATCACCGTGCCCTTACCGACTCGGGCGTGTTGCACCAGGGCCTGCATGCCCACGTAGACGTCCTCCTCGATGGCCGAGGGCCCATGGACCTGCGCCTGTGCGTCAACCGACACCCTGCGGCCGAGGAAGACCGAGAAGGACTGGCCGTTCACCACGACCTGGTTTTGAAGGGACGGCTTGCCGTTCTCCTCGGTCGGCTGACCCTGGATCACGACTCCGGGCTGAATATTGGACTCTTCCTGAATGCGGATGTTCTGGCCGACGTCGGCGCGGATAGTGGCGTTCGGCGCCACGAAGACCTTGGGATCCACCGTCACGAAGCCAATCAACGCGGCCTGCGGATGAACGTAGGCGCTCTCAGCCACCATCGGGCGCTCGATGGCGATGTTGAAGGACGTCGGGACGTTGGGACCGGTCGTGAAGTTCTCCAGACCCGGCGGATTGAAGATCCGGCCATGCTCCTGGCCCTCGGCGGACGGGACCTGAACCACCACGCGCTGCGGCATCGCGAAACGGATGCCCAGGTACGCGGTGAGGCCCGAGCCCCCCACGATGATGACGAGCATCACGAACGCCGTCGGATCCACCTTGGGGAGCCGCAGCTTGGGGAGGCCCCCCTTGGACGGCTTCCCCGTCGCTACCGGGGGGGTCTGCTCTTCTTGCGCGGGAGTCAACTCTTCGACGGCCATGTCCTCAATCCTTCGTCTCGTATCCTGGCATTCGACTCCTCTATCTTCCCCTCAACCAGGCAGTTCTACACCTGAATGCCACTCTCCCGTCGGCAAATCCGGAGCGCGCCCGCCCCAGTGGACGCTCCCGGATGCCGGGTGGCATAATGGGGGCGTTCCCGCCCATCCTAGAGGAGAATCCCCGCATGAAGGCAATGCCCCTCCTGCTGACCCTCGCCACCCTCACGCTTTCGCCGCTGGCCCTTCAGGCTCCGGCCCTGGCCAATGAAGCCGTCCTCAAGCAAGTCGAAAAAGCGGCCGGCCAGAAGATCGAGGTCGGCTCGACGGTCAATTTCACCACCACCAAGGGCAAGTTCAGCGTCGTGCTCTTCCCCAAGGAAGCGCCCGAAACCGTGAAGAACTTCGAAAAGCTGGTGAAGGCCAAGTTCTACGATGGCCTCTCGTTCCACCGGGTCATCCCGGGCTTCGTGGCGCAGGGCGGGGATCCCAAGGGTGATGGCACCGGCGGCCCCGGCTGGAGCATCCCCGATGAGCTGAAAAGCAAGCTCAAGCACCTCGACGGCAGCCTCTCCATGGCGAAGTCCGCCGCCCCCAACAGCGCCGGCAGCCAGTTCTACTTCTGCCTGGGCGCGCAGCCCCACCTGGATACCCGTTACACGGTCTTCGGGCAGGTCGTGAGCGGAATGGACGTCGTCAACAAGCTCACCGTGGGCGACAAGATGCTCAAGGTCCAGCTCGCCGAGTAACCTTCAGGCGAAAAACAAATGACAAACGAGGTCCCGGCCGACGGCCGGGACCTCGTTTGTGAAAGGGAGTGGTTCTAGGCCTTGAAGAAGCCCTTCACCTTGCCGAGCGCATCCTGGAAGGGGTTCGCCTTGCGCGACGGAGCGGTGGCCGAAGGAATGAGGCGGCCGGTCATTCCCGAGACGTCGGCCGGCGACAGCGGCCGGGTGTACGCGAACGTGATCGGACGGACGCGGACGACCTGATGACGACTCGGAAGACGCTCAACCACGATGTTTCTCCCCGGGTTAATCCCAATAACCAAAAACCTTAACCGTAGCTTAATTATAGCGCCTCGCCATGAAACCTTGCGTCGAAATTGAAAAAAACTTTCGCCAATCAGGCGAGCGGGTATAATCCGGAGGTTCATGCCCCCTGATTCCTCCCGTGATCATGAGGAGACGCCCCGTGCTCAAGACGCTCGACGCCCCCGGGCGAGAGGTTCCTCCCTCCTCGCGAGGGAGCCAAGAAGGCGATTGCGGATGCCGTGGGCGACACGATCCGCAACGCGATTCCCGTCCGGCTGCCTTGGTAACGCCTTGAACGCATATCTCGTCGTCAACCCCCGGTCGGCCGACGGCACGACCGGGGCGCAATGGCCTCGCCTCGCCCGCATGCTGGAAGACTCGGGCCTCCATGCGGAAACGCACTTCACCGAAGGGCCCAGACACGCCACCGAGCTGGTGCGCGAGGGCCTGCGAGCCGGACAGAAGTTGATCGTGGTCGTAGGGGGCGATGGCTCGATCAACGAAGCCGTGAACGGTTTCTTCGATGCGGAGGGCCTACCCCTGGCCCCCGAGGCCGAGCTCGGCATCCTCTGTCGAGGCACGGGCTGCGACTACATCAAGAGCCTCGGCATCCCCAAGCGCGAAGATCTGGCGATCCAGCGGATCCTGCAGGCCTCTAGCCGGCGGGTCGACCTCGGGAGCATCCGCTTCCGGGACGCTTCGGGGCAAGCCCGCCACCGCGTCTTTTGCAACATCGCCGAAGCAGGTCTTGGCGGGGCCGTCGTGGATCGGGTCAACCGCAGCTCCAAGCGGCTTGGCGGTTTCGCATCCTTTTTGACGAGCACCCTCGCGACCTTCACGTCCTACCGCAACGGGCCCATGACCTTGCAATTCGACGACGATCCGCCCGAAACCCTGGTCGCCGCCAACCTCATCGTGGGCATCGGCAGCACGTTCGGGGGAGGCATGCGCATCCTTCCCGAGGCGCGGCTCGATGACGGCCTCTTTGACGTCCTCTTGATGGGCGACCTGAATCGTACCGAGCTCTTCACCAATATCGCCCGGGTCTACCGCGGCACCCACCTCTCGCATCCCAAGATTCGGCACCTGCGGGCGCGCAAAGTGACGGTCGACGCTCCTGAACCGCTGCTGCTGGACGTCGACGGGGAACAGCCGGGGCTCACGCCGGCCACGTTCACGATCATGCCGGGGGCCTTGAAGGTTCGCTGCTGAACTCAGGCGAGAAGGCGCACCATCAGACGGTCAACGCCTTGGCAGACGCTGCCGAACGGGCTAGAATCAGGAGATTCTCAGCTCAGGAGGCCCGCATGGCGTTTAACGGCTTTACTCCCGCAGATTTCGCAGTCTTTTCCCTTCCCGGATTCGAGGATCGCATGGCGGCCCTCAAGCAGGTCGTCCGTCCGAAGCTCGAGGAGATCGGCGCTCAGCTCGCTCCGAGGCTCAGCGAGGCCGTGGGAGTTCCCATGTACGCCCACGTCGCCAAGCATGCGCGCCGGACGGTGAACCCTCCGAAGGACACCTGGGTGGCCTGGTCGGCGAACGCGCGGGGCTACAAGGCGCACCCGCACTTCCAGGTCGGCCTCTGGGGCACGCATGTTTTCGCCCAGTTCGCCATGATCTACGAGGCCCCTCAGAAAGCGCATTTCGCGCGGCTGCTTCGCAAGAACCTCAAAGGGCTCCACCTGCCCGGGGACTTCGTCTGGTCGGGGGATCATACGCAGCCGGAAGCCGTGCGTCATGACGCGATGAACGCGAAGGCGTTCAAGGCCTTCTTGGAGCGGCTGGAGAAGGTGCAGAAGGCCGAAGCCCTCTGCGGCATCCACCTCCTGGCCGGCGATCCGCTGCTTGACGACGGCGAGGCGCTCTTAGCCCGCATCGAAGAGGTCTTCCAGACCACCATGCCGCTCTACCGGATGGCGCAGGCTCTGTAAGGACTAGTCCAGCTTCTCAACTTCAAGATCGTCGAAGTTCACCTCGTTGCCGATGGATCGCAGGGCCATGAAGTGGCTGTGGGACGGCTCGAAATCCGGCACCTGGAGCGTGGCCTCGGGCTTGCCGTCGTAGAGGAGGACGAAGGTCTTCTTTTGCACGTCCACGATGCCTCCGACCCGACGCACGTCTCCGGGATTGGTGGTCAGCGGGCGGCTGTAGAGCCGCTTCCAGCCGCGGCCGTTCATGGGCTGGCCACCGTCGCAGTACCAAACTTGCAGATCACGCGGGGTGTTGACGACTTCGAGGTAATGGTCGGCGTCGAGGTAATAGGGCTGGACGCCCTGGTCTCCGGTGGGCGGCAGGTTGTAGGGACTGGCGATGGGCTGCTGCGAGACCTCGAAGCGATAGCGCATGGGCAGCTGGCCGTTGGGGCCGAAATGCGCGCCCCGGTAGCGGACGAGGGAGACCCAGGGCTCGGGCTGTTGCTGGGTTTGGCGCAGGACCCGGCCGCGAATCGCCCCACGCTCCACGTTCGCCACTTCCCAGGTACCGTCATAAAGCCAGGACGGTGGCGTCTTGCCCTGAGCCAGCATCTCGGCCCGAATACCGACCCAGTCGGCCGGAAGCGTCCCCAAGGTGGCGCGCTCGAAATCGAGGCGAAGCAGGCGTGAAGGGTTTTGATTGACCCCCGGAGGACTCCCGCCGTCCCCCCCTCCCCCTCCGCCGGGACCTCCCGGCGCGCCCACACAAGCCAGCAGCAAGGCCGATGCCAGGCCAAGGGCCAAGAGACGAGTGACAGGCTTTCCCCCGATGGCGCTGGCTCGCATGCGGCCCTCCTTCTTCGGCGCGAGGTCGCCCCCAGCCTAGCTCATCCGGACCTGAGCGCCGTTTGCTAAAGGATCCAGCGGGACTTGTCCAAAACGCCGAACGGGAGGCCCGAAGGCCTCCCGTTCGAGACGATTCGCTCGCGCGGTCGTCTTTGCCGCGGATGCTAGAGCGGCGGCTGTCCCGGCCGGTTCTTGGTCTCGTCGGCGGCCGTCCTCGGCTCGGCCTCCATGCGGGTCATGGTCACCCGCTGGGCCTTGCCGCCGCCTCCCACGGTGGCCAGGTGATCGAGGAACATGCGGTTGCGGACGAGCACGACTCCCCCTTCCGTGGCGAGTTGGGTCGAGAGCCAACCGATCCGCTGGATCGAGCCCTTGATCGTCCGGCCTTCGGTGATCAGGCTGATGGAATCCCCGCGATCTACCACGCGCCGCAATTCGGCGGCGGCCAGGATGTCGGAGGCTTCGTGACGCAGGCCCAGCCCGAAGGCCAAGGCAGCGGCGAGGGCCACCGCTCCGACGACGGCGGAGAAGAGGATCTGCACCAACTCGGGAGCGATTTTCAGCTGGGTCAGGGCCGCGAGGCCCGCGAAGATCAGGATCGCCCAGTACGCGATCTGGCCCAAGAGGTCAGAGGCTTCCAGGGGAGTGGTCTTGACCAGATTGCCGATGAACGAGGCCAGCAGGGCGCCCAAGGTCACGATCAAGAGGGCGGCGATGACGTCGGGGATGTAGCCGATAATCGCCATGAGGGCCGCGGTGACTTGCGGAAGGTTCAGGGCGTCCGCCGCCACCACCAGGGTCACCAGGACGACCAGCCACTTCACGAGCAGGGCGACCACGTTGCTCGGCTCGAGCTTGACCCCGGCCCGGGTGAGCGCCCGATCCACTCCTGCCCGCTCCATCCACCGGTCGAAGCGAAGCGCGTCGAGGCCCCGGTCCACCAGGGACGCCAGGAGATTGGCGATCGCCCAGCCCACCAGGAGGATGATGATGGCGCCGATCAGGTTGGGCAGGAACCCGAGAATCCCGCTCAACGCGGCTCCAATGGCGGCCCAAAGTGCCGCTCCCCATCCAGTCACGGTTTCCATTGGCCCTCCTCTCCGGGGAACCGCGCGAAGGCCCCCGTCTCGGCCCGGCTCGGCGCCCCTCGGCCCGAGTCCGCGAAATCCCGGCTCCCGCACCGTCGCGCGGGAGGCCGCTTAGACTCCTTCCTCCCGGCCGCGCTCCATGGAGGATTCCAGCCGCTGCTGGCCCTCGTCGACCTTCCGCTTGGCCAGTTCAGCCGCCTCGTCGACGGCGTGTCGGCTGCGCGACAGGATTTCGGGCATCTGTTGCTGGCCGCGATCGATCATGTCCTGCGTCCGCTCCTGGGTGGAGCGGATCAGCTCGGTGGCGCGCATGCGGCCTTCCATGAGGCGGCCCCGCGCATCCGTGCGCAGCGTATCCGCCTGGTCACGCAATCTTCGACGCATTTCCATTCCCGAGCGCGGAGCCAACAAGAGGGCGGCTCCGGCCCCGATCACCGCCCCCAAGAGCGTCGCACCTAAGCGGTTCATCCAGACCTCCTTTTCCGGCGGCGCCCGCTACCGCACCTCACAAAACCAAGCATTTGAGCCCTTTGGCCGCCGTGGGCGGCTCAGCGGAAGCGTTTTGTTTGACGCGCTCAGTACCCGCGTGCGCGCTGACCCGAGATCAGACTGAAGAGCCAGACGACGATGGCCGCCCCGATGATCGACGGAATGATGGCGAGGCCTGCGATCTCGGGTCCCGCCGGCAACCTCAGCAAGCCGAAGAGGTAGCCGCCCAGCGCGGAGCCTACCAGTCCGGCGATGATGGCACCGACCCACCCGCCCGGCAGCGTGCCGGGAGCCAAGGCGTCGCCGATGAAGCCGACGATCGCCGCCACCAAGAGCATCACGAGAAACCCTAACACGATCCCACCTCCTCGCGCCCCTCGTCCGGGCGGTCCCGACCGAAGGCAGCTGACCCGGCTGCTTGCCAGGCTGCACGCACCGCGTCTCGACGTGACCGGAACCGTAACATAAGCCTTGGGGGGCTGCAACGCTTCGCTTGAGGGCCTCGCCCCATGCGCCCCCGGCGTCTCGGCGCCCCCTCCGCGCTTCTCTCAAGGACGGATCGGGATGGGGGCAGCAGCACGCTTCAAGAGGCGCTCGTAAAGCGTGAGGTAGCCTTCAACCATTGCCTCCGTTCCGAAGCGTTCCTCCACCCGACGGCGGCAGGCCGCCGGATCGATCTCCGGGGCACGCCGGATGCCTTCGAGCAAGCCTGCGGCGTCGTCGGCAATCCAGCCGGTCAAGCCGTGGGCGACCACTTCGGGGACCGAGCCGCAGCGGGTCGCCACGACCGGGGTTCCACAGGCCATGGCCTCGATCATCACGAGGCCGAAGGGCTCGGGCCATTGAATGGGGAAGAGCAGGCAGCGGGCATCGGCAAGCAGTTCCCACTTCGGCCGGCCGGTGACCTCTCCGATGTAGCGGATGGTCACGCCGTCCACATGGGGCATGACATGCGCCTCGACGAAGGCCGCATCCATCGGATCGATCTTCCCCGCCAGCACCAGCGGGAGTCCCGCCTTCTGGGCCAGGGCGATCGCCGTATGGGCCCCTTTCTCCTCGCAGAGTCTCCCCAGGAAGAGCAGGTACTCCTGCTTCTGGGTTCGAAAAATCGGAGCTTTCAAGTCCATGCCGTTGTAGACCACTCCGAGAAGGGGAAGTTCGGGGCAGCGGCGGGCATGGGCCTGGGAGATGGCCACGAAGGCGTGCTGGGGATGGCTCAAGTAAAGTCGCTTTCGCTCGGGAGTGAAGTCGTTATGGATGGTCGTCAAGACGGGCGTCTGGACAAACGGCGCCAAGAGGACTCCTTCGGCCTTCGTATGGTCGTGGATCAGCTCATACTCGCCCGCTTGGGAAAAGGCCCAGGCGGCATGGGCGCGTTCGAAGGGGAGCGTGGTCTCCTTGGTGGCGAATCCCAGGGGGGTGAGGGCGCGTGGGAAGAGCCAGCGGCAGCGGGCGCGGGTCTGGGAGTCGCCGCTGGCGAAGACGGTGACGTCATGGCCTGCCGTGACCAGGCCTTCGGCCAATTGATGGACGACCAACTCCGTGCCGCCGTAGCCTCGGGGCGGCACGGGAAGGGATACCGGGGCCAAGATTGCGATCTTCACGCCACTCCTCCTCCGGGGTCGAGCCCCCAGCCCCTCCCAGGCGGCAGGGGCGAGTGATCGGGGCTAACCGAGGCCCTCCTGAGCGACGTGTAAAGGGACCAAAATCTCGTCACAAGCAGGTGTTGTGCCCGCTAGAGGGCTATGCTATGGTTAGCCACGCCTTACCTTAACATTTCTTCACGTTTCATGGCACCCCGGTCAGCGAGGGCGCTATGTGGGAACGCGGAAGGGAGGCGGGATTGAGATCAAACGCGCAGGGATGGGGCTCCGCCGAGTATCGCGACGCCATCCAGACGCTCTGCCAGACGGGATTGGGGGACGTCAACCTGATTTTGGCGTCGAACCGAGGGCCGGTGGAGTTCCGCCGTGACGCGACAGGGACGTTGCGCACGCAGCGAGGCCAAGGGGGGCTGGTCACGGCCTTGAGCTCGATGGTCGAGTGCCTGGACACCACGTGGGTGGCGTCCCCCTTCACCGCAACCGACGCGGAGGTCGGGACGGCGGAGGTGCCCATGGGCGAGCGGCTCCTGTCGCTGGCGTTCGTGACCCTGGAGGCCCAGGACTACCACCGGTACTACAACGAGGTTTCGAACTCGCTCTTGTGGTTCCTGCAGCATGGCATCACGCATGCGCCGGAGCACCCGGAGTTCGACGGTGAGGCCTGGAAGTCCTGGGAGTCGTACGAGCGCGTGAACCGGCGTTTCGCCGAGGCGATCGCCCGCGAGGCCCGGCGCTCGTCCAAGCGCCCGGTGATCATGATCCACGACTACCACCTCTACCTCGTGCCGGGCTACCTGCGGCGCTTGCTTCCCGAGGCCGTCATCCAGCACTTCACGCATATCTGCTGGCCGGGGCCGGATCTCTGGTGGCAGGTGCCCACGCGGATGCGCCGGGCGATCATGGAGAGCATGGCGGCATGTGACATCGTGGGCTTCCACACCCCGCGCTTCGCCAAGAACTTCCTCGCCACCGTCGAGGAGGTGCTGGGCTATCCCACGGATCTCGGGGGCGGGCTGATCGAGGCTCCGGAGCGGCGGGTCTGGGTGCGGGACTATCCCATCTCGATCGATCCCGACGGGATCCAGCGCGTCGCCGAGTCCCCGGCGGTCCGGGCCGTCGAGGCCGAGCTGGGGCTCGAGCAGTCGGGCCTCAACTTGGTCCAAGTGGCCCGGACGGATCCGAGCAAGAACCTCTTGCGCAGCCTGAAGGCCATGGATCTCTTCCTGCAGCAGCATCCGCGCTACCGCGGGCAGATTCGCTTCTGGGGCATCCTTCCCGCCTCGCGGCAGGGCTCCGAGCATTACCGCAGCTACCTGGATCGGCTCTGGGAGGGGGTGCAGGCGGTGAACCGGCGCCATGGCCAGAAGGGCTGGGAGCCGGTGACGGTCTTCCTCGAGAACTCGTACCCCCGGGCGATCGCCGTCATGAAGCATTACGACCTCTTGCTGGTGAACTCCTTGGCCGACGGGATGAACCTGGTCGCCAAGGAAGGCCCGATGGTGAACCGCCGAGACGGGGTGCTGCTTTTGAGCGAGACCATCGGCGCGGCGAACGAACTCATGGACGGAGCGCTCGCGATCAACCCTTACGACCTGGTGGGCATGGCCGAGGCCTTCGAGCGCGGGCTGAGCATGGCCCGCTCCGAGCGCCGCCGCCGGCTCGCGGTCCTGCGCGAGAGCATCCAGGCCAATCCGATCCACCGCTGGGTCCATGATCAGCTGCTGGACCTGGAAGCGTGCCTGAAGCCGCGGCTGCGGATCTCGCCCTTCTACGCTCCGGAGGGAGTGCATCCCCCGGACCCGGACGTCATGACAAGGGGGTAAGATGGCCACGTTACTGCGCTATCGCGATCGCAAGACCGTGGAGCGCCGGCTACTCGAGCTGGGCCTCGCGGGCGAGACGCCCAACACGCCGTCGGCCAACCTGCGGGCCATCCGGCAGATGCGCGACGGCAACGTCTTCTACACCTTCGGCATCGAGGCCGTCAGCCGAGCGATGGCCAGCGGCCGCTTCGACGAGGAGGCGATCCTCACGCTGATGGCGCGAGCCTGCGGGCAGGAGAGCGCCGAGGCCTTCCTCGACGGCAACGGGACGATTGCCCCGGCCTCGTCCCTCAAGGGCCTGGAGCGGGGGGCGGAGCTGATGCGGCGGGCGATCGCCATCCAAGGCACGGTCGCCTTCGGCACGGGCCATCCGGGCTCGCTGCTCAACGCCTACAACCGGCTGGCGGATTACCTCGACTACCAAGGCTGCACGATCGCGCAGGTCGCCCCCGGCGCAGCGGTCGGGGTGGACTGGGTGCTGGACTTCGTGGGCAGAGTGGCGGTCACCAGCGACACCTGCGGCGTGCTGCACGGTCACTCGACCCGTCCCATGGAGCAGTTCCTCAAAGCTTACGGCCATACGGTCAACCTGGTGATCGGGGATCACGGGCACGCGGGCGCCGCCCTCAACGCCGGGCTCGCGACCCTCGGCCTCATGGACACCAACGACCCCGCCCTCATGATGGCCGCGTACCTGGGCATGCCCGACTTCGTGGCGATTCCGCTCTTCGACAACCGCCCCAACGCCGTCAGCCAAGAGCTCGCCGACCTCTGGATCCACCTGATCGAGCATCCGGCTACCCGAGCGGAGGGGGCTCGCGCGAGGGTGACCTTCGATCGCTGAGCCGCCTTGCCGAAGCCGCGTCCGGACGGTATGATGGCGGCGTCACCGCGTCGGGCGCGGTGGGCAGATTCGGCAAGCGCGGCCCGTCGCAAGCTTGCCCACGGAGGCTCCATGACGGAAACCAAGATTCCCAGCGATTACGAAAAGGCGCGCGACGAGCGGACGATCACCCGGACCATCTGGACCGGCGCGCTCGTGGCGGTGGCCTTCGCCTCGGTGGTGGGCTATATCTTCACCATGGTCGATTAGAGCGCCTTACCACGCTTTTCCCTTCTTGGTGGCCGCAGGCGCTTCTTGGTGGCCGCAGGCGCTTCTTGGTGGCCGCAGGCGCTCAAGCCGCCCCTGGCGGCCAATGGCCGTCACATGCCTGGTTGATTTAGAGGCGCTTAGGCCGATCGGATTGACAAGCGGGCTCAACCCGCTACGATAGAGCTCTGGGGGCGGTTAGCTCAGTTGGTAGAGCGTCTCGTTTACACCGAGATGGTCGCGGGTTCGAGTCCCTCACCGCCCACTATGCCCCGCCGTCTTGGCGGGGCTTTTTTTTGCGCCTGGGGGCGGCGGCGCTACCCACCGAGAAGCGCTTGCGACCCCGGATCCCGGGAGGTAGGGTAGGGGCATCCGGCTTCACAGGGAGGGGCGCCATGACACTGAAGGGACTCCTGGATCTCCCCGATTACCACGTGGCGGAAGGCAGCGTCGATGCGCGGGGCTGGCCCTTGCTCGATGCCTCCGGCGAAAACGTGGGGCGCGTGGTCGATTTCATCGTGGATACCGAGGCCATGGAGGCCCGATACCTCCTGGTGGCCCTGGACGGGCTCTTCCGGGAAGTCGTGATCTCCGTCCGGGAGGTGGACTTCGCCCCTCGCAGCCGGCAGGTTCGTTGCCGGCATGCCACCGCGCAGCAAATTCGGCAACTTCCCTACTTCGGGGGCACGTCGCTCAAGCCCGAGGATGAGCAGCGGCTGTACGCGACCTTCCTCCCCGGCCCTGAAGCAGAAGGCTCCGCGCCCTCGGGGCACATGGTGGTGCTGGCCATCCGGCGCCGCGAAGGAGAAACGCCATGAACCTGGTCTTCCAGCTGGCCTCGCGTCCCGATTTGAGGGAAGCCCAACAGCTCTCGAATGCCTTGGATCGGCAGACGGGGGTGACCTCGGCCCTGGTCGATGCCCAGCAAGCGCGCGTTTACGTGACCTTCGAGCCGGACCTGACCGGCGACATGGCGCTTCAGCGGGTCGTCGAAGCCATGGGCTTCCAGGTGAGCCGTGACGATGAGCCCGTGGGCTTCACGACCGAGACTCCGGGTTACACGGGCGACATCCAAGTCGAGGAAGCACAACTGGATCGGGCGGTCGACATGCTTCGGGACGCCGAGTTCACCTTGCCCGACCAGGAGGGGCGCATGCCCTGATGCGGGCCGTGCTGCTCGTCGGCCTACCGGGCTGCGGAAAGAGCACGCTGGCCGCCGCGATCCCCGGCATGGTCGAAATCAACCGCGACGGCATCCGCGAGCGGCTATTCGGCAGTCGCCGGCACCATGCCCATGAAGGGGCGGTGAGCCGAGAGCATACCCGCCTGATCCGGCTTCATGCCGCGCGCGGCGACGATCTCGTGATTTCGGATACCCTGACCCAGCGGCGCAGCCGGCGGGATCTCATTCGCGTGCTCAAGGAGCTGGGCTACCGGGTCGAGGTCTGGGTCTTCGACGTGGGCGAGGCGACCTGTCAGGCGCGAAACCGGGCTCGGTCGGAGCCGGTGCCGGTCGAGGTGATCGGCCGGATGAGCCGGCGATTGCGAGGATCTCCTCCGAGCATGGAGGAGGGCATGGACGCGTTGCGCCTGATTCGCCAGGACGGCGCCGAGCCGTTGCTCAGCCCAGCGGATAGCGTTCGAGCGGGGTGTGAATCGCTCCACCCGGCTGGAGCGTCGACTGGAAGAGCACGAGCTCGGAGGCCGTCCAGCCGAGGGGGTTCGGGGCCAAATCGAGAGGCGGAATGCTTCCCTGGGGATCGCGCGCCAGGGTGATATGCGGCGAATAGCGGCGGGACTCCAGGGGGATACCGGCGGCGACCACGTGAGGGCGCAGCTTGGCTTCGAAGGCGGCCAGGCGCTCGATTTCTCCGCCGATGCCGACCCAGAGGGTGCGAGGATGCTTGAGGCTCGGAAAGCCGCCAAGGCGGTCGAGCTGAAGGCGGAACGTGCCGAAGTCGCGGCTGCCGTCGCGCAACTCGGCGTCGAGGGCATCGAGGCGGGACGAGGCGACCTCACCGAGGAAGTGAAGCGTGAGGTGGAGGGTTTTGGCGGGCTGCCAGCGTCGGAAGGGGAGGGGACGGAGTTCCGCCTGGAGGCGCAGGAGTTCGTCGCAGACGTCGGGCGGCAGTTCGAAGGCGGTGAAGAGCCTCATGCGAACCTCTTTTCAACCAGCAGCTTCTCCGTTTCGGCCAAAGCCAGGCGTTCAGGGTCGCGGGATACTGGGCGCGAGACGCCCGACGCGATCAGGGGGGACGCGATGCCGAAGCCGCATGCACGCCGAGCGGGGATGAGCCGCGACCATGAGAGGGTGCTGGAAGGCGGGCTCCCATGACGATCGAGACGGATTGGGACGTGAGCGTCGGCCGCTGGCGGGAGGTCCTGCAGCGGAGCGCGAGGGCGACCTTCTTCCATACTCCAGGATGGTACCAGACCCATGCGGATCGCGGGGGCACGGCTTTTCGCTGCGTGGGATTTCGCTGGCGGGACGGCCAAGAAGCCGTGCTGCCGCTGGCGCTCTGCACGCGATTTCGCGGCTGGGTCAAAGAAGCGCTCGCCGGGGTCGAGAACGGCTACGGGGGGCTCGTGAGCCCTCAGGCGCTTCCCCCGCATCGGGTGGAGGAAGCCTACGCGCAGGTGCGGCTTCGCTATACCAACCTCCGGGTTCTGGGCAACCCGCTGGGGCGCCAGGCCAGCGCCCCGACGAGCGGCGTGACGACGGAGAGCTTCACGCAGGCCCTGCCGATCCTGGATGCCGAGGCGCAGCTCACGCGGATGAGCGAGATGCGGAGGAGGCACTTCCGCAAATCCGAGAAGGCAGGCTTCGTGCTGGAGCGCATCCACCCGGTGGTGCCCTCGGACGCGCGGGATATCGTTCCGGTCTACCTGGAGCACAGCGCGAGCTGGACCTATCGACGCTGGGTGAGGGACGAGGCGTACTTCCGCTCCCTCTTTCGCCATGGAGGCCGCGACCTCGTGCTCTTCGTGGCGCGCCATGAGGGCGAGGTGGCGGGCTTCCTCCTCTTGGGGGCCTGGGGGGAGACGCTGGTCGAGCTGCACCTGTCGACCCGACCCAGCTACGATCCCTTGCAGGTCGGCACCTACCTGATCGTCAAACCCCTCGAATGGGCCCATGAAGCCGGCTATCGCATCTTCGACTTCCTGCCGAGCGGCAAGCTTGACGGGATCATCGCTTACAAGGAGTCCTTCGGTGCCGAGCGGATCCGGCAGGTCGAGGTGGTCCAAGACGGTCTCTGGAGCCGAGGCCTCCGATCTCTGCGCCAGGCCCTCAGCCGCGAACGGCTCGCCTCGAGCCATTGATGCCGCCCGGCCGAAGGCCGCGCTAGTCGCCGCTCTGAAAGCGGATAACCCGAAAGCCTTGATGCTCGATGGTCTCGCGGATCCGCTGGGGCGTCACGAACTCCGGGTTGAACTTGACCGTGGCCGTGCCGCAGACCGACACGTCAGGAGGCTCGTCGATGACGGGCGGGGCGTTGACCCGGGCGGCCACCACGCCGTCCACGGTCCGCAATTCGTCGAGCAGATTGCGAATGCAATGCTTGCACGTCAGGTCCTCGACCACCAGGGAGGTTTCCTTGAGGTGCTCGATTCGATCCATCAAGCGGTCTTTCATGGCGTCCTCCTTTCACCGACACCCTACGCGGGCTCTTCCTGGTTTTCAAGCCACGAGCGGGGTTCAGTCCCGGCGATCGAAGATCTTCACCTCCGGAACGATCGATCCCGGAGCGAGATCCACCAAGGCGTAGGAGTAGTGGGGCATGCGGCGCTTGTCGGTGGGAGAGCCGGGATTGAGGACCCAGCGATCGCCATGACGGGCGCAGTAAGGCTGATGGCTATGGCCGAAGAGCAGGAGATCCAACGGCTCGTCCTCGAAAGCAGCCAGCGCGCGTTCGAGCGTGGTCTTTCCCTTGCCGTCCCCGTGTACCATCCCGATTCGGACGCCTCCCAGGGTCAGGAGGCGCTTGCGGCCAAGCGCCGCGTGGAGCTCGGGCGGATCGTTATTGCCGGCGATCGCCGTCACGGGGGCGATCGCCTCCAACCAGCCCAGCACCTCCGGCGCGGTCAGATCCCCCAGGTGCAAGATCCGATCCACTCCCTGTAGGCCCTCCACCAGAACTGACGGCAAGCGCCGCCCGAAGCGCGGCAGATGGGTATCCGAGACCACTCCGATCCGCAAAACTCCTCCCAAGGCGAGCCCCGGACCTTGGTCCGGGGCTCGACGACGTCTAGCGATTCTCGCCCGAGAGGCCCTCCTCGCGGGCCTCTTCGCTCACGTAGTGGACCACGCCCGCCATGCTCTCGAACTCGCTGCGATCCATGCGGTTGAAGATGGTCCTGAGGTTGATGGTCTTGTCCTTGCTCCAGTGGACCTCTTCATTCCCCTGGACTTTATCGAGAAGCGCTTGCTTGCTCGCCGGAAACTCCACGCCCTCCAAGGCCTGGGTCACGGCCGCCATGCCGTAGCCCTCGCCCTTGGGGGGACCCGGCTTCTCATACGGGACCTTCCACTCACCCTCGCGGGTGCCATGCTCTCCCTTGAACTCATGCTTCGGCTCGAACTTCCCCGCCATCGGATCCTCCTCTCGGGAAGGCGCCGCATGCCGTTCGCCGCGCCTCGCCCCTCACGGCTTCATGCGAGGCGTCAAAACCGCTCGCAGAGGCCGTTTCCGTGAATCGCCCTCATTATAGGAGGGCGTCCGGAAGGATCCAACACTCGTGGAAAAGATGAATCCCAGCTCAAAGGGGGCGAGGAGCCCCGCCAGCAGCGTCCGAGCGGCATTGGGCTCCGGGCCCGCCGCGAAGTAGGCCGAGAGGGTTCCTTCCAATCGCAGAGCAAGCGAGTCTTTTTCGCATACCCCGCTGGACGACTTGCTAGCGGTCGGGCGAAAATCTTTCAGTTAATAGAGGCTTAATGAAATCTTTTCGAGCAGACAGGGGATAAGAAAACTAGCCCTCGTTTGAAAGGAGTACCCGATGACTCGCATGTCACGTCTCGTAGCCGGTACGGTGCTTTTGGTCGCCGCCGCCGTCGTGGGATGCGTGCCCTCGCCCTTCGGCGCCAGCATCGGCCAAACGATCGAGGAATCCGTCGACCTCCGCGCGACCGGCTACAAGGCCTTCTTCGGCATCCAGCACACCCACGTGGCCGAGAATGGCGACGACGGCGAAGGGACGATGGCCGAGGCCTACACCTACGCCCGGGATAAAGCCAAGCTCGACTTCCTGGGGATCTCCTCGCATTCGCACATGATCACGGACGAGGGCTACGCCAAGATGAAGGTGGCGGCCCAGCAGTTCACCCAGTCGGGCAAGTTCGTGGCGCTGCTGGCCCAGGAATGGAGCTCGATCTCCAAGGGCGGGCACATCAACATCTTCGAGGCGAACGAGCGCTGCCCCGTGCCGAACGGCGACTGGGCGACCTTCTACAACACGTGGCTCCCGGCGCATCCCGAGGTGGGCTGGGCTCAGTTCAACCACCCGCACCCCTCCAACAAGCTCGAATTCGGCGGAGAGACTTTCTCTCCTGTCGCGCCCGGCCCCGCCGCCGTCTCGGCCCTTCACAAGTTCGCCGGCATGGCCCTCCTCAACGGTCCCGGCAAGTACCTGGGCGAAGACATGAAGGGACTTCCCGACGACTGGGATCGCGGCGCCAACGGCCTCAACTACGAGGAGGAGTACAAGGAATTCCTCAACCGCGGCTGGCGCATCGGCGCGGTCGGCGACCAGGACAACCACGTGAAGAATTGGGGCCTCGCCTCCCCGACCCGCACGGGGGTCTGGGCCCCGACCCTCACCAAGCAGAACCTCGTGAAGGCGTTCCAGGAGCGCCGGACCTTCGCGACCTTCGACCCGAACTTGCAGTTCTGGTTCGCCATGGACGGAAAGCCGATGGGCTCCGAGATCCGCGCCGGCAAGGAGATTGCCGTCGAGATTCAGGCGTCCGATCCGGACACGGCTATCCAGCGGATCGAGCTCTACGGAGACACGGACGGCGTCGGCGGTCGTCCCGCTGCCTTGATCAGCAAGGTCGCCGTCGGAAAGAAATCCGCCAAGTGGTCGTTCAAGATTCCGGCTCCCCAGGGCGAAGGCTACTACTTCGCCAAGGTCGTCTACGGCGATCGCACCGCCTGGGCTTGGACCAGCCCCGTCTGGGTCAGCCGATAACCTGCCGACGGCGTCGGCCGTCTGGTATAATCTGCGGGTTGCTCGTTGTGGAAAAGTACCGAGGAGCCCGCCGATGGACGCCACTCCCCCGATTCTCCATGAACCCCCTCCCCGCCCGACCTTCGCCGTCGTCGCGGGGATTGGCAATTCCGACTGGCTGCACGCCGGTCTCGACGGTAAGCTCGACCGCTTCGGAGCCAAGGTCACCGTCGGCACGCTGGGCATGGCCCAGACCCTCAACGTGAGCGGCCGCTTCCATCCCTGGAAAGACGGCGCCTTCGTCGAGGCGGGCGGTTCCTGGATGCGCCTGGCCTCGCAGTCCGACCGGACTCCGTCGTCGTCCGACCTACTGGCCTTCGTTGGCGTGGGCTGGCGCTTCGACATGGGCCCGTTCATGTCGATGCTCTCGATCGGCCCCAACCCGATGGCCGCCAGCACCGATACGATCTTCAGCGCGACCTCGGCCTCCTTGCCTAGGGTCTCCGTTGAAGTCGGCTACACGTTCTAGGAGGCCCGCATGCGTCGCATCATCCTGAGTCTCTCCATCCTGCTCGCGGGCTGCAGCACCGGCTACGTCATCAACGCCGGGGACCTCGACGACGGGAGCATCGCCAAGAAATCGGTCCTGGTCTCCGAACTGGTCTCCAGCCCCACGGACGTCCAGAAGGCCGGAAAGGTCGCAATTCTGGCCCATGGCTTCTCGGCGAGCACCTACGAGATGCAAGCCCTCGAAGATTACCTCGAGGGCAAGGGCTACCTGGTCTCGAACGTGCTGCTGGGTGGCCACGGCACCAGCGTCACGGATTTCGAGAAGACCACCTGGAAGGACTGGGGCAAGCCGGTCGCCGACGAGTACAAGAAGCTCCGCGAGATGGGCTTCCAGGACGTTTCCGTGGTCGGAGCCTCGACCGGCGGCACGCTCTTCCTCGAAATGCTCGGCTCGCAGCAACTGACGCCGGCTCCCCGCCGGGTGGTGCTGGTGGCGCCCCTGGTCCTCTTCAAGGAAAAGACGATCGCCTTCTCGGGGCTGCTGGAATGGCTCGGCGCCAAGTCTTCCCCCAATAACCTGGGCCAAAACGCCGTAGGCAACTGGTATCGCAACCGTCCCGTCTCGACGCTCAAGTCCCTGGTAGACCTGACCGAGGTGGTCAAGGGACAGCTTCGCGGCGGCATCTCGCTGGATGCCTCCACCAAAGCCCTCGTCATCCAGTCGGACCAGGATCCCACGGTGGATCCCGAGAGCACCAAGCTCATCCTCTCGGGCGTCAAGGGGGATATCCGACTTCAGATGATCCACTCCAAGCTACACGTCCCCATTCGCCTTCCCAACGTCGACCGGGACTGGACCGAGACCGAAATCACGCAGCAGCAAGCGCTGCTCGCGGATATCGACCGCTTCATCGCGCAGTAGGAGGCTAGATGACCCCTCGCCGCATCGCCCTCGTCGCCGGAACCGTCGTCCTGCTGGGGACGGCCTTCACCCTGGCGTTCACGAATCCCCAGTTCTTCTTCCCGGCGGGCAGCACCCCGTCCGCAGGCGCCCGGATCGCCGCAACAGCCGAAGAAGTCGAGAAGACACCGCTACGCGAGCTGGAACCCGCCGAGGTCAAGGGCATGCTTGACCGGGGTGAGCGGCTGATCCTGGCCGACGTGCGAGGCCCGAGCTCCTTCGAATCCCGGCATATCACGGGCGCGCGCTCCATGCCGGCCTCCGAGATCGAGGGCTGGGGACCCAAACTCAAAAACGAGGACCTGGCAGTCTTCTACTGTAGCTGCCCGGACGATCACTCCAGTTCGGCAACCGCACGCCAGGTGGTCGAGAACTACGGCTTCAAAAACGTGGCCGTGCTCAAGGGCGGCCTGCGAGCCTGGGAAACCGCGGGACTTCCCATGACCCTCGAGCCCGTTCCTTAAGTCAACCGCGAAGCGCCCCGGCCGACGGCCGGGGCGCTTCGGTTTTGGGTCTGATTGGTCTTACGAGGCCAGCGTGTCCAGGGTGGCCTGCACCATGACCTGGACGCCGATGGGCATGGCCGCCTCGTCGATGTCGAAGGCTGGGTGGTGATGGGGATTCGTAAGGCCCTTGGCGGGGTTGGCGGAGCCGACGAAGAAATAGCAGCCGGGCACCTTTTGCAGGAAGTAGGCCATGTCCTCACCTCCCATGGAAGCCTCGGCCTCCATGACGTTGTCCCAACCCACCACCTTGGCGGCCGCGTCCCGAACGAGGTCCGAGATCCGGGGATCGTTGATGGTGGCCGGGTAGACCCGGTGGTACTCGAGATCGTACTCCGCTCCCATGCCGGTGGTGATCCCGCGGATGATGCGCTCGATCATGCCGGGGACGGCCTCCCCCACCTCGGGGGCGAAGGTCCGGACGGTGCCGGTCATCGTGACCTCATGGGCGATGATGTTGTGGCGCTCGCCGCCGTGGATGGTGCCGATCGTAACGACCGCCGACTCCAGGGGCGAAACCTGGCGCGAGACGATGTTCTGGAGGGCCGAGATCACCTGGCCCGCCACCGTGATGGCATCGACCGAAAGGTGAGGCATGGCCCCGTGACCGCCCCGGCCGCGAAGGGTGAGCGTGAACTCGTCGGTATTCGCCATGACCGGCCCCGAGCGAACGCCGATCGTGCCGACCTCGGCAAGGTTCCAGATATGCAGGCCAAGGGCGGCGTCCACCTTGGGATTCTCCATCACGCCCTCCTCGATCATCGGCAGGGCGCCGCCGGGGCCTTCCTCGGCAGGTTGGAAGACGAGCTTGACGATGCCGTCGAACTCGGCGCGGCGGGCATGGAGGATGCGGGCGGTCGCGAGAAGCATGGCCGTATGCGCGTCATGCCCGCAGGCATGCATCTTGCCGTCGTGGCGCGAGCGATAGGGGATGTCGTTGAGCTCGGTGACCGGCAAGGCGTCGATGTCGGCGCGAAGCAGGACGGTCTTGCCGGGAGCCCGGCCACGGATGAGGGCGACGACGCCGGTCTTGGCGACTCCGGTCTGGATCTCGTCGATGCCGGCAGCCCGCAGCGCCTCGACGATCTTGGCGGCCGTGCGCGTCTCTTCGAATCCGAGCTCCGGGTACATGTGGAAGTCGCGCCGGTCCTGGATCATCTGGTCGGCGAGAGCCTTAACGTCTTGGTCCAAAGCAAGTGCCATCAGCTTCTCCTATCCGAGGGGAGGGGGCACTTCAGTTTACCACTCGCTCTGCATCCAGGCAGCCTTTTGAGCGATTGGAAGGACGGGATGGACGCGTCTTGCTTGAACGGTAGATGGAGGTGGCGTAGAATCCTTATGTTCCCCGTGTGGGAACCCAGATCAGAAAACAGCAAGGGGTTCGATTCACCAATGGCCGACAAAGCACAAGCATTTCCCGATAACGTTCCCGGCAAGTACTACGTCGATGATACCTGCATCGTCTGTGGCGCCTGCGAGGCCGCGGCTCCTGACAATTTCAAGCTCTCCGACGACGGCAGCCACGACGTGGTCTACAAGCAGCCCGTGGACGACCTCGAAGAGGACGCATGCCGGGAAGCCATGGAAGGCTGCCCGGTAGGGGCCATCGGAGACGACGGCGAGTAAGCCTCCTGACGCGGAGAGACGCCCGTCAACCAGGTATGACGCGGGGGCATCACCCCCGCGTTTTCATTCCGTGGAGTAAACGAGCTTTCCCAGGTCGGCCATCTTGAGGCCGTACTTCTGGGCGGCCAGCTCCTTGGCCTCGCGCTGGCTGAGGTCGAGGCATTCGGAGACGAGCAGGAAAGGCCGGCGCATCAAGGGGTCTCCCTCCTCGCAGACGCAAGTCGCGAGGATCCGTTGATTGGCCTCCGTGAAGTGGCCCGCATTGCGGAAGAGATCCCCGGTGAGCACGTTGAGGTAGTAACCCTTCCGGTCCCGGATCTGGGGGAAGCTGAGAAACTCCCGGGGATCCACCATCTGGACGTGTAAGCGTGCCATACTCCCTCCCCTCGGTTTCCGCATCGCACCGTCGCCGGTGATCATAGGCGATGGCGGGCCGCGTTCCAACAGGCGACGCGAGGTCTCCGTGGCGAGCGGCGACGGGGCTTGGTAGAATGTCAGGCGATCGCCCCCCTAGCGCCCGCGGCTGTTGCGAAGCGCCTGCGGCTCTCGGTTAGTTAAGCGAAGCTGTCCTGTAGCAACGACTGGCTAGGAAACGCGGCTGTTGCGAAAGGCAGCGAGCATTAGCCGTGACCCTTATGGACTGTGGCTGAAATCAAATGCTCGCTATCCTGCAGCAACGAAGATCGCTCTAGAGATTCGAGGAGGACGCATGACCCGCAACAGCAAAGCGCAACTGACCTGGCTCGGCCATTCCGCCTTCCGGCTCACGACCCCGTCCAGGAAGACCCTGCTCATCGACCCGTGGGTCATGGGCAACCCGACCTGCCCCGATGCCTTCAAGCAGGTGGACCAACTCGACGCGATGCTGATCACCCACGGGCACTTCGACCATATCGGAGACGCCGTGGAGATTGGCAAGCAGACGGACTGCGCCGCGGTCGCCATCTTCGAGACGGCGCACTGGCTCAACCAGAAGGGCGTCTCGGATACCCGCGCCATGAACAAGGGCGGCAGCCAGGAAGTGGCCGATGTTCGGGTCACCATGGTCTCGGCCGATCACTCCTGCGGCATCCTCGACGGCGACCAGATCGTCTACGGGGGCGAGGCCGCCGGCTACATCATCGAGCTATCCGACGGCACCACCATCTACCATGCGGGAGACACCAACGTCTTCGGGGACATGGCCTTGATCGGCGAGCTTTACCGGCCCGACGTGGCCCTGCTTCCCATCGGGGGGCATTTCACGATGGGCCCGCGCGAGGCCGCCAAGGCCATCGAGCTGCTGGGCGTCAAGCAGGTCATCCCGATGCACCATGGCACCTTCCCGGTCCTCCAGGGCACGCCGGCAATGCTCGCCGAGCTGACCCGCGAGCGGGGAATCTCCATTCACGCGCTGGCTCCGGGGGAAACCTTCGAGGCCACCCGGACCAAGCTGGCCCGCTAGGCAAGCAAACCGCATCCAAGACCGTTCGACCGGCGGGGAAAGCCGGCCCCGGGGAGGGCCTCGGGGGTTTCCAGGGAGGATCCATGACCGTCACCATCTACACCAAGAAGGGCTGCAGCACCTGCACCGAGGCGCGCGCATACCTCGTGAAGCAGGGCGTTTCCTTCGTCGAGCGCGAGCTCTTCAAGGATCCGCTGACGGAGGCCGAGATTCGCGAGTTGTTGGGCGATCGCCCCGCCTCTGAGCTCGTCTCCACCCGCAGCCCCCGCTACAAGGCCATGGGCCTCGACGTTCAGACCATGTCGAATGACGATTGCCTCCGGGTCATGGCCCAGGAGCCTTACCTGATCCGGCGCCCGACGTTCAAGCTCGGGGACGATCTGGTCATCGGGATGGACACCCAGCGCCTGGAGGCCCTGATTTCCCAAGCGTAGGCGGCATCACCCCAAAAGGGCTCCGGGTCGGCGAAATTCGCCGACCCGGAGCCCTGGCCTTTGGTCAGTTCCCACAAGGTTTCTCCTGCGCTGGACCGAATACCGAAAGCACCTCCTCACGTTAGATTGGGTTCACCCGGCAACCGAGCGTTGGGCGCAAGCCATGTCGGCCGTCGCATCGACGGCGATCCCCTCGATTCACTCCTGGCCCGAAGCGGTCCCTAAGCGAAAACAACATCCCCCCGTTCCGCTCACGGAACGGGGGGAAACCGTCTCGATTAGCGGGTAATCTCGACGTGCAGGGCGTCGTTGACCCGATTGAAGTAGTTGAACAAGCCGATGACCGACACCAGCTCGATGATCTCGGAGTCGCTGAACTGCTCCTTGAGGGAGTTCCAGAGCGCCTCGTCGACGCGCGTGGCATCCCGGGTCATCTGCTCGGCGAGGGCCAGCGCGGCCTTCTCCGCCGGAGTGAAGGTCCCGGCCGCCTCCCAGGCCTCCAGGTCGGCGATGGTTTCATCGGTCGCCCCGAGCTGCTTGAGCAACATCGTATGCGAGGCCAGGCAGTAGGCACAGGCATTGACCTGGCTCACGCGGACGGCGAGCATCTCCTTGAGGCGCAAGGGAACGGTTCCTGAGTTGAAGACCGCGCGCATATGAGCAGCGGCCGTGGTCATGATCTCGGGGACCAGCGCCAAGGTGCGGAACATGTTGGGGACGTTGCCGCGCTGAGCGAGGAAGGCGTCGAAGACGATCCGGGACTCGGGACCGGCCTCGGTGGTCTCTAGGGGGCGGATGCGGGGCATGGAAACTCCTTTACGTGATGGGGATACCGGCAGCCTTGGTCAGGTCCTCCAGGCCGTTGATAACCATATTCCCCTCATTGGCGCCGAGGTTCCCCCTTGTGTCGAAGAAAAACTTAGGTAAAGGCGCCAGAACGTCCCGACGTCGCGCCCCGGAAACGGGTTCTGGGTCGGAAGCTTGAAACGGTGCAAGTCCGCGCGGCCAGAGGACGGCAAGAGCCGTTGCCGCGGGTGATGACTCTCTAACGAGAAGTAAGGAAGCTCGTAAGGATGCACTAAGTAACATTCTCTGTTATCCTCTACTCAGGCAACGGCGCCATCCTCCGGTGGGATTCCGAGGGTTCGGAAGGTCTGATGACCTCTGGACTTGCGCTTTGCCGAACTTCCACAAAGCGTGTTACGATCCACCGATTGGCTGGCATCGTCGCAAGGTACGTAGATCGGGGCCCGCGGGCCTCATGTCGTCAAAGGAGCTTTCCCCATGGTGGATAAGCAGACCGCCCTGGATTGGTACCGCCAGATGGTGCTGATCCGGCGCTTCGAGGATAAGTGCGCCGAGGGTTACGCTTATGCGAAAATCGGCGGCTTCCTTCACCTCTACAACGGTCAAGAAGCAGTCGCGGTGGGCGCGATCGGTGCGCTCAACGACGATGATGACATCGTCACCCACTACCGTGATCACGGGCATGCGATCGCCCGCAGACTCGACACCAACGCCCTGATGGCCGAGCTTTACGGCAAGGCAACCGGCTGCGCCAAGGGCCGCGGCGGTTCGATGCACCTTGCCGACGCGTCCAAGCACTTCTGGGGCGGCTACGCGCTCGTCGGCGCCCACCTGCCCTTGGCCGTGGGCATGGCGATGCGCCACCAGTACACCGGCAGCTCGCAGCTCTCGATGGCCATCTTCGGAGACGGCAGCACCAACAACGGCGGCTTCCACGAGTCGCTCAACATGGCGGCCGTCTACAAGCTTCCCGTCATCTTCCTGATCGAGAACAACCTTTACTCGATGGGCGTGGCCATCCACCGCGACTCGGCGATCGACGACCTCCACAAGCGGGCCATCGGCTACGGCATCCACGGCGAGGCCGTCGACGGCATGGATCCGCTCGCGATGTACGAAGCCACCCAGCGTGCCGCCGAGATGTGCCGCCGCGGCGAGGGCCCGGTCCTCCTCGAGGCCAAGACCTACCGGTTCCGCGGCCACTCGATGGCCGACCCCGAGTACTACCGCGACAAGGAAGAAGTCGAGTTCTGGCGCCAGCGCGACCCCATCGCGAACTGGAAGAAGCGCATCCTCGACGAAGGCCTCGCCACCGAGGACGAGCTCAAGGCCATCGACGAATCCGTCGAGCGTGAGATGGACGAGGCGGTTCGCTTCGCAGACGAGAGCCCCGATCCGGCGCTCGACACGCTCTGCGACTTCTTGTACGCGACCCCCGTGGAGAACGGCGATCTCTGCCGTCAACAGCAGGCCGACAAGCCTGACTACGCCCGATAGGAGCCTCGCCATGCCCGTCATTACTTACCGTGAAGCCCTTCGCCAGGCCCTGCGCGAGGAAATACTTCGTGACGACTCCGTCTTCATCCTGGGCGAGGACATCGCCTACTACGGCGGCTCCTACGGCGTGACCAAGGGATTCGTCGATGAGTTCGGCGAGAAGCGGATCAAGGACACCCCGATCTCGGAGACCGCCATCATCGGCGCCGCCACGGGTGCCGCCATGACCGGTCTGCGCCCGATCGCCGAGATCATGAGCTTCAACTTCATCCTCCAGGCGATGGATCAGATCGTCAACCACTCGGCGAAGATCCACTACATGTTCGGCGGCCAGATGCAGGTGCCCATGGTCATCCGCACCCCGGCCGGCTGGAGCCAGCTCTCGGCGACCCACTCGCAGACGCTTGAGCCCCTCTTCGCCTACATCCCCGGCCTCAAGGTCGTCATGCCCTCGACGCCCTACGACGCCAAGGGTCTCCTGAAGGCCGCCATCCGGGACAATGACCCGGTACTCTTCATCGAGCACGCCCTGATCTACGCGACCAAGGGCGAGGTTCCCGAAGAGGACTACGTCGTTCCCATCGGCAAGTCCGTCGTTCGTCGTCCCGGCAAGGACGTCACCATCGTCTCGTTCTCGCGCATGGCGCTGGAGTCGGTGGCGGCGGCTGAAGAGCTGGCCAAGGAAGGCATCGACTGCGAGATCATCGATCTTCGCTCGCTGCGTCCACTCGACATGGGCCCGGTCCTCGAGTCGCTCAAGAAGACCAACCGCGTGGTCGTGGCCGAGGAAGGCTGGAAGTCCCACGGCATCGGTGCCGAGATTTCCTCGCGCATCATGGAGGAAGGCTTCGACTACCTCGACGCCCCCGTCAAGCGCGTTGCCGGCATCGAGATTCCCGATCCCTACAACAAGCACCTCGAGTACCAGGCCTTCCCCCATAAGGCGGACGTCATCAAGGCCGTGCGCGAAGTTCTCAAGTAGCCCCCGACGCAAAAAAGAGGTATTTCATGGCTACGAACGTGCTCATGCCCAAAATGGGCTACGACATGACCGAAGGCAAGATCCTCCGCTGGATGAAGCAGGAGGGCGAAGCGGTCAGCAAGGGCGAGCCTATCGCCGAGATTCAGACCGACAAGGTCAACATCGAGATCGAAGCCTTCGCCGGCGGCGTGCTCGCCAAGATCCTTCACGGGGCTGACGAGGACGTGGCGGTGGGTGAGGTCATCGGAATCATCGCCGCGCCCGGCGAGAAGATCGAACTTCCCGCTGGCTCGCCGGCTCAGCGCACTGCCGCCGAGACCGGCGTCAACGGCGGCACCATGAACGAAGCCGGTGCCGGCGAGGCTGGTGAAGCCGTCGCCGTCGAGGCGGGCGCCGGTGCTGGCGCCAAGGCCGTCGCCACGGGCATCACCCCCGGGGCCTCCATCGAGGAGCCCAGCCGGGTAGCCCAGGCCAACGCGGAAGCCCGCCAGGCGGCCGCAGGAGCGCAGGCTCCGGTCCGCCGCGAGGGCGAGCGTGTGAAGGCTTCGCCGCTGGCCAAGAAGATGGCCGCCGGTCAGGGCGTCGACCTGGCCGAGGTGCCGGGTACCGGCCCTGGCGGCCGGATCGTCAAGCGTGACGTCGAGGGCTACAAGCCGGTGGCCAAGCCCGCGGCCTTCGTGCCGACGGCTGCGGTCACCGAGGTTCCGCTCACCCGGATGCGTCAGGCGATCGCCCGCCGCCTCTCGGAGAGCAAGCAGACCGCTCCGCACTTCTACGTCACCAAGGCCATCGACATGACGGAAGCCGTCTCCTTCCGCGCCCAGGTCAACCAGACCCTCAGCGGCGCGCAGAAGATCTCCTTCAACGACATGGTCATCAAGGCCGTTGCCAAGGCCCTCAAGGCCTACCCCAACGTCAACGCCTCGTGGGCCGAAGACAAGATCGTCCTGCATGACGCCATCAACGTCGGCATGGCGGTCGCCCTCCCCGAGGGCCTGGTCGTTCCCGTCATGAACGACGCGTACGGCAAGACCCTGTCGCAGATCGCCGAGTCCGCCAAGGACCTTGCGGCCCGCGCCAAGGAGAACCGCCTGCGTCCCGACGAGTTCACGGGCGGCACCTGCACCATCAGCAACCTCGGCATGTTCGATGTCGAGTCCTTCACCGCCATCATCAACCCGCCCGAATCGGCGATCCTGGCGGTGGGTTCCATCGTCAAGGAGCCCGTGGTCATCAACGACGAAGTGGTCGTGCGCTCGATGATGCGCATCACCCTCTCTTCCGACCACCGGGTGATTGACGGCGCCATGGCGGCTCAGTTCCTCGGCGAGGTCAAGCGCCTCCTCGAGACTCCGCTGCTGCTGGTGGTGTAACCATGAGCCAGTACGACGTCGTCGTGATCGGCGCGGGCCCCGGCGGTTACGTCGCGGCTATCCGCGCCGCCCAACTGGGACTCAAGACCGCGGTCATCGAGGACTCGAAGATCGCGGGCCTCGGAGGTGTCTGCAACCAGTGGGGTTGCATTCCCTCCAAGGCGGTCCTCAAGAACGCCACCGTCCTCCACACCATCAAGCATGCCGACAAGTTCGGCATCACGGTGGACGGCGTGACGGCGGATTACTCCAAGGCCATCGATCGCTCCAAGAAAATCGTCGACGGCCAGGCCAAGGGCGTGGGCTTCCTGTTCCGCAAGAACAAGATCGACCTGATCGAGGAGCGCGGCCGCCTGGCCGGCAAGGGCAAGATCAAGCTCGAGCCCTCCGGCAAGGAGATCACGGCCAAGCACATCATCCTCGCCACGGGCGCTCGCCCGCGGGTCTTCTTCGACATGAAGCCCGACGGCAAAGTGGTCTTCACGGCCAAGGAATTCCTGTCGATGCGCGACATCCCCTCCAGCATGATCGTGCTGGGGGCCGGCGCCATCGGCATGGAGTTCGCCTACGTGCTCCAGAACTACGGCTGCCAGGTCACCATCCTCGAGATGGCCGACCGTCTGCTGCCCAAGGAGGACGCCGAGGTCTCGACCGAGATATCGAAGGCATTTACCAAGTTGGGCGTGAAGTTCCACACCAAGCTATCAATCTCGAAGATCGAGCAGAAGACCGACGGCGTCGTGGTGCATGCCACCGGCGCCGACGGCTCGACGCAGACCTTCGAGGCTCCGCGCCTGCTCTCGGCCACGGGCGTCATGCCCAACTCCGAGAACCTCGGCCTCCAGGAAACCGGCGTGAAAACCAACGCGCAGGGCTTCATCGAGGTGGACGAGTGGATGCGGACGAACGTCGAAGGCGTCTACGCCATCGGCGACGTCACCGGCAAGTTCCCGCTCGCCCACGTGGCGTCCGCCCAGGGCATCGCGTGCATCGAGAAGATTGCGGGCCATCACCCGCAGCCGCTCGACTACAACAAGATGCCGTCGGCGACCTACTGCGAGCCGCAGGTGGCTTCCATCGGCTTCACCGAGGAAGCTGCCAAGGCCAAGGGCCACGACGTGAAGGTGGGCAAGTTCCCCTTCCGTCCCAACGGCAAGGCGCAGGGCATCGGCGAGATCGACGGCTTCATCAAGTTCGTCGTCGACGCCAAGTATGGCGAGATCCTCGGCATCCACATGATTGGGCCCGAGGTGACCGAGATGCTCGGCGAGGCCAGCCTCGCGATGAACCTCGAAGCGACGGCCGAGGACGTGGACATCACCGTTCACGCCCACCCGACGCTCTCCGAGGTCTTCAAGGAGGCGGCTCTGGCCGCCGTCGGTCAGCCGATCCACATGTAGTGCTCAAAAGGGCGGCCTCGCAAGTCGAGGCCGCCCTTTTCTCATGACGGGCGTCGGCTTTAGCTCCAAGGTAGCTGGGCAGGCTTCGCTTCGGTTCCGGGTTGGGCCTGCCATTCGCGTTGCTGGCGAATCGCGGCGAGCTCGGCCTCGATGGCGTCCAGCCGGGAGACGATCTCACGGTCGTGCCGGGATGCCCGCACCGCCAGGATGGTCGAGAAGGTGGCGAGTCCCGCGACGACCGCGACCGGGATGAGTGGGATGGCCGGGAAGAACGGCACGATATCCGCGAGCTGCTCGGACTTCGAGAGTTCTCGCTTGGCCGCCTTGCGCAGCGGCTTGACGTTTTTGCGGGTCGCACGCAGGCCTTGCTTGAGGTTATCTAGCATCCAGCCGCGAGCGCGCTCCGTTCCGCGGGTCATTTTCTCCTCCCCGAGGAGGGTGATGAGCGCCGTGGGAATGAGCGGAATGGCGGAACGCATCCGCTCGAGCGGACGACTTCCGCGATAGAACAGGATCGCCATGAGCACCTCCTTTATTCGGGGGATGGCAGGGTGCTGCGCCGACGCGCGGCGCCCCTCCTCCGTGCCGGAAAGCGGCTTACCGGCGGATCAAGGTCTGAACGAGACGGAGTGCCTTCCCCGCCAGATCTCCGAGAGCATGGGTCGCTCCTTCGGCGGTTTCCTGGACCCGCTCGCGGGCTTCTTCCCCGACGCCTTTCGATTGCTTGGCCCCGGAGACCCCTTCGGCCTCCCCGGAGGTACCGAGCCCACGAAGCTCGCTCGTATGGCGTGGCAGGGCCCGTTCCTGGCGGGCTTCGGTCGGATAGCCCGCATCCAGCCAAGCACTCCACCCCCCTTGAAGCGATTCGGCGCAGAAGCCTGCGGCCTGGAGCGCGTCCGCGACCTTCACCGTGGCATCGTCCTGGTCCAGGTTGCCGTAGACCACGATCTCGACGTCATGGCCCAAATTGAAGAGGTGAGGGTTGATGTCGCGGGCGTCGATGTGGATGGCGCCCGGAATCATGCGCTCGCTGTCGCAGAAGCCCCCGCGGACATCGATGATGAGCAGCGCCATGCCCGCATCCATCTTGCGCTTCAGCTCTCTGACCGAGAGGCGGTGCATGATCATCCGACACCTCCTTTGAAAACCGCCGATGCGCGCGTACATCCTAGCCCAAGTCCGGCCCGGATCCGAGCGTCGAGAAGGGGTTTATTCCTCCCGCGGGGAATGGCCGGCGCTCGTTCGTTGCCTCGCCATTTCGTCAGTCCTATGATGAGCGAGAGAGAAAGGAGCGACCATGCAGACGCTCGTGATCGGATCGGCCGGATTCATCGGCAAGAGCCTGGTCCAGCGGCTCTCAGAGCACGGGATCCCGACGCGCTGGATGGTCGCCTCGCAGGCGAAGGCCCCCGCCCTTCCCGGAGTGGAGGTGCTCGAAGGGGATCTCTACCGGGAGGAAGAGCTGGCCCAGGCCATGCACGGCGTCACGCACGTCGTGCCCTTGGTCAGCATCCTGCGGGAACGCCCCGGCCAACGCTTCGAGCATGTCCACGTCGAAAGCACCCGCAAGATCCTCGCCGAAGCCCAGCGGCAAAACGTCGCGAAGATCGTGCTGACGAGCGCGCTAGGAGCCAGCTATCGGGCGAGTAGCCGGTACTTGAGCACCAAGGCGGAGGCCGAGCAACTGGTGAAGGCGTCGGGCATCCCTTTCGTGATCCTCCGGCCCGCCGTGATCTTCGGGCGGGGGGACGAGTTCACGCGGATGCTCACGGATCTCATCATCAACATGCCGGTGACCCCGGTGGTAGGCGCCGGGCGTAACCTCTACCAGCCGCTCTACGTCGAGGACTTCACGGAATGCCTTTTCCAGGCCGTCGTGAAGGATGACGTCGTCAACCAGACGATTTGCCTCGCGGGAAGCGATCGCCTCACCTTCGAATCGATGCTCCAGGCTTTGACCCAAGCCCTGGGAACCGACCGTTTCCGCATCCACGTGCCGGCGCAAGCCGTCGAATGGCTTTTGCCTTGGGTCTCACGCGCCCTTCCCGATTTGCCGGTCACACCGGATCAGCTCTTCCTGCTCACCCACAACCAGACCTGCGACAACACCGAGATGCGGCGCTGCTTCGGCGTGGAGCCCCGGGGCTTTCGCCAGCAAATCGGCACGCTCATCCGCCCTCTGCGCGAACCGAGCCTACCCCGACGCTGACGCGCCCCGGCGACGGAAATCCTTTTCGCTTCACGTCGAGAACAATTCTCAAATAGGGTAGAATGGGGCTGGAAGCGGAAAAGGAGGTTCACGATGACGATCTGTACCCATTGCCGCCAGGCGATCCTGGCCACCCAGAAATCGGCGAAAGGAATCGAGGGGAACGCCCACCTCGGCTGCCTCCGCAAGTAATGGACCAGGTTCTCAACGTTCTGCTCGGACTCTCCTACGTCGTGGGCCCGCTCTCTCTCGCGGCCATGGTCTATGTCGGCTGGCGCCTGATCCGGGATAACCAGCAAAAACGGCGTGAGCGGCCCTGATCTCCTGAAAGACCTCCGCGCGGCCCTGGGCGCAGACGGAGTCCTTTCCCAGCCGCACGAGCGCCTGGTCTACGACACCGACGCCTACACCATCGCCCGGGGACGCCCGGACGTCGTGGTCCTGCCCCGGAACCCCGAAGAGGTCGCCGCCGTCGTCCGTATCGCAGCGCGTCACGGGCTTCCGCTCATTCCCCGGGGTGCCGGCACCGGACTCTCGGGAGGCTGCATGGCCCCCGACGGCGGCATCATGATCGCCCTCACCCGCATGACCCGCATCCTGGGCCTCGATCCCCTCAACCGCTCCGCCCTGGTCGAAGCCGGCGTCGTCAACCTGGACCTGAGCCGGACCGCGAAGCCGCTCGGCCTCCACTTCGCCCCCGACCCGTCCAGCCAGTCCGCCTGCACCCTCGGCGGCAACGTCGCCGAGAACGCCGGAGGCCCTCATACCCTCAAGTACGGCGTCACCACCAACCACGTGCTGGGCCTCGAGGTCGTCACCCCGGAGGGTGAGCTCGTCTGGCTGGGGGGCCCCGCCGAAGACGCTCCCGGCTACGACCTGCTCGGCCTCTTCGTCGGCTCCGAAGGCACGCTCGGCATCGTGACCCGCATGCTACTTCGGCTCACCCCCAATCCTCCCGCCGTCCGCACCATGCTCGCCGCCTTCGCCACGGTCGAGGACGCCTCGAACGCCGTTTCCAGCCTGATCGCCTCGGGAATCATCCCGGCCGCGCTCGAGATGATGGACCAGACCATCGTCGAAGCCGTGGAAGCCGCCTTCGCCTTCGGCTTTCCCCAGGATGCCGGAGCCGTGCTAATCCTTGAGCTCGACGGTCTCGAAGCCGGACTCGACGCCCAGGCGCAACGGGCGATCGCCCTCTGCCAGCATCACGGCGCCCGAGACGTCCGCATCGCCAAGGACGACGCCGAGCGCGAGCGTCTCTGGATCGCTCGCAAGAAAGCCATCGGGGCCGTAGGCCGTCTTTCGCCTTCCAAGGTCACCCAGGACGGAGTGATCCCCCGGGCCCAGCTTCCCCAGGTCCTTTCGCGCATCTCCGAAATCGGCACGCGCTACGGGCTGCGCATCGCCAACGTTTTCCATGCGGGGGACGGCAACCTCCATCCGGTAGTCCTCTTCGACGAGCGCGACCCCGAGCAGGTCCAGCGCGTCCTCCAGGCGGGCGGAGAGATCCTCGACGTCTGCCTCGAAGCCGGAGGCTCGCTGAGCGGCGAGCACGGCATCGGGGTCGAAAAGCAAGACCACATGGCCCGGATGTTCGCCCCCGAGGACCTGGCCGCCATGCGGCGCGTCCGCGACGCCCTGGACCCGGCCCATCGCATGAACCCGGGCAAGTTGTTGCCCACCCCCGGAGCTTGCGCCGAGACTCCGCGCCTGAGTATCCTCGGAGGCTCGCAATGACCCTACAAACCTGCGACGGCTGGATCCCTACCCGCCAAGTCACCCCCGAATCGGCCACTGACGTCGCCTCCGCCCTCCGGGAAGCCCAGGAAGCCGGGGAGGCGGTGATCGTGGTAGGCAAGGGCCTTCGCCTCGAACAGGGGAATGTGCCGCGTGCCGAGCGTGCGCTGCGCATGGAGCGCCTCAACCGGCTCATCGACTACCAGCCGGACGACATGACCGTGACCGCCGAGGCCGGAATGACGCTCGCCGAACTTCAGGACATCCTGGCCGCGCGGGGGCAACGCCTTGCGCTCGACCCCGCCCATCCGGAGCTCACGACCCTGGGCGGGCTGGTCGCGGCCAACCCGGACGGCCCATGGCGCGCCGCCTTCGGGACCGTGCGCGACCACCTGCTGGGCCTCACGGTGGCCAGCCCGGACGGCAGCCTTTTCAAATCGGGGAGCCGCGTGGTCAAAAGCGTCGCAGGCTACGACCTGCCGAAGCTCTTCACAGGCTCCTACGGCACGCTGGGAGTCGTCACCCAGGTGACGCTGCGCGTTCGCCCGATGCCGACCGCGAGCGGGGCCGTCCTCGCCCGCTGGGAGGATCTTTCGGGGCTCGACGAGGCTTGGCAGACGCTAAGACGCGCCCCCTTGGAGCCCAGTTTCTTCGAGCTCGGCGTCGATGCTCAGGGAGGGTTCCTCGCAATGGGCTTCGAGGGTGAAAGCGACGCCGTCCTTTGGCAGCAAGAGGACGTTGAGCGGCAGGTTCACACCGATTGCGAGCGGCAAACGGACCGCTTGCGGCTCGACTTGGCCGAGCGTGCGCATGCGGCTGCGTCCCCGCTGCTGGTAAAAGTCTGCGTGCCACCCGCCGAGGCGATCGCCTTCCTCAAGGCCGCCATCAACGACCTCGGCCCCGGAGGAACCTGGCTCGGCCATGCGGGGAACGGCGTCCTCTACGGGCATTTTTCCGGTGTCGAAGCCGCCGAAGCCGGCCATGCGAAGGTCGAGGCCCTCAGGGCCAACGCGACGGCACGCCGCGGGCACCTGGTCGTCCTCCGCGCTCCACGCCCCTGGAAGGAAGGCTGGGACGTCTGGGGCCCGACGCGCTCGGACTTCCCCTTGATGAAGGCCGTCAAGCAGGCCTTCGATCCCCGCGGCACCCTCTCTCCCGGCCGCTTCGTCGGAGGGCTCTAGCATGATCGACACCCGCGACTGCATCCACTGCGGACTCTGCCTCCCGGCCTGCCCCACCTACGCCCTGACCGGCTCGGAGGTCGATTCCCCGCGCGGCCGCATCTACCTGATGCGCCATCTCCTCGAAGCCACCGAGACTTCCGATGCGCTAGCCCCCTCACCCGCCCTTTCCGCCCCGCTCGACCGCTGCCTGGGCTGCCGAGCTTGCGAAACGGCCTGCCCGTCGGCGGTGCCGTACGGTCGCCTCCTCGAACACGTGCGCTCCGAGGTGCTTCCGCCCCAGGGAAAGCGCGGCTGGAAGCTGCTTCTGGATCAGGTCTTGACCAAAAGGCACCGCTTGACCCTCGCGACCGCCCCCCTTCGCCTCATGCGCCGCTGGGCACCCACGCTAGAGGGTTATTTGCCCAAGGGAATGCGCCGACTGGCCGAGTTGACGCCCGATGCGAGCGTCTTGCCGCCCCTGCCTGAGCGCATTCCGGCCAAGGGAACCCGCAAAGGCGCGATCGCCCTGCTGACCGGCTGCGCCATGGAGGCCCTCTACGGCGAGGTGAACCGCGCCACGGTCCGCGTGCTCACGGCCTCGGGCTACGATGTTCTGGTACCTCGCGCGCAGGGCTGCTGCGGCGCGCTGCATGCCCATGACGGGGATGCCAAGCAGGCCCGCGAGATGATGCTTCACAACGTCGCCGCCTTTCCGGTGGATGAGGTGGAGGCGATCGCCGTGACCTCCGCCGGCTGCGGAGCGGCCATGAAGGACTACCCGCACCTGCTGCCCGAGGGCCATCCGGAGGCCGCAAAGGTCGCGTCCTTCGCCGCCAAGGTGAAGGACGTCTCAGAAATCCTGGCAAGCATCGAGCTGCCGCCCCTTCCGCATCCGATTTCGGGGAAGGTCACTTACCACGACGCCTGCCACCTGGCGCATGGCCAGAAGGTTCGCCGCGAGCCCCGCGACGTCCTCAAACAGGTTCCCGGCCTCGACTGGGTCGAGCTTCGCGAGTCGGATTGGTGTTGCGGTGGCGCAGGGTCGTATGCCTTGCTGCAACCCGACATGTCGAAGGCCCTGCTCGAGCGGAAGCTGGAAGCGATCGCCGAGACGGAAGCCCGCATGATCGTGACCGGCAACCCCTCCTGCCTGATGCAAATCGGCTCGGGCCTCTCCCGGCTGCCGAAAGGCCCCGAAATTTTGCATACGGTGCAAGTGATCGACCGGGCGCTGAACGGCAAATCGCCGGTCTCTGAGGGTAAAGGGCGGTAAGCTTCGGTTAAGCTTCGCCCGTAGGCGCAAGACGGGGCTCCAGGACTCCGATACCGTTAATGGGTCGTTAACTGGTTTTTGGAGGTTCCGATGGCCATCTCGAACGCAACTTATGCCTCGGCCGGCCAGGTGCAGCGCCTCCATGCCCAGCGCCCCCTCGAGACCGTCTCCCGCGCGATGGGAGCCCACGTCCCCACGAGCGTCTCTCCCCGGATGCTGATGAAGGACGTCAAGACCGACGTGGTCGCCTCGATTCCCTTCGACGCCCTTTTCATGAGCCAAGAGTACCGCCGTGGCGAAGTCACGGCCAAGGAGTACGTGGCCAACACCCTCAGCACCTCTGTCAGCTCCGTGGCCTGGACGGTCGGCGGTGCCGCGATGGGGGCGCTTCTCGCTCCCGTGGGCGTGCCGGCGCTTCTCGTCGGCATCGCGGGCTTCGCCTCCGGTCTGGTGGCCACCGAAATCTGGAACCGGACGGTCGGCGGCGACATCACCAAGGCCATCGAGTCGGTGATTCCCGAGGCGCTGGCCGAGCCCGTCGCCGAGGTCTTCACCAAGGCGATCGCCAATCCTCTCTACGACGCCGTCTGGAAGCCCCTCACCGAAGCGCTGACCCCCGCTTTCCGTTGGGCCATGAAGAACAAGGTCACGGCGGGTGCCGCTCTGGGCGGTCTGGCCCTGGTCTTCCCCAAGGCCGCCGCGGCCATCGGCCCCACGGCCATCACGATGGCGGGCGGAACCGTGGCGGGCATCGCGTTCACCGGCAAGGTGCTCGACCCCATCCTGCCTCCGGTCGAAGAGAAGAAAGCCGCTCCCGCCAAGGCGAAGGCCGCTGGCGTCGGACAGGCCGCCGGCATCCACTTCGCCAAGGTTCGCTAAAGCGCCCACCCCCTACAAACGCCCATCACGCGTCCCGAGTCACGGGGCGCGTTTCGCATTCAGGGATGAGTTGAGAACGTTAGCCGCGCTGGCCTTTGGCATAGGGGAGGACCACCGTGCTCACCCAATCCAGGACGTCCTGGCCCAGATCGGCCGGGTTGTCCGTGGGCTCGGCGTTGACGCGCAAGAGGGGCAAGCCGGCATCCGCGATGGCGGCGCCCTTGAGGTCGGTGTTTTCCTTGTCGAGGTAGTCCGTGGGACGATCGCCCTCGATGAGGATGAGCGCCATGGGGGCCAGGAAGTCCTGGTCGACGATGACGAAGTCGGCTTGCGAGCGGCTCAGTCGGTGCCAGCCGGTGGGCGTGAGGCGGCCGCGTTCGAAGACGTCGGCGAGCCGCATCTTGGGGAAGAGGAGCAGACCTTGCGCGGCCAGGGGCTCGCGCAGGATCTGGAAGAGCGCGAAGGGGAGGGGCGCGAGGAACTCGGCTTTGACTTGTAATTGCGGGTCGAGGTCCGTGACGAAGCCCGCTTCGGGGTCCCGAGTCACCAGGAAGCCGAGCAGCAGGGCCCCCAAGAGGACGATTCCCGCGACGATCCACATCATAAAAGAGCAGTCTCCGTTGCTGCAGGTCAGCGAGCTCTAGCGTTCAGCCACCCTTCATGCGGCTCACGGCTGACGCTCGCTGCCATCCGCAACAGCCGCGATCACTAGCCTGACGTTGCTTCAGGACAGCTTCGCTGCCATCCGCAACAGCCGCGATCACTAGCCTGACGTTGCTTCAGGACAGCTTCGCTGCCATCCACAACAGCCGCGGGCGCTAGCCTGACGTTGCTTCAGGACAGCTCGCTGCCATCCGCAACAGCCGCGGGCGCTAGGGGATAGTATAGCGCGAGCAGCCGATCCCCGACAGAGCGATTCGGGGATCTCCGCGTCGAAAGGGCTATTCCAGCGCCCCGATGAAGTCGATCAAGGCGTCGAATTGATCCGGCGGGATGTTGGGGTAGGGGGGCATGGCCACGCCGGGCTTGATGGACTGCGGGTTGCGAATCCAGCGCCTCAGGAAGTCCGCGTCCCGGCGCGCGCCGATACCGGCGAGGTCCGGCCCCAGCTTGCCTCCAGCGCCCTTGATGGCGTGGCAGCTCACACAGCCTTGCTCCTGAAAGACCTTCCAGCCCAGCTTCTGTTTTTCGGTGAGGTGCTCGTAGCCCTTCGGTACGCTGGTGACGGCCGTCGGGTCGAGGCCTGCCGTGTTGGGGGCGTTGGCGCCCTGGATGTTGAGCCAGGTCACCACGACCAGCAAGAGCGTGGCCGGAATGACCGTGTAAGGGCGGCTCAAGGGGTGGCGCCGCGGGTTATGGTCGACGAAGGGCAGGATCAAGAGCAGCACGCCGATCAAGAGCGGGATGCCGACCACGCCTATCAACTCCAAGCGTCCCGGGAAGTACCAGAGGGCCTGGAAGAGCCAGAAGAAGTACCACTCGGGCCGCGGCACGAAGCCCGTGCTGACCGGGTCGGCAGGTTCTCCCAGCTCGGCCGGAAGGGCAATCGCCATGATCACCAGCACGACCACCACGGCGAGGCTGACGATCGCGTCCTCCATGACGTTGTGGTAGAAGGGCTCGCCCTGCTTTTTGAGCTGTTCGTAGTAGTCGAGGTAGGCCTTCTGGGGGTCTTCAGCCGTCGCGTAGGGCTCGTCCCGACCCGGGGGGTTCGAGATGCCCTGCCGGACGACCAGCGCGATATGCACGGCGATCAGGGCGATGGTCGCCAAGGGCAGCAAGATCACGTGGAAGGCGTACCAGCGGGTAAGCGTGTACGAGCCGACGTCTCGGCCCCCCAGAATCAGCTCGCGGATCGAATCCCCGATGACCGGCACGACGGCCGACATCTCGCCGAAGAGTACCGTGGTCCAGTAGGCAGTTTGGTCCCAGGGCAGGAGGTAGCCCGTGAAGGCGAAGGCCAGGACCAGCAGCAAGAGGAACGCTCCCGAAAGCCACGTCATCTCGCGGGGAAACTTATAGGCGCCCCAGTAGAAGGTCCGGAGCATGTGCAGCACGACCAAGATCACCATCGCCGAGGCGGCCCAGTGATGCAAGTTGCGCACGAAGCTTCCCAGGAAGACCTGGTTTTGAATGTAGACGACCGAGGCGTGGGCCACCTGCGGGGACGGCTGGTAGTAGATCATCAGCAGCATGCCCGTCATGACCATGATGGCGAAAGTCACGGTCGTGGCGCTGCCCAGCGTATAGGCCCAATTCACCCCCGGCGGGATGTAGCGGTCGAGGAAGTTATGGGCCATCGTCCGGACGTTGGTCCGGTCGTCCAGCCAGTCGATCAGGCCGCGCATGGCTAGGCTCCCCGCCCCGCATGGCCGTTGGGCTCCCGGCCGATATAGAGCGTCCCGTTTTCCACCTTGACCGCGTAGGATTCGAGGCCATGCGGAGGCGGGCCGCCCACCACCTGGCCTTCCAGGTTAAACGCTCCCCCGTGGCACGGGCAGAGAAAGAGCTGGGCGTTAGGGTTCCAGTCGTACGGGCAGCCCAGGTGGGTGCAGTTCGAGTCGAACGCGGAGTAGCGACCGTCCCCCCAGTTCACCACCCAAGCACCTTGCTTGTAGGAGGCCTCCCCCTTGACCGGAACGTCGAAGCCGACAAGGGTCGGCTTGCCCGAGGGAAAGCCGCTCACCGGTCCCAAGGCAATCCAGGGCGGAGTCACCGGACGCCGGATCAACGGGGAAAAGAGGTAGCCGATGACGGGAAGCCCCAGCAACAACGTGATGAAGCCGCCGATCGCCCCGATGATCCGGTAGATGAACTTGCGGCGCGAAACAGCGTCGGAATTGGCCAATCCAGGGCTCCCTTCTGCAAGGCGGGTACGGCTCGACCCTATCGCCTTTCACGGGGCAAGGGTAGTTCCGGGCGCCACGGGAGAATTTGTCAGAATCGACGGCTAGCACATCACCCGTCCGCCGTCGACCAAAAGGGTCTGGCCGGTGACGTAGGAAGCTCGCTCGGACGCCAGGAAGAGCAAAGCCGACGCGATATCCTCCACCGTCCCGAAACGGCGCAGGGGAGTCCCGTCTTCCACGGCCTTGCGCTGCTCGGCGCTCAAGCCCGCCTGAATCCGCGTGTCCACGTACCCCGGCGCTACCCCGACCGAGCGGACATGCGGCGCGAGCTCCCGGGCCAGGCTCTTGGTCAAGGCGATCACGCCGGCCTTCGCCGCCGCGTAGTGCATCGACGAAGCCGAACCTTCGATGCCGCGCATCGACGAGACGTTCACGATCACCCCGCGCTGCCGCGCGACCATCCCCGCCGCTGCCGCCTGCGCGCAAAGGAAGGTTCCCTTCAGGTTCACGTCCACGACCTCGTCCCACATCTCCGGCGTGATCGCGGGCAGGCTGCCTCGCCGCACCACCCCGGCGTTGTTCACCAGGACGTCCAGCGGCCCCAGCTCCCGCTCCACCCGCTCGACCATCGCCTGGACCGCTTGCGCATCCGAGACGTCGGCTCGGATGGCGATCGCCATCCCCCCGCCCGCGCGAATCTCGGCCACGACTCCGTCGGCCGCCTCCGCATCATGGGCGTAGTTGACGGCCACCTTCGCCCCCTCCTGGGCGAACGCCTTCGCGATCCCCTTCCCGATGCCGTGTCCGGCCCCCGTCACCAAGACGACCTTGCCCGCGTATCCCAGGTCCATGCCCTGTCCTTTCTCGCTTTGGGTAGAACTTCCCCATGGTAGCAGCCGAGCCGCCAAGACAAAACCCGCCCGCCGCGTCACGCGGCGGGCGGGCGAAAATCCCGGGCTTACAGGCCGAAGATCGCCTCGTAGGGGTCGATCGCTCCGTGGCCGTACGTGTTGTCGCGGCCCGGCTTGCCCAGGTCGTCGGCCGTCACGTAGAGGCGCTGGCGAATTTGGGCGGGCGTCCAGTGAGGATTCGATGCGGCCAGGAGGGCCGCCACTCCCGCCACGTACGGAGCGGCCATCGAGGTTCCGGTGTAGTTGGCGAAGGTGTCGTTGGGCACCGAGGAGCGAATCGCGGTCCCGGGGGCCGCGAGGTCCACCTCGGGGCCATGGCTGGAGCTGAAATGCGCCTTCAGCGGACGGCTGGTATCGTCGAGGTTCGCCACCGAGATGACGTTGGGGGAGTTGCCGGGATAGCCCACGGTATCGGCCTTGTCCGTGCCGTAGTTGCCGGCGGCCACCACCACGACCACGCCCTTGGACTCGGCGTAGCGGATTGCCTCCTCGACCTGCTTGACCTTGCGGCCGTGAATGAACTTCATCAGCCAGCCGTCCAGCTGGATTCCGAGGCTGATGTTCACGACCTTGGCCCCGTGATCCGCCGCGTAACGGATGGACTCGGCGAGCTGCGGCATGAACTTGGTGTTGCTGGTCGAGAGGTTGGGGATCTTGATGGGCAAAATGGTGACGCCCTGCGCCACGCCTTCGAGGCCCTCGGAGGGGAAGGAGCCCGCGATGATGCCGGCCACGTGCGTGCCATGGCCCAAGGTGTCCTCGACGTCCCGGCCCTTGGTCTCGACGTTGTAGCCCGGCAGCAGGCGCCCCTTGAGGGCCGGATGATCCGTGTCGACGCCCGAGTCGATCACCGCCACCACCACCTTCGCCTGCGGGATCTCGCGGAAGCCGTCGTCGGTGAAGAGCACCGAGGCCTCGGCGCCGTCGATCGTGAGGCGATCGCCCCGGCTGACGCTGTCATCGGCCCCGAGGCGCGCGATCCGGCTCTCGGTGCGGGCCGCGCCGCTCAACAGGAGCACGTCCCCGCCCTGGCGCGCCACCACGCTCGGAACGCCATCCCGTGCCGCTAAGGCTTCCAGGTAGCGGCGGTTGGCCTCCGTGTCGCTCATCCGCTTGGCGGACGTGAGGTTACGAAGCTGGGAGGGGCGGGTCTGAACGGCCATGACATCTCCTTCGAAACCAGGAAATCGACGGTGGTTTTAACCTTATCGCTCCTTTGGGTTAAATCTTTCTTAGAATTTCCTTAATCTTCGACCAGACCTCCCGCTTCGCCCCTGGCGGTGGTAGGATCGGGGCATGACGGCAGCGCAAGGCTTGTGGAACCGATTATTCGAGACGGCTCAGCAGCTGGGCTTCGGCGCGATGGGCGCGGTAGGGGCTCAGGCGGACCCGCGGCGGCCCGTCCTGGAGCACTGGCTGGCCGAGGGCATGCACGGGGACATGGCATGGATGGCCAAGGACCCCGCGCGGCGCACCGACCCGCGCCAGGTCCTTCCCGAAGCCCGCTCCGTGATCGCGCTCTTCCACCCCTACCACCCGGGCCCCCTGGAAGGGCCCCTCACGGACGTCCCCCGCGGCCGGTTCGCCCGCTACGCGCTGGGCGATGACTACCACGACGTCACCGCGAGCAAGCTCCGCGCCCTGGCCGCCGAGTTGGAGGACCCGACCGCCCGGGTCTACACCGATACGGGCCCGTTCCTCGAGCGCTCCGTGGCCAGCCGCGCCCAGATCGGCTGGACCGGGAAGTCGGGATTGCTGATTCACCCGAAACTCGGCACCTACGGCTTCCTCGCCGAGATCGTGACCGTCCGCGAACTTCCCGTCGCCGAGACGCCCCACCCGGACCGCTGCGGCACGTGCACGCGCTGCCTCGACGTCTGTCCCACCGGCGCCCTGGTGGCCCCCGGCCTCGTCGACTCCCGACGCTGCATCTCCTACCTCACCATCGAGCACCGCGGCCCCATCCCCCACGCGCTCAGGCCCCTGATTGGCGATTGGGTCTATGGCTGCGACCTCTGCCAGGAAGTCTGCCCCTGGAACCGCAAGGCCCCCGCATCCCAGGAGCCCGCCTTCCAACCCAAACCCGAGCGGATCTTCCCCCGGCTGACGGACCTCCTGCTGATGACCCAGGAGCAGTTCTCCCAGACGTTCAAGGGCTCGGCCATCAAGCGGACCAAACGCCGCGGCCTCGCCCGGAACGCGGCGATCGCCCTCGGAAACGCCAAGGACCCCGCCACGGTTCCGGCCTTGAAACAGGCCTTGGAGGCCGATGCGGAGCCCCTCGTCCGGGGGGCGGTCGCATGGGCGCTCGGCCAGATCGGGACTTTGGAGGCGCGGCAGGCGCTGGAAGCCGCGCAGAAGCGCGAAAGCGACCCTGAGGTCGCTGACGAAATTCGCCTCGCCCTCGCGGAAGCGTCGCGTTAACCTCTGCTTGCCTGGGGTATGATCCGAGCGGATCCCAAAGCGCCCGCGGCTGTTGCGAAAGGCTGCGAGCGTTAACGGTGAGCCCCATGTCTTGGGGCTGAGAACCCAAGCTCGCAGTCCTGCAGCAACGAAGATCTGCAAAGGAAACCGCGTGAACGCCACTCCGCCGTCTCCCCCCGTTTTCGAGGCCTCGGCCGCCCTGGCGCTGATTCGGAAGTTGGCTTCCGAAGCCGGACGCACGCGCGACCCCCAGGCCCGCACCGCGCTCCTGCTGGAGCAGGCTTGCGGCCTCGCCGGGGCCCCGCAAGGCGCGCTCATGCTCGGCAACACGCTCGACCAGACCGCACGATTCGGCTCGGAGTCGCCCCTCGACCTACCCCGCGACCTCTTGGCGGAAGCCATGCTCGAACGCAAGCTCGCCGCGCGTCCCCTGGAAGGCGGACGCTGGGGCATGGTCCTTCCCTTGGTCGTCGGCGCCGACCCGATCGCGCAGCTCTACCTGGAAGCCGCCGACGCTCCCGCCCCCTTCAGCCTCGAACTTCTCGAAACCTACGCCCTCTCCATGGCGCAGCTGCTCTACGAGGCCAATGCCCGCAAGGTTTTGAAGAAGACCCGCGACGCCTTCGAAGAAAAGCTGGACATGGCACTGGGGCTCTACGACCTCTACCATGCGGCCGTGGGCGAAGCCATGACCGATCGCCTCACGGGCGTGGGCTCCCGGGCCTACTTCGACCAGCGCCTCTCCGAGCAGCTCGACCATGCCCGCCGCTACCGGCACCCCTTGACCCTGGTCCTCATGGACGTGGACCACTTCAAGGCCATCAACGACACTTACGGCCACCCGGCCGGCGACCAGGTCCTGGCGGGAGTCGGCACGCTCCTGAGGGGATCGGTACGGCTCTCGGACGTGGCGGCCCGCTACGGCGGCGAGGAGTTCGCCCTGATCCTGCCCTTCACCGACGCGGAGGGAGCATGGATCCTGGCCGACCGCCTTCGCCAATCCCTTCAAGAGTGGACGCTCATCTTGAGCGAAGGCCTCGTCCAGGTGACCGCCAGCTTCGGTTTGGCCGAACTTACCGAGGGCATGGATGCCGCCGCGCTGGTTTTGGCCGCCGATCGCGCGCTGTACCAGGCCAAGCATGGCGGCCGGAACCAGGTCCGGACGGCCGAGAGGATCGACGGATGACGGTAGAACTGGTTTCCGGACGCGACGAGCGCCTGATCCTCACACGGGGGCCCGAGGGCCTGAAGGCCACCTTGAAGGGGACGGCCGACGCGGCCTTCATGACGACCACGCTGGAAGCCCTTCACCAGGACGCGCTCGCGCGCCGGCATGCCGCTGTGATACTGGACCTGAGCCAATTAGCGCCGCTAGAGCCCGCAGCCGTGAAGGCCGTGATCAAATGGGCCATGCGCCAGGCGGAACTCGAGCCCGCCGAGCGCTACGCGATCGCCCTGACGTACTCGGAAGGCATCTCCTGGCAGAAGGTGAGCCTCGCGGCGATCGCCCACCTCTGCCCTTACGTCCGGCTCGCTCCTATCGCGTGAGCGCCCGCGCGGTGATGACCTCGACCTCCGTCGGGATCTGCGCGGGGATGGCCTTGCCCTGAAGGGCCTGAACGAGGGTGCGCACGCCCAGTTGCCCCATCTGCTCGGGCTTCTGCGCAATCACGACCTGAACCGTCCCGCTACGCACCAATTTCATCATGGCGGGCGTGGCGTCGAAAGCCACCACGGCCACCGGACGGCCGCTGCGGCGAACCACCTCCCCGATGGCGGGGCCGGCGATCGCATTGTCGGTGAAGAAGGCGCTGAGATCCGGATGCGCCGCCAACGTCTCCTCGGCAATCAAGACGGCGTTCTCCCGGCTCCCTTGATCCGCTTGCTCGCTCAGCAGGCGGATTCGCGTGCCCAGCATGGCACGCCGGAAGCCTTCGACGCGCTGGCGGAGGTTCTGAGCCGTCGGCACTCCCGTGACGATGGCGACCTTGCCCTGCGGCTTGAGACCGAGTAGCTCTTCTCCGGCCTTTCGGCCGGCAGCGAGGTTATCGGTCCCGATGTACGCGAGCCGATCCTTGTCGACGGTGTCGGTATCGATGGTGACGACTTTGATGCCTGCCTTGAGGGCCTTTCGAACGATCGGCCCCAGGGCTTTGGAGTCCACCGGCGCGAGCGCGATGCCGTCGACCCGCTGCGCGATGAGCTGCTCGACGAAACGAATCTGGGCCGCGGAGTCGGATTCCCGCTCCGGAGCCCGGAGCACGATCGTCACGCCTTGACGCTTGGCCTCTCGCTGGGCCGCCCGGCTCACGGTGCCCCAGTACTCGCCGTCCAGGCTCTTGCAGACCAATGCCAGACGATAAGCCTCCGCATGGGCGGGCGCAGCGGCCCCCATCCACAGCGCCAGAATCAAGAAACAGCGTCGAATCATGCGGGCCATCCTGTCCATCCGTGAGACCTGGTGACGTGATGCCCCTATTCTAGCATAGGCCTTCGTTCGAGCGTCCGTTGTCCTTCCTGCCGCGACCTCCTAAGATGAGGCGCACGGTCTCGCCCCCCATTACCGAGGGAACGAGCCCGAAGCGAGACCGTCGAAGCGTCACGGGATGAGCGAGAGGCAAAGCGTTGGGCTTCCCATTGGGTCTCCCCCCAATCAGGCGCTACCGGCAGATCTTCGCCGTCATGGCACGCTACGGCTTTGCGGATCTCGCCGAAGAGCTGGGCTACGAGGGCCTGATTCCTCGATCGTGGCGTCGACCTCGCCCGGAGGCCGAGCCGGACGAGGTCCGTGCGCTCAATCTTCGCTTGGCCCTTCAAGAGCTGGGCCCCACCTACATCAAGCTGGGACAGGTGCTCTCGACCCGGCCCGACCTGCTCCCCGCTCCTTACATCAAGGAGTTGGAGAACCTCCAAGACCGCATTCCCCCCTTTCCCGCCGAGCAGGCCAAGGCCATCGTCGAGGCCGAGCTGGGCGCTCCGATATCCGAGCGCTTCCTGGTCTTCTACGATACCCCGCTCGCCTCGGCGTCCCTGTCGCAAGCCCACGAGGCCATTCTTCCGGACGGCGCTCAGGTGATCGTCAAGGTGCAGCGACCGGATGCTGCCGAGCGTGTGAAGCGCGACATCCCGGTCTTGCGGCGCCTGGCCGAGCTCTTCGAGGATCGCACGGACTGGGGGAAGCTCTACGACCTGACCGGCGTGGTCAACGAGCTCGAACGCAACCTGCACCTCGAACTCGACTTCCAGCGCGAGCGCTACAACCTCGAGACCATGGCCAATAACCTCTCCGAATTCCCGCACATCAAGGTTCCCAAGGTCTACCCCGGCCATTCCAGCAAACGCGTGATCGTCATGGAGCGCGTCTTCGGCCAGAAACCCAACGGCAGCCTTCATGAGTCGGAACTGGCCACCGAGTTCCTCCGCTCGTTTCTCAAGCAATTCGCCGAAGACGGCTTCTTCCACGCCGACCCGCACCCGGGAAACGTTCTTCTCACGCCCGACGGCGACCTTTACCTGATTGACCTCGGCATGGTCGGCTACCTGGACTCGCGGACCCGCCGCGGCGTGACCAAGTTCCTCCTGGCCATGATGGGACGCCGCGGCGATACCGCTGCCGAGGTGCTGGTCGAGCTCGGTGATCCGCTCAGGGACTTCCAGCTCAACGTCTACCGGCTCGAAATCGGCAGGCTGGTCGCGACGTTCCACAGCACACCGCTCTCCGAACTCAACGTCGGCGAGGTCATGACCGAGGCCGTCCGCATCGGCTTCAAGAGCCATCTGCGCTTCCAGTCCCAGCTGATGCTGCTGGTGAAGGCCCTGACCCAGATTGACGGAATCGCCCGTGCACTCGATCCCGATGCCGATTTCCTGGACATCCTGAGGCCCTACCTGCCGTCCGTGGTGGCCAACCAGGTCGGTGAGCTCGTCAGCCCCATGAACCTCATGAATAGCGGTATCGAGGCCACCGAGGCCGCCCTTGACCTCCCGCGCAAAGCCAGCATCCTCCTGGACAAGATCAACGCCGACAACCGGATCCGCATCCAGTTCGAGCATATCTCCTTGGCGGAGGCCTTCCAGCCCTTCTCCAAATGGGTGAACCGCCTGGTCCTGGGCATCGTCTTCGCGGCCCTCTCCATCTCGTCGGCCATGATCATCTCGAGCGGGGCCGGCCCGCTCTGGCTCGGCTATCCGCTTCTGGGCGTGCTGGGGTTCCTATCGTCCGTGCTGCTGGGACTGTTCCTGGTCGTGACGATTCTCCGCAGCAAGCCTTGAGCATGACGCGTGGAAGGCGACCCTGAATTCACGTTGACCGAGAGCCCGGAGCATGCTTAAACTATCTCAACAAAAGACCGCAGGCCTGGGCCGTTCAAGGTGAAGCGGGCTCAGTCTCCGGCCTCGGATCGAGGGCGAGCACGCGGAGGGGCTTTGTGGGGTGTGGCGGTGAGGAAGGGCCATGAACCTTGAAATCGGGGCGGAGGTCCTGGGTCCCGACGGCAAGCTCGGGAACCTGACCCAGATCGTGATCGAGCCTCTGGGCGAGCGGGTCACGCATGTCGTCGTGGCGCGCGGGGGGCTTCACCCCTGGGAGAAGGTGATTCCGACGGAACGCCTCGAACGGACGGAAGGGGCTCGCGTCTGGACGAACCTGCACCTGGAGGAGATGGACGCGTTTCCCGACTACCTCTCCATCATCGGAACGGCATCGGCTCCCGCGACTCCCGCCGAGGTGCCTTTCGGAGAACTGCTCCCGGTCGGCTTGCTCTGGCCCTCCAACGTGCTGGGCTGGTACTTGCCGTCTCATCAGAGCCAGACGCCGGCGCATCTCTGCTCCAACCTGCCCCCCGGAACCCACGGGCTGAGATCCGGCACCGAGGTGTATTGCCGGGACGGCAGGGTCGGACGCCTCGACGAGGTGCTCTACGACGAGGCCTCCGGCCGCGCGACCGGCATGATCATCCGCAAGGGCTTCCTCTTCGCGCGGGATCTGGAGGCCCCCATCGACTGGGTGGAGGCCATCAACGACACGATCCACCTCAAGGTCACCTGTGCCGAGATCCCTGAGCGGCGCCGCAACCCCCGATAGCGCGAAGCGCCTCCCGGTTGAAGCGGGAGGCGCCTGCAAGGTTTGGTTTACTCGTTGGCCCAGAGGGTCGCGGTATCCAGGCCGATTGCCCCGATCCGGACCAGGTTGGCCGGGTTGAAGCGGTCGGCTTCCGCCTTGGGAATCCGATCCCGCTCGGGGAGCGTGTCGTCGGGCGTATGCAGGTACTTGCTGAAGACCGGCTCCGCATAGTAGCAGATGGCGCGCACGCCCGCCTTGCGGAAAGCCGCGTGATCACTCGATGCGCCGGGGGGCAGCTCCTCGTGGGCGTGGTCGCGCTCCCCGTGAGGCACCTTGAACTCCCCGTAGTACGGCGTCATGCCGCGGCGGCGGGCGATCGCCGACAACGCATCCATCGACTTCGCCCCGGTGCCGACCCAGTCCGTCCCCAGCGTGTTGGTCTTGCCGACGGCGATGCAGTCCAGGTTGACCATGCCGGCGATCTGCTTGAGGCTGATGGCCTTCGCCCCCTCCGAGGTCGGGACGATCGGGTTGCGGGTGTAATGGGTCGAGCCGATGAGCCCCAGCTCCTCGCCCGAGAACGCCATGAACATCACGCTGGACTTGGGTCCCTGACCGGCCTTGGCCCGCTCGCTCATGACCCGGGCGATTTCGAGCACCGCGGCGGTGCCCCCGGCGTTGTCGTTGGCGCCGAAGTAAATCGTGTTGCCACGCTTGCCGAGGTGATCCTTGTGGGCGCCCACGACCACGAAGCGATCGGGGTTCTCGGATCCCTTCAGGACGGCGATGACGTTGTAGGCCGTGCCGCTGAAGCGCGAATTGGTGAAGGGCTGGAGCGTGACCTCGAGGCCCAGCTTGCGGAACTGCTCGACCAGGTAGGTATTGGCGAGGGCGTCTCCCTCGGAAGCCGTCATGCGGCCTGCCAGGGCCGGCTCCGTGAGGTAGGCGACGTGAGCGACCGCCTTGGCCGCGTCCAGCGGATTGCTCGTTGACGACGCTGCAAGCGGCGAACCCGCCTGGTTTTGCAGGGAGGGCGACGGCCCCCCGCAGGCGGCTAAGAGAACGATGACGCCAAGGCTTGCGAGCTTCTTCATTCGACCCTCCCTCGTTTCCGTGTCAGGAAAAGCATAAGGGATAATCGAAGGTTAATCAATCCTTAATCGGAATTCGCTTCGCCGGCCAGCAGGGTGTCCAACTGGAAATCGACGAACTTCTGCGCATCGTCAATCTGATCGTGGCCCAGCGAGACCCAGAGGCGCCGGGTCTTGGGCTGGGCGACCAAGGCAGTCGTGGAGTTGAGGCTTCCCCAGTCGCCCAAGACGACCGGGCCGAGGGCCATGCGGAGGGGCAGCGCTCGCGAGACGGACAAGGGCGTGGGTCCGCGCTGCTGAGTGACCGGGTCGAGCAGGTCCGAAAGCACGGTCATGGCCCGTTGGGGATCGAGCTGACCGTACTGGGCGGCGAGCAGCTTGCCGAAGCGCTCGTCACGCGGGTCTTTTCCCCCCTTCGAGAGGTCCTTCGCCTTGAAGACGCCCATCCCATCGGCCAGATCAGGCAAAGCGCCGCCCGAACCATAGGATCTCACGCCCACGCGGCCTCCGGCCGCCTCCACCATGCGCGCTCCCTCGCCCATGGCCAGGGTTCCGACGAAGGCCTGCCCCGTGCTCGCCGCCGCCTTGCGCAGCTCGGCTTCCGCCACGTCGGGGCCTTCGGCGTTCATCAGCCGGAGGGTGAGCCAGCGCGGGGGCAAGCCCGCCATCTTGGGGGATCCGGGCACCGGGTCGATCGCCGCGAAAAGGCCGTTTTCGTTCCAGGCGGCCTCGGCGGCCAAGGAGCCGACCCGGGTCAGGGCGACCCAAGCAGGCGCCGACTCCGGATGATGCACCCAGAGCATGGTGTAGCGCTGGCGCATGCCGAAGGTCAGGTCGTCCGAGATGCGGCCCAGCAGGGTGCCGCCCTCATGGGTGGCCTTGCCGCGGGCGATGAAGGTGCCGCCACCCGTCACGAGGCCGGGAAGGCGGTTCGAGAAAGCCGTGTAAGGGGGATCCGTCGAAAGCAACAGCAGATCGTTCTGCGAGAAGCCGGATCCCGCGGCGAGGCCTCTCAGGAAGTCACGCTCGTCCGGACTGAGGTGCCGAGCCTGGCGGCTGGCGTAGAAGCGGTGGACGAAGCCCGGCGTCAAGACGAAGGCCGAGAAGGCGCGGCGCTCGTGATAATCGCGGATCAGATCGCGGAGCCGGTCGCGCATGAGCGTTCCCTGCTGCACGCCCGCCTGGAAGAGCGTGCCGCGGGTCTCGAGGATCAGCACCCCGCGGTCCCTGAGCACGCGCCCAGGGGTTTCGGCCCCCTTGGCGATGACCTGGCGCTCGGGGATCAAAGGACCGTTCGAGGCTCCGGGAATCGGCTCTCCGCAAGCGACCAAGAGCATCGCTCCCAGCACGAGGGCGGGGGCGGGCGACATCGAATGGCGAGCGATCGGGGGCAACGCTTAACTCTCCGCGGAAGCTTCTTCCCGTCGCGAGTCGTTTCGGCACGCCTGGCGCCGGCCGCTCCCAACGGTGGTCACGGGGAGATCATACACGATCGCCTCACCTTCTCGTAGCCCTTGATCTCCAAAAGAAGCCTCAATTGGCGGTAAAGCTCCAGGCAAGCGGTCCTGGGGCAAGGGCCAGGGAGGATTTCCCCTCCTCAACGGGTATAGTAGCAACAAGGCCTTTCGGCGCCCTTCATGGCGGATTTAACAGAATCCAAAAAAAGGTTTGACACGCAGTTAAGCAACTGCAAGCCAAATCCGAACGATAAGCCTTGTACCGGGCGCCAGGCCTCCTCGCGGAGCGCAAGGGTCGCCGAACGCCATCGACTCCTCGACAGGAGCCCGATGTGCCGCCGATACCGGCAACTTTGACAGGATTTTCACCGCGAAAGCGGCGGGACGTGGCGGCCCAAGGGCCGAGAGAAAGGGGACCTCAGATGGTTCACAAGATGGATGGCGGTGGAGCGGTTCGCAAGCCCTTCCACCCGGCTGACTTGAACAAGGACGGCAAGGTCTCCCGTTCCGAAGCCCAGCAGTACATCGAGAAGAAGGTCCCCGTCTCGAAGCCCGCCGAGACCAAGGCGGAGGTGACTCCGGCCAAGCCCAAGGCCGACGTCAACCAGACCCAGTACCCGACGGTCGGTGAGCACATCGAGAACACGCTCATCGAGGCCAAGAACGAGTTCTTCGAGAGCGCCAAGATCGCCGGCATCATGGCCATCCCCGGCGTCAACGTCGCGGCGGGCGTGGTCTACACCCGCCACATGAACGAGGCGCGCAAGGAAATCGCCCAGCTGCCCATGGATCCCGCGGGCAAGTGGAAGGAAACGGCCCGCGACATCGTCAACCGTCACCATGAGGCCGCCGAGGACGAGATCATCGCCCTCCCCGGCAAGGTGGTCAACGGAGCCGTGGACGCCGTGGACAAGGTGGTCGACGGAGCCGTGGACGCCGCCGAAGCCGTCTGGGGGGGCGTCACCGACGCCGCCGAATCGGTCTGGGACTTCGCCAAGACCGAAGTGCCCCGCGCAGCCAAGGAGCTCGGCCGTGACGCCGCGGTCCTCGCCATCATGGCCAACCCCCTGGGCGCCGCTCCCAGCGGCGTGATCATCGGCAACCATATCGCGCAGGCCAACAAGCGCATCATGGACCTGCCCATGGATCCCGAAGGCAAGTGGAAGGAAACGGCCCGCGCGATCGTCCGCGAGGAGATGGCCGAGGCCAAGCAAGAGATCCTCGACCTTCCCGGCAAGGCCTGGCAGGGTGTCAAGGACGTCTCCAACGCCGTCTACACCGGCGCCCGTGACGCCGTGGTGGCGACCGGCGAAGCCATCGTGGATGCCGGCGAGGCCGTCGTCGACGGCGTGCGGATTGCTGGCGAGGCCGTGGTTGACGGCGTCAACACGGCCGTCAAGGCGGTGGACTATGCCGTCGATAAGACCGTCGAGGAGATCACCGAGAACTTCGAGAAGGCCCGCAAGGGCCTGGGCGCCGCATTCGAGCGCTTCGGCCGCTGGATCGCCGGCAACTAAATCCCACTAAAGCGAGGGGCCCGGGTTCAAACCCGGGCCCCTCGCTTTAGGTTTTCTCGAGCTAGACCGTGGCCGGCTGGCTCTTGGCCATCAGGCGCTCGATCTCCTCGACCGCCTTGGGCACTTCATGGGTGAGCACCTCGTGGCCCGAGGGCGTGACCAGAACGTCGTCCTCGATCCGGATGCCGATGCCCCAGTACTTGGGGTCGACGCCTTCCGAACCCTCGGCGATGTAGAGGCCGGGCTCGACGGTCAGCACCATGCCGGGCTCCAGCTCCCGCCACTCGCCCTTGACCTTGTAGGCACCCACGTCGTGGACATCGATGCCGAGCCAGTGGCTGGTCTTGTGCATGAAGAAGCGGCGGAACGCGCCCGATTCGATCAGCGCGTCGACCTCTCCGTGCAGGATGCCCAAGCGGACCAGGCCTTCGGTGAGGACCTTGACGGCCCGGTCGTGCACGGACTGGAAGGAGTTGCCGGGCTTGACATGGGCGATCGCCTCCAGCTCGGCCTGGAGCACGACCTCGTAGAGTTCGCGCTGCGCAGGGCTGAAGCGGCCGTTGACCGGGAAGGTGCGGGTGATGTCCGAGGCGTAGAATTGGTACTCCGCGCCCGCGTCAATCAGGACCAGGTCCCCGTCCTGCATCTCGGCGTCGTTCTCGACGTAGTGAAGGATGCAGGCGTTGTCGCCGGCGCCCACGATCGAGCCGTAGGAGGGGCCCATCGCTCCGCGCTTGCGGAACGTGTATTCGATCTCGGCCTGCAGCTCGTACTCATACATGCCGGGACGGGAAATCTCCATGGCCCGGGTATGGGCCTCCGCCGCGATGGATGCGGCCTTGCGCATCCGCTCGATCTCCTCGGGGCCCTTGCGCAGGCGTGCCTCGTGAAGCAGCTCGCTGGGGTCGACCATGCGGGTGGGAGCCGTGATGCCCTGGCGCGCCTTGGCCCGGACGACCCCGAGCCAGGCCATGACCTGGTCGTCGGTTTCGGCTTCCTTGCCGAAGCGGAAGTAAAGGGTGTCCTGGTTTTCGAGGTAGCGAGGCAGGATCTGATCGATCTCGGAGATCGGGTAAGCGGCGTCAGCGCCGTAGTCGCGAACCACGCCCTCCGTGCCGGATCGGCGGCCGTCCCAGGTCTCCCGCTCGGGGTCGCGCGGCCTCACGAAGAGGACGACCCGATGCTCGGGATGGTTGGGGACGAGCAAGAGGACGGCCTCGGGCTCCTTGAAGCCGGTCAGGTAGAAGAAATCGGAGTCCTGGCGGTACTCGAAGTCGAGATCGGCCGTCCGGTTTCGGATGGGTGCGGATGGAATGATGGCTACGGCATTGCCGATGGCCTGCATGAACTTCTCGCGGCGAGCTTGGAACACGTTGCCCCTCCTTGTATGAAATCCGACTTCCGTTGTACCAGATCCCGTCACGCGGCGGAAGAGCGAGGCCGCTTCGGGGGCGATCGCCCCCTTGTCCTGTTAGGATGCCGCTATCCAGGGGCATGTAAGGACTGCATCCCCTTTACGCCCCACGGACCACCCCATGTCTCATCAATTCTCCATCGTCCTTCGCGCCGTTCACTCCGGCCTCGGAACCGCCCGCGACCATGAACTCGTCGTCCCCAGCGTCTTTGGCCCCGAGCTCGTCGGCTCGTCGACGCTCTTGCCCGCTGTCCGAGCCCGCGTTAGCGAAGAAACCGCTCGCACGGCCCACGACTGGGCCCACGAGGTCTGGAATTCCGCTTGGGCGGGCGACCCGCTCTCGATGGATCCGTCCTACATCGAGTTGATGGAAGAGTTCCTGCTCTCGCTTGTCGACCTGCCGCCCGGCGCCGAGGTCGGCTTCAGCGCTCCTCCCGTCACGGCCGGGTAATCGCCTCGGGAAGCTCGTCCAGCGGAACGTCCTTGGCGATCGGCTCGTAATCGGCGTGCTGGTGCCGAATGTACGGTTCCTTGGGATAGACCGAGCCCCGCACCAGCGGAGCCGGCTCGGGAGGGACGAGGTCCGGCAGGTACTCGGGGTGACTGGCCCCGTCGAAGATCACGTAGCGGACCATTCCGCCGGGATCGATCAATTCCACCACCACCTCGGGGTGCCTACGCGTCAAGCGCGCGATCCGTTCCACGTCGTCCATGATGCCTCCTTCCTCCGTGCCGCCATGGCGTCATGCTAGCCGCCCGCGAGCCGGGGGCCAACGCCGTCTCGACCCCCTGCGAGCGTTCGAGAGGGCGTTTCTGGTAGAATAGGTGACCACCGGTTTCACGTGCGTCCCCGCCACGCGGCGGTTGCGCTTCCCGCAAGGGCCACGACTCGCGAAGCTGGCCAGAAGCAACGCGAATTGCTCAAATTCTGAGGAGATAACGATGACCTCTGGGACCCAAACCCAAGCCTCCCAGTCCCTGCACGCCATGCGCGAGCAGATCCAGCAGGGGGGAGCCGCCAAGTACCACGAAAGCGCCAAGAAGCAGGGGAAGCTCTTCGTTCGCGAGCGCCTGCGCCTGCTTTTCGATGAAGGCTTCGAGCTCGAAGACGCCATGTTCGCCAACTGCGAGGCCGGCGACCTTCCCGCCGACGGCGTCTACACCGGCTTGGGCAAGATCAACGGCCGCACCGTCGCCGTGATGGCCAACGACTCCACCGTCAAGGCCGGCTCGTGGGGCTCGCGCACGGTCGAGAAGATCCTGCGCATCCAGGAGACCGCCGCCAAGCTGCAAGTTCCGATGCTCTACCTGGTGGACTCGGCGGGTGCCCGCATCACCGACCAGGTCGAGATGTTCCCCGGCCGCCGCGGCGCGGGTCGCATCTTCTACAACCAGGTCAAGATGTCCGGCTCCGTGCCCCAGGTCTGCCTGCTCTTCGGGCCTTCGGCCGCCGGCGGCGCGTACATCCCGGCCTTCTGCGACATCGTCGTGATGGTCGAGGGCAACGCCTCTGCCTACCTGGGCAGCCCCCGCATGGCCGAGATGGTCATCGGCGAGAAGGTCACCCTCGAGGAGATGGGCGGCGCTCGCATGCACTGCTCGACCTCGGGCGTCGGCGACGTCCTCGCCAAGACCGAGGAAGAGGCGATCGCCTACCTCAAGAAGTACCTGGAGTTCTTCCCTCAGAACTACCTGAGCAAGGCTCCCGTCATCCCGTCGATCGAGCCCAAGGCCGGCAAGCTGATCTCCGAGATCGTGCCCGCCAACCAGAACCAGCCCTTCAACATGATGGACCTGATCAACCGCGTGATCGACGAGGAGTCCTTCGTCGAGATCAAGAAGCTCTTCGCGCAAGAGATGATCACGGGCCTCGCGCGAATCGGCGGTCGGGCCGTGGGGATTCTGGCCAACCAGCCTCGGGTCAAGGGCGGCGTGCTCTTCACCGACACGGCCGACAAGGCCGCGCGCTTCATCTGGCTCTGCGACGCCTTCAACATCCCCCTCTTGTTCCTGATGGACGTGCCCGGCTTCATGATCGGCTCCAAGGTCGAGCGTGAGGGCATCATCCGCCACGGCGCCAAGATGGTCTCGGCGGTCTCGGATGCCACCGTGCCCAAGGTCTCGGTCATCGTCCGCAAGGCTTACGGCGCGGGCCTCTACGCCATGGCGGGCCCCGCCTTCGAGCCGGATGCCTGCATCGCGCTGCCCACCGCCAAGATCGCGGTCATGGGCCCGGAGGCGGCGGTCAACGCGGTCTACGCCAACAAGATCGCCGAGCTTCCCGAGGAAGCGCGCGCCGCGTTCATCGCCGAGAAGCGGGCCGAGTACGAGGCCGACATCGACCTCTACCACCTCGCCTCCGAGATGGTGATCGACGACGTGATCGATCCCGACAAGCTTCGCGACGAGCTGATCAAGCGCTTCGCCGCGTACGAGTCCAAGGTCCAGCCCCCGGCGCCCAAGCGGCGTTCGGTCCTGCCGGTCTAACCGCTACGACGACCGGGGGGAGGCGATGCCTCCCCCCGGTCGTCATTTTTGGCGTTCTCCGCCCGGCCTCGGATTGGGCCTAGATCCCGCGGGAATGCGCCCGCTCCCAGAGCCCGTTTTCGCCGCAGCCGGGACAAGCCGGGAAGGCATCCCCCTGCGCCAGCTGGGTGGTGTAGACGTGCATGTGCTGGCGCTTGGCGCCGCACGGCATGCAGGCATAGACGCCGCTTTCCGGCACGCGTTCCCCCTTGCGGAACGAGCCGATGGCGGTCGCCGTCGAGATTCCTCCGCTGAAATCGCTTCCCCCACCTTGTTTACGTGGCATGACGCACCTCCTCTCGGCGGGAGGTAGTCTAGGCCGCGCGGATCTCCCCGTCAACGGCGGCTCCCATGACGCGAAGGGCCTCCCCGTGCGGGGAGGCCCAACAGATCGCGTGGCTTACGGGGTGATCTCGAAGATCGTGACGGAAGCCTTGGGGAACGTGTAGGCCGAGCCCAGGTTTGCCGGCTGGGTCGTAACCGACGTGTTGGTATGATCGGAGGCCCAACCGTTCGAGCCCTTGAGAACGTGCGCGGTGACGGCCTTCGGGGTGAAGCCCAGCGCGACGTTGCTCGTCACGTCGGAGTCGTTCGTACGGTTGGTGACCATGACGTAGACCTTGCCGTCACGCCCCTTGGAAGCGGTGAAGGCCAGCTTGGGCATGTCGATGGAGTCCGAGGGCCCCTTCACGTGGATGCTGGGAATGGCCTGACCCTCGACCTTGACGACCGTATCGCCCCAGGCCTTGGCGAGCATCTTGTTGAACATGAAGATCGGCGTGACGGCGTTGGGATCGTTACCGACGAAGAACGAGGCGTCGGCCATGTCCTTGTGGTCGATGCAGAACTGGTTGGCGATCCGGATATCGTGCTTGAAAGCCAAGGTCAGCGTATCCGCCGAGTAGAGCGCTCCGAACATGCCCCGGGCCGATTTCACGTCGTTGTACATCTCGGTGAAGAACTCCGTGTTGGCGATGTAGGTGCCCTTCTTGCCGTACTGCTTGATGGCCGGGACGATCTCGTTGGTGAGAAGGCGATCGTTCCAGGCGTTCTGAGCCATGATGGTCATCTTGTCGCCACCCTTGTTCGCCATGGGCCAGCTCGGATAACCGTGGTAGATCAGGAAGTCCACGTCATCGCCCATGGTCTGGAGGATATTCTTGACGCCCTGTCCCTTCTGGGCCCAGCCTTCGCCCATCCAGTTGGAGTTGGTCGAGGCCACGGCGCCGATCTGGATGGGAACCGGCGACGCCTTGCGCATGGCCTGGGCGAACTGCTTGGCCCGGGTGGCGTACTTGATCTCGGTCGAGGCGTATTCCTTGTGGCCGCGGACCTTGGACCAGGAGATCTCGTTACCGATCTCGAAGAACTTGGCGTTCTGGACCGGGTACGGGTACTTGGCCCGGTTGGCGTCGTTGGGGTTGTTGAGGTACGAGACGTAGCGCCCGGCTTCTTCGGCCGAGCCGGTACCGAAGTTGATGACGTGGAGTTGCTCGGCGTCCAGCGTGTTGGCTTCCTTGAGGGCGTTGCGGATATCGTCGTAGGGGTAGCCGCCGTTCTTGTTCCAGTGCTTCTCGAAGTGGTAGCCGGTCATGTAGTTGTAGTCATGCCGACCGTCGGTCGGGCCATGGCCGATCCGGTACATGTAGCGGGCACCGCCCCAATTCGGGCGCAGTTCCTTGAGCTTCTCCAGCTTGGCGGCGCCGTTGGGGAAGTACTCTTCGACGTGGTTGCGGTTGGTCGCGAGCACGAAGCTGCTCGCGGGGTGAAGCGTCTCGTTGACGAAGACCTTGATCCCGGAGGCTCCGGGGGTGAGGGTGGGAGGCTGCGCTGCGACGGGAGGTGCCTGGTCGCCCGGCTTCGAGGTTACGGGCGGGTTACTTCCATCGAAGCCAGGAAAGGTGATGCTCCCGTTGTTGCCGGGAAGCGGAATGCTGATAGGGCCGGTGCTGGGAAGGTTGGGAAATGAGGCCTCGCCACAGCCGGCCACCATGGAAATCAACACGGCGGACGAGAGGAGCGGCAGGGTCTTGCGTTGCATGACCGGTGGGTTTTCCTTTCTGAAGGGTTCCCCGTATCTGAGTTGACGGGAAATGGCGGGGTTCTGGTTCAGCAGGACTTCGGTCACCCCTAGGACTTGCCATTCAGCAAAGCCTCTATACCCCGACACACGTAAACTTACGTGTCGCTTACCAACTCTTAATACTTAAGAGAGGCCGATTCGCCGGATGGCGATCGGGAACTAACGCAGTGGAAATGCGTCTTCTTCGAGGCGAATCGCGAGCTGGCGCAGCTCGGCGGGAGTGGCCGCGGCATCGAGCGCGGCATCCAGAGGAGAAGCCTCGGCGGGCTCGGAGGCCTGGTTGTACCAGCCGTACGGTCCCAGCGGCGTGGCCGAGACGGGCTGGCGATCGCCCTCCCCGTAGCCTTCGACGCGACGCAGTGCGGCGTCGACCATCGCGAGTAGCTCGCGGCCCGCCCGCATGTATGCGGGGCCATCCGTTTCAGGATCCTGGCGCGAGACCAGACCCGCGATGGCGTCGCGCTGGTGGCGCAGGTACTGGCCCATGGCCTCGGGCGCGGAGAGGTCGACGGGCATGCCGCGAGCAATCAGGCGGTCGTCCGAAGCCTGGAACATCGGCACGTCCCAGAAGAGCGTGTTGGCGATCGCCTGCAAACCCTGGGTCGCGGCGCTTCCCGTCGGAAGCTCGCCGCGAGACGCCTGATCCCCCAGCCACGCCATCATCGCGCCGCGCGTGCCCGCCCCGAAGTAGGCGGCAAACGGGGCGAGGTGGTCTCTAAAACTCTGCGAGGCTCCCGCGGATGCGAGCTGCTCCGGCCCGCCGTTGCGCGAGCCCGGCGCGTACGGCCAGAAGATCTCCACGGAGGCGTTCCCGGTCTCCAGGCGCACTGGGACGCCCGGACTCGGCAAAAACGTCAATCGGCGTTGCAGGGGATCCGATACGACCGGCGAAAGGGCTGCATCCACCGCTTTAGCGGCCTCGTCGAGGCTGGGCAGCGACAGCGAACCCGTGCGGCTGGCCGCCGAGAAACGCGTCTCGGTCGGCGTCATGGACGCCGCCCCTCCCGCAGCATCCGGCGCAGCCGAAGCGTCCGTCCTCGCGGCGGGCGCCGGAGGGCGGAGCGGGGAAGTCCCGGGAACCGGGCTTCCGCGTCGGATAGACCAGTCGTCAGCCACGGGAAGCTCCTTCAGGCGTCATGAGACCTAGACTTCTTTTACCCGCGAGGGCCTCATCGCATCCGCCGGAACGGCGAAAGGGAAACGTTTCTGGCGCGGAAGCCGCGCGATCGGGTACATGAGAGAGGCATGGAGGGCCAGCCGATGTCGCATCCCAAGCCGCCCCGGACGCCGGGCCTGATTCAAAAGGGGCTTTCGCGGATCTTCCCCGAGAAGCCCTCGCCTCGCGCGGAAGCCCCCGGGTCCGGGGCCCCCGATCCGGAGGCGCCGGCGCGACCCACTGCTACGCTGGCCGCCGTGGCCCAGCTTCGCATTCAGTTTTTGGACAATGCACGCCGGCCGCTCTACCCGCTTCCGGAGCGCGGCACGTCCCCGCTGTCGCGCGACGAGGAGCACGTCGCGCTCGGCCGCTGCCTGGAGGCGATTCACGAAGCCAAGGCCGCGGGACGGATTCTCGGCAAGCCGGCGGCCGGCATGTACGAAGGCCGCGAACCCGAAGCCGTGATGGCCGAAGCGAACGCCGAGGATCTGAAGCGCTTCCTGGCGTTCGCGCTGGCGAATGCCCGAAGCTTCATGCCGCAGCCCATGCGGTTGTCCGAGGCCTTTCTCGCGTGGTTGGTCGATCGCGGAGCGCCCTGACCTCTTCACATTCGGCGCGCTTCCTGGTTTGATGGGGGAATGTCCGGCGAGCGCCGGCGGCTATCTCGCACTAGGCATCGGTTTCAGCCATTACCAGGAGGCAAGATGACGTTCACCCCCTTCATCGCAGTACACGGCGGCGTGGGAGCGCCCAAGGCATTCTCGGACGGTTGCGAGACGGCGACCACCCGGGGCATGGAGCTGCTGCGCGACGGGCAGGACGCCCTTGCGGCGGCGATCGCCGCGGCGGAAGTGCTCGAGGACGATGGCCGCTTCAACGCGGGATCCGGCTCCAGCTTGCGCATCGACGGCGTCACCCTTGAAACCGACGCCGCGGTCATGGACTCCACCGGCAAGCTCGGAGCGGTCGCGGCCCTCCAGGGCTTCAAGAACCCCGTGCGCGTCGCCGAGGCCGTCACCACCACCCCGCACCTCATGCTGGTGGGAGAGGGCGCCCGCGAGTTCGCGACCAAGCGCGGCTTCGCTCCCCATCCCGGCGCCGGCCCGCTGGCCCATGAGCGCTACGCCGAGGTCATGAAGGCCATGCGCGAGCATGACTACTCGGATATCCCCGCCTTCTGGCGCACCTACGATCTCAAGGCCGACTGGAACTTCGAGCGCCCCTACGACGATGTCTTCGCCATGTGCGACACCATCGGCGCGGTCGCCATGGACGCTGAAGGCCGCTTCGCCGCGGCGGTCTCCACCGGCGGTTCCGCCCCCATGCTCAAGGGTCGCGTCGGCGACTCCCCGCTTCCCGGCTGCGGCTACTACGCCGGATCCGAAGGGGCCGTCGTGGCCACGGGCATCGGCGAGGCCATCATCATGAAGATGCTCTCCAAGACGGTATACGACTGGATCGCCGCCGGCGCCCACCCGCAGGAAGCCTGTGAGCGCGGCATCGCCCTCTTCCCCGAGGAGATCCCGGTCGGCCTGATCGCCGTCTCGCGCGAGGGCACCGGCACCCATAACAACCGCGAGATGCCCACGCACCAGCTCGCGCTCGCGGCGCGCTAAGCATGCCGCAGTCGGAACGCCCTGTCTGGCCCCCGGTCGTCGTTGTCGGCGCCGGAGCCATCGGGGCGTTCCTCGCTGCCCGCTTCAGCACCCTCACGGACGTCCTGGTGATCACCCGGCCGCAGTGGGTGCAGCAGCTCAGCGAATCGGGGCTCGAACTTCGCGGCTTCATGCCCGGCCACTTCATGCCCCGGGTGGGCACTTGGTCGCCCGATCTCGAACTGCCTCCGGCGGGCTACGTCTTCGTGACGGTCAAGGCCTACCACCTCAAGGAGGTCCTGACGCTCTTGAAGGGCTACCTGCATCCGGATCACCGGATCGTCCTCTGCCAGAACGGCCTGGGGATCGAGGAGATGGCCCGGGAGATCCTCCCCGATCATGCGATCCTGCGCGCAGCCTGCTGGCTCGGGGTGACCCGGGAAGGCCCCACCCGGGCGCGGGTGACGGGGGTCGGGCATATCGACCTCGCGTCGCGCAACCCCGAACGCGCGGGGATCGACGAGCTCGCGAGCCTCATCCAGGCCGCGTCCATCCCGGTCCGGCGCGGCGGCTCCGTCCCCGAGACCGAGTGGCGCAAGACCCTCTCCAATATCGGCATCAACCTGATCGGCGCCCTCATGGAAGCCCCGAACGGGGTCATCCTCGAGCATGCCGAACTCACCACGATCTCGCGGATGGTGCTCGAAGAGGCCCGGCAGGTGGCGGCCGCCGAGGGCGTGACCCTGACCGAGGACGATCTCAAGGCAGTCTCGGAGCTGATTGCCACGACCCGCCACAACATCAACTCGACGCTTCAAGACATCCGCCGCGGCAACCGCACGGAGGCTCGCTACCTCAACGGGGCGGTCATCCGGCTCGGCAAGGAGCACGGCATCCCCACCCCGGTGAACGAAACCATCTACTTGCTGTTGCGCGCAGCCGAGAAGATCCGCATCACCAACGGATCCTGAAATGACGAAGGCCGCCTCCCGAGTGGGAGGCGGCCTTCGTCATGAAACTCGGTTTAGCGGCCGGGGACGTAACCGCCGAGGAAGTAGCCGAGCGCGAGGCCCGCGATCATCAGCACGCCGATGAAGGTCGGCGGCGCGGGAAGCGGCAGGTTCAACAGGCGGCAGGCCAACCCGATGGACAGTGACAGGGCGAGCGCGACACCCGCTTGCGAGATAATACCGGCTTGCTCAGGCATGAAACCAATCTCCTTTGAATGGCGTGTCGGGGAGCGGTGGTTTCGGCTTCCGCTTCGGTTATCCCAAGCAGCCCCCTAGCAAGCCTTTATTCTAGCGACATCCCGCCGGAACTGCAATATGACTGTTTTTCAGGCCGCCCTTCCGTGACAGGCAAGTTGCCCCCGCGCTTGGGCGCGATTATAATTGGGACAGAACCCCGTTTTCAGAGAGGAATCCCATGCCGACGATGACCAAGAGCCCGCTTGCGGCGGGCAACCTGTACGGGTTGACCGACGAACAACTCCAGCTCCAGGAGATGGTGCGCGAGTTCGTCAAGCGCGAAGTGGCGCCCCATGCCGCCGAGATCGACGAGTCCGAGCGCTTCCCTGTCGAGACCTTCAAGAAGCTCGGAGAGCTGGGCTTGATGGGCATCCCCGTCCCGGCCGAGTACGGCGGAGCGGGCTCGGATACCATGTCGTACGTCCTCGCCGTCGAGGAGATCGCCAAGGCCTGCGGCTCGACCGGTCTTTCCTTCGCCGCCCACATCTCGCTCGGCTCGATGCCGCTGGTGTACTTCGGCACCGAAGCGCAGAAGCAGAAGTGGCTTCCCTACGTCACCTCCGGCGAGTTCATGGGCTCGTGGGCGCTGACCGAGCCCCAGGCCGGTTCGGATGCGTCGCGCCAGCAGACCGTGGCCGTCCGCGACGGCGACCACTGGGTTCTCAACGGCCGCAAGACCTTCATCACCAACGCCCCCTACGCCCGCTACGTCATCGTCATGGCCATGACCGACAAGAGCAAGGGCAACAAGGGCATCTCCAGCTTCATCGTGCCGACCGACACCCCCGGCTTCTCGGTCAGCAAGCATGAGCACAAGATGGGCATGCGCGGGTCGCCGACCACCGAGCTCACCTTCGAGAACGTGCGGATCCCTATGGATTGCATGATCAGCGAAGAGGGCACCGGCTTCAAGCAGGCGATGAAGACCCTCGACGGCGGCCGCATTTCGATTGCTGCCCTCGCCCTGGGCATCGCCACCGGCGCCTACGAGACCGCCCTCGCCTACGCCAAGGAGCGCGAGGCCTTCGGCCAGACCATCGGCAAGTTCCAGCTGGTCCAGGCCATGCTCGCCGACGCCGCCACCGAGCTGCACGCGGCGCGCCTGATGGTCTACCATGCCGCCCGCCTCAAGGATGCGGATCTGCCGCATACCCAGGCTGGCGCCCAGGCGAAGCTGTACGCGTCGGAAGTTTCGGCGCGGGTCACGGCCAATGCCGTCCAGATCCTCGGCGGCTATGGCTACCTCAAGGACTTCCCGGTCGAGCGCATGATGCGCGACTCGAAGCTCTGCGAAATCGGCGAGGGCACCTCGCAGATTCAGCGGATCGTCATCGCCCGCAACCTCGGCCTCTAAACCGAAGCCCCTCGCCCCCCCCGCGGCCTGGGCCGCGGGGGGGTTCTTGCTAGCAAACTTTCCGCCTCCTGACGAAAACCGCCAAGTTTAGTAAACTCTTAACGGCAGATTTACCGAATTCGCCGAAGATCTGTCTATAAGACTCTTGGATGGAAGGTAAATCAACGTAGCCCGAGGAGGAAAGTCCAATGAGCATCGACGTCAACAAGTTCAGCAACGCGCTTATCGCCCAGCCTGCTCGCAAGGAGAAGGAAGCCGCCGAGACCAAGCCCGAGACCCAGAAGGCTGAGACCGCGGCTCCCGCGACCCAGGACAAGGCTCAGCTCACTGGCCGCTACACCGTTCAGGTGGGTGACACCCTCGGCCACATCGCTCAGAAATTCTACGGCAAGGCTTCCCGCTGGCCCGAAATCTTCGAGGCCAACCGCGACAAGCTCCGCCACCCCGACATTCTCTTCCACGGCACCACCCTGGTGATCCCGATGGACCGCCCCGCCTCGAAGCCCGAGCACAAGACTCCGGTCGTGAAGCCCGAGCACAAGATCCAGTACAAGACCCCGGTCGTGAAGCCCGAGCCCAAGGCCAAGCCCGAAGTCATCGTCGAGGCCGAGGTCGAAATCAAGCCCAAGCGCGACTGGAACCTGGGCGGCGTGGCCCCCAAGGTCGAGCCCAAGGCTGAGCCCAAGGTTGAGGCCGCCGTCGAGCCCCAGTACCCCACCGTCGGTGAGTACGTCAAGGATCGCTTCGACAACACCGTCGACAACTTCACCACCGGTCTGCACGGCGCGGCCGAGATCGCCTTCCCTCCCCTCCTCTTGGGTGAGATGGCGGCCATCCAGGCCAAGCACCGCAAGAAGGCCCTCGATCAAATCTGGAACCTCCCGATGGATCCCCAGGGCAACTGGAAGATCAAGGCCGCCGAGATCAGCGACAAGGCTTCGGCCGACGCTTCCAAGGAGATCGGTCAGCTTCCCGGAATCCGCGCCATCCGTGCCACGGGTGAAGCCATCGCCGACGGGGCGATGTACGTGGGTCGCGGCGTGAAGTCCGCTGGCGAAGCCGTCGTCAACGGTGCCGTGGCTGCCGGTGAGGCGATCGCCGATGGCGCAATGTACGTCGGCAAGGCCGTCAGCACCGGAGTCTCCGAAGCCGGCAAGGCCATCGATCGCGGCGTCACCGAGACCCGCAAGGGCGTCGGCGGTTTCTTCCAGAACGTCGGCCGCTGGATCTCCGGCGACTAACCTTCCCCCTACGTTCCTTACCTTCCATCCATCCTTCCATCCATCCAAACCATCCGCACCTGTTGGGGAGCTTCGGCTCCCCAACAGGTGTTTCTCCCAAACGGCTTAACCTTTCTCGTCTCCCTGAAAGCGTCCCGCCGAGCGGCTTACACGTCTCCCGAGGCGCCGTGAAGGGCCTTGAATCTTTCACCCAAGCTTAATCGGGAGACAAGACACTTTGGGCGCCGAATGGCGATAACACTGGTGGAACAGCTTTAGTGGAGGAATCGTCATGCAGATGCCCAGCGCCATCACCAACGTCGCCAGCAACCTGCGTCAGCGGGCAGCCGGGCTCATGGAGAATCTGCCGGGCTCGATGGACGAGATCGCCACCAAGGCCAACGAGCTTCTCGACAAGACTCCCGACGCCGTCCGCCAGGGCGCCAAGGATCTTCTGGCCAACCAGCAAGTGGCCGAGGGTTTCAAGACCATGTTCGGCGCCGGCGACTCGATCGCGCTGTCGACCGCCGCCACCGGCGGTGAGGCCGCTGCCGCCGCCACCCAGACGGCTACCGCCGCCGCCACGCAAACCGCTGCCGCCGCCCAGACGGCCGAAGCCGTCACCACCGCGTCGAAGGCCGCCAAGGGTGCCAAAGCCGCCAAGGGCGCAGCTGATGCAGCCAAGTCGGCCAAGGCCGCCAAGAGCGCCGTCGAAGCCACCACCGTCGCGGTGAAGACCGCCGAAACCGCCACCTCGGCCACCGCCACCGCCGCTGAAGGCGCCAAGGGCTTCCTCGGCGGCATCAAGGACAAGCTTTCGGGTCTCGGCGACAAGTTCAAGGGCGCGCGCTGGGATTCCTTCAAGGCCGGCTTCAAGCAGATCATTCCGGGCCTCGGCAAGGCCGCTCGCTCGGGCGCCATCTTCTCGGCCATCTTCTCGGGCATCGGCAACATCTACATGATGATGAGCGGCGAGCGCTCGACCCGCCGCGCCATCGGTGGCGTGGTCAGCGACACCCTCGGCGGTGCCGTGGGCGGCGTCTTCTCGGCCCTCGCTTCGGGCGCCGCCATCGCGGCCCTCGGCGCCTTGGGCGTGGTCGGTTGGCCGGTGACCATCGCCGCCGCCGCCGCGGGCTTCCTCGGTTTCCTCGGCTTCGACAAGCTCTTCAAGGGCTCGGGCCTCAAGGACAAGATCATCCACCTCTTCACCTAAAACCCCGCGAATTCCGCCCCGTCGCCCGAGCGACGGGGTTTCGCTTTTCCAGGGTTTAACTCGCGTTAACCTCCCAGTGTCAAACCGACGGCCCATGGGTATAGGGGGATCAATCGCCCCGCTCGCCTCCGAGGATCCCCATGGCCAACGATGGTTCGCCGAAGAAACCCGGCTTTCTCGATAATTTGCTCACCAGCATCGGGTTGAAGAAGGAAGAGCCGCTGCCGCCCCCGGTCCCCATGCGCTCCTCGGGCTCCCGACCGCTCTCTCCTACCGGCAAGTCCAAGTCGGCGAACTTCGTCCGCTCCAACGACACGATGCCGCTCTCGGCAGGCAAGCCCGCGGCCACCAACCCGCTCACCCCCCAGGAAAAAGCCAAGCAGTCCGAAGAGCGCCGTTACCTGATCTCGGCCTACGAGACGACTCCTACGCTCATCCCGGAGTTTCAAAACCCCCAGTACATGTACAAGCTGATCTCCAACGAGCGGGAGTACTCCCAGGAGGTCCTCAGCGACCTCTTGCAACGCCGCAAGGAGATCCTGATCGAGTACGCGGATCCCTTTCCTCCCGAGATCGACGCGGAACTGGCGGATATCGACTCCCAGATCCAGGAGCTGCGCAACGACCTGACCCGCCTCTTCCTGCTGATCAAGCGCGTTGCCGGCATCCAGAAGAGCGGGACCGGCGGCACCGACTTCCTCGATCCCCTCAAAGGAAAGCGCTGATTCCTTCAGCTCCACCAAACCCCGTCGGGACCGGTCTCCGGGCCCTCTCGCCTATTGACCCTCCGATCCGTGTAACAGTATATTAATCGCACATGACGCGTGGTCCGAGGCCCTTCGCGGCCCGCGACCGCGAGGAGAGTCCCCTCACCGGGCCGAAAACGCGAAGGACGAGGACGGGAAGAGGCGAGGAGAAGGGCCGTGAGACAGCGAGGCGTACGCAACCTGTTGGACCTGTCGGTGATCACCCGGCGCGGAGTGAACATGGGGGACGTCTCGGACGTGCAGATCGATCCGGCCGAGCAACGGGTGCTGAAGCTCTCCGTCAACTGGGTCACCGACCTGCGCCAGGTCTACGGCCCGGACATGGAGCTTCCCTTCTCCCAGATCAGCAACTTCGATCCGCATCAGCTGGTCGTGGCTGACGAGATTGGCGAGACCGCCGGCCTCGACCTCTTGAACTTCGGCGAGGACGGGCTCTTCCTCAACGCCAGCCAGATCCTCGATCACCCGGTCCGCACCCAGGAAGGCAAAGAGCTCGGCACGCTCGCCGACGTCTTCTTCGACGAGGACGACGGGGCAATCATCGGCTACGAGGTCATCAATGATCGCTCGGAGACCGAGCATACCCGCTCGCTCATCCTCTCGCCCTCGACCGATCTCGAGCTGCGCCAGGACGTCGTGGTCGTCCCCGATCGGATCAAGACCGTGAGCGTCAGCGCGACGCCCGATCTCAGCCTGCGCGAGGCGCAAGAGCGCCAGGAGGAGCTGGACTACGTCTTCGAGGCCGACGAGCCCGACAAGCGTACGGACGAACCGGACCTCGACGGCATGGTCCCCGACCCCAACGAGTATCCCTACGGACACCGCGTGGGCTTCGTCGAAGAGGACCCGGATTCGCTCATGGGGTAGCCGCGGCGTTATTGGGCTAGCGCTCCTTCTAATCCCCGCTTTCGATTTCGAAAAGCAGGCGTTATAATCGGGACGTTTCCCTCGCTTGATCGGAGAAGCTCATGACGCCCACCCAAGCCCTCAATACCGCCCTTCGCAACCGCACCTTCGTCAAGGTCATCGCTGGCATCGACAACTTCGACGCGGCCAAGGTCCTTCCGGTCGTCGATGCGGCCACCGCCGCCGGCGCCCATGCCGTCGATATCGCCTGCGATCCCGAGCTGATCCGCCAGGTGAAGGCCCGCACCTCGCTGGCCGTCTTCGTCTCGTCGACCGATCCCCAGCAGCTGATCGCCGCCGCCAACGCCGGCGCCGACGTCCTCGAGCTGGGCAACTTCGACGCCATGTACCGCGAAGGCATCACCCCCACCGCTGACCAGATCCTCAACTGGACCCGCCAGGTGAAGGCCGCCGTGGGCGATTCGATCCCCCTCTGCGTCACCGTCTGCGGCCGCCTGCCCCTCCAGGAGCAGGTCGACCTCGCCCAGATGATCCAGGCCGCCGGCGCGGACATCATCCAGGCTGAGGGCACCGTGGGCGCCGCCCCCGTCACCGACACCGCCTCGGCGATCGCCGCCATCACCTCGGCCCTGGCCAACGCCGCCGAGATCCGCCGCGCCATCGAGATGCCGATCTTCGTCGCGGGCGGCATCACCCCCGAGAACGCCGCCTTCGCGATCGCCGCGGGCGCCAACGGCGTTGGCGTCGGCAAGGCCGTCTCGGCCATGACCACCGCCACCGCCCGCGAAGCCGTGGTCCACGGCGTGGTCACCGCCCTCGAGTCGGTCCGCACCGCGCACCCCGGCCTCAAGGCCTAACGCCATCCCCGAAGCGGCGCCGGATTGATTCCGGCGCCGCTTCGTCATGGCCGGCCCCTGCCAGGTCCGGCCGTCGATTGTGCTAAGATAAGGATTCGCCCGCCCTCAGGGACGAACTCTTCCCCATGCCACGCAGGAGGCCCCCGTTGGAACCCACGACCGCACCTACCCACGACGAACTGACCGAGCACGAGCGCGTTCGCCGGCAGAAGCTGGCCGAACTGCGGGAGAAAGGGGTCGAGCCCTATCCCTACCGCTTCGAGCGCTCCGCCTCCAACGAGGAGCTCCAGGAGAAATACCGGGGGCTGACCGACGGCGAGGAGACCCAGGACGTCGTGCGCGTGGCCGGCCGCATCATGGCCCGCCGGGACACCGGTAAGCTGCAGTTCATCGACCTCCTCGACGCCACCGGCAAGATCCAGCTCTTCATCTCCAAGGCCACCATCGGTGAGCAGGCATTCGAGACCCTCTCCCTTCTCGACATCGGCGACTTCATCGGCGCCGAGGGCATGGTGCGCCGCACCAAGAAGGGCGAGCTCTCCGTGGCCGTCACCGGCTGGGAGCTCTTGAGCAAGTCCCTGCGCCCCTTGCCGGATAAGTGGCACGGCCTCGAGGACGTCGAGACCCGCTACCGCCAGCGCTACCTGGATCTGATCGTCAACCCCGAGTCGCGCGACGTCTTCCGCAAGCGCTCGCTGATCGTGCGCGAGATTCGCCACTACCTCGAAAACCTCGGCTTCCTCGAGGTCGAGACCCCGATGCTTCACGCGATCCCCGGCGGAGCAGCCGCCCGGCCTTTCGTGACGCATCACAACACGCTCGACATGGAACTCCACATGCGCATCTCGCCGGAGCTCTACCTCAAGCGCCTGCTGGTCGGCGGCTTCGAGAAGGTCTTCGAGATGAACCGCAGCTTCCGCAACGAGGGCATCTCGACCCGCCACAACCCGGAGTTCACCATGATCGAGGTCTACCAGGCCTACGCCGACTACCACGACATCATGGCGCTCACCGAGAACATGGTCTCGAGCGTGGCCGAGAAGGTCTGCGGCACGATGGTGATCCCCTACGGCGATCGCACGATCGATCTCACGCCCCCGTGGCCGCGCCTCACCATGGAGCAGGCCATCACGCGCCAGATCGGCGTCGACGTCAGCGAACTCGACGTCAACGGCCTGATCGCCTTGGCCGAGCGCAACCGCGTTCCGCTGCCCAAGGAACTCACCCGCGGACGCCTCGTCAACGAGATCTTCGAAGCGCTCGTCTGCGATGAGTTGATGGATCCCGTCTTCATCATCGACATGCCCGTCGAGATCTCGCCCTTGGCCAAGCGCCACCGCCTGCATCCGCAGCTCACCGAGCGCTTCGAGGTCTACATCGTCGGCCGCGAGCACGCCAACGCCTTCTCCGAGCTCAACGACCCCCTCGACCAGCGCGATCGCTTCATGGCCCAGCTGCTGGAGCGCGAGTCGGGCAACGACGAGGCGCACCGCATCGACGAGGACTACCTCACCGCCATGGAGCACGGCATGCCTCCCGCGGGCGGCCTCGGCATCGGGATCGACCGCCTGGTCATGCTGCTGACCAACCAGCCCTCGATCCGCGACGTGCTGCTCTTCCCGCAGCTCCGGCACCGGGACTAGGAGGGCGATTGGCCGAGTCGCGTACGCTGATGAGCCTGTTCTCCCTCTGGGGGCGAAACCTCCCGACCCTGGTGATGCCGCCGGGCTCCGCCGTCTTGCTGGCGGCGATCATCGCCATCGCCGGGTGGGAGATCGGGCTCAACATGCCCTACGCGGTCTCGGATATCCTGGCCGTGCGCTCCATGGGCACGGTCGCCTTCGGAGTCGCTACCGGTGACACCTCTTGGCAACAGGCCTTCTCGGCCATCTACTCGACCTTGAAGGCCATGCCCACCCCGTCCACCCCCGCGGTCGCCTCGGCCATCATCCTGGCGACGACCCTCCTGGTCGCCGCCGGAGGCTGGATCCGGACCTCCCTGGCCCTCGTCCAGGGCGAAGATCCGACCGAAACCACCTGGTGGCAAGGCGTACAGCGCTCCTGGGTCTCGACCCTCTGGTTCCTGATCCTTGCAGGCATGGCCTTCACGGCCATCGGGATCAGCGCCATCGCCGGAACGGCCGTCCTGAGAGGCGTCGTGACCGGCACGCTTTCGGCGGGCACTCCGACCTTTCTCGCGGCTGGCGGCGCGCTCGTCATGTTCTTCGTCTCGACGGTCGGCGCCTTGTACGGCATCTCCGTCACCTCCCTGACCGGGATCGTGGCGATCGCCGAACCCCGGACGCCCTTCCTCAAGCTGCCGGGGCGCGCCCGTCGCATCTTCAAGGCGGCCGATGGCTGGGCCTTCCTGCGCCAGCTCTCGCTGCTGCTCAGCCTCTGGGTCGTCCTCAAGACCTTGGCCTACCAGCTCGTCATTCCCTTCGGCCCGGTTGCCGAGCCCTTCGCCCAGGCCGCCTCGGCGGGAGGAGCCGTCCTCTACGCCCTCTTGACGGTCGGCGACGGACTTTTCCTCCTGCTCGCCATTCTGCTCGCCGCGAAGACCTACCTGCACGGCAAGGACCAGGTTTAACCGCATGTTCTACTATCCGATCGGAGAAGACGCCGAGCTTCGCTTGCTTGAAGCGGGACATGCGAGCGCGCTCTTCGCCCTCGTGGACGATAACCGCCATCACCTGAGGCAATGGCTGCCGTGGGTGGATGGGACGCGCGCCGTCGAGGATTCCCGGACCTTCGTGGAGCTCTGCATGCGGCAGTTCGCCCAGAGCAACGGCTTTCACGCCGGGATCTGGACCCAGGGCGAGCTCGCCGGCATCATCGGGCACCACCGGATCGATTGGGCCAGCGGGGCCACCATCATCGGCTACTGGCTCGGCGAGCGCTTCCAAGGACGCGGGCTCATGACGCGCGCCGTGCAGGCCTACATGCGCCATGCCTTCCTCGACCTCAAGCTCAACCGCTTCGAGATCCGCTGTGCGGTCGGCAACGAGCGCAGCCGCGCCATCCCCGAGCGGCTAGGGTTCAAACCGGAAGGCGTCCTTCGCGATGCCGAGTGGCTCTACGACCACTTCGTCGACCATGTGATCTACGCCCAGCTGGCCCGCGACTACCTGAATCGGTAAAGCGCCGAACGTCATTCCCGCGAAAGCGGGAATCCAGGGTGGGCCACCACCCGGTGCAAGCCTCAGAGATGGGCGCGTTCCGTGGACTCCCGCCTGCGCGGGAGTGACGTGGGATGAGCGCGGGAACGACGGCGGGACGCAATGCATGCAAAAAAGGGGCCGTCTCACCCGCGTGAGACGGCCCCCTTTTTGGATGCGTTGGGTTTAGCGCTCGACGATCACGCCGGTGCCCATGCCGCCGCCGATGCAGAGGCTGGCAAGGCCGTAGCGCGAGTTACGGCGCTGCATCTCATGGAGCAGCGTGACCAGGATCCGGGCGCCGGAGGCGCCGATCGGGTGACCGAGGGCGATCGCCCCGCCGTTCACGTTGACCCGGTCCATCGGGGGCTTCACCTCGCGGGCGACGCCCAACGACTGAGCAGCAAAGGCCTCGTTGAGCTCCCAGAGGTCGATCTGATCGGCCGAAAGCCCCGAGCGCTTCAAGAGCTTCTGGCTGGTAGGGTGGGGGCCCATGCCCATCACCTCGGGCTCCACGCCCGCCGAAGCGTAGGTCACGATGGTGGCCAACGGCTTCACTCCGAGCTCCTTGGCCTTCTCTTCGCTCATGAGCACCAGGGCGGCCGCGCCGTCGTTGATGCCCGACGCGTTGCCGGCCGTGACCGTGCCGTCCTTCTTGAAGGCCGGGCGGAGCTTGGCCAGCGACTCGAGGGTGGTCCCAGCCTTGGGGTACTCGTCGGTGTCGACAATCTTGGGCTCGCCCTTGCGCTGGGGGATCGAGACCGGAACGATCTCGTCCTTGAAGCGGCCGGCAGCCATGGCCTCGGCGGCCTTGTGCTGACTGTCGACGGCGAAGGCATCCTGCTCCTCGCGGGTGATGCCGTAGCGCTCAGCGATGTTCTCGGCGGTGATGCCCATGTGATAGTCGTTGAAGGCATCGGTGAGGCCATCATGGACCATCGGGTCGATCATCTGAACGGATCCCATGCGGGCGCCCCAGCGGGCGTTGGGCATGAGGTAAGGGGACGCGGACATGTTCTCCATGCCGCCGGCGACGATGATGTCGGCGTCTCCGAGCAGGATGGCCTGGATGCCGAGGTTCACCGCCTTGAGGCCCGAACCGCAGATCTTGTTGACGGTGAAGGCGGGCACTTCGGCGGGGACTCCCCCCTTGATGGAGGCCTGACGGGCAGGGCCCTGGCCGAGACCGGCCTGCAGGACGTTGCCCATGATGACTTCGTCCACCTGATTGGCGGGGACGCCGGCCCGCGAGAGGGCCTCGCGGATGACGGTCGCGCCGAGATCCACGGCGGAGACGTCCTTGAGGGCGCCGCCGAACGACCCGATGGGGGTGCGGACGGCGCTGGCGATGACGACTTTACGCGACATTGGGTTTCCTTCTAGCTAGGCGAGAGCGAGCTCGCGGACGTCGGGGGAGACCGTGAGCTTGGCTTCGGTCTTGGAGACGACTTCGTCGACGGTCACGCCGGGAGCGAGCTCCTTGAGGACCAGGCCCTCGCGCGTCACCTCGATGACGGCGAGGTCGGTAACGATCATGTTGACGCAGGCCTTGCCGGTCAGCGGCAGGGTGCAGGCCTTGCGAATCTTGGAGCTGCCGTCCTTGCTGGTGTGCTCCATCGCGACGATGACGCGCTTGGCGCCGGCCACCAGGTCCATGGCTCCGCCCATGCCCTTCACCATCTTGCCGGGAATCATCCAGTTGGCGATGTCCCCGTTCTCGGAGACCTCCATGGCCCCCAGAATGGTAAGGTCCACGTGGCCGCCGCGGATCATGGCGAAGGAGTCGGCCGACGAGAAGTAGGCCGAGCCGGGAAGCTCCGTGATGGTCTGCTTGCCGGCGTTGATGAGATCGGGATCCTCTTCGCCCTCGAAGGGGAAGGGCCCGATGCCCAGGAGGCCGTTCTCGCTCTGGAGGACGACGTCCATGCCGGCGGGAATGAAGTTGGCCACCAGGGTCGGCATGCCGATGCCGAGGTTGACGTAGTAGCCGTCGCGCAGCTCTTGAGCGATGCGCTGGGCGATTTGATTACGATCCAAAGGCATTTGTAATCCTCCCGCTAGACCGAAGCCGCCGCACGCGGACGAACGGTCCGCTGCTCGATGCGCTTCTCATAGCCGACTCCCTGCAGGATGCGGTCGACGTAGATGCCGGGGGTATGGACGTGATCGGGCTCGATCTCGCCGGTGCCCACCAGGTGCTCGACCTCCACCAGGGTGGTCTGGGCGGCGGTGGCCATCATGGGGTTGAAGTTCCGGGCGGTCTTGCGGAAGACCAGGTTGCCCATGGTGTCGCCCTTCCAGGCCTTCACGAGGGCGAGGTCGGCCTTGAGGGGCATCTCGAGCACGTACTCATGCCCATCGATGATCCGGGTCTCCTTGCCCTCGGCCACCAGCGTGCCGACGCCGGTCCGGGTGAAGAAGGCGCCGATCCCGGCGCCGCCGGCCCGGATGCGCTCGGCGAGCGTGCCCTGGGGCACCAGCTCCACCTCGAGCGAGCCCTCGAGCAGTTGGCGCTCGAAGGTCTTGTTCTCTCCGACGTAGCTGGAGATCATCTTCTTGATTTGGCGGGTCTGAAGGAGCAGGCCGAGACCGAAGTCATCGACGCCCGCGTTGTTCGAAATAATCGTGAGATCCTTCACTCCGCTGTCGCGAAGCGCCAGAATCAGGTTCTCAGGGATGCCGCAGAGGCCGAAACCTCCGACCATCAGGGTCATGCCGTCACGCAAGAGACCGCTGATCGCCTCCTGGGCATTGGCGTAGACTTTGTTCATGGGGACTTCCTCCTGCGCGAGGCGTGCCCCCAGGTCTCGGGAGCCCGCCCTCGCCGTTGTCGAGCGGAATGCCCCCATTATACAACGAAGTTTTAACCCTCAGGCGCTCACAGGTGTGCGGTCTCGCGCTTGAACTGGTCGGTATTGGTCTTGGAGCCCGTGAGTCTCTGCTCTCGGATCAGCTGCTGGATGGCCTGAACGCGCTGCTGGACCGACGGATGGTTGGACAAAGGAGCGAGCCAGCCCGGCGTTCCGCCCCCGTGCGCCGCGATCGTCTCGAGGAAGCCGACCAGGGCTTCGGGATTGTAACCGGCCTGGGAGGCGAGCTTGGTGCCGTAGCGGTCGGCCTCGAACTCCGCCTCGCGGCCGTAGCCATTCAGGACGATCTGCACGGCGATCGCGCCGGCGGCCTGGGCAATCTCGGGGCTGGAGCCGAGGGCGGCGATCGCCAGCCCCTGCGCCACCATCGCCCGTTTCAACTGGTCGATGCCGTGACGCTCGGCCACATGTCCGATCTCATGCCCCAAGACTGCCGCCAATTCGGCCTCATTTTTCATGGCCTTTAACGCGCCCGTCGTGACGCAGACGATGCCTCCCGGCAGCGCGAAGGCGTTGAGATCGTCGCTCACGACGACGCCGAAGCGCCACGGCAGGTTCGGCCGGCTCGACGTCTGGGCGAGCCGCACGCCGACGTTCGCCACGTACTGGTTGAGCGCTTGACCCTGGTAGAGCTGGAACTGGGGATTCTGCGCCATCTGCAGCAGCGCAGCATTGCCAATCTGGACTTCCTGCTCGTCCGAAATTGGCTGCAAGGCCTGAGCGGCCGTGATGCCACCGATCAGCAGCTGGGCACAGCCCGTGGTTCCGAGTGTGAAGACCAGTCCGGCGACCAGCAGCCCTCGAAATGCCATGCGCCCCCCCTTTCCACACCGGGATTGTAGGCCGGGGGAGGCGACAGGAAAAGCGCCGAGCGACGCCTATTTTGGACGGGCGCAGCCGCTTAGCGCAAGGGTGAGGTCGAGGTCAGGTACTCGGATTCCTTGGTCAAATTGCCGCTGAGCTTGTGCTGCTCGATCGTCTGGCGAATGGTCTCCAGCCGCTCGTTGAGGGAAGGGTGCGTCGACAGCACTCCCAGCCATGCCGGCGTTCCCCCCGAGGTGGTGTCGATGGTCCGGAGGAAGTCGCCGAGGGCCTGCGGATTGTAGTTCTCGCGCGCCTCGTAGAGCGTGCCGTAGCGATCGGCCTCCAACTCGGCACCTCGCCCCTGGCCGTTGAGCACCAGCGTCAGGGCGATGGCTCCCGCCTGCTGCGCCAACTGTGGGCTGGAACCCAAGGTGGCAGTGGCGATGCCTTGGGCGATCATGGCTTGCTTGAGTTTCTCGATGCCGTGCTTATGCGCGACGTGAGCCACTTCATGGCCCAGCACTCCGGCGAGCTCGGCTTCGTTCTTCATGGCCGATAGGGCGCCGGTCGTGATGAAGATCTGCCCTCCGGGCAAGGCGAAGGCGTTGAGCGCGGCATCCTCGACGATCCGGAACTCCCACGGCAGGCCGGGGCGCTCGGAACGGGACGCCATGCGCATGCCCACCTCACGAACGTACGCGTTCACGCTCGAATGCGTGTAGAGGCGGGTCTTGGAGTCGTTGAGGACCTCCTGAGCCGCCGAACGGCCAATCTCGATCTCCTGTGCCTCGGAGATGGGCTGTAGCGCCTGTGCGGCCGTCAAGCCGCCGGTCAAGAGCTGGGCGCATCCCGCCGACCCGAGGGTCGCGAGGGTCAGGGTGGTCGCAAGAAGCGTCTTCTTCATCCGTGGGGACTCCTTTTTCACGTGCTAATCCCTAGACGCCAGAGCGGGCCGCCGGGTTCCCTCCATTGTAGCCGCCAAGCGCGAACAATGGGGCAAGCATTTATTGACTTGATTTTAACATTCGTCGTTTTTCCGTCATCGCTGTCGTTCTGATGTTAAATTTTTTGACATAACGGGCCTTAGGTGGAAACAGGGTGTTATGATGAGGGGGCCAAGTACGACGGGGCGAAAGGTACGCAAAGCGTTATCCCCCAATCGTCGTCAAGCCACCGAGAACCTTTGATAGAAAAGGATGATCGCCATGAACACCCGAGCTCGTTCACTCAGCCGCATGCCCGTGCGTGGCGAGTCCACCGCCTCGACCCGCCCCCGCAGCCCGTCGATCGACATTCTGAAGCGCAGCCTGGAACTCGCGGGCGTGAACCGCAAGACCTTCGTCAAGGAGACGGGTCTCAGCTACGAGTACGTGTCGCGGATCTTCAACGCCAAGGTGAAGTTCCCCACGGTTCGCGAGACTCTCGAGCGCTTCGCCGAAGTCGCCCAGATCGACCCGATGGTCTTCCCCGAGTACCAGGTGCTGGTTAGCTCGCTTCCCGAGTCCACCCGCAAGCTGTGGAGCCGGATGCAGGAGCTGGGCCTGAGCCGTCAGGAGTTCGCGGGTCGCGTGGACATCTCCCGCACCTACATGTACGAAATCCTGCGTGGTGACGTGCCGTTCCCCCGCAACCCCGAGGTCATCGAGAAGATCGCCCAGGCGCTCGATCTCGAGCCCGAGACCTTTGCCGAGTACCTCGCCCCCGTACAGGACTGGGCCGAGCGCAACCCGCTGGCCATCGAGCATGTCTTCATGAACCTGCTCGTCAACAAGCTGATGCTGGCACGCGGCTACGCCAAGGGTCCCTCGTCGGCCGAGAAGATCTCGGACGAGATGCTCAAGATCTTCCCCCCCGAGGATCGTTACGAGCCCATCGTCATCAAGATCTTCCAGGGCATGGGCAAGCGCAGCCTCGACGTTCGCCGCCTGGCGCTCGAGTCGGACGTTCCCGAGCGGGATCTCCGCCTCATGCTGATGGGCCAGATCCAGACCGAGGACCTTCCCGAGACCCTCAAGAAGGTCAAGGCGACCCTCAAGATCAAGTAGTCATCCCTATGCGCTCGGAGGCCATCGGCTTCCGAGCGTCTTGCTTTGAGGTGCATCGTGCCTGAGATTCTCTTAGTCGAAGACAACCCGGATACCGTGGAGTTCCTGGTCCGTCGCCTGAATGATTTCGGCTACGGGGTCCGGATCGCCCGGAACGGCATCGAAGCCCTGCATGCCATCGAAGACTTCATCCCGGCCGCCGTCATCCTGGACATCAACCTTCCCCTGATGAACGGCGACGATGTCTGTCGAAAGATGCGCCAAAACCCCCGCACCGCCGAGGTCCCGGTCATCTTCGTGACGGCCGAGTCCGAGGATCGCGTCCGCGACCTCCTGGACCCCAATCGAACGATTTGCCTGGAAAAAGCCATCAAGGTTAAATCACTGGTGATGGCCCTGGAGTCATTGGGGTTGGTCCCACAGCCGGGACAGACCTTGGCGCAACAACCTGAACAGTAAGCGTTGCTGGCCCGCCAGAGTAGCGGACCATCGCGTGAGCATCCGAAAGAAATGGACTTGGGGCTCCCTTCGGGGGGCCCTTCGTCTTTGCGGAGAAAGTAGAAAACCCCCCGGCCGAATCCGGGGGCAATCCCCTTCGGGGGCCGCTGTCATCCCGGTTCGACTTACCCATCTTCCTTTGCCTTCAAAGCCCTCGCTTGGTAGACTGACTGCCTAAGGAGGGCTATGCCGTGCGTCAATTGTTGCCGATCTTAGTGGCTATGAGCCTGCTTACCGGATGCGTGTACAAGCTGAGTGAGTCGAAGATCGACTTTATCCCTGAGCAGTATCAAGCTCAGGCCACCCCTTCAACCGTAAAGGCATACTTCGATACCAGCCGCGGGCCGCACAATTGGAAGTACAAGGACCCGATCATCGAAGGCAGAATGGTAAAGGCCATACTCCTTGGCCCCCTTGATCTTGAGGTTGGCACGGTTACTGTGCAAATAGCCGACACCGACTCAGGGAAGACAGTACTGATCTCGCTACGGACAACCGAAAACGTCTACTGGAAAGAGGACATTGACTTCATCCGCAGCGAACTCTATCGCTTCCTACTCGGCGGACGGGCATCTACAGAAAAGGGCGTCACTTTCTAGGCCGAAATCCAACGGAGGGGTTCTCTATGCGTGTCCGCGTTCTTGTCTCAATTGCAGCCCTAACACTGCTATCTGGGTGCTCTTCGATCCTGGGGATCTCTGGTCCCTCCTTTGACGTATCGGGGGAGTAGGTAGTCGTTCGCCCTGGCTACTCAGCCTTTGAGTGGGTACTTTTCGAGAAGGACGGCAGATTTCGGGGGCATTTGGCGGAAACCCAATCGAAGGTTCAAGAAGCGGTGTATATGTAAGTCTCATCATCACTTTCCAAAGTGACAAGAGCAGAGTCACATATGAAGGCAGGCTTAGTGATGATAGCAAGCAAATCACCGGCAGAATCGGCAGTGACTCATCCGACACCTTCGTCGCTAATCGAAAGCCTTAGATCACTCCCGTTCCTTCCCTTCAAAGCCCTCCCTTAGTAGGCTGACCACCAAAGGAGGGCTTTGCCATGAACCGTATCACTACCGTTTCTCTAGTCCTTGGAGGGATGGTCGTCGGCGCCTTCGTCACCCCTCATCTTTCACCGAAGCCCTTTGTCGCTGGCACTTTAGGTCAAGTAGGATTACAAGGTGGTTAGGACGCCATCCACCGGCAACAGTGATTAGAGTTTCACCAAGCTACTCAATGAATAGCTGCTGCCGATGGTTGGGAGCTTCAACAAAAAGAGGTCGGCTGGCTATTCTTCAAGCGCCCGAAGCCTTAGACCGATTGCCCTGGATGGTGTTTGCCTGGGCCGTAATCTCGACCACCAGATCGCGGAAGCTCGCTCGGCCCCATTTGACTGCATAGTGCTTATCGCCACGTGGTTAGCAAAATAATTCACTCGGTTTACGGGAGTCAGGTCAGGAGAATCAGACGCTTGGCGGTCTAATGGATTTTCACACAACTACCCAGTGAGGGTAATCCCTGAAACACCCCCCGCCGGTGGCGGGGGGTGTTTCGCGTTTCGGGAGGCCCGCTCGACTACGGTATAATGAAGGCGACACGCAGGGAGGATCAGCATGCATCGCCTATTCAACTGGCTTCTCTTGGTCGGTTTCGCCCTCACGGCGCTCGTTTCAGGGGCATGGGCCCAGACGCCGTCGGTGGCGGTACTGGAGGTCAAGGGTCCCATCAACCCGATGGTGGCCCGCTACGTGGATCGCGGCCTCAAGGTCGCCGCCGAGCGCAATGCCGGCGCCGTGGTGATCCAGCTGGACACTCCCGGTGGCCTAGACACGGCCATGCGCGACATCATCCAGGACATGGTCTCGTCGCGTATCCCCGTGATCGTCTACGTCTCTCCCCAGGGTGGGCGGGCCGCCTCGGCCGGCGCCTTCATCACCATCGCCGCCCACGTGGCCGCCATGGCTCCCAACACCGCCATCGGGGCCGCCCATCCCGTCTCCGGCGACGGCGCGGAGATCAAGGGCCCGATGGCCGATAAGGTCACCAACGACGCCGCCGCTTACATCAAGGGGCTCGCCAAGGAGCACGGCCGCAACGCCGACTGGGCCGAGAAGGCCGTCCGCCAGAGCGTCTCGGCGACCCCTGACGAGGCCAAGCGCATGGGCGTCATCGACGTGGTGGCCCCGGATCTCCCCTCGCTGCTCAACCAGATCGACGGCCGCAAGGTCAAGGTCGGCGCGTCGACCGTGACCCTGGCGACCAAGGGGGCCACGACGCTTCCCGTGGAGATGACCACGTTGGAGCGCTTCCTCTACACCATCAGCGATCCCAGCATCGCCTTCATCCTCTTGAACCTCGGCATGCTCGGAATCTTCTTCGAGCTCTCCAACCCCGGTGCCATTTTCCCCGGCATCCTGGGAGGTATCTGCCTCTTGCTGGCCTTCTTCGCCCTGGGGATGCTGCCGGTGAACTACGTGGGGGTGGCCCTCATCGTTCTGGCGTTCATCATGTTCGTGCTCGAGCTCTTCGTGGTTTCGGCCGGCGCCTTGACCATCGGCGGGCTGATCGCGCTGATCTTCGGCGCGCTCATGCTGATCGATCCGTCCACGCCGGGCCTCGCGGTCTCGCTGCCGGTGATCCTGAGCGTGACGCTTGCGACCGCCGCCCTGATGACCGGAGCGCTGGTCCTGGCCATCAAGAGCCGGCGCCGGAAGGTCACGACCGGCCGCGAGGACCTGCAAGGCGCGATCGCCGAGGTCCGCACCCCGCTCGATCCCAAGGGTTTCGTTTTCCTGGAAGGTGAGCTTTGGAGCGCCGTCTCGCACTCCGGGCCCATCGATCCCCCGGCGCATGTCACCGTCGTCGCCGTCGAGGGCCTCACCCTGACCGTCGAACCGTTGTCGTCGCCCCATCTCGCACAGGAGAATTCATGATTAGCTTCTTGTCGACCTTCGGGTTCCTCATCGTCCTCGCCATCGCTATCCTGGCCTCCGCCGTCAAGGTCACCCAGGAGTACGAGCGTGGAGTCGTCTTCTTCCTCGGGCGGCTGGTCGGCGTCCGCGGCCCCGGCCTGATCCTGCTCATCCCATTTCTGGAGCGCATGGTCCGCATGGACCTGCGGACCCTCACCATGGACCTTCCCGTCCAGGAAGTCATCACCCGCGACAACGTCACCATCAAGGTGAACGCCGTCGTCTACTTCCGGGTGGTGGACCCGGCCAACGCCGTGACCAAGGTCTACGACTACGGCGTCGCCACCCTCCAGATCGCCCAGACGACCCTGCGCAACGTGCTCGGTCAGTCGGCCCTCGACGAGATTCTCTCGGAGCGCGAAGAGATCAACAAGCGCCTCCAGCAGATCATCGACGAGCAGACCGAGCCCTGGGGCATCAAGGTCAGCGTGGTCGAGATCAAGGACGTCGAGCTTCCTCAGACCATGCAGCGCGCCATGGCGCGTCAGGCCGAGGCCGAGCGCGAGAAGCGGGCCAAGATTATTCACGCCGAGGGTGAGTTCCAGGCCTCGAAGCAGCTCGCAGAAGCGGCGGCGATCATCGCCTCCGAGCCGACCTCGCTGCAGCTTCGCTACCTGCAGACGCTCACCGATATCTCCAGCGAGAAGAACTCCACCATCATCTTCCCCGTGCCCATCGACCTCTTGCAGGGTCTCACCAGCTTGATGGGCAGCAAGAAGCCCCATGATTCCTAGAGGCTTCAGTGCGGCGCAAGCGTCGCACTGAAGCCTGCCGTCAAGGGACCGCCTCACGCGCGTGAGGCGGTCCCTTCTTTGTGGTCTTTCGCGTTAGTTCCTGATCTCGAACGATTCGCTCGCATCCGACGGAGGCGTGGGATCCTCTCCCGGCGACGCGATGATCACCGGGCTCGGCAGCGGAGCCAGCGTGGGAGTGGGAGTCGGCGATGGACTCGGCTTTGGAGTCGGAGTCGCGATCGCCGAGGAGGTGGGCGAGGGAGAGGGCACTGGATCCAGTTCGTCCCCTGGCGATTCAGCCGGGGGCGTGTGCAAGGTGACCTTACGGCCTCCCACCCCGAAGCCGTTCTCCTCGTCGGCGCAGCCCAGCATCAGGCTCAGCACCACAAGCCCGACCGCCACGATCTTGATCGTCACTCTCATCATCTAGAACCCCGGATCTTTCGTCCCATCCTTATGCCTACAGCGCTCAATCGTTCGTGACCCCTCCACCGAGACCGCTGCCGCTGGGCGAGGGAGTCGGAGTGCTGTCCGACGAGGCTTCGCTCGAGGGGGTCGCTTTCTTCCCCCGCCCGGTACCGCCCAGAAGGAGGTCCTCCTCGGCGCAGCCCGCGCCGAAGGCCAGGAAGGCGGCGAGGAGTATGCCGACAAGGGGAAAGTAAGGTTTCATGCATTCCTCTTTCGTTCGTACATCCGGACGGCGCGTCCGATTGAACGCAGCGCTCGTCTTAGAAGCCCGGCTCCTTCAAGCCGAACTTGTGTCCCTTGATCGTCGCATTGCCGATCACCTGCTCGAAGATGCGCCCGTCGGCTCCCACCGCCCAGACCGTGGAGTCGCGCACATCCAGGCCGTAGGGCACCGTCCCCAGGTTCCAAACTTGAGTGGGTTTTCCAGCCGCGTCGACTCGGTAGATCCTGCCGTCGACGGCTCCTGCGTAGAGGTTGCCGCTGACGGAGTCGATTCCCAAGGAGTACGTCTGGAGGGGGATGAGGAGCTCCCGGGCCGAATTGGAAAGATCGACCCTCAGGATGCCTCCACCGCCGACGGAATCCGGCGACGCAACGTAGAGGTAACTCCCAGCGAGCTCCACCTCCCGGGTGGTATTCACGGAGGACATCGACGTCAAGCCGCCGTAATGCACCTCGGAGCGCCAGAGGTTGAAGGCGGGATCGAAGGTAAAACCTCTCAGGCGAGCCCAGCCCGTGTAATCCATGTACGTGGACACCACGGGATTCGGCTGGCCACCGCCCGGAGGGGAGAGCAGGTGGGCATAGGCCATGCTCCCGTAACCGAACAATTCTCCTGTCGACGATTTGGCATAGAGGTAAGACCACGAAACCGGAAGATCGGTGAAGTAATTGGTGTAACTGCCTCCGACGTATGCGTTCCCGCTGAGGTTCGCCTTCTCCACTCGGGTGCCGTTGGCCATGTACAGAGTACCCGTCCCCGGTGTCCCGGAGGCCATGTAGGCCAGCCCTCGGACCGAGGTCGCCGCGGGGATGGCGAAGCCCCCATCCGCCCCGATCGCAGTCGCCGGATTGGCGACCCGGCGAATGATCCCGTCGCCGGTATTGGAGACGAACATCGCTTGCGGAGTGGTATCCGAGAACGCGATTCCCCAGGGAGCATCGAAGCCCGTGATCTCTTGCTTGGCGTAATCCAGGGATTTCACGAAGCGGTAGATCTTGTTCTCGCCCGGAACCGCCACGTAGACGTTCTCGTCCCGATCCAAACTCACCCACCCCGGAGCCTGACCGAACTGCACGGGCGCCCGAGGTCCTGCCAACTGGCGCAAATGCCGGGACGAGTTCCCGTTGGCCTCGTCGGTGGCCCAGGAGATCTTGGTCAACGTCCAATCGCCGGTATGGACGACGTACATGTCCTTGGAAGCTCCCACGGCAAAGTAGGTTATCTGCTGTCGATAGAGCCAGCGCCGGAGGGTCTTGACCCCGCCCGCGATCACATCCAAGCCGTTATAATTCCCGTCCGAGAGGCTCCATGTGCTGTAGTTCGGGAGGCGAGCCGTACTCGACGACTCCATGTCGCCGAAACGCGCCACGTAAAGGGGGCCGGTCAGGTTGCCGCCGCCATCCACGGCTTGATCCGCTCCCCCCGGAAATTCGAGACCGGTTGCGAGCGTCGAGAGCTGCCCGTTACGCTGCGCGAAGGAAACCGTATGGGTCTCCGGGTGAGCGATGAGCATGCCGTTGCCCCGGAAGTTGATCGTCATGGGGTTGGCGATGCCGGTCACGAAGGGTTTGAGAGTACCGCCCTCCACCTTGAGGAGAGCATTCGAGAGGCCTAGCGAGACATAGACCGTGCCGTTGAGCGGATCCACCGCAAGACCGCGGGGATTGCTGATCCCGTAAGCATAGGTCTTGGAATCCCCCAGCAGGGAGAGGCGATTGATGACGTTCTTCTCGGTATCCGAGACGTAGAGGTTGCCTCGCTCGTCGAACGTCAGTCCGCCAGGGTTGTTGATCATGGCGAAGACCGACATCGCCCGCAGACGGGTAATCCGATAGATGGCATCGTTGGAGTTGCTGGCGACGAAGAGATCTCCCGCCGAATCCGAAGCCAGGCCCACCGGAGAGGGGACGATTCCCCATGTCTCGGCGGTCATGGCCGGTGCCGTCAGCTTGACGATCCGACCGGTCAGCTCGGCCACGAAGAGATTGCCCTGGTAATCGAAGGCGAGTCCACGCGGTCTATCCAGGTTCGTGTATTGATTCAAGGGCAGCCCGGCGGAGTTCAGCTTGACCACTTGTCCGCTGGGAGCCGCCTGATAACTTGAGACGTACAGGTTCCCCTCCCAGTCGAAGGCCATGCCGTAAGGGCTAGTCACCGCCGTACTGAAGACCTCCACCGAGGCGAGGTTCGCCGGATTCAGCCTCAGGATCTTGCCGTTCCCTCGGCAAGAGACGTAGAGACG